>VOFK01000202.1_pt1 | contig 88000 bp, 92 predicted proteins | sample 5384121 | NCBI WGS metagenome assembly VOFK01 (sample SAMN12384730, study PRJNA508395) | human gut metagenome | isolation source: healthy gut J | host: Homo sapiens
TTGAAGTTACGTATTGCAGCCTCACGCACTTTTCTTTGGTGGCTGACTGATATCGTGACCGTTCAGGTATACATTTAACCACCGAACCCGCATGCCTTTAGTGTCTTTGATGAATGCCATGATATGCTTTACTCCTTGCATCTTTCTTATCGTTTTTAATAATGCTTTACAGCATCGTCAACCATAAAATCCCAATGCCATTTTTGCATTTTTTTTGTTGCATTTCCGATTCGATTTGACGTTGCAAAAAGCAACACCTGTTTGGCGCTTCGTTTGGGTTTAAGCGAAAGAACATAATTTGCGCCTTCTTCTGCCTTTTCCGACCCCGGTAATGACGCCGCGAAGCCTGACTGCCATCTGCTGGGGTGTCCACAGCCAGAAATATCCTTATAAATAATAGGTAGCATCCGCTTTTCGTTACAATTTTCGGCCGCACAAATTGTGAAACCTGCCAAATCATCGTTAAATTCAGCCGCAGCCCCTTGCAATTATCCGAAAAACGCGGTATTGTAAGGGTAATAACTTAATCGTTTTCGATTTGAACTTACGATTTTATCTGCTTTCCATAAGTAAGTGAGAGGGTCTCATGAAGTTCGGTCATTTTTCCGATAACGCACGCGAATATGTCATCACCACGCCGCGCACGCCGCTGCCGTGGATCAACTATTCCTGGGCAGCGAGGCATTCTTCAGCCTTTGTTTCCCCACGGCCGGTGGGTACAGCACAGGGATGCCAAGCTTTCGGCGTATCACCGCCACCGCTACAATAACGTACCTGCGGACTCAACGGCCGGTACTAAGGATGGCGGCCTGCGTCTGGAACTCCGGCTGGCAGCCCACCAAGACCGAGCTGGACAGCTATGGTACCGCCACGGTCCGGGTACCATTCATGGAGGGCAAAAAGAACGGTCTGACCGCTGCGCTGGAGCTGTTTGTGCCACCGGCGATGCTGCGAGATCGACCGCCTGGTGACTTTGAAAATAAGACGGATGCCATAAAGAGTTTGATATTCAGCTATCTGGAGTTCTGCCTCTGGAATGCTGTGGACGATTCCACCAACTTCCAGCGCAATTTTCTCTACCGGTGAGGTGGAGGTCGAGGGCAGCACCATCTACCACAAGACCGAATACCGCGAACGCCGCAATCGTACGCATTTTTCACCGTCAACACGCCCATTGATGGCTTTGACACGAGCCGGGACGCCTTTTTAGGCGCATGGCGCAGCAATGCGAATCCCGAGGTCGTGGAAAACGGCCGGGCAGCCCAACTCTGTTGCCCACGGCTGGGCACCCGTTGGCGTGCATCAGTCAATGTTTCCCTTTGCAGCCCGGCGAAAGCCGCAGCCTGATTTTTTGTTTTGGGCTATATAGAAAACCCGGAGGACGAGAAAAAGTGGGCCGCGCCCGGCGTCATCAATAAGACCTGCGCCCAGGCGATGGCTGCCCGCTATGCCACGGATGCGCAGGTCGATGCGGCACTTGCCAAACTGCACGACCACTGGAATGAACCTGCTGTCCACCTACTCGGTCAAGAGCAGCGATGAAAAGCTCGACCGCATGGTCAATACCTGGAACCAGTACCAGTGCATGGTCACCTTCAACATGAGCCGCTCTGCCAGCTATTATGAGAGCGGCACCGGCCGCGGCATGGGCTTCCGCGATTCCTGTCAGGGATCTGCTCGGCTTTTGTGCATCTGATCCCCCGCCCGCGCGCGGGAGCGCATTCTGACATTGCCGCCACCCAGTTCCCCGATGGCAGCGCCTACCACCAGTACCAGCCGCTGACGAAAAGGGCAACATGGACATCGGCTCCGGCTTCAACGATGACCCGCTGTGGCTGATTGCTGCCGTGTACGCCTATCTGGGCGAGACGGGCGACTACTCGATTCTGGACGAACCGGTGGACTTTGATAACGACCACAGCCTTACACAGCCGCTGCTTGAGCATCTGCGCCGCAGCTTTTATTATCTGCGCACCCACAGGGGTCCGCATGGTCTGCCGCTGATTATTGGCCGCGCCGACTGGAACGACTGCCTGAACCTGAACTGCTTCAGCAAGGAGCCGGGCGAAAGCTTCCAGACCACCGGCCCGAGCGAGGGTCCTGTAGCCGAGAGCGTGTTCATCGCCGGTATGTATGTCAAGTACGGCAACCAGTTTGCCGAAATTCTTGACAGCACCGGCACCGACGAAGCTGCCGCCGTGCGCGCCGAGGTTGCAGAGATGGAACATACCGTACTGACTGCCGGTTGGGACGGCAGCTGGTTCCGCCGCGCCTACGATGCCTTTGGCCATGTGATCGGCGGTGAGGAATGCGAGGAAGGCAAGATCTTCATCGAGCCGCAGGGCATGTGCGTCATGGCGGGTATTGGTGTGGACACCGGTGAGGCCGTGACCGCTTTGCAGAGCGTGAAAGACAAGCTCGACACAAAGTACGGCATTGTGCTGCTGCAGCCCGCCTACACGAAGTACCATCTCGAACTGGGCGAAATTTCCAGCTATCCTCCGGGATACAAGGAGAACGCCGGTATCTTCTGCCACAACAACCCATGGGTCAGCTGTGCCGAGACTGTAGTCGGCCATGGTGACCGCGCGTTTGAGATCTACAAAAAGACCTGCCCGGCATACATTGAGGACATCAGCGAGATCCACCGCACCGAACCCTACGTCTACAGCCAGATGGTGGCAGGTAAGGATGCCCCCACCTTTGGCGAAGCAAAAACAGCTGGCTGACCGGCACTGCCGCATGGACCTTCTTCAATGTGAGCCAGTATATCCTTGGCATCCAGCCCACGCTGGACGGCCTGAAGATCGATCCCTGCATCCCGCACGAGATGGACGGTTCTTTACCCTGCGCCGTGTCTGGCGCGGGGCAACCTATGAAATCGTTGTGGAGAACCCTGACCATCTGGAAAAGGGCGTCAAAGCCATGACCGTGGACGGCAAGCCTGTAAGCGGTAACATCCTTTCCCCTGTTCCCGCCGGCTCAACCGTAGAGGTCAAGATCGTCATGGGCTGACCGCCCGCCTTTTACCGCAAAGCAGCAGCCCGCAGTGGGCTGCTGCTTTTTCTGTACGGTCTTTATACACCGGCGTGCTGCTTCACGAACCAGAAAACTCCCCTACCCTGCTGCGCGCGCGCAGCAGAATAAGGGAGTATTTTTTGTGTGCAGCCTGTCAGGTCTGGTTATTCCGCGAGCATTTCTCTGCATCGATCGCAAGCACGACCATCAGCGCGCAGAGGGCATCTCTTAGAGGAAACAAACACATAGCGAGGGGCCATACCGTGCCTTTTCACAGATTTTTTTCCGTTCGTTTCGGCCACCTTGGCGTACCAGGCAGCACTATCTTTGGGGGGTTCGTTTGCCGGTTGCGTAATCGAGATAGATCAGACCAAAGCGCTCGTTATAGCCCTCGCTCCACTCAAAATTATCCAGCAGTGACCAGTGGAAATAGCCGCGCACATCCACGCCACTGTCAATCGCGCGGCGCAGCGCCAGAAGATAGCGGTGGGTGAAGTCAATGCGCGCAGGGTCATGCACCTTGCCGTCCAGATGGATGCTGTCGGTGCAGGAAAGGCCGTTCTCGGTGATGTAGATGGGCAGACCGTACCGTTCCCAGATAAAGCGTGTCCCCCCCACTCCATCGACTCCGGGGTGATGGGCCAGCCGATGGCTGTGCGCGGATGTCCTGCGGCCCGGGGGCAGAATTCCGGCTTGCCGTTTGCCCCGGCCCGCACCATGACGGAGTTGTAGATGTTCATCCCGATGAAATCCAGCCTGCCCAGCGGCAGAGCGTCCAGCTGCTCCTGCGGGATTGCATCCACCACACGCTGGGCCTGACCGCCCGCGATCACAGGCCAGCCGCGCCCGCACAGCGGATCAAGTGCCGGGGCATAGGTGAAGGTCCAGTCTCCGTCCGCCAGCGCAAAGGTTGCCTCGCGGGCCGCCGCAATATCGGCAGGGTCGTCTGTTGCCGGGGTGCAGATGCGCCCTGTCGGGGCCCCATGCCGACCCGGGCATCGGGGTCAGCCCTGCGGATCGCATCGGCCGCAAGGCAGTGGGCGTAGATCGTGTTGTGCCACGCTGTAAACACCGAGCCGTCATCCAGACGGAAACCGGGTGCGTGTACACCGCTGCTGTAGCCCAGCCCCACGCTGCACTGCGGCTCATTGAGGGTAAAATAGTACCGCACCCGCCCCTTAAAGTGCGCGGCCACCGCGGCGGCATACCCGGCGAAGGCTTTTGCCGTATCATCATTCAGCCAGCCGCCCTTGTCCTGCAGGGCTTGCGGCAGATCCCAGTGGTAGAGCGTGACATAAAGGCTCGATCCCTGCCGCAAGCAGCGCATCGACCAGCCGGTCATACCAGGCAAGACCTGCCGGATTGACTGGTCCCGTGCCCTGCGGGGAAGATGCGCGGCCAGGCAATCGAGAACCGGTACGCCTTCAGGTGCATCTCTTTCAGCAGTGCAATATCCTCTGCCCAGCGGTGGTAGCTGTCGCAGTGGCGATGTCCCCTGTATCACCGTTCCTTGTTTTGCCCGGCGTATGGCTGAAGGTATCCCAGATGGACAGTCCCCTACCATCCTCCTGCACTGCGCCCTCGACCTGATAGGCTGCGGTTGCCGCGCCCCAGACGAAATTTTCCGGAAATGACATCGTATATTCCTCCGTATTTTGTCGTTTGCTTTTTTGCATAAACACCAAAAGGTGCAGCGCAAGCGCACTGCACCTCCGTAAAGTGTTATTTTACCCTTTTACGCTGCCGAGCGCAATGCCGCGGACAATGTACTTGGAAAGAATCAGATAGACTAACACGGCTCTCTGAAAACGCCATGACTATATTCTTGTTTTTTCTTGCCATTTAAGAAGGTGCGTTACCCCGTTCCCGGAAAAAGAGCATCGCCGTGATGACCACGCGCGTGGAGGAAGGGGAATAATAGCAGCACTTTGGAAAGTGAATCAGAACGGATTCACTTTTTCGAGTCAAGATTTTTGGATGAATCAGAAGTGATTCACTCAGAAATATATACGAATTTGTATTGGTGTCCAGTTTGATTGCTCACGCCTTGGGAGTAGAATATGTTTTGCTAGCATAGCATGTGGTCATCCACATGCGCATTTCTGGGGTGTTCCCCAGACCCCCTCGCTGCTCTTGTGTGACGATAGTGACGCAGATGACGCTAATGACGCTGTTTTGAGGATACCCCTATACCATATCCCAGATTCAGCGTCATTAGCGTCATCTGCGTCATTCCGATTTTGTGTTTCTCGTAGCATCATTGTTTTTGTTTCGAGCAGTAGTAAACTGCAAGCGTCATTTCACTATAAGCGTGACGGTGATGACGATGATGACGGTGTTCGTGGGATAGGGTAAAGGGGTATATCAAAAACATCGTCATCACCGTCAGCATCGTCATTCTACAGGCAAGCCGTTTTAATCTGCGGCTTGTCTGTTTTATTTTGAGTAATGTGGCAGGTTTTTTGCCCCATTGTTTGTTAAAAATGGATTTAGATATTTTGTAAAAGTGCAAGGGTTTTTTAGCACAATGGGTGATATGCTGGTTTTGAAGTGCATTCGGGCATTTAGTCAGATGCGAAATCTTTTAAAATTTTTTTATTTTTTGCGACATATTTGACCGTTTCTCAGCGGCTATATAGTAGAGGTAATTTTTTCAAAAATTTTGAGGACAGTTGCAAAAGTTGCAACTGCTTATCTGTATGATATGATTTGGAATCTTTCAAAAAAATTTGAACTTTTTCTAAACAGTTTAAAATACCTCGTAATTTTCGCCGTTCTCAGCGGCTATATAGTGAAGACCTTTTTAAATTTTATCTACATAGGAGGAACTCATGAACACGGAATTTCAAAATTTACCCAATGTTGTAAGCCCCAAGGGAGGTGCAAACTTACTTCGGTATCTCACGCTCGACCACCTATCGGATATTTCACGACGCAACTTTTCCTGCGTTCCACATTGGAAACCGACTGTTAGTGCGGCGGGATGAACTGCTGGACTGGCTGGAACGGCAAAAGGTCAATAAAGCCCAAAACGAGAACCCGAAGATTGTCGGGTCTGATGAATAGCTTTGTGGTCGTACCTGTGGTAGTCTTTGTGTCACGAAAGGAGACGATGCAGCGTGAAAGACACGTCCAAAAAAGCCCTGCGCCGTGGGCATAACGAGGGCAACATCCGTCAGCGTACAGACGGGCGGTGGGAGGTGCGGCTATCTGCCGGAATCGACTACAAGACAGGCAAACCTAGGCGCACATCCACCTGCTGCAACACGCGGCAAGAGGCAATCGCAATCCTGCAGCAGCAAGCCCACGAAGTCCGCACACAGGGCTGGCGCGATCCGATGTCGGTGACACTGGGAGAGTGGTATGAATACTGGCTGGAGACTTACATGAAAGATACCGTTAAACAGTCCACCTATGCCAGCTACCGCAGTTATCTCAACAAGCACTTTTGTGTGCTGGGGAAAATCCTGCTTAAAAAGCTGGAACCACACACCTTGCAGGAGTTTTACAACTACAAATTCCGCGAGGAAGGCTTATCCCCCAAGACCTTGCGCAACTACCATATGGCACTGCATAAGTGCTTACAACAGGCCGTAAAGGAGCGCTTGTTAGTGTACAACCCCTGCGATGCCGTGACCCTGCCCGGCGGAGAAAAGCCCGAAATCAGTGTATTTACCAACGACCAGCAGCGGGCGCTGGTGCAAGCCAGCTACCGCCACCGCTATGGCGTGTTCATCCGGCTGGACTTGTGTACAGGGCTACGGATGGGAGAATTACTGGCGCTGAAATGGGAAGATATTGATTTCAGCACTGCACAGCTTCATGTCCGCCGTACCATCAACCGTCTTGCCAAGTACGAAGCCCACGACGGCGAGAACAAAACCGAGATCGTATTCGGCACACCCAAAACGAAAAACTCCCGCCGCACGATTCCGCTGACCCGCACAATGGTAGATGAGCTTACCCGCTGGAAACAGCAGCAGGCGCAGGATAAGATTCGGGCAGGGGATAAGTACACCGATGACGGCTTCATCGTCACCAACGAGTTTGGACACTACTTTGAGCAGAAAACCTTTAAGGATTACTATGACCGCCTGTTGAAAGATGCTGACATCGGGCACTTTACCTTCCACGCCCTGCGGCATACCTTCGCCACTCGTGCATTAGAGCGCGGCATGGACTACAAGACCCTGTCAGCCATCCTCGGTCACTACTCCGTGGCATTCACAATGGACACCTATGTCCACAGCATGGACGAACACAAGCGCCACGAAATGGATAAGATGGACGATCTGTTCGGGATGCAGTACCGTATCTCTGTGGAGAACCAGCCGTATCCTGTGCTTTGCACACTCTCAGCAGACGGCTGCACTATCCATGTTCCCGACTTCCCAAAAATCACTACCAAAGCAGCCACGCTGGACGTAGCCCTGCTGGAAGTCAAGCAGCAAATCGAAAAAGCCCTTGCGCCAGTACAAGAATCCACCCATTCCCACCAAACAAGACCAAATCGTAGTGCCAACCAACAGCGTGCTGGTACTCGTCAAAGCAGGTTGACCGCTCCTATTTTTACCTGCCAACTTCGCAAAATTTATCCACAAAAAGCGCCCGGGCGGTTGAAAAATTCAGCCGTCCGGGCGCAGTCATTTTGCCGTTTTGGGGTCATTTTGGGGTCAAAGTTACCAGATCGTTACCACTTTTGCCATATTGCAGAAAAAAGCTCGTTGAAACTTGTCGTTTCAACGAGCTTTTGTTGGTTGCGGAGACAGGACTTGAACCTGCGACCTCCGGGTTATGAGCCCGACGAGCTACCATCTGCTCTACTCGCGCGATATATGACACACACGCCTCATTTGCGGTGCTTGATTATAATACCACAATGCGGCGGGTGTGTCAAGGGGGTTAAAAAAAAAAAAATCAGCGTAAAATTTTCAGGGCTTTATCTCTGCGGGGTGTCCAATCAGACAATGCCCTGGCTCATCATGGCGGAGGCGATCTTCTCAAAGCCGGCGATGTTGGCACCGGCAACCAGGTTGCCCTTCATGCCGTACTTCTCGGCGGTGGTGGCGGCAGTCTTGTAGATGTTGACCATGATGTTGTGCAGGCGCTCATCGACCTCCTCGAAGGTCCAGGACAGGCGCAGGCTGTTCTGGCTCATCTCCAGACCGGAGGTGGCAACACCGCCCGCGTTGGAAGCCTTGGCGGGGGCAAACAGGATGCCGTGGCTCTGCAGATAGGCGATGGCCTCGGGGGTGGAAGGCATATTGGCACCCTCGGCTACGCAGTAGCAGCCATTGGCAACCAGAGCCTTGGCACCGTCCAGGCGCAGCTCGTTCTGGGTGGCGCAGGGCAGGGCGATGTCGCAGGGGACGGTCCAGATGCCCTGGCTGCCCTCGACATACTTGGCGGTGGGGACATACCCAGATAGGTCTTGATGCGGGCGCGCTTGACCTCTTTGATCTCCTTGTTGATGACCTTATAGTCAATGCCGTTCTCGTCCACAATGTAGCCGTTGGAGTCGGACATGGCGATGACCTTGCCGCCCAGCTGGGTGGCCTTCTGGTTGGCGTAGGTGGCAACGTTGCCGGAGCCGGAGATCACAACGCGCTGGCCCTCAAAGCTCTTGCCGGCGTCAGCCAGCATCTCCTTGGCAAAGTAGCACAGGCCGTAGCCGGTAGCCTCGGTACGGGCGAGAGAGCCGCCGAAGGGGATGCCCTTGCCGGTCAGGACGCCGGTGTACTCATTCTGCAGGCGCTTGTACTGGCCGAACAGATAGCCGACCTCGCGGCCGCCGACGCCGATGTCACCGGCGGGCACATCGGTATCGGGGCCGATATGGCGGTACAGCTCGGTCATAAAGCTCTGGCAGAAACGCATGACCTCGGCATCAGACTTGCCGTGGGGGTCAAAGTCAGCGCCGCCCTTGCCGCCGCCCATGGGCAGGCCGGTCAGGCTGTTCTTGAAGCACTGCTCAAAGCCGAGGAACTTCAGGATAGACAGGTTGACGGAGGGGTGGAACCGCAGACCGCCCTTGTAGGGGCCGATGGCAGAGTTGAACTGCACACGGTAGCCGCGGTTGACCTGTACCTTACCGGCATCGTCCACCCAAGGCACGCGGAACATAATCACGCGCTCGGGCTCGACCAGGCGCTCAATCAGACCGGCCTTCTCATACTCAGGATGAGCCGCAACAACGGGCTCCAGGCTCTCAAGGACTTCCTCGACCGCCTGCAGAAACTCCTTCTGCTCGGGGTTGCGCTTTGCAAGGCCCTCATATACACCCTGCAGGTAAGCATTCTGAATTGCCATAGAAAGACACTCCTTTATATAAATTCAAACACCGATTTTATGTTAGCACCATAAAAGCAATTTTTCAAGTAGTTTTGGCTTACTTTTCAAAATTTTGTTTGCAACAGGCGTGCCGCTGTAGCCGCAGCGTGGACATTTTGGCGAAGTCGCGTATAAATTATTCGCCGGTATACATGGCAAATGCCGCGATGGGGCTTCCGCCTGCAAGGCAGACCTGCGGGTCATACAGAAGGTATTCATGGTAGACCGGGTCTATGCGCTCCTGCGGGTTAAAGGAGACAACCCACCGGCCATTGTCCGTTACAGCAACCGGCTGCACGCCTATACCGCCCAGCATCGGCAGGGGGCTCCAGCTTCCTGTGTTCACATCCACCATATAGGTCTGTGTCTGCATATTTTTTATGGCACAGACCAGCGGAGCGCTCTGCCCGCTGAAGGCCGGGTAAAAGGTTGGCGGCACAAATGCGCTGGTATCGCAAGGCCAGTTTTCCATCAGGGTCTTCTCCTGACCGTCCGCCGTATCAAAGCAAAGAACGTCAACCTGCTGTTCCGGTGTGTTGGCATTGCGGAAATTACCGTAGTAGCAGATTTTTCCATCATAATAGCCGAAAAAGCTGCCGTACACATAGGGCTGTGTGCAAATCAGCTCCCGCGTACCGTCAGCGGGGTCAAGCCAGCTGTATTCCCACACAGCTTGCTGCAGAATGGCTTCTTCCTGCTCATTGGTGGCAAAGTTTGGCCACGGCTCATCCACAGCAATGTGGCAAGTCAGAAAACATGCTCCGTCATGGGCAACAATTTTCTCATCGGGCAGCAGCTGAATGGTCTGCACCGTGCCGTTCTTCCAGTCCCAACGGTAAAGCGTGTTTGGCTGGTGCTTGATTGGGGTGTAGCCGAATTTTGCACCGTACAGGGCATATTCATCGCACCAGTAAAACATACAGTTTTCTGGTATGGAATCCGGCACGGAGGCCACCACTGTTTTACCGCTGGCAGGGTCAATGCGGCAGATGGCGTCCGGCGCCACGCTCGTCAACTCGGTGGGGTAAGTGTAAACAACGCCGTCCACCACCATGACGCTGGTGCAGAAGTCACTGGCCAGATAAGCCGGGCAGGCGTCAGAATCGTGCGTGCAGCCCGGAACCGAGCAGTAAACCGTCTGGGTAAGGGTTGCGTAATCGGTTTTCATCACACGGCCTTCCGGGGTGTTGCCGCTGACATCCTGCAGTTCATAGAGCGCTTCGCCGGTGTTCCAGCAGGCATCGGGCTGCTGACCAAGGTCGTTCAGATGTCCGACCGGGAAGCTGACAGGTTCCAGCTCCGGGGTTGGCTCCGCAGCCGCTGCAGGGTCTGGGGTGGGGGTTGCCAAGGGTGCCGGGTCGGGGGCAGCGCCGCACGCGGAAAACAGTGCCGCCGCGGCAAGCAATAGGGAAAGAGCAGTCTTTTTCAATGTCAGCTTCCTCCTTTTTTGGCGGGCGTCAGCCCTGCCACATAGTAACCGGCGGCCAGTCGGTGCTGCCCGCAACAAGGGCTTCGGGGGCAATCAAACCGTAGGCGCTGGGGTTGCCGTTGCTGTCATTTTCTGTGACAATCAGCCAGCGGCCGTCGCTTGTCTGGGCGCGGCGGTAGACGCCTATACCCTCAGCACTGTTTTTTATCTTTTGTGTTATCGGGGTTATAGCAAAGGTTTCGGTGTCCAGCAGGGCGAAAATATCCTGCGACCAACCACTGTTGCCGGAAAGCCATATCCAGCGCTCGGTGCTGTGGTCGCACGGCGGCAGGATGTTGACCCAATCGTAATAGCTCGGAGACATCGTATTGTCGGGTGTTGTATCCCAGACAGTCACCGTGCTGCCGTCTGTTGGGTCACATTGAATCAACCGGTTCTGTTCGATTCCGTCCTGCGGGTTCGTTACCCACTCCGTAAAATAGAGCTTGCCATTATGGGTACCGCAGTAGCCGTTATTGTAACTATCATCGTAGGGACGTTCGGCCAGCTTGCGGCGTTCCCCGGTGCGCGGGTCATAGCGGTCGTATTCCACCGTTGTGTTCTGGATAGCGGCCCTGTACTGCTCCCAGTCCTCGGGCAGGGGCGCGTCAGTTACGTAGCGCATTGTCAGCATAGCGCCGTCATACACGTCTGTCCATTGTTCAGTTGGCTCTGCCTGTATTTTTTGCATACTGCCGTCAGCGAGGGAAACACGGTAATATTCTGCATCCTGCCCTTGTCCCTCGAAAATATACACACCGTAAATCGATTCTCCGTCGCAGTAACAAAACCATGCCTCGCTGCCTACTCTCTCGGAAAATCCAGATAAGTATTGCCCTCAGCCGGGTTCACAGCGTACAGCCGTAAAGCGGTTACTTGCTGCTGCCATATGCCGTAATAGTATTTTTCTATTTCCTGCTCGGTCATGCCTTCAAACTTTTCATTGGCAATTTCCCTATTCGGCACAACGTGCTGCGCATAGTAATCCTCCCAAGTCATGTTTTCCGTATCAGAATAAGCAGTTGGCGCATTGAGTACATAGAGCTGCCCCTCTGCTGTGAAAGGGGTACAATACCTAGCTCGTCCCGGGAAATACGCCGGGCAGTCCTCGGTGTCATGGGTACAGCCGGGGATTTCACAGCAGACGGTCTGCGCAGCAGTCGCGTAGTCGGTTTTCAGCAGCAGGCAGTAGCCCAGCTTTTGGGCAAACTCATAGTAGGCGTCCCCGCTGTTAAAGGCGGCGTTCAATCTATCCAGCGCGTAAAATTCCCCATTCTGCGGCTCCGGGGTTGGCTCCGCAGCCGCTGCGGGGTCCGGGGTGGGGGTTGCCAAGGGGGCAGCGCCGCACGCGGAGAACAGTGCCGCCGCGGCAAGAAGTAGGGAAAGAGTAGTCTTTTTCAATGTCAGCTTCCTCCTTTTTTGGCGGGCGTCAGCCCCTGCCACATGGTGCTCGGCGTCCAGTCGGTGCTACCCGCGGCAAGGGCTTCGGGGGGCAATCAGGGCGTAGGCGCTGGGGCTGCCGTTGTCGTTTTCCTCTGTCACAATCAGCCAGAGGCCATCACTTGTCTGGGCAAGGCGGTAGACATCCCAACCTTCGGGGTCGTTTTGTATTTTTTGCGTCACGGGTGTTATGGCAAAAGTTTCGGTATCCAGCAGGGCGAAAACATCCTGCGACCAACCGCTGCTGCCGGAAAGCCAGAGCCAGCGCTCGGTGCGGTGCTCGCACGGCGGCAGGTCGTTTGTATAATTATAGGGCAGCTGCAGATTGTCGGCGGGTGCCTTGTCCCAGATTGTCACCTTACTGCCGTCTGCGGGGTCATATTGAACAAAGAGATTTTGTTCTGTTCCGTCCTGCGGATTCGTTTCCCATCTTGAAAAATAGAGCTTGCCGTTATGGGTACCGGCAAAGTCGTTATCGAACATGTTCTTTTCGTAATAGGGGCGTTCGGCCAGCTTGCGGCGTTCCCCGGTGCGCGGGTCATAGCGGTCGTATTCCACCGTTGTGTTCTGGATGGCGGCCATATACTGCTCCCAATCGTCGGGTAGTGGCGCATCGGTCACATACCGCATCGTCAGCAGTGCGCCGTCATATACGCCTTTCCATTCCTCGGTCGATTCCAGTGTCAGGGTTTCCATGCTGCCGTCTGCAAGGGAAACCCGGATAATTTCTTTATTCTGCCCTTGTGCGCCGGAAGTGACCATGCCGTAAAGTGATGTGCCGTCGCAGTAATCGAATACCGCCTCACGACTCTCTTTTGGCAAATCCTGATAAGTATTTTCCCCGGCCGGGTTCACGGTGTACAGCCGCATAGCCGTTTTTTGCTGCTGCCATAAACCGTAATAGTATTTTTCTATCTCCTGCCCGCTCATACCGTCGAATGTTTCACTGGGGTTTTCCAGCTGCGGCGCAACGCGCTGTGCATAGAAGTCCTCCCATGCCATATCTCCATCTTCCCTAAAGAGAGACGCGTTGAGGACATAGAGCTGCCCTTGTGCCACAAAAGGAACATAGTAATGCTTCCCCGGGAAATACGCCGGGCAGTCCTCGGTGTCATGGGTACAGCCGGGGATTTCACAGCAGACGGTCTGCGCAGCAGTCGCGTAGTCGGTTTTCAGCAGCAGGCAGTAGCCCAGCTTTGGGGCAAACTCATAGTAGGCGTCCCCGCTGTTAAAGGCGGCGTTCAATCTATCCAGCGCGTAAAATTCCCCATTCTGCGGCTCCGGGGTTGGCTCCGCAGCCGCTGCAGGGTCCGGGGTGGGGATTGCCAAGGGGGCTGTGTCGGGGGCGGTGCCGCACGCGGAGAACAGTGCCGCCGCGGCAAGAAGTAGGGAAAGAGTAGTCTTTTTCAATGTCAGCTTCCTCCTTTTTTGGCGGGCGTCAGCCCTGCCACATGGTAACCGGCGTCCAGTCGGTGCTACCCGCGGCAAGGGCTTCGGGGGCAATCAGGGCGTAGGCGCTGGGGTAGCCGTTGCTGTCATTTTCTGTGACAATCAGCCAGCGGCCGTCGCTTGCCTGGGCGCGGCGGTAGATAATCCAGCCTGCCGTATCATTTTTTATCTTTGTTGTCACTGGGGTTATGGCAAAGGTTTCAAGGTCCAGCAGAGCGCTTTCATTTCCTGACGAACCGTTGCCGCCGAAAAGCCATATCCAGCGTTTCTGTGCTGTGGTCACACGGCGGCAGGCTGTTGCCCCAATCGTAATAGCTCGGAGACAGCGTATTGTCGGGTGTTGTGTCCCAGACAGTCACCGTGCTGCCGTCCGCCGGGTCACATTCAATCAATCTGTTCCTTGGGTTTTCGTCCGTTCCCCATTCCCCAAAATATAGCTTGCCATTATGTGTACCGTAGTAGCCGTTATTGAAGCGTTCCTTATCATCAAAGGGGCGTTCTGCCAGCTTGCGGCGCTCGCCGGTACGCGGGTCATAGCGGTCAAACTCCACCGTTGCGCTCTGGATAGCGGCCATATACTGCTCCCAGTCCTCGGGCAAGGGTGCGTCCGTTATATATCGCATTGTCAGCAGTGCGCCGTCATATACGCCTTTCCATTCCTCGGTCGGTTCCAGCGGCAGGGTTTCCACGCTGCCGTCCGCAAGGGCAATGCGGTGAATTTCTGTGTTTTGGTTCTGGCTTCCGACGGTGGACATAGTATACAGCGATGAACCGTCACAAAAGTTTATCATATCTTTCCGACATTCTTTGGGTAAATCCAGATAAGTATTGCTCCCGGCCGGGTTCACCGTGTACAGACGCATAGGCGTTGTCAGCTGCTGCCATAAGCCGTGGTAAAAGTTTTCAATTTCCTGCTGTGTCATACCTGAAAATGATGCATCCGGGTCTACCAGTTGCGGGGCAACGCTCTGTTCATAATATTCCTCCCACGTCAAGGTTTCATCGCCCAAATAGACCGGCCTGTTTAGGACATAGAGCTGTCCCTGTGCCGTGAAAGGAATATAATAGCTGGCCTCCCCCGGGAAATATGCCGGGCAGTCCTCGGTATCATGGGTACAGCCAGGGATTTCACAGCAGACGGTCTGCGTAGCAGTCGCGTAGTCGATTTTCAGCAGCAGGCAATAGTCAAGCCGTCGGCAGAATTCATAGTAGGCGTCCCCGCTGTTGAAGGCGGCGTCGAAACCATTCAGCGCATAAAATTCCCCATTCTGCGGCTCCGGGGTTGGCTCCGCAGCCGCTGCGGGGTCCGGGGTGGGGGTTGCCAAGGGCGTTGTGTCGGGGGCAGCGCCGCACGCGGAGAACAGTGCCGCTGCGGCAAGAAGAACAGTGGCTAGTTTTTTCATCGGTGATACCTCCTTAGGATGTAAAATAAAACGCTGTGTACAGGCGGGGCGTAGGGGACGCCGCCCCCTACGGACAAACCGGGAACAGCATATGTCCGCAAGGTCTCGGCGGGGTGAGCAGAGCCCCGCCCTTACTGCGTAGTCATCCAATGTTGGATGACTTTCCATCATAGCTTTGGGATAGCTTACATCTCCGCCTGCAGGGTCAGGCTGTAGTAGCAGCGGTCGGCGTCATAGCCGGTGTAGGGGTGGGTGGAGGCTGCAATCAGCGCGCTGCCGTTGGCGCTGTAGAGGGCGCAGGTATAGCTGCTGTCAGCGGGGGCGGCCCAGTCGCCCAGACCCTCCAGCCCGGCCTGCGCGGCAAAGGCGCGCAGCGCGTCCTCATCGGGGAGCTGCACCGGCGGGGCGCTGTCAGCGGGCAGAGAGAACCACACCTCCACCACCGTGCCGGTGCGGCTGTCTATCGTCACACTGGCCCGCGTGTACAAATCCTGCCCCTGGCCGTCAAACCAGCGCACCGTCACAAAGCCAAGGCTGTCCACCGAGCAGAAGGCCATATTCAGATTGTAGTAGACGCCGCCGTACCGATATTCGGCGCCATCGTCCGTGTCCTTTGGCAGCTGGTCCACCCAGGCCTGCGGCACCGCGCCGCACGCCGCCAGCCGGTTGAGGGCGTCCAGCACCTCGGTTCGGGTGGCTTCATCGGCATAGTCCATCGTGGAAAGATTTTTCGCCGCGCTGATATAGAGCTTCGGCCCCTGCCGCGGAATTTCGGCCGGCTCGGCGGCGGGCTCGCTCACGCCATTCTGGGCGCGGGCAGCCAGCTGGCGCAGAATGTAGTAGTCCTCCGCCGTGGGGGTGGGGGCCGTGTAGGGGTCGGGGACTGTCTCTATGGTGTTGAAGGACGCGGCATCGGTGGCTGCCAGAAAGACCGCCGGTGTGGCGGCGCAGGCCAGCACCACGCACAGGCAGAGCCCGGCGCAGAGGTACGGATGGTTCTGCAGCTTCATACGTCCGCCTCCTTCCACAGCGGCAGCGTCACGCTGACCCGCGTGCCCCTGCCGACCTCGCTTTCAATCTGCAGGGTGCTGCCGTGCACCGCCGCAATGCGCTGGCAGAGCGCCAGCCCCAGCCCGCTGCCGCCCTGACGGCGGGCACGGGATTTATCCACCATATAAAACGGCTCTGTCACCCGGGAAATCAGCTCCGGCGGGATGCCGCAGCCGCGGTCGGCCACGGTCAGAATCACCGCGTCCGCGCTCTGACCGCAGAGCACCAGCACCGGCGCGCCGGGGGCGCTGGCCCGGGCGGCGTTCTGCACCAGATTGCAGAGCAAATCCAGCAGCAAATCCGCATCCCCGCACACGGTGGGCGCGGTCTGCGGGGTGCGCAGGCAGACCTCCGGGCAGGCGGCGTGCAGCCGCGGCCACAGGTCACCCAGCGGCACCGGGCCCAGCTCGATTTTTTCCTCGTTCAGACCCAGCAGGGCCAGCAGTTTGTAGCTCAGGGTTTCCAGCCGCCGCCCCTCCTGCACAATGGCCTGTGCGGCCTCGCGCTGCTCCTCGGGGTCGGTCTGCATCGTGCGCAGCACATCCGCATAGCCGATGATGCTGGTCATCGGGGTTTTCAGCTCATGGGTGAACGCGCCGACAAAGTCCTCCCGCCGCTGGACATCGGCCTCCAGCTCGGCGATTTTGTCCTGTACGGCGTCGGCCATTGTGTCAAAGCTGCGGCTCAGCGTCTCGATTTCATCCCCGGTGTGCAGGGCCGTGCGGCGGGCGTAGTCACCGGCGGCAATCTGCTGCCCGGCCTCGGTCAGCACGGCCAGCGGGCGGGTCAAGCGGTTGGCCAGCAGCGCCACCACCAGCGCGGCCGCCGCCAGCACTGCGCCCTCCAGCGCCAGAAACCGCGTCAGGGCGGCGTCCCGGTCACGGTAGAGGTCGGTCAGCTCGTAGGCCGTGACCAGCCGCAGGCCGCCCTGCAAATCACTGGCATAGAGGGCGTAGACCCGCCCCTCGGTGCGGACGGTGACGGTGGTGCCGTTTTCCATCGGCAGCTGCGCCAGCCCCGGCAGGGCGGCGTAGAGCAGGGTATCGCCCCGCCAGAGTGCAGTCTGTGCGTCCTGCCGGGCGGCCAGCGCGGCCAGCGTGTCATTGCCGGTGTCCGCACCGCGGCGCTGCAAATCAAGAATTTCGCTCTGCATCAGGGTGCAGGCGTTGGCGTGGGCGGTTTTCTCGGCCTGCGCCATGCGGTGGCGCTGGACGCTGAAATCACTGTACAGCAGCACACAGCCGCCAATGCCGAAGGACGCTGCCAGCACAAGCACCAGCAGGCTTATCATTTTTTGTGCGTAGCGCATAGGTCACTCCTTTTTCAGCCGATAGCCGATTTTTGTCACCGTTTCAATCCGGTCGGCCCAGCCCAGCTTTTTGCGCAGGCGGGCAATGTGGGTGTCGACCGTGCGCAGGCTTTCGCTGTCCGGCTCGCCGCCCCAGACGCGCTCATACATTACATCGCGGTAGAGCGCCGCGCCGCGGTTGCGCATCAGCAGTTCCAGCAGGTCAAACTCACGCGGGCGCAGCTCTATCACTCCGCCGTTTTTGCGGGCCGTGCGCTCCTGCGTGTCCAGCACCACATCAAAGGCGCGCAGCTCCCGCCCGCCGCGGCCGGTGCGGCGCAGCACGGTTTCGGTCCGCGCCACCAGCTCCTCGACCGCAAAGGGCTTGACGATGTAGTCATCCGCGCCAAGGCGCAGCCCCTGCACGCGGTCCTTGACCGCGGCCTTGGCCGTGATGAAGATGACCGGCACACCCTGCGGCTTGAGGTATTCCAGCAGCTCATAGCCGTCCGCGCCGGGCAGCATAATGTCCAGCAGGGCAAGGTCAAAGCTCTGTTTTTCAATCAGGTCTGCCGCCGTGGTGCCGTCCTCAGCCACGGTGCAGTGATAGCCGGCGCGGGTCAGCGTCAGCTCAATCAGGCGGGCAATCAGGTGCTCGTCCTCGGCAATCAGTATGTGATTCATCGCTTTACCTCTCTTTATGGGGGCAGTGTACACCCGGCGTGTTACCGGGTTGTGTCCCTTGTCACTATTATTTTACACTTTTCTACTTCTTTTTCCACATTCTACGTGTTATAATGTGAAAAACTGCACACAATAGTAAAGGAGACTCCAAGGTATGACTGTGCAAGAGCTTGTAGCGTCCCTGACGCTGGAGGAAAAGGCCGGGCTGTGCTCCGGCGCGGATTTCTGGCACACCAAGGCGGTGGAACGGCTGGGCATCCCGGCCATCAAGGTCAGCGACGGCCCCCACGGCCTACGCACCCAGAAGGAGGGCAGCGCCAACCCGAATGACAGCATCGAAGCCGTCTGCTTCCCCGCAGGCTGCGCCACGGCGGCGTCCTTTGACCCGGCGCTGACCCGCCGCATGGGCGCGGCGCTTGGGCGGGAGGCACGCGCCAGCGGCGTGCAGATTCTGCTGGGGCCCGCCGTCAACATCAAGCGCAGCCCCCTGTGTGGCCGCAACTTTGAGTATTACTCCGAGGATCCGTATCTGGCCGGGGAACTGGCCGCGGGCTTCATTGACGGCGTGCAGGGCGAGGGCGTGGGCACCAGCATCAAGCATTTTGCCGCCAACGATCAGGAGACGCGGCGGCTTTCCTGCAACAGCCGCATTGACGAGCGCACCCTGCATGAAATCTATCTGCCCGCTTTTGAGACAGCTGTGAAAAAGGCCCAGCCGTGGACCGTGATGTGCAGCTACAACCGCGTGAACGGCACCTACGCCAGCGAGAACGAGTTTCTGCTGACCGATATGCTGCGCAACGCGTGGGGCTTTGACGGCTTTGTGATGTCCGACTGGGGCGCGGTGAATGACCGCGTCAAGGGCGTGGCCGCAGGGCTGGAACTGGAAATGCCCGGCTCCGGCGGCGTGAATGACCGCAAGCTGGTGGCCGCCGTGCAGGCCGGCACGCTGGACGAGGCCGTGCTGGACCGCGCTGTGACGCGGATTTTAAACATTGTGCTGCGCGCCGCCGATTTGGCCCGCCAGCCCGCTGTGTTTGACCGCACCGCAGACCACCGCCTTGCCGCCGAGCTGGCCAAGCAGAGCGGCGTGCTGCTGCGCAATCTGGGCGCATTGCCGCTGCGCAAGGGGCAGAAGGTGGTCTACATCGGCGCATATGCCGACCGGCCGCGCTACCAGGGCGGCGGTTCCAGCCACGTGAACACCGCGGCGGTCAGCGTGATGGACGCTGCTATTATGAACGACCGCCGCGTGACCTATGTGGAGGGTTTCCCCGCCGACCGCGACCAGCGCGATGAGGAGGAGTTCCTGCGGGCGGTGACCGCCGCTGAGGACGCCGATGTTGCCGTGATTTTTGCGGGCCTTCCCGACAGCTTTGAGAGTGAGGGCGGCGACCGCAAGCATATGCGCCTGCCCGACTGCCAGAACAACCTGATTGCCCGCGTGGCCGCCGTGCAGAAGAACACCGTGGTGGTGCTGCACACCGGCGCACCCGTAGAGTGCCCGTGGGCTGACGATGTATCGTCGGTTTTGTGTATGTATCTGGCGGGCGAGGGCGTGGGCGAGGCCGCCGATGCCCTGCTGTGGGGCGACGCCAACCCCTGCGGCCGCCTGCCGGAGACCTGGCCCCTGCGGCTGGAGGACACACCCTGCTACCTGGATTTTCCCGGTGACGGCGTGACCGCCGACTACCGCGAGGGCGTCTACGTGGGCTACCGCTGGTATGACGCCCGCAAAATGCCGGTGCGCTGGCCCTTCGGCCACGGCCTGAGCTACACGGGCTACGTCTACCGCGACGCCGCGCTGAGCGCCGACACGATGGCGGCGGACGGCAGCGTGACCGTGCGCGTGACCGTGAAAAACAGCGGCGCGATGGCCGGTGCTGAGGTCGTGCAGCTGTATGTGACGGACACCACCGGTACGCCGGTGCCGGGCGGCCGCGTGCCGCAGGCGCTGCGCGGATTCCAAAAAGTGTTCTTGGAGCCGGGCGAGGAGCGGGAGATCACGTTCACTCTGACGCCCCGCGATTTAAGCCGTTACAGCGCGGAGATTCACGATTGGTATGCCGCGCCTGGCAAGTATGAAGTCCGCATCGGACATTCAAGCCGGGACATCCGCGCCACACTGAAGCTGCACTATGCGGGCAGCGCCGCGCTGCCCCTGGCGGTGGACGAGACTACGCCGCTGGGCGTTCTGCTGGCAGACGAGCGCACCGCACCCATCATCCGCGCCGCCATGCAGGCCAATGCCAAGGCGGCAGAGAATGGCGGCGGGGACGACCTGATGCCGCCCGAGGCAATGGCCCAGATACTGGACGGCATGACCATCCGCAATATGATTAACTTTGGCGGGCCGGAGGCGGCAGCAAATCTGCTGCCGATGCTGGACGCCCTGAAAAAAGCCGTAGAATAAAAGGAGAACAACTATGTCTATCCAGATTACCGAACAGAATTTTAACACCGAGGTTTTGCAGAGTGCCCTGCCCGTGGTGGTGGATTTCTGGGCCGACTGGTGTGGCCCCTGCAAGATGATGGGCCCCGTGCTGGAGGAGGTTGCCGCCGCGCACCCCACCGTGAAGGTCGGCAAGCTGAACACCGATGAGAATATGAAGATTGCCCTGATTACAAGATTGACGCTATCCCGGCGCTGCTGCTCTTCAAGAATGGCGAGGTTGTCAGCCGTTCGGTCGGCTACCGCCCCGCCGCCGAGCTGGAAGCCTGGCTGCGCGAGAACGGCGCGATTTAAAAGCGCGCGGATGTTCCTTCTTTGCAAAGAAGGAACCGAAGAAATTCCAATCCTATAAAATGCAAAATGGCTGCTGTCGGTTCGTGACAGCAGCCTTTTATTATTGCATTTTACAAAATTGGGATGTCCGCAGGGGCCGGGCACGCCCGGCCCGCAGCTTTCCGGCAGGCGGACGTTTCCGGGTAACCCCTGCGGGGTTGTTTTTCTTGCTCTGTAGGGAGGGATCCGATTGCGGAAGGCTTGCCCTCACAGCACCCTCGCAATTTCTTCCGCAGTCAGCGTTTTGCGCACCGGGGCAGGGGCGGTGGCGTCGGGGGCGCGCAGGGGCAGCAGCCAGTATTCCAAATCCAGCCACTGGCCGAACTTGTAGCCGGTATGACGTTCCACTGCGATTTTTTTGAATTCCAGCGCCTTGTGGAACACCTTGCTCCGGGTGTTGCAGCCGGTCACCAGCGCATACGCCTGATGGTACCCCTGTTGCTTCAGCAGCGCCAGCAGTGCCCGGTAGAGCCGCCCGCCGACGCCCTGCCCGACACAGTCGGGCGCACAGTAGACCGTTGTCTCCACGTCCCACGCAAAGGCCTCACGGGTGCGCCACGGATGGGCGCAGGCAAAGCCCTGCAGCCGACCATCGGCGCTTTCGGCCAGCAGAAATGGCGCGTTTTGCAGCACCTGTTCTATATTGACGCGGTAGTCCTCCACGGTGGACGGCGCATACTGGAAGGTCTGCACACCGTGGCGCACGTACCAGTTGTACAGCGCACAGACGGCGGCGGCATCGTCCGGCGTGGCCATACGCAGGGTGATGGCATTGTCGGCGGCCCACTTGGCGGCCAGCGCCTCCTTTTCGGCCTTTGGCAGCTTTTTTATCGCTGCTTCGCGCTTCAGTGCCGCGCTCTTGTCGGCGCATTTCTCGGCGTAGGCAAGGCGCACCGCCGCACGGCCATGGCTTTTTGTGTACTTGGCGCCGCCCTTGCCGCTTTGGTGGGCCTTCAGGCGGCGGGCCAGATCGTTCGTCCAGCCGCCGTACAGGCTGCCATCCGGGCAGCGCAGCAGATAGACCCACGCGGCCGCGGGCACCGGCGCACAGTCGGCGGCGGTGCTGGGCGTGGGGCCGTAGGCGGGCGTTTCCGGAGTCATTCGCTCACCGGCCTTCCCGCGGCACGCAGCGTGCGGCGGCAGGCCTCAATGGCCGTGGCCTTGTCATCGGCAGTAATCAAAAACCGGCTGGGATGGCAGAACCGCAGGCCCAGACCGCTGATCTGGCGCAGCTGCTCCTCCGGCTTGCCGGCCCACGCCACCGGGAAGGGCTGCTTGCTGCGCTTGGTGCGGTGGTCGTTGACGCACTGGGCGCTGTAGCCGCCGCGCTGGCTGGGGTAGACAACAAAAATCGCGTCGGTCTTGTACAGGCCATTCTTCCACGGCATATAGGCGGGCAGCACCACAATGCCGTCCCGCATATTGGCGTAGGCCTTGCGCACTGTGTCATCGGCGCGGTTGACGGCGTTGGCGGCGGCGATTTCGTTTTCCAGAATCTGCTTGGCCACCGGCACGGCGCGCCAGAAGCAGGCATCCGGGTCATCCTTGGAGTCCCACAGCGGGTTGAAGCTGCCAATGGCGTCCGCCAGAGAGTTCTGTTCGCCGGTATTATCGTTCAAATCCAACGGCTGGATGAAGTTTTCATCCAGAAGGCGGGCCTGATGCTCCCCGACCAGCTGCGCGCCCAGCACCCGCCACAGCAGGCCGAACGCCGCATACGGCACGCCGTTGGGGCGGCACTCCCGCGGTTCGGAATGGTGGTCGAACATACCGCCGCCGACATCATAGACGATGCCGTCAAAGCCGTCCGGCACAACAAAGCCGCGGGTTATCTGGATATCCGGGCGCAGAATCTGCAGCAGCGCGGTCGAAAATACATCGTCCGCGTGGAATTTTCCGCCGTGGGTAAAGCCTTTTGCAGGGATTTTCATGGGTGTACTCCTACTTCTGTTATGACAAATTGTTGAATTTCGTTAGAAATTTTCCGTGTGGTATACCTCGCCCGCCAGTGTTTTCCAGGCAAACGCGCCGTCCTCGACGGTCATATAGCCGCGGGGACTGTTTTCTTTGGGGATGGAGACCGAGCCCGGGTTGAGGTAATAATTATCCTGTCCGAATTTTTCCCACGCAGGCACGTGGGTGTGGCCGTGCAGCAGAATATCCCCGGGCTGCAGCGGCGGCAGATGTGCCGTGTTGTAGACGTGGCCGTGGGTGGCGTAGACCAGCCGCGGCCCTGCGGTAAGCACCGCATAGTCCGCCAGCACCGGAAATTCCAGCACCATCTGGTCCACTTCGGTATCGCAGTTGCCGCGCACGCAGAAAATCCGGTCTTTGCGTGCGTTCAGCAGGGCAATGACCTCCTTCGGGGCGTAGCCCTGCGGCAAATCGTTGCGCGGGCCGTGGTAGAGCACATCGCCCAGCAGAAGCAGGCGGTCAGCCCCCTCGCGGTCCCACGCGTCCAGTAGTGCGCGGCAGCAATCCGCCGCGCCGTGTATATCGGATGCAATCAGCAATTTCATAAACCGTACCTCATACCGTCACATCGCCCACAATCATCCGCCCCGCGGTGTCGATGGCGTAAACCGTGTACTTGCGCGGGGTGTCACCATGGGCCAGCTCCACGCCGCCCTGCACTGGCTCCACAAAGGTAAAATGCCGGTGGGCTGTGGTGGCGTGGGGGTGCTCATCGGGCAGGCTACAGGCAAGAACGCCGCCCTCCGCACAGAAATCGTCCGGCAGAAGATGCTCTGTGCCGTTGATGTACAGCCGGTAGACACCGGGAGCCTCGCTGCCCAGCGGACGTATCCATGTGCTGCAACGGGTGCGGCCCAACGGCGGGGTGTTGGTCTTGCGCTGGCGCATCAGCAGAGCCACGTTGTCCCACGCAACCATAAACTCATCCAGCGGCATGGCGGTCTCACAGTCAAAATCATTTTCTCCCGCACAGGGGTCGCATAGCAGCACCTGCGGGGTGCCGCCCTCGGTCGAGAAGCCGCGTACCGCCACACAGCGGCGCTCCGGGAGGCCCGCCTCCACCTGCGCCGGGGCGGCCTGCAGCATAACCGCCGCGCCGTACCCCGCACGCATCTCGGCACGCAGCAGGCCCAGACTGCCGTAGGCCACCCACGTGGGGAAGCCCCACTGGGCGGCAGCAGCCGCCGCAAAGCTCAGGTTGCGGGGGTCGCAGTCATCGGCAGGGCGCCAATCCCGCAAAACCTGGGCAAATTCTTCCGGCAGAAGATCCGCACCCCAGCGGTTGGTCAGGCTGGCCAGCGCAATCGCCATATCCATCCACGGGCGCAGTACCGGGGCACGGCGGGCCAGCGCGTAGGGCATCAGGTGCAGCCGTGCATTGATGGGCCGCCCATGCGCCGGGATAACGTCCACCATCCGGACGCTGACCCCCAGCAGCATAACGAAAGGGGACACTTTTTCATTTTTTGTATAAAGATAAATGCGCAGCTGCACCGCCGTGCCGCATTTGCTGTCCAGCTGCAGAGAGTCCGGCCAGCGCTGCACCGGGCCGCGCTCCCGATAGGGCGGGCTTTCCCGGTGCAGATAGGGGCTCCACTTGCCAAAGCTGCTCCACTGCGTCCAGTTGCCATCCACCATCACGCGGGCCTGCGCCTCCACGGCGGTACCCTCGGGCGCGGCGGCGTTCCAGCTGACCCGCAGCGCGTCAAACAGCGGCATGGGCAGCGGCGCACTGGTGTAGCAGCCGTAGGGCACATAGCTGCCCTGCACCAGATCCAGCACAACGCTGTTCTGCTGGACGGTCACATTGTCCAGCTCTCCGCGCATAAAGGCCTCGGTGTCCTGCAAAAGAACGGTGTTTTTCTCCATACCGGCTCCCCCTTACTTGTGGTCAAAGTTGGGTTCGTTCTGTGCCATACGCTCCTCAATCTCGGCATCGCGGCGGGCAGCAAGGGTTTCCTCCAGCTTAAAGACCTTGTTCAGGCCCTCGTAGAGAATCATCATTGCCACGGTCACCGGCAGCCAGAAGCCGAACACCACAATCACCAGAATCGTGGCGGGCAGATAGAGCAGCGTCAGCCCCCAGTACGCCGCCAGCACCAGTGCAGCCGCGGCCGTGCGCGGGAAGAAGGCAAAAAACATCAGCCCGGCATTTTGGCCAGCTGGAGCAGCGGCAAATCCACCAGCGGCACCTGCGCCAGCAGCCAGCTGAAAAAGCCGGTGCAGACAAAGATGCCCACCAGGCTGGCCACCCACATCTTGGTGTCAGTGTTGCCGCTTTCGGCCTGCACGCGCAGCATCCATGCCCAGCTGCCCACAAACAGGCCCAGCAGCGCGCCGGGGACAAGGCTCTGTTTCCAGTTCTGCTTCCATGCGTGCTTGTAGGTGTGCCACCAGTAGCCCGGCTCATCGCGCAGGGCGCGCAGCACGGTATCCATCATACAGGACAGGAACGGCCCGCCCACAAGACCGGCCAGCACGCCGCCCACAACGGTAAGCAGCGCCGAGTGGCCCATCATACCGAGCACCGCCAGCACCGTGCCGGGCAGAAAGCCCAGCACGCACAGAAAGCTGGATTTGTACAGCGGCCACAGGTCACGGCCCATCAGCTCAAAAAAGCGGGGCAGGCCCACCTTGCGCCCCTGCACCGGGGCGGCGGTTTCGTTGGTTTCAGGTTGATTGGACATTGGTTGTTCTCCCTCTTATTTTACAGCGCGGCGGGCCGTGCCTTTTGTATGCAACTATACTACTTTATCATACCCTGTTTGCCGCCCGCTTGCAAGGTATGGTCAAAATAAGTTTACAATTATTCTGCCGGATTTGTGGTATAATAAATAGGATATTATTAAAGGAGTGTTTTCTCAATGGCTTGGGTCACGAAAGACAGCACAGAAACCTACGATCAGACGCCGGAGCCCCCGCGCGAATATACCAAGCAGGAAAATGCCGCCAACTGGTGGCATTACCACTGGATGTGGGTGGTCATTGGCGTGGTTGCCGTGTTGCTTGCCGCCTGGATTATCAAGGACACGGTCTTCCAGACCCGGCCCGATGTACAGATTGCCTATGTAGGCCTTCACGATTTGCCCGCCGACACCGTGACTGCCCTGCAGGACGCGCTGACGCCCTACTGCACCGACGTGAACGGCGACGGCAAGGTGGTGGTGCAGGTGGACAGCTACACCGTGGATTTCGATGCCGAGAACACCTCCACCGACGCCTACTACCAGATGGCCGGCGTCACCCGGCTGAGCGCCGAGCTGGCCAGCGGCGGCAAGACCTACATCTTCCTGCTGGAGGATCCCGAGGGCTTTGAGAAGCAGACCGGCGCGCTGCAATATCTGGACGGCACTGTGGACGATGACCCCACCACCGCCAACCCCGACTGGCACGAGATGGTCTACCGCTGGACGGACTGCCCGGTGCTGGCCGGGCTGGATTTGGGCGATTACTACGGCTACACCGCGATGGACAGCACCACCGGCACCAACCAGAGTGTGCTGGCCGGGCTGTATGTGGGCCGCCGCGGCGTCTGGGATGAAAACCAGGTGGAGACCTACGCCAGCTGCGCCGAGCTGTGGGACGCCCTGACGGCCGGGGCTGTCTCCACCGCCGCCGAATGAGCCGCGCACTGCCGCCCCTGAAGGGGCATCTGCGCCGCAAAATTCAACCCAAGCCCAAGCAGCCGCCGCTACCGGAGAATCCGTACAAGCGTTTTTTCACGAAGAACCGCAGCTTTGAGGAGTTGGCCCGCCAGCGCAGGCTATAACGCTGCAGCGGCGTTTTTCGTCATACTTTTTCTGTCGCACCCCACCGGGATGCGACATTTTTTATGCCCTCCCGCCGCTACAATAGGTTTTGTAATGACATTTTTACGGAGGGATTTTACTTATGCTGCAAACTCTTGAACGCACCCAAACCTTTGACGCCCGCGTGCTGAACGCAGACCACGCCGCAGCCCTGCGCGCGCTGACCGGGCCGAGCGGACTGCCGCTGCTGCCCTGCCTGCACCCGGCGTTGGAGGAGGGGCAGATCGTGGGCGATTACGCCGGGCAGGAGGAACTACAGGCCGCCGCCGCGCTGCTGCCGCTGTATGCCGAGGACCCGCTGCCCACTAGCCTGCGGGCGGCCGGGTACGGCGCGGACGGGCAGGGCGCTGTGCTGACGCCGCCGGTGCTGCGCGGCGATTACACACAGCTGCGGCATTTTTTGCGGTTGGCGCTGCGCTGGGCCACCGAGCGCTACGCAAGCTACCACGTCTGGGCTGTGCTGCCGCTGGATATTGAACACCCGGCAACGTGTGATGACATCTGTGCGCAGTATCTCTCGGCCGGGTTGACGCTGCGGGGGATGCGCCCGATGGCCGGGGCCGCGCAGATGTTGATTTTTTCGGCCCGGGGCCTTGCGCAGTGGCGCGACCCGCTGCGCCGTTGCCGCCTGTGTGACCCGGCCCTGCCCCGCGTGCTGGAGCGCGGCTACGCCGCCGGAGATTTCGGTTGGGGCAAGGACGGATTAGAGCTGGTGCTGCGGCCGGTGTAAAAGATTTTCAAAAACAAAAGTGCCCCCTGCCTTGCGGCAGGGGGCACTTTTATTTAGCCTTTACGCGGCACTTGCACAAATTACTTGTACAGGTCGACCAGCTTGGTCAGGTGCTCGTAGCGGGCATCGGCGACTTCCTGGTTCTTCTTGAACAGGGCCTCGGCACGATCCGGGAAGGCACGAGCCAGACGGCTGTAACGAGTCTCGTTGGCCAGGAACTCCTGGTACTTGGACATATCGCCAGCCTTGGAGGTCAGGGTGAACGGGTTCTTGCCCTCAGCCTTGTTGGCAGGGTTGAAGGAGAACAGGTTCCAGTAACCGGCAGCAACAGCCTTCTTCATCTCGTTCTGGCAGTTGGTCATGCCGCCCTTGACACCGTGCAGCTCGCAGGGAGCGTAGCCGATGATCAGAGACGGGCCGGGATAAGCCTCGGCCTCGGCGATGACCTTGACAGCCTGAGCCATGTTGGCGCCCAGAGCAATCTGAGCAACATAGATGTAGCCGTAGGTCATGCAAATCTCAGCCAGAGACTTCTTGCTGATTTCCTTACCAGCAGCAGCGAACTGGCAGACCTCACCGATGTTGGAGGCCTTGGAAGCCTGTCCGCCGGTGTTGGAGTACATCTCGGTGTCGAAGACCATAACATTGACATCGTGGCCGGAAGCCAGAACGTGATCCAGACCGCCGTAACCGATATCATATGCCCAGCCGTCGCCGCCGAAGATCCAGAAGCTCTTCTTGGCCAGATACTGCTTGTCCTTCAGGATCTCCTTGGACTCCTCGCAGCCACAAGCCTCCAGGGCAGCAATCAGGGCCTTTGCGGGCTCATCGTTTGCCTTGGTGTTGTTCTTGGTCTCCAGGAACTTGTCGATGACTGCATCCAGCTCAGCATTCTTACCCTTCAGGGCCTCAACCTTGGTGATCAGGTTGGCGCGGACGGTCTCATAACCAATCTGCATGCCCAGGCCATGCTCGGCGTTGTCCTCGAACAGGGAGTTGATCCATGCGGGGCCGTGGCCGGAAGCCTTGTTGGTGGTGTAGGGGCTGATGGAAGCGGTGCCGCCCCAGATGGAGGAGCAACCGGTAGCGTTGGAGATGAACATCTTCTCGCCGAACAGCTGAGTGATCAGGCGAGCATAAGAGGTCTCGGCGCAGCCTGCGCAGGAGCCAGAGAACTCAAGCAGCGGCTGGTTGAACTGAGAACCCTTGACGGAAACCTCGGACACAACGCCGGGGATGTTGTCCTTCTTGCGGATGTTCTCGACACAGTAGTCGAAAGCAGCCTGCTGCTCGGACTGGCTCTCCTGCGGCTTCATCTCGATAGCAGCAGTCGGGCAGACGGTGACGCACTCGCCGCAGCCCATGCAGTCCAGCGGAGAGACAGCCATCGTGAACTTGTACTCGCTTGCCTTGGGCTTGGTGTCGGCCAGCTTGGTGGAAGCCGGTGCAGCCTCAGCCTCAGCAGCAGTCAGGCAGAACGGACGGATGGTAGCATGAGAGCAGACGAAGGCACACTGGTTGCACTGGATGCACTTCTCAGCGTTCCACTCGGGAACCATGACAGCGGTGCCACGCTTCTCGTAGGCGGAAGCACCCTGCTCCCCACTCGCCGTTGACGTTGCCCTCGAAGGCGGAAACAGGCAGGCTGTCGCCGTCCATACGGGCGATGGGCTCCATAACGTCGCGAATCTGCTTAACCAGAGCCTCGGGTCCCTTCAGGGCCTTCGGAGCCGGGTCGGCAGCGGGGTTGGACCAGGAGGCGGGAACCTCGACCTTGTGGACAGCGTCCAGACCAGCGTCGATAGCCTTCCAGTTCATCTGGACAACAGCGTCGCCCTTCTTGCCGTAGCTCTTCTTGGCAGCGGCCTTCATGTACTCGACAGCATCGTCGATGGGCATGACGTCAGCCAGCTTGAAGAAGGCAGACTGCAGGATGGTGTTGGTGCGCTTGCCCATACCAATCTCAATGGCCTTGTCGATAGCGTTGATGGTGTACAGCTGAATGTTGTTGTCGGCAATGTACTTCTTGTCGGCAGCATTCAGGTGCTCATCCAGCTCGGCATCGGTCCACTGGCAGTTGATCATAAAGACGCCGCCCGGCTTGACATCCTGGACCATCTTCATGCCCATGTGGATGTAAGCGGGGTTGTGGCAGGCCACGAAGTCAGCCTGGTTGATGTAGTAGGGGCTGCGGATGGGCTTATCGCCGAAGCGCAGGTGGCTGATGGTGACACCGCCGGTCTTCTTGGAGTCATACTGGAAGTAAGCCTGAATGTACTTGTCAGTATGGTCGCCGATGATCTTGGTGGAGTTCTTGTTGGCGCCGACGGTACCGTCACCGCCCAGACCCCAGAACTTGCACTCCTTGGTGCCGGGGGCGGAGGTGATGGGAGCGGGCTTGACCTCAGGCAGGCTGAGGTTGGTCACGTCGTCGGTGATGCCGATGGTGAAGCGAGGCTTCGGGGCATCCTTCTCCAGCTCGGTGTAGATAGCAAAGACGGAGGACGGCGGGGTGTCCTTGGAGCCCAGACCGTAGCGGCCACCGGTCAGGACGACATCGTTCATGCCGGCCTCACGCAGGGTGGTGGCAACATCCAGGTACAGGGGCTCGCCCAGGGAGCCGGGCTCCTTGGTGCGGTCCAGAACGGCAATCTTCTTGACCGTCTTGGGCAGAACCTTCAGCAGAGCAGAGGAAACCCAGGGACGATACAGACGGACCAGGACCAGACCAACCTTCTCGCCCTTGGCGGTCAGGTAGTCAACAACCTCCTCTGCAACGTCGCAGATGGAACCCATAGCGATGATGACGCGGTCAGCGTCCTCGGCGCCATAGTAGTTGAACAGGTCATAGTTGGTGCCCAGCTTCTCGTTGACCTTGGCCATGTACTTCTCAACAACGGCGGGCAGAGCCTCGTAAGCGGGGTTGCAGGCCTCACGATGCTGGAAGAAGACGTCGCCGTTCTCGTGAGAACCGCGCATCTTGGGGTGCTCGGGGTTCAGGGCCTTGGCACGGAACTCCTCGACAGCCTCCATGTTGCACATTTCCTTCAGGTCCTCGTAGTCCCACTTCTCGATCTTCTGGATCTCGTGGGAGGTACGGAAGCCGTCGAAGAAGTTCACGAACGGAACGTGGCCCTCGATGGCGGACAGGTGAGCAACGGGAGAGAGGTCCATGACCTCCTGCGGGTTGGTCTCGCACAGCATGGCAAAGCCGGTCTGGCGGACTGCCATAACGTCGCTGTGGTCACCGAAGATGTTCAGGGACTGGGTAGCAACGGTACGTGCAGAAACGTCAAAGACGCAGGGCAGCTGCTCAGCGGCGATCTTGTACATATTGGGGATCATCAGCAGAAGACCCTGAGAAGCGGTAAAGGTGGTGGTGATAGCACCAGTACCGAGAGAACCGTGCACGGCGCCTGCGGCACCGGCCTCGGACTCCATCTCAACAACCTTGACCTGGTTGCCGAAGATGTTCTTCAGGCCTGCAGCGCTCCACTGGTCAACAGTATCGGCCATGGGGCTGGAAGGGGTGATGGGGTAGATGGCAGCCACATCGGTGAACGCATAAGCTACGTGCGCCGCAGCGGTATTGCCGTCCATAGACTGTTTAGCTCTGGGCATTTTCTTTCCTCCGTTTTTATTAGAGTTTTGCATAAAAGCTGTGCGGGTGTCAGGGCCGCACAAAGCCCGCGTCTGTCTGGCACGTGCCCCAATGTTGCTCCAGGCACAGTTCCAGATAAACGCTTTTGCATAGCTTTATTGTACCAAAAAACACCCCTTTTCGTAAAGGGGTTTTGTTCAGAAAGTTGCACAGATTTTTAAACTCGTTGTGTGCATTTTGACCATTTTGACGAACCGGCCCATTTTAAGGCCGTTTTGCAGTACGGTTTATAGTACAACGTTCCGCATAGTGGAATTTCATAGGATCTCGGTGACGGTCAGCACCGCGCCATCCACGGTAAAGCGTATTTTATTCTGCCCGAAGTCGAGCGCATACACCCGGCCGGGGTCATGCTGGTAGGCGGGGCGGGGGTCGTTTTTCAGCACGCCCAGCAGGGCGGCGCGCTTGTCCTTTGGCACCTTGCACAAAAGGGCGTCCGGGCAGTGTACCTGCAGGACGTACTCCTTTGTGGTTTCGGTGAAGCCGCCGCGGGCCTCGGGGTGTGCGTCCACATAGGGCAGATAGGGCTTGATGTCAAAAATCGGCGTGCCGTCCAGCAAATCCGCGCCGCGGACAATCAGCTCGCCGTTTTCCACCCCGGCCAGCTCCACGCAGGAAAGGCCCAGCGCGTTGGGGCGGTAGGGGCTGCGGGTGGCAAAGACGCCGCGGCGCTCGTTGCCGCCAAGGCGCGGCGGGCGCACGGTGGGCCGCCAGCTTTTGCCCGCGGCATACTCCGCCGCCACCGTGGAAAACTGCCAGATCAGCCAGAGCCGGTCATAGCCCTCGATGCCCACAAGGGCGTTCGGGTCACGGTATTCCGGCTCAAACACAATGCGTGCCGTCAGCTCCGGCACCAGCCCGCTCTGGCGCGGAATCCCGAATTTATCGGTAAAATCGGTATGAATATGTGCAATGGGATGAATTACATAGTCCATCGTAACACCAGCCCCCTTTTTGCCTACTATTATATAAGAAAGTGAGGGAAAAGGGAAGGGGGCGGCCTATAGGCCGCCTGCGGGCCGATGCAAATCCCGTGAATGAGTTGCAACGTGATGAGGGGCGGCTCTGTTTTCGGAAACATTGCCATTTTTTCCGGGCAAAATTTTACAACCTTCCGCCCTTCTATTTTATGTCGGAATATGCTATAGTAGACTATATAATGTAAAAGGGGGTATGATATTGGCACCCATTATTCATACAGAGAAGCTGCGCAAGGTCTATGCAGTCGGCAAGGAGCGCGTGGTGGCGCTGAACAATGTCGATTTGTCAATAGAGAAGGGCGAGTTCTGCTGTATTGTCGGCCAATCGGGCAGCGGTAAATCCACCCTGCTCAACCAGTTGGCCGGGCTGGAAAAGCCCACCTCCGGCAAGGTGTTCATCGGCCGCCACGAAATCAGCAAAATGACCGAGAACGAGCTGGCCGAGTTCCGCCAGCAGCACCTCGGTTTCATTTTCCAGAGCTACAATCTGCTGCCCACCATGACGGCGGCGGAGAACGTGGCCCTGCCGCTGATGTTCAAGGGCGTGGACAAAAAGACCCGCCTTGCCAAAGCCCGCAAGGAGCTGAAGGCTATGGGCCTGCTGGGCCGCGCCAACCACCTGCCCACCGAAATGAGTGGCGGCCAGCAGCAGCGCGTGGGTATTGCCCGCGCCTTCGTCAGTAGCCCCAAGGTCATTTTTGCGGACGAGCCCACCGGCAACCTTGACTCCCGCACCAGCAAACAGGTGCTGTACCGTATGCTGGAATTGTCCAAAAACAACTCTGTTACGTTTGTTATGGTCACCCATGAGCCGGAACTGGCCGAGTGTGCCGACCGCATTGTGACGATACTGGACGGCAAGGTCTGCTCCAACGTGGTGCAGGACGAGGAAGCCAAGCAGCGCAACCGCGACGCGCTGTTTGCCGACCTGAAGGGCGATCTGAACATCGGCGGTGAGGCCGCAAAAGAGCACACCACCGAAAAGCCCGCCCCCGCGGAAAAAGCCTGATTTTAAATTTGGAGGTACATACAACCCATGAAACGCCTGTTTTCCCTGTTTACCGCTCTGGTGCTGGCGGTGGCGCTGTGCGCCCCGGCTATGGCCGATGACCAGGACAATTCTAACCCCACTCCTGCAAGCTCCGAAGATGCCTACGTCTCCGCCTATACCGTCACCGACGCCGCGGGCGGTGAGATCAACAAGATTGAGGTCGGCGACAGAATCAACATTGTGCTGAAGGTTGTGGACCACGCTTCGGCGCGGTACAACGTCAAGGCGGAGGAAATCTCCGCCCGCATCAACTCCTCCGCCTTTACCTTCACCGGCATCGGTGAGGTCGGCCAGCTGTTTGCAAGCAACGATGACCCTGACCAGCAGCGCCTGCAGCGTGTGCGCAGCGGCAACCCCACGGGCACCGATGCAGCTGACAATGCACAGTATAATTATTACAGCTACGTTTTGCTTTTCCGTGACGTTATCTACAACGGCGGCGGCAACACGCTGCCCATCAACCTCAGCTATATGGATACCTCCAAGCCGCTGCAGCAGTTCAGCGTGACTATTGGCCAGTGCGTGGACAAAGACCAGACCACCTCGCCCAACCTGCTGGTGCGCAGCTCCAGCTATGGCGACAGCGTCACGGCCGGCACCGCCTTCCCCCTCTCGCTGGGCGTCTATGCAACCGATGGCAGCGAGGCGCTGAACGATGTGATTATTGCGCTGACCCTGCCGGAGAATATCTCTCTGAAGAGCGGCAGCCTGTCCAGCTATGTGGGCAGCATCTCCCCCAAGCAGACCCGCGAGGTTTCGTTTGACATTATGCCCTCCGCCGGCTTTGCCGGTACTGTGGCCGATATCACCGTAAATATGTCCGGCACCGGTGCCGTGACCGGCAAGGCAGTGACCGCCACCACCACGATTTCCGTGCCGGTCAGCCAGCCCAATCGCTTTGAGGTCGGCCAGCTGGAGCTGTCCAGCGACACCATCTATGTGGGCGATACCGGCAGCGTCACGCTGAGCTATGTCAACAAGGGCAAGAACGCCATCAGCAACCTGGAGGCACGCCTGACCGGCAGCAATCTGGGTGCGGGCGGCTACCAGTATCTGGGCAACCTGAATGCGGGCACCGAGGGCAGCGTGGATTTTGACATTGCCCCCGATGCCGCCGGTACCGTCTCCGGCGTTATCACGCTGAGCTATGAGGATGCCTCCGGCAATCCGCAGACCATCTCCAAGGATTTCTCGGTCAGCGCCGAGGAAATGAATATGGACGATTCCAACTACGACCCGTCGATGGACGATGTCCAGCCCGAGCAGACCGGTATGCCGGTCTGGGCGTGGGTGCTCATCGGCGTGTGCGGCGCGGTGGTTATCATCGTGATTGTGGTTGTGGTAGTTCGCAAGCGCAAAAAGGCCAAGGCTCTGGCTGCACTGGAAGAGGACAGCGATGAAGATATCTGATGAAATCAGCCTGTCGGCGCGCAATCTGCTGCGCCGCAAGGGCCGCACCGCGCTGACGCTGGTGGGTGTTGTCATAGGCACCTGTATGGTGGTGCTGATGATTTCACTGGGCATTGCCCAGACCAAAACCAACGAGGAAATGCTGCAGAGCTGGGGCGACCTGACACAGGTGCAGATCTACGGCTACGGCACGATGATGGGCAGTGACGGCAAGCCGCTGTATCTGGACGATGCAGCCATTGCCAGCATCAAGCAGATACCCCATGTGTTGGCGGCAACGCCCTACGCGCAGGGGTATAATATGGGCGGCACCATCACGGCGGGCCGCAATGACCGCTACACGATGGATATTTCTTATCTGATCGGCATTGACCCCACCGCGCTGGAGCCGATGGGCTTTGCCCTGCAAAGCGGCAGCTGGCCCACAAACACCCCCGCCAGCGAGAAGTCCACCAAGCTGCAGGTGCTGGTCGGTGCCTCGACCGGGTACGGCTTTGAGGATTCCCGCAAGAGCTACAACAGCCCCAAGCGCTACCGCTATGAGGGCCAGACCGACGCCTCCGGCAAGACTCTGCCGCCCTTTGTGGACATCAACAAGGACAAAATGACCCTGACCTTAAAAACCGGCGACGACTCGACCGAAAAGACCCGCACATGGGAGCTGGAGGTTGTGGGCGTGCTGGAGCCGGACGGTGCCAAGGGCTACTGGACGCAAAGCGGCATTGTGCTGCGAATCCAGGATATGAAGATGCTGCAGAAGGTCTACAACGATATGACGAAAACCAAGGAGCAGAACAAGAGCTACGATCAGGTTTACGTCAAGGTCGATGACCTGAAGAACGTCTCGGACGTGGAGGAGGCCATCCATGAGCTGGGCTTCTCCAACACCTATTCGATGAACCAGCAGCGCGAGGAAATGCAGAAGCAGGTCATGAACAGCCAGATGATTTTTGGCGGCATTGCAGCGGTTTCGCTGCTGGTTGCGGCCATCAACATCATCAACACAATGACCATGGCTATCTATGAGCGCACCCGCGAGATTGGCGTTATGAAGGTGCTGGGCTGTGAGCTGGGCAACATCCGCACCATGTTCCTGCTGGAAAGCTCCACCATCGGGTTCATCGGCGGGTTGATTGGCCTGTTGATAAGCCTGCTGGCCAGCTTTGTGCTGAACAATCTTTCCACCATTCTGGCGATGTTCGGGCAAAGCGGCGGGCTGGATTTGTCCGGTATGATGGGTGGCGGCGGCTATTATATGATGGACGGCAGCGGCGGCAACACCATCTCGATTATTCCGCCGTGGCTGATGCTGGCAGCGCTGGTATTTGCCACACTGGTGGGTCTTGTGGCCGGTATCCTGCCCGCCAACAAGGCCGTAAAAATCAGCGCGCTGGAAGCCATCCGGCACGATTGATTGGATTTTATATGTAACTATGGGCACTTCCCGGAAGGGAGGTGCCCATTTTTTGGGTAAAGATTGATTATGGTTTATCTTCGGGCACAATTTTCATTTTACCCTGTAGGGAGGGGTCTTGACCCCTCCGCGGTTTATTGCTATATGCCGTTTATTATTCGCTGCTCTGTAGGGCCGGGCACGCCCGGCCCGCACGTTACCGGCTAACTGTATTTCCCGGGTAACTGCCCCCGCATCCGGCCCTGCGGGGCCACCTGCCCCCGGAGGGGGAAGGCTTATCTTTACCCCCATTTTCACCTCAAAATGATGTTAAATATGGTTTTTAACAACATTCTGGATTTTTCCACCGCGGGTTTCCACAACTAAAGGAAGTTTTCAACATTTTCCACAGAAAAATCGGGCCGGCGGGCGATTTACCACGGCGACGCTGGACAATTTTTACCGTATTATCGTCATTTTATAATTTTCAACATTTTTCACGAGTTTTCCACATGGAAAACCTCGGGAAAGTGTGGAAAAGCAGTTTTCCTGTGGAAAAACCGTATCTGTAGGGGTGCTGCCGCTGCCGCAGACCTATATATTGTTACAAAACTGTGTCCAACCGCCCCGGATACCCCCCGGTTGTGGGCGGTGGAAAAATAAGAGTTTTCCACACGCCTGTGGAAAACCATGTGGAAAAAACACAGCAAAAATAAAACCGCCGCCCGGCTTGAAGCGGGCGGCGGTTCTCAACATCAGGGGTTAAAATTCAATCTTGCCGAAGGCGAAATCATCGCCGTCATGGATGCGCTCGGTGGTCTTGGGTGCCATCGGCTTGGCGTCCGGGTCACGCGGGGTATCGGCAAACTCGCGGGCGGGCACGCTGGAGCGCGGGCCGCCGTAGCGGGGGCCGCGGTCACTGCGCTGGCCACGGTAGCCACCACGGACACCGTCACGGCCACTGCGGGGCCCTCTGGAGCCGTTTCCGCGGTAGCCCCGGCCACCATCCCGGCGCTGGCCACGGCCGCCCTCACGGCGTCCGCCGCGCTGGTTGCGGGCGTTGTCACGATCCGGCAGGTTGCAGGCATCGGGGTCGGTGGAGTAGAGCACCACGTGGCGGGCCGGGCCTTCGCCCTTGCTCTCGCTGCGCACGCCGTCAATCTCGGCGATGGCGGTGTGGATGATGTGGCGCTCGTAGGGGTTCATCGGCTCCATCTCATAGTAGCAGCCGGTGCGGATGACGCGGTCTGCAATGCGCTTGGCAAGGGCAGAGAGGTCATCCTCGCGCTTGTTGCGGTAGCCGCCGACATCCAGCCCCAGCTTGACGTAGGAGCCTTCCATGCGGTTCACAACGAGGCTGGCGAGGTAGGAGAGGCTCTCCATCGTCTCGCCGCGGCGGCCAATCAGGGCGCCCATGTGCTCGCCGGAGACCTTCAGGATGGTGGCAGCGCCCTTTTTGACAGCGCTGAAGGTGAAGTTTTCCACACCCATCAGGTTAAAAATCGGGGTCAGGTAATCCACAGCGGCCTGCAGGCGGGGGTCAGCGGCGATATCCAGCGGAATCTCAACCTCATCCTCGGCAACAGGGGCCAGCTCGGCATCCTCGACCATCTCCTCGACAACGGCCTTCTCGATGGCCGGGGCAGTCTCGTCAGAGATTTCAACAACCTCGGCGGGTTTTGTGGAAACCTCGGCGGGCTTTTCCTCCGCAACGGGTGCGGGGGCGGCCTCCGGCTCCTCAACCTTCACAAGAACCTTGGCAGGAATGGTCTTAAACAGCTTGCGGGCGGGGAATTCCAGCACCTCATAGCTGACGTTGATATCGTCACGATCAACGCCCAGCGCGTCGCAGGCGGCCTGCACGGCGGCCTCAACGGTCTTGGCGCTCATTTCCATACTGCGCATATGGGAAACCTCCTTCTTACTTTATCATTTTTACGCGGGCAATCAGTCCTTGTTCAGCGGGGTGGTGCGCTCGTCCTTTGTAGAGCTCCGCCTCACGCTGGCGGGCCAGCTCCAGACGCAGCTTGTTGGCCTCGCCCAGAGTGACCTCCTTCTCCACCTTCTTGCCGTCCTGCTCGACGGTGACAGTGCGCTTTTTCTTCTTCTCGGCGCGCTTGGCGGCCAGCTCGGCCTCATACTGCGCCTTGAACTTTTCGGGGCTGTAGATTTTGTAGGTCACGAAGGACTGGAAAATCTGGAACACGTTGGAAACACCATAGTACAGCGAGAAGCCGACAGGGGCATTGAAGCAGAAGGTAACGAACATCAGGTTCATAACCAGCATCATAATCTTCATGCTGCCCTGCATCTGGGCTTCCATGCCGGAGAGCTTCTGGGTGAGGAAGTAGCTGACGAACATCGTAACCGTGGCGATGGCGGGGAAGATGGCAATCGGCGTCAGGTGGAAGCCGGGGATGTCGCACATATCCATGCCGAAGAAACTGGTGTTGAAGTTCTGGATTTCCTGCACAACGCTGGCAGAAATGATGGAGGGGTCGATGGACGCGCCGTTGTGGATGGCCTGAATCAGCGCGGTCTGCATGGTGGAGGTGTTGGTGGTGGCCAGACCGATGGCCTCGCACGCGGCCTTGACGGCATCATTGCTGACGCCGAAAATGTAGTGCACAGGGTAGTACACAACACCCAGGAAGCCGAACAGCACCAGCATGGTGAGCAGCATGGGCAGGCAGCCGCCCATCGGGTTGTAGCCGTGCTCCTGCTGGAGCTTCATCAGCTCTTCCTGCTGCTTCTGGGGGTCATTCTTGTACTTCTGCTGAATCTCGGTGATCAGCGGCTGGAACACGGACATTTTGGCCGTGGACTTCTGCTGATGGATGCTCAGGGGGAAGAGCAGCAGTTTAAGAATGAGGGTGGCAACAATCATTGTTGCCGCGTAGTTGCCGATGAAGCTGTAGAGGATCTTCACCAGCGGGCCAATCAGTATGGCCAGGAAATACATAAAAGACATAGCCTTTCCTTCTGCCCCGTCTGCGCCCGGGACCTTTATTTTTATGTAGGTCTCTGCTGCGCAGGGCAAAGACATGAGAAGCGGGGAATAAATAATAGATAATAAATAATAAATAATAAATAATAAATTTGGTGGAGTTTTCGCCCGGGGGCGAAAACAAAAATAACAAGTGCTTTCAACAAAGGGAGCTCCCATTGTTTAAAACGCGCCGCCGCGGGCGGCGCTCCTTATTTATTATTTATTATTTTTTATTTCTTATTTGCCTTATTTGCTTTTCGTCAGCCTTCTCTCAGGGTTGACCCACCGACCCTTTTCCGGCACCGGATCATAGCCGAATTTGGCAAAGGGCTGGCAGCGGAGCAGCCGCCAGACGGTAAGCAGCAGCCCCTTGCACAGGCCATGGGTGGCAAGGGCCTGCATGGCGTACTCGCTGCAGGTGGGCACAAAGCGGCAGTGATGCCCGAGGTGCGGGCTGATGTACCGCTTGTAGCCCCGCAGCAGGGCAATCAGCACGTTTTTAATCATACCTGCGGGGGCTGCGGGGCGGGGGCTGCCTTGTCGGGCAGGCCCGCCTTGGCAAACAGCTTGCCCAGCGTTTTGCTGAGCTGGGTGCTTTTCAGGTGCGGGGTCTGGCCGCGGGCCACCAGAATGATATCATAGCCACCGATATTCTGGGCAAGATGCTCCGACAATGCGGCGCGCATCACCCTGCGGGCGCGGTTGCGCTGCACGGCATGGCCCACCTTTTTGGTGGCGGTCAGTCCGATACGGGTATACCCCAGCCGGTTTTTGGCCACGTACAAAACACAGTGCGGGTGCACATAGCTTTTGCCCCGGCCGTATACCCGGTTGAACTGCCAGTTTTTATCTAAGGTGCGATAACGCATGGGTGGAAATCCTTTGTTTAAATAATAGATAAGAAATAATATATAATAAATTTGGTGGAGTTTTCGCCCGGGGCGAAAAACAAAATAAAGACTTTTTTTCAACAAAGGGGTTTTCCATTGTTTAAAAAATGTGCCGCGGGCGGCACACCAGCTTTATTATTTATTCTTTATTATTTATTATTTGCTTATTTATCTAATAATACCTTTTTTCTCTGCGTCTGTAAAGTGAATTTGAAAAAAGGGCTGCCGATTTTTGCTTCGGCAGCCCTTTTGTTCACATAATTTCTGAAGTGAATCAGACAGTCAGGCTCTTACGGCCCTTCGCACGGCGGCGGGCAATGACCTTGCGGCCGTTCTTGGTAGCCATGCGGTTCAGGAAACCGTGGACGCGGCTGCGCTGACGCTTCTTGGGCTGGAAAGTACGCTTCATTTTTCATTCCTCCTGTTGAAATCCCGGTATGGGCTGTTTTGCTCAGGGCTTCGCCCATACACTGGGGCAGCCTTGCAGAGTTAGATTATACGCGATAAGACCCCCATTTGTCAAGGGTTTTTTGCTAGAATTTTTCGCTCCCGCGTCAAAGAATTGCCGCTACAGAAAGTTATCCACTACATTTTGTACTATTTACTGTTGAAAATCGCACTTCTTGTGGAAAACTTTCCGGTAAAATTTTTATCTGCCGTCCCTGCGGGAAAATTTTCAACAATTCGGCTTTTTAAAAAAATTCCTACTTTATTATATATAGCTGTTGTTTAAAACCCGATTTTGTGGTATACTGTATGTAGTATTTTTTTGCGCCCTGTTTTTTTGGGCGTTCATCTATAACAGGAAGTGGGGAGTATCGACATTCATGGATTCCATCAATGAGGTATTGGATGCGGTCAAGGTCTATTGCAAGGAAAAGACCTCCGACGCCACCTATGCGTTTTACATCAAGGATATCAGGGCGGTCAGCTTTGAAAATTCCAACACCATCACGCTGGAGCTGCGCAGTGAGTTCGTTATGAAAATTGTATCGGACCGCTACACGGCGCTGCTGAAGGAGGCCTTCAAGGCCATCCTCGGCTTTGATGTTGAGATTCTCTATGTAGCGGCCCCGCCGGAGGACGGCGAGAAGTCCGACGGCAGCGAGCCGAAGATGGACGAGAAGTCCCTGCCCAGCGGGCGGTATGATTTCACCTTTGAGAATTTCATCAAGGGACCCTCGAACCAGTTTGCGTTTGCAGCAGCGCAGGCTGTTGCGGCCAATCCGTCCGGCGCGTACAACCCGCTGTTCATCTACGGGCCGTCAGGTCTGGGCAAGACCCATCTGCTGAACGCCATCCAGTTTGAAATCAAGAAAAACCATCCGGATTTCAACATTGTCTATGTGGATTGTGAAATGTTCACCAACGAGACGATTTCCGCCATCAAGACGGCAACGATGGAGCAGTTCCGTCAGAAATACCGCAAGGCGGACGTGCTGCTGATTGACGATATCCAGTTTCTGGCAGGCAAGGAGAGCACGCAGGAGGAGTTTTTCCACACCTTCAACACGCTGCACAATGACGGCCGCCAGATCGTGATTGCCTCCGACCGCCCGGCCAAGGAAATCAAATCGCTGGAGGAGCGTCTGCGTACCCGGTTTGAGTGGGGCCTGACCGCCGACATTCAGCCGCCGGATTTTGAGACCCGCGTGGCCATCGTCCGGCGCAAGGCAGACCTGCTTGATCTGGATTTGCCGAACGATGTGGCCGAATACATTGCCAATCATCTGAAGCAGAACATCCGCCAGCTGGAGGGCGCGGTCAAAAAGCTGAACGCCTATTATATGCTGGAGGGCATTGAGCCCTGCATCGGCGTGACGACGACCGCCATCAAGGATACGCTGAACGACAGCCAGCCGATTCCGGTTACGATTGAGAAAATCCTCAACGAGGTGGCGCGCACCTACAATGTGATGCCTGCGGATATACGCGGCAAGAAGCGCAACGCAAATGTGAGCGCCGCACGGCAGATGACAATGTACATCATCCGCGAGGTGACCGGCATGAGCATGGAGGCAATCGGGCAGGAATTCCAGCGCGACCATTCCACCGTGGTGTATTCCATCAAAACGATGGAAGAAAACATCAACCGCGATCAGCACCTGAAAGAAATGTGCAGCGACATCATGAAAAACGTCCGCCCTAAGGTCCCTTTCTTGAAAGAAAGGACCCAAAGAACTTTTCATGCCTTTTCCCTCGAGTAGGGCTGCAAAAGAAACGTAACATCGTGTAATCCCATCCCCGGGTTGTGGCTTTAAAGTTTCTTTGCTTACTTTCTTGAAAGAAAGCACCCAAAGAACTTTTCATGCCTTTTCCCGCAAGCAGGGCTGTAAAAGAAGCGTAACATCGTGCAATTCCGTCCCCGGGTTGTGGCTTTAAAGTTTCTTTGCTTACTTTCTTTTCAAAGAAAGTAAGCTTTCAACGGAGTTTTAGTTTTCAACGTGAGGTATTCCACGAAGGGTGTTGAAAAACAGCGGGTTTTGAGTTTTCCACAAGAAAGTCAACAGCCTGTTCAAAACATTGAACGCCTGATTTTCCGCGGCGGAATCAAGCGCGGCAGAGTTTTCCACGAAACTAACAGCCCCTACTACTACTACTACCAAAGTTAATAGTTTCTTCAGCCAGAAGGCTGAAAAGAAACCTCTGCTACCTATAAAATCAGCACGAACCCTGTGGAAAACAGAAAAAAGTAAAGAAAACCGAGATTATTGAAGTTTTTTGCGCCGCTTTTTTACAAAAAAGCGGCTTCGAGGAGATACTATGAAATTTGAATGTGAAAAAACACTGCTGGCCAGCGCCATCGACGGTGTTTCCCGCGCCATCACCAACCGCGCAGCCATCCCTGTGCTGGAAGGCATCTATATGAAGGCCGAGGGCTTCAACCTGACCCTGACCGGCTACGATATGGAAATGGGCATCACCACCACGATTGAATGTAACGTGCTTGTACCCGGTGAAACCGTTCTTGATGCCAAACTGCTGAGCGCGATGGTCAACCGTATGCCCGCGGGCGATGTCTGCATTGAGCTGAACGATGAGGGTCAGGCAAAAATCAGCGGTGGTGTGGCAGAATTTGAGATTCCCGCGCTGAACGCCAGCGATTACCCCAGCCTGCCCGTGACCGGCGCAGACAACACCATGACCGTAAAATGCGGTATGCTGCGCGAGATGATTGAAAAAACCATCTACGCCGTCAGCCAGGATGACAAGAAGCCGGCCCACACCGGCGAACTGTTCGTCATTGAGCCGGGCAGCCTGACGATTGTTGCACTGGACGGCTACCGTCTGGCCATCATCCAGCGCGATGTCGAGTGCACCCGCGATATCCGCATCATCATCCCGGCCAAGACACTGCAGGAGCTGCTGAAAATTATGGGCGGCGCGGACGACGATGTGAAGATCGACGCCAACCGCCGCTATGTCGTGTTTACCTCCAACGGCTACACGATTATGAGCCGCCTGATCGAGGGCGACTTCCTGAACTACGAGAGCGTTATCCCGAAGGATAAAAAGACACGTATTACCGTTGATTGCAAGACCTTCATCGACACGATTGAGCGTGCATCCCTGGTTATCACCGAGCGACTGAAAAACCCGCTGCGCATTACCTTCAGCGAGGATAAGGTCACGGTGCGCTGCCAGACGCCGCTTGGCAAGGTGCTGGATGAGTTTGCCCCGGTCGAAATGACCGGCGACCCGGTGGAAATCGGCTTCAACAACCGCTATCTGCTGGATGCGCTGCGCTACTCCAAATGTGAGCGCATGGTGCTGGAAATCAACGGCCCTTTAAGCCCGGTCAAGCTCCTGCCCGAGGACGGCAAGGACTTCATCTATCTGGTGCTGCCGGTGCGCTTCAAGAACGAGGGTTGATAGAATTATGGAAAAAATACGTATCAACACGGAATTTATCAAGCTGGACGCCCTGCTGAAGTTTGCGGGCCTGTGCGAGACCGGCGGCGAAGCCAAGGAGCTGATTCAGGGCGGCGCGGTCAAGGTCAACGGCGAGGTCTGCACCATGCGCGGTAAAAAATGCCGTGCGGGGGATACCGTGGAGCTGGACGGCCAGACCGTGCAGGTCGCGGAGGGCGCGTAATGCGCTTGACCCATCTTGAATTAACGAATCATCGTAATATTGCGCACGCAGAGTTGAACCCCTGACCCCCACCTGACCGTGCTGTGCGGCCCCAATGGGCAGGGCAAAACGAACCTGCTGGAGGCTGTCTGGCTGCTGACCGGCGGAAAGAGCTTCCGCGGCGCCAAGGATGCAGAGCTCATAAAGAGCGGCGAGGAATTTTCTGTGCTGGAGGGCGCATTTGAGACACAGGACGTCGAAAAAAGCATCCGGCTGACCGTGGGCAGCAAAGGCAGCCAGCGGCCCGGGCGTACCGGGCGGCTGAACGGCGCGGACATTGGGCGTGCCGCGGCACTGGCCGGGAATTTTCAGGCCGTTGTGTTTGAGCCGGACCTGCTGAGCCTTGTCAAGGGCGGCCCGGATGGGCGGCGGCGGTTTTTGGATTCGGCGCTGTGCCAGGTGTACAGGCCGTATCTGGTGGCGCTGCGGCGGTATATGCGGCTGACGGCCCAGAAAAATGCGCTGCTGAAAAGCTACGATATAACGCTAAACGGCGGGATGCTGCTGGACACCTACGATGAACAGCTGGCGGAATACGGTGCCTTGATTATGGAGCACCGCTGCAAATTTCTGGCCGAGGCCGCCCCGGTGGCGGCGCAGAATTACCGGGATATCTCCCACGGGGCGGAAACGCTGGAACTGCGCTATCTGATGTGCACCGACGCGCCCACCCCGGAGGCACTGGCGGCCAAGCTGCACGCTATGCGCCCCGCGGAGCTGCGCGCCGGGTTCTGCCTTGCGGGCCCCCACCGCGAGGATTTGGAAATTCTTTTGGACGGCCAACCCGCCAGGATTTACGGCAGCCAGGGCCAGCAGCGCAGCTGCGTGCTGGCCATGAAGCTGGCCGAGGCCACCGTGGTAGGGGGGAGCTGTTCGGCGAACACCCGGTGCTGCTGCTGGACGATGTGCTCAGCGAGCTGGACGATGAACGCCAGACCTACCTGCTGACCCGTATGGGCGAGCACCAGACCATTGTGACAACCTGCGATACCGCTGCTTTTGCGCGTACCAACGGCAAAATTGTGTATGTTAAGGGCGGAGAAGCCGGGGAGAAACCCTTTGGATAAATAAGAAATAAGAAATAATAAATAATAAAAAAGGTGTTCCGCCCTTGGCGGAACATTTAAAAAAAGAAAGCGCCCTGTTTCGGGTAGCAATGTAGGGCGGGGTGACCGTTCCCTGCAAGCCTGCCGAAAGCTCGCAATGGTTCCATTCCGTTTATCGACAGTCTGGGGCTGCGCTTTTTGTTTGTGCCTTTGGCACAAACTCCACCATATTTCTTATTTATTATTTATTCTTTCTTATTTGAAAACCGGAGGTTTTTCCATGTATTTTCACGCAGGGCAGGACTTTGTACTGAATACGCGGGACGTTATCGGGGTGTTCGATCTGGACACAGCCGGTGCCTCGCGCAGGACAGAGGAATATTTCCGCCACGCAGAGGCGGAGGGGGCCGTGGTCGATTTGTGCGCACCCGGCACGCTGCCCAAGAGTTTTATGGTCACAGACTTCCCCGATGAGACAGTCTACATCAGCCAGCTTTCCCCCGCAGCACTGAAAAAGCGCGCTGAAAAGTTGGATTTTTAAATTGTAAGTTATCGCCCAATCAAGGGGCAATATCGCAGAATGGCGTGCCGGGTGTGCCCGGCCCCTACCGTGCGATGTAAAGCAGAGATACCCACCCATGACAGGAGGCTATCATTTCATGGCAGAAGAAATCATCACCGAAACCAACCGCGAAACGGCTACCGACCACGCTTACGGCGGTGCGCAGATTCAGGTTCTGGAGGGTCTGGAGGCTGTGCGCAAGCGCCCCGGTATGTATATCGGCTCCACCGGCCCCTCCGGCCTGCATCATCTGGTCTACGAAATCGTCGATAATGCGATTGACGAAGCACTGGCCGGGTACTGCACCCATATCGAAGTTACCATCAAGCCCGGCAACATCATTCAGGTATCGGACAATGGTCGCGGTATCCCGGTGGACATCCAGCCCAAGCTGGGCATCCCGGCTGTGACCGTTGTCTACACCGTGCTGCACGCAGGCGGCAAGTTCGGCGGCGAGGATTCCGGCTACAAGGTGGCCGGCGGTCTGCACGGCGTCGGCGCGTCGGTTGTCAACGCCCTGTCCGAGTGGCTGACTGTCCGCGTGCGCCGCGACGGAGCCGAGTACGAGCAGAGCTTCAAGCGCGGCAAACCGGACGGCGAGCTGAAAAAAATCGGCGCGGCGGCTTCTACCGGAACGACAGTCACCTTCAAGCCCGACCCGGAGATGTTCCAGGAAACCACGCTCTACCGCTATGAAACGCTGCTCAAGCGTCTGCGGGAGGAAGCCTTCCTGAACGCCGGTGTCCGCATCACCCTGACGGACGAGCGCCCCGACGCCGACCGCCCGCAGGACGAGCAGAACGGTGAAATGCGCGCCGAAACGATGTGCTATGAGGGCGGCATCCGTTCCTTCGTCAGCTATCTGTGCGAGCGCCGCGACCTTACGCCCCTGCACCCCCAGGTTATGTATATGAAGGGGGAAGGCCAGGGCGCTGTGGCCGAGGTTGCGCTGCAATATTATGACAACAGCTACAATGAATTGCTGCTGAGCTTTGCCAACAACGTCCACACCCCCGAGGGCGGCACCCACGAGGAGGGTTTCAAACTGGCCCTGACCCGCGTGCTGAACGAGTATGGCCGCGCCAAGGGGATTTTGAAGGATAAGGACGAGAACCTGTCCGGCCCGGACGCCCGCGAGGGTATCATTGCGGTGGTCAGTGTCAAGCTGCAGGAGGCCCAGTTTGAGGGCCAGACCAAGGCAAAGCTGGGCAACACCTTCATCAAGGGCCTTGTCAACAACGTGGTCTATAAGGCACTGACCGAATTCTTTGAGGAAAACCCCGCTGTGGCGAAGGCAATTCTGGAGAAGGCCACGCAGGCCGCCCGTGCCCGCGCCGCCGCCAAGAAGGCCCGCGAGCTGGTCCGCCGCAAGAGTGCGCTGGAATCCAACCGTATGCCCGGCAAGCTGGCAGACTGCCACGAAAAAGACCCCTCCAAGACCGAACTGTTCATCGTGGAGGGCGATTCTGCAGGCGGCTCGGCCAAGATGGGCCGAGACTCCAACATTCAGGCCATTCTGCCCTTGTGGGGCAAGATGCTGAACGTCGAGAAGGCACGCGCCGACCGCATCTACGGCAATGACAAGCTGATGCCGGTTGTGACCGCGTTGGGCACCGGCATTGGCGATGAGTTTGACATCACCAAGGTGCGCTACCACAAAATCTTCATTATGGCTGATGCCGATGTCGACGGCTCGCACATCTGCACCCTGATGCTGACCTTCTTCTTCCGTTATATGCGCCCGCTGATTGACCACGGCTATGTCTACGTGGCACAGCCGCCGCTGTTCAAGCTGCAGAAGGGCCAGACCGTCAAGTACGCCTATAATGACGAGGAAATGAAGATTCTGAGCGCCGAAATGCCCGGCGCAAAGGTCAACCGCTACAAAGGCTTGGGCGAGATGAACCCCGACCAGCTGTGGGAAACCACCATGAACCCCGACAACCGCGTGATTGTCCAGATTAAGATTGAGGACGCCGAGCGTGCCGACGAGGCGTTCAGCATCCTGATGGGCGAGCAGGTCGAACCCCGCCGCCAGTTCATCGAGAAAAACGCCAAGTACGCGAATCTGGATGTGTAATGTTCCACGTGGAACATTATGCGGTGGTTGTATGGATGACAAATGGCAAAAACGCAGGTGGATGCGCCTTCAAGAATTTGATTACGCATCACAAAAGGTGTATTTCATAACGATTTGCACACAAAATAGGGAACCCTTGTTTTGCAGGATTGTAGGGAGGGGTCTTGACCCCCTCCGTGCAGGCAGAAATTAGTATGACGCCGTATGGGAACATTGCGGAGTATGATTTGTTGCAGATACCAGAGCATTTTCCGCAAGTAGAAATTCTGAATTATGTGTTTATGCCGGACCATCTGCATATATTATTGGCTTTGGGCTGCCGGGAGGTTGCTGCGGAGGGGTCAAGACCCCTCCCTACAGTGCCAACCATTATAGGGCAATATAAATCCGGCGTCAGCCGTAAATGCGGACGTCCGGTTTGGCAGAGGTCCTATTACGACCACATCATCCGCAACCGGCACGATTTTGAAGAAATATGGCAGTATATTGACCGAAATCCGTTACAGTGGGTTTTGGATGGAAAAAACAGTAAGTAGAGAACAGCGAAGCATTCAATTCACAAAAAGATAAGTTAATTAAGGTGATACAATGGAAGAAAACATCATCATGGTGCCGGGGTCCGGTACCAAGGTCATTGTGCGCGATGTGAAACAGGAAATCGAGACGGCGTTCCTGGACTACTCGATGTCCGTTATCGTGGCGCGTGCTCTGCCCGATGTGCGTGACGGCCTCAAGCCCGTGCACCGCCGTATCCTGTACACGATGCACGAGCGCGGCAATGACCCGCAGCACCCCTACCGCAAATCGGCCGATACCGTCGGTGCGGTGCTGGGCTCCTACCACCCCCACGGTGACTCCTCCGTCTATGACGCGATGGTTCGTCTGGCACAGGATTTCAGCCTGCGGTACCCGCTGGTAGATGGTCAGGGTAACTTCGGCTCCGTGGACGGTGACCCCCCGGCTGCTTACCGTTATACCGAGGCTCGTATGTCTAAGATGGCCTGCGAGATGCTGACCGATATCGAGAAGGACACCATCGACTGGGACCCCAACTTTGATGAAACCAAGAAGGAGCCCCATGTACTGCCCAGCCGCTTCCCGAACCTGCTGGTCAACGGCAGCCAGGGCATTGCGGTCGGTATGGCCACCAACATTCCGCCGCACAACCTGCGGGAAATCGTCAACGGCATGGTGGCCCTGATGGACGACCCCGAAATCGACCTGGCCGGCCTGATGGAGTACGTCAAGGGCCCGGACTTCCCCGACCGGCGGCATCATTATGGGCCGCAGCGGCATCCGCGCCGCCTATGCGACCGGCCGCGGCAAAATCACCCTGCGCGGCCGCGCCGAAATTGTCGAGAAGAAAAACGGCCGCTATGAAATCCTGATTACCGAAATCCCCTATATGGTCAACAAGACCCGCCTGATTGAGTCGATTGCGGACCTTGTGAAGGACAAGCGCATTGAGGGCATCAGCGATCTGAACGATGAATCCTCCAGCCGTACCGGCATGAAGATCGTCATCGAAATAAAGAAGGATGCCAACCCGCAGGTCGTGCTGAACCAGCTCTACCGCTACACACAGCTGCAGGACACCGTGGGTGTCATTATGCTGGCGCTGGATGACGGCGTGCCCAAAATTATGAGTCTCAAGACCATGATGGAGCGCTACATCGAGTTCCAGATGCAGGTTATCCGCCGCAGAACGGCGTTTGACCTGAAGAAGGCGAAGCGCGAGCACATCCTGGAGGGGCCTGCGCAAGGCAGTTGACATCGTGGATGAAATCATCGCCACGATTCGCGCCTGCAAGGGAGGCTTTGCCGAGGCTCGTCAGGCTGTGATGGACAACTTCGGCTTTGATGAGCCGCAGGCGGATGCCATCGTCAAGCTGCAGCTGGGCCGCTTGGCCGGTCTGGAAATTCTGAAAATCGAGCAGGAGTTGGGCGAACTGCGCACCGCGATTGCCGATTATGAGGACATTCTGGCCAACGATGCGCACGTGAAGCGCATTGTCGAGGAGGACCTGACCGCGCTGGCCGACAAGTACGGCGATGAGCGCCGCACCTCGATTGAGGCAGTCTCCGGCGAGGTTGACATTGAGGACCTGATTCCCGAGGAGACCTGCGTCTTTACGCTGACCCATGAGGGCTACATCAAGCGCACCACGCTGGACACCTATCAGGCACAGAACCGCGGTGGCCGCGGCGTGCAGGGTATGACCCAGAAGGACGAGGACTTTACCGAGGAAATGTATGTAGGCTCTACCCATGACTATATGCTGTTCCTCACCAATCAGGGCCGCGTCTACCGTCTGAAGGGCTATCAGGTGCCGGAGGGCAGCCGCACCGCCAAGGGCAGCCATATCGTGAATCTGCTGCAGCTGCAGGAGGGCGAAAAGGTAACCCTGATGCTGCAACAGAAGGCGGACGTGGACGAGGACAACACCTACGCCACGATGGTGACGAAGCAGGGTCTGATTAAGCGCACCCCGCTGTCCCAGTTCCGCAACATCCGCAAGGCGGGCCTGATCGCCATTGCTTTGAACGAGGGCGACAGCCTTGTGTGGAGCCACCTGACCAAGGGTGACGATGAGATTATCGTGGCAACCCATGACGGTGCTGCCATCCACTTTACCGAGGACGGTGCGCGCTCGATGGGCCGTACCGGCCACGGTGTCCGCGTGATTAAGCTGCGCGAGGGCGATTATGTTGTGGGCGCAGGCGTCTGCCGCCCGGGTGCCACTGTGCTGACCATCAGCGAGGAGGGCAAGGGCCGCCGCAGCCGCATTGACGATTACCGCATTACCAAGCGCGGCGGTCTGGGCATCCGCAACTATTCCAACGGCAACGTGGCGGGCATCAAGATCGTGGATGACACCGACGATTTGATTCTGATCAGCCAGAACGGTATTCTGATTCGGATTCATGCCGCCGACATCAACGTCCAGAGCCGCTACGGCAGCGGTGTCCGCGTGATGCGCCTTGTGGAGGATGACAAGGTGGCCGTTGTGGCCCGTGTTGACCGCGACAACGAGGCCGAGACCGCGAAAATCGAGGATGTAGGTGAAACCGACCCGACCCCTGAGGAGTTGGCTGCGATTGAAGCCGAGGAGCTGGCCCAGGAGGCTGCCGAGGACGCCGCCACCGACACCAACGACGACGAATAACTAACTTACTTTCTTTGAAAAAAGAAAGTACGCAAAGAAACTTTCAATATAGTATACCGGGAAGGAGAGGCTGCAGAGGCCTCTCCTTTTTGGTGGTTTGAAATTTTTTCGCCGAGGCTTTTTTTATAAAAAAGGCCGGAAAAAGGCTGGTAAAGAAAGCCGAATCATGCTATGCTAAAGTGTTAGAACAAATAAAGGAGCACCCGCACATGGAACATCTGCACAGTACAATTTGCGCGCTGGCAACGCCACCGGGCGAGGGGGCGGCATTGCAACGGTCCGCGTTTCCGGGCCGGATAGCTATGCCGTTGTCGGCAGGATTTTTGCGCCCATCCGCAAGGAAAAGCGCGTGGCCGATGCAAAGGGCTACACCGCTATGCTGGGGCATTATCTGCTGCACGGCGCGGAGATGGACGAGTGTGTGGCGCTGTTTTTCCGTGCGCCGCACTCCTACACCGGCGAGGATGTGATTGAGCTGTCGGTGCATGGCGGCACCGCCATGGCGGATGGCCTGTTGGAAGCGTTGATTGACGCGGGCTGTGCCCCGGCCGGGCCGGGAGAGTTTACCCGCCGTGCGCTGGAAAACGGCCGTATGTCGCTGACGCAGGCCGAAGCGGTGATGGAGGTTATCGCGGCCAATGGGCGGCAGGGGGCCGCACTGGCAAAATCCGCGCTGGATGGCCGACTGGCTAAGCGCATTGGCAAAATACAGACCGCCCTGCAGACGCTGAACGCCCACCTGACGGCCTGGGTTGATTACCCGGAGGAGGATGTGCCGGAGCTGTCCGACGAGGCTTTTGTAAAGACTCTGACCGACCAGAAGGCCGAGTTGGATGCACTGATTCAAGGCTACAGCGCGGGCGCGGTACTGCGCCACGGTGTGGATTGTGTGTTGCTGGGGCGCCCCAACGTGGGCAAAGCACGCTGCTGAATCTGCTGGCCGGGTTTGACCGGGCCATTGTCACGCCGGTGGCGGGCACGACCCGCGATATTGTGGAGCAGGCGGTGCAGCTGGGCAATGTCCGGCTGAACCTGTTTGATACCGCCGGTGTGCGGGATGTGGGTGATGACGGTGACGCGATTGAGGCCGAGGGCATCCGCCGCAGCTGGAAAAAGCTCGACGAGGCCGGGCTTGTGCTGGCCGTGTTTGACGCCGCGCAGCCGCTTGGCGAGGATGATATAGAGCTGGCCCGCAAATGCAAGGGCCGCCCGGCCATTGCCGTGCTGAACAAGCAGGATTTAGCAGGGGAGTGCAGCGATGTTCCACGTGGAACATTGGAGCCTTATTCAAAAAAATCGTGCCGATGTGCGCCAAAGATGCCGTGGGCCTGCAGGCGCTGACCGATGCCGTGGCGGATTTGCTGGGAACTGCCCGGCTTGACCCTACCGCCGCACAGCTGTGCAGTGCCCGCCAGCTTTCCGCCGCTACCCGCGCCCGGGACGCCCTGACCGAGACCATCACCGCCCGCCAGAACGGTTTTGGCCTTGACGCCGCCGCCGTCTGCCTGACGGACGCCCTGCAGGCGTTGTGCGATTTGACCGGCGAGGACGCGACAGCGGCAACGATTGATGAAGTGTTTGAGACGTTTTGTGTGGGGAAATAATAGCCAAGCAAATAAGAAATAAAAAATAATAAATAATAAAAATGGTGGAGTTTGCGCCTTTGGGCGCAAACAAAATACTCTGCGGCGGGAGGCTTGCTGTGATACAGAACAATGTGCTTCTGGATAAAACAATGAATTTTTCCGTCAGAATTGTGCGAAGCTGCCAGTATCTTGTGAAGGAAAAGAAGGAAGATATTATGTCCAGACAGCTGCTGCGTAGCGGAACTTCCATTGGAGCAAATGCACATGAGGCAGTTTATGGTGCCAGCAGGCAGGATTTTATTTCAAAGCTGCACATCTCACTGAAGGAAGCCTCAGAAACGGAATATTGGATTATTCTGCTGACCAAGACAGAGTACCTGACAAGTACACAGAGCGAGTCTTTATTGAAAGACTGCACCGAAATAAAGAAAATTCTTATCTCCACCTTAAATAAAGCAAAGAAAGCAGAAACATAAAAAAATAAGAGTACCTTAAAGAAGAATGTAAGGTAATTTTAAATTGCGCGCGCGGCGCGCATCCACATTTATTATTTCTTATTTATTATTTTTTATTTGCAAATCACTCACGGATAAATTACACAAGAGGGAAAAAACAACTATGGACAAACTAGGAACCTATGACGTCATTGTCATTGGCGCGGGGCACGCGGGGATTGAAGCGGCCCATGCGGCGGCAAAGGTCGGGGCAAAGACGGCGGTGTTTACACTGTCGCTGGATTTTATCGGCAATATGCCCTGCAACCCGTCCATCGGCGGCACGGCCAAGGGACATCTTGTCCGGGAGGTCGATGCACTGGGCGGGCTGATGGGCATTGCTGCGGATGCGACCTACCTGCAAAGCCGGATGCTCAACCGCGGCAAAGGCCCGGCCGTACACAGCCTGCGGGTGCAGACCGACCGCAAGCGCTACCACATCTGGATGAAGCACGCGCTGGAAAACCGCAAACCTCGACATCCATCAGGGCGAAATCGTCGGTGTGGACGTGCAGGACGGCAAGGTAGTGGGCGTTATCACCAATCTGCACGCCTACTACGCCTGCAAGGCGGTGGTGGTGGCAACCGGCACCAACCTCGGTGGGCGCATCTTTGTGGGGGACGCCCACTATGACAGCGGCCCCGACGGCACCCACGCCGCCACGGCGCTGACCCAAAGCCTTGTGGCGCACGGCTTTACGCTGCGCCGGTTCAAGACCGGCACGCCCGCCCGCGTCCACCGCCGCAGCATTGATTTTTCCAAACTCGAATGTCAGCCCGGTGACCCCGACGCCGAGTTGCAGCCGTTCAGTTTTATGACCCGCGTGCCGATGCACAACAAGGTCAACTGCTATATTGCCTATACAAACCCGGAAACCCACAAGGTGATTCTGGATAATCTCTACCGTTCACCCCTGTATGGCGGCGACATTCAGGGCATCGGGCCGCGGTACTGCCCCTCGATTGAGGATAAGGTGGTGCGCTTCAAGGAAAAGGAGCGCCACCCGGTCTTTGTGGAGCCCTGCGGCGAGGACACCGAGGAAATGTATCTGCAGGGGCTTTCGTCCAGCCTGCCGGAATCGGTGCAGAACGAGATGTACCGCACCATCAAGGGCTTTGAGCACCTTGAAATTATGCGCCCGGCGTATGCGATTGAATATGACTGCGTTGACCCCACCACCCTCAAGCCCACGCTGGAAAGCAAGGTTGTGGCTGGCATCTACGGCGCGGGACAGTTCAACGGAACCTCCGGCTATGAGGAGGCCGCCGCGCAGGGTCTGTTGGCGGGCCTGAACGCCGCCTGCCACGCCTTGGGCAAGGAAGAGCTGGTGCTGGCGCGGCACACAAGCTACCTCGGCACACTGGTCGATGACCTTGTAACCAAGGGTGTGATGGACCCCTACCGCATGATGACCAGCCGCAGCGAATACCGCCTGAGCCTGCGTCAGGATAACGCCGACGAGCGCCTGACCCCGATTGGCCGGGAGTTCGGGCTGGTGGACGATGCGCGGTGGGCGCTGTTCTGCCGGGACCGTGAAATCAAGCAGGCCGAGCTGAAGCGGTTGGAGACAACCTCCATCAAGCTGGCAGACCTACGTGCCGCCGCACCCATGGGTGCCGAGCTGGGCGAAATCGGCGGCACGGCCATCGAGCTGCTGCGCCGGCCCCTACATCAGCTATGAACTGGTAGCCAAGGTCATCGGCCGCGGCGAGGGCGTGACCCCCGCCATGGCGCAGCGCATCGAGACGGAGATCCGCTACGCCGGGTACATCGCGCGGGAGGAGCGCATCATCCGGGACATCCAGCGCCACGAGAATGTAAAAATACCCGAGGACTTTGACTACGCACCCATCGAAACCATGACGCTGGAATCCCGCGAAAAGCTCGAAAAAATCCGCCCCCGCACGCTGGCGCAGGCCGGGCGCATACCGGGCGTGTCGCCCAGCGATTTAGCCCAGCTGAGCATTGTGCTGCTGAAGCAGGGCAAGTAAAATAGCTTTGGCGGCGTGCACACCGTAGGGGCGGATTCCATATCCGCCCGAAATCCGCCCCTTTACCCAAACAGAGTAGGAGAAACCGATGATTGATAAAAACCGCTTATCCGAAAAATGTTCCACGTGGAACATTGCCCTGACCGGTACCCAGCTGGACCTGCTGGACAAATACGCCGAGCTGCTGGTCAGCTACAATGAAAAGGTCAACCTGACGGCCATCACCAGCCCGGAAGGCATTGAGGACCGCCATTTTGCGGACAGCCTGCTGTTTGCCGCCCAGCCGGAGGTGCAGGGTAAGCTGGTGGATGTGGGCACCGGCGCGGGTTTTCCCGGCATTGTGGCCAAAATCTACAAGCCCGATTTGGAGCTGACCCTGATGGAGCCGACCGGCAAGCGGGTGGATTTTCTGCGCTACGTCTGCGCGGAGCTGGGCCTGACCGGCGTGGAATTTGCCAAGGAGCGTGCCGAGGAGGCCGCCCGCAAAATCTGGCGTGAGCAGTTCGATGTTGCAAGCGCCCGCGCCGTGGCGGCGCTGCCGGTACTGAGCGAATACTGCCTGCCGCTGGTCAAGGTGGGCGGCTGGTTCATCGCCATGAAGGGCCCCGAGGCGGACGCCGAAGCCAAGGCCGCGGCCAACGCGCTGAAAAAGCTGGGCGGCCAGTATGCCGAAACGCGGCAGTTCACCCTGCCCGACAGCAGCGCCCGCGGGCTGGTGCTGTGCAAAAAAATATCGCAAACTCCGACGGTTTACCCCCGCAATGGCGGTAAAATTGCAAAAAAACCGCTGTAATAACGCGAAAAAATGAATATCCGGGCGAACGATTTTTCTTTCCCGGGGATGCAAAATATGCTATGCTTTTTGTAGAAAAGAAGCGTAGCATATTTTATTTGTCCTGTGGGGAGGAATCAGAATTGCCGAAGAATGATATACAGAAGCAGGGACGCATCCTGATGCTGCCTGTGGATTGCATTGAGCCGTCCACCCTATCAGGCGCGCACCGCCTTTGATGAGCCGGAAATCGCTGCGCTGGCGGTCAGCATCTTGCAGAACGGGCTACTGCAACCCATCAGCGTGCGGCGGGTCGGCATCCGCAAATATCAGCTTGTGGCAGGGGAGCGCCGGCTGCGTGCCTGCCGGCTGGCCAAGCTGGAAAAGGTCCCCGCTATCCTTGCCGACTATGACGACAGCGAATCCGCCGCGCTGGGACTTCTCGAAAATCTGCAGCGCAGCCAGCTGGACCCGTTTGACACGGCGCGCGGCATCAAGGAGGTCATCCGGCTGTGGGGCTGCACCCAGGCCGAGGCCGCCCGCCGTCTGGGTCTGAGCCAGCCTGCGCTGGCCAACAAGCTGCGGCTGCTGACCTTAACGCCGGAACAACAGCAGCTTGCACCGCCAACCATCTGACCGAGCGCCACGCCCGCGCCGCGCTGCGCCTGCCGGAAGGCCGCCGCACCCCCGCGCTGGAAAAGATGGCCCGCGACAAGATGAGCGTGCGGCAGGCCGACAGGCTGGTGGACCAGATGCTGGCGGCCCCGGGCAACCCCAGCCCCTGCCGCCGCACAATACCGATGGTGCGGGATGTGCGTTTTTTTGTGAACACGCTGCAGCACGCGGTGGATTTGATGACCCAGAAGGGGATAGCGGCAACAACGCGGTGTGATAAGCACGATGGGTGTCTGGAATACATCGTCCGGATACCGGTCAGCAGCGACGGAACAGTCGGCAAGCAGGAAGGCGAGGCAGGAAAGCAGGAAGAATTTGCGGTGAAGTTGTAGGGTTTGGCCCCAAAGCCTTCTACTGCGGGAAAAGGTGGCCCCGCAGGGCCGGATGAGGGTCAACCTCACCGCAGTTGCCCGGCCCCTACCGTGCAGCAGAATAAAAACGGCGTATGCTGGTGTGCGCGGAGGGGGCAAGACCCCTCCCTACAATATGACGCTTTGTAGGGGCAATCATTGCCCGCCCGCTTCTATATCGCTTTTACCCCCGGTAAATGTTCCACGTGGAACATTTACCGGGGGCATTTTTATAAATAACCCTTTTTTATCCCTGCTCTTTGTGCTATAATAGAAACAAGCGGCCCTTTGGCCGCAAAAAATGCAAAAAAAGAGGAGGTACGGCGTGGCAAAAGTCATCGCAATAGCAAACCAGAAGGGCGGCGTTGGCAAAACAACCACCGCCGTCAACCTGAGCGCCTGTGTGGCGGCACTGGGCAAAAAGATTCTGATCGTGGATCTTGACCCCCAGGGCAACACCACCTCCGCTTACGGTGTCGCCAAAAATAAGGTCGAAGCCGACACCTACACCTGCCTGATTGACGATGATGACGTCCGCGAGGCCATCATCAAAACCGAGTACAACGCCGACATTCTACCGTCCAACACCCAGTTGGCAGGCGCGCCGATTGAGCTGGTCTCCGTGCCGCGGCGTGAAATGCGCCTGCGCACCGTGCTGGCCCCGGTCGTGCCACTGTACGACTACATTTTCATCGACTGTGCGCCGTCGCTGGATTTGCTGACCGTCAACGCGCTCTGCGCAGCCGACACGGTCATCATCCCGATGCAGTGCGAGTTCTTTGCGCTCGAGGGCTTGAGTGAGCTTGATGACCACCCTCAAGACCGTGCGCAAAAAGTACAACCGCTACCTGGACATTGAGGGCGTGCTGTTCACGATGTATTCCGGGCGGCTGAACCTGACGATGCAGGTGGTGGCGCAGGTCAAAAAGTACTTTGGCGACAAGGTCTACCGCGCAGTCATTCCCCGCACCGTGCGGCTGAGCGAGGCACCCAGCTTCGGTATGCCGATCAACTTCTATGAGCCGAACGGCAAGGGCTGCGAGGCTTATATGGAGCTGGCGCGGGAATTTTTAGCAAACAATGAGCGATAAGGAGGGACGCCGATGGCCAAGAAGAAGATGGGCGGGTTTGGCAAGGGGCTCGACAGCCTGTTTGCCGATCTGCCCGACGATACCGGCAGTGAGGCGTCAAGCTCCACACTGCCGCTGCGGGAGATTGAGCCCGACCCCGAGCAACCCCGCAAGCGCTTTGATGATGATGCATTGAGTCAGCTGGCCGACAGCATTACCGAAAACGGCCTGTTGCAGCCCATCGCGTGCGGCCCAAAAAGGTCGGCCCCGGGTACATCATCATTGCGGGCGAGCGCCGCTGGCGTGCCGCAAGGCTGGCCGGTCTGGACGAGGTGCCGGTCATCATTAAGGATGTGACCGATGAGCAGGCCGCCGCGCTGGCGCTGATTGAAAACCTGCAGCGTGAGGACCTTGACCCGATTGAGGTTGCCGAGGGGTGCAAACAACTGATTGAAAAGTACGGCCTGACGCAGGAAAGCGCGGCCAAGCGCTTGGGCAAAAGCCGCAGTGCCGTGGCGAACAGCCTGCGCCTGCTGGCCCTGCCCGAGGATGTGCGCCGTCTGGTCAGCGAGGGCAAGCTAAGCTTCGGCCACGCCAAGGTCCTGCTGGGGCTGCCCGGCGAGGAGCTGATGCGGCAGGCAGCCGAGGCGGTTGTGGAGCAGAATCTCAACGTCCGCCAGACCGAGGCGCTCTGCAAAAAGCTGGCCAAGCCCGCCAAGCCGCCCAAGGCGAAGGATAACTTCACCCGCCCAAGCGCGCCATCGAGGTGGAGGCCGCCCTGAAGGAGGTCACCGGCAGCGAGGTGCACGTGGATTACAAGGACGGCAGGGGCTCGCTGAAGATTGATTTCTACAGTGATGAGATGCTGCAAAAGTTCGTCAGCCTGCTGGGTATGTATGACCCGGAGGGGTAATGCAAGTTGGATTTGTAAGGGCAAACATTGTTCGCCCGGAAAAGCTGCGGCAACCGCACGATTTCGCGGGCGGATATGGAATCCGCCCCTACATGTAGGGGTCGATGCTCGTCATCGACCCGCAAAGTACCCGCAGCCGCAAAGTTGCAGCGGGCGAACAATGTTCGCCCCTACAACGCTTTTTTAAATGTATCTATTATTGAAATTTTAATAGAGGAGTACCACTATGTTAGACATTCGCTTTGTCCGTGAAAACCCGGACGCCGTCAAGGAGAACATCAAGAAAAAATTCCAGGACGCAAAACTGCCCCTCGTGGATGAGGTCATTGCTTTGGACGCCGAGTACCGCGCTGCCATCGGCGAGGCCAGCGACCTGCGCGCAAACCGCAACAAGCTGTCCAAGCAGATTGGCGCCCTGATGGGTCAGGCCAAGAAGGACCCCAGCAAGGCTGCCGAGGCCGAGGAAATCAAGAAGCAGGTCACCGCGCAGGCTGACCGCCTGAAGGAGCTGGAAGCCAAGGAGACCGAGCTGCAGGCCAAGATTCAGGAGATTATGTACACGATTCCCCAGATGATCGACCCCAGCGTGCCCATCGGCCCCGATGACAGCCACAACGTCGAGGTCCAGCGCTTCGGTGAGCCCGTTGTGCCCGACTATCCCATCCCGTACCACGTTGATATTATGGAGAGCTTCGACGGCATCGACTTGGACGCCGCCGGCCGCGTCTCCGGCAACGGCTTCTACTACCTGCTGGGCGACATTGCCCGCCTGCATGAGGCTGTGCTGGCCTACGCCCGCGACTTTATGATCGACAAGGGCTTTACCTATGTCATCCCCCCGTTCATGATGCACGGCGATGTGGTCAAGGGTGTTATGTCCTTCCCTGAAATGGACGCTATGATGTATAAAATCGAGGGCGAGGACCTGTACCTGATTGGCACGTCCGAGCACACGATGATCGGCCGCTTCATCGACCAGACGCTGGACGGCGCCAAGCTGCCGCTGACCCTGACCAGCTACAGCCCCTGCTTCCGCAAGGAGAAGGGCGCCCACGGCATTGAGGAGCGCGGCATCTACCGCATCCATCAGTTTGAGAAGCAGGAGATGATTGTCGTCTGCAAGCCCGAAGACAGCATGGCCTGGTATGATAAGCTGTGGAAAAACTCTGTCGAGCTGTTCCGCTCTATGGAGATTCCTGTCCGCCAGCTGGAGTGCTGCTCCGGCGATCTGGCCGATCTGAAGGTCAAGAGCTGCGATATTGAGGCATGGAGCCCCCGCCAGCAGAAGTACTTTGAGGTTTGCTCCTGCTCCAACCTGGGCGATGCACAGGCCCGCCGCCTGCACATCCGCTTTAAGGATGAAAACGGCAAGACCCAGTTGGCCCACACCCTCAACAACACCTGCGTGGCCCCGCCGCGTATGCTGATCGCTTTCCTCGAGAACCACCTGCAGGCCGACGGCACCGTTACCATCCCCGCGGTTCTGCGCCCCTATATGGGCGGCAAGGAAGTCCTGATTCCTAAGAAGTAAGCGGCATTAACGCCGACCTTTCCCGCATTGGTTTTTTGCCAATGCGGGATTTTTTTGTATTTTTTGAAATTTTTCGGGGAAAACTACTTGACAGAAGGGGACGCTGTCCGCTATAATAATATAGCGTTCTCGAGAGCGCACAGACAAATGTGGCGGTATAGCTCAGTTGGCTAGAGCATTCGGTTCATACCCGAAGTGTCACCGGTTCAAATCCAGTTACCGCTACCACATGATACAAGATTTCGCTAAAATACTTGGGGGTCGGTTGCAATAGTGGCCGATAGGTTGCTTGCTGTTTTAGCGAAATCTTGTATTATATGGCCCGTTGGTCAAGCGGTTAAGACACGGCCCTTTCACGGCTGTAACATGGGTTCGATTCCCGTACGGGTCACCAAAAAGCTCCTCAATCTCAGGATTGAGGAGCTTTTTCGTGTTTCCGTACGAGGAATCGAACAGGACGGCCGCCTGCGGGAGATTCCCGATCTGGCATCCCATACTCTTTGCCCCTGCAAATGTTCACATTTCCCCAACAAGTCTTTTCCTCTCAAATATGGAAAACCAGACCATTTCCTGTTATAATAAGAAAACAGGCACAAAACGGATTGCCCGGGGAATAACTACGGGGGAGGGGTCGCGGCTTGGCGGCAGAAAAGGTGCAGGAGCGCTGCGCGGGCGGCGTATGCTATACGCTCACACGGCGGCGGGTGCGCAATATAAATCTGCGTGTCCGGGCCGATGGCTCGGTTGCGGCCAGTGCGTCGGCGCGGGTGCCGATAAGCTGCGTGGACGCCTTTGTGGCGGCGCGGGCAGACTGGGTGCGCGCCGCGCAGGCCAAGGCCGCCGCTCGCCGTGAGCGCGAAGCTGCCGAGCAGCCCGCACTGCCCACAAAGCAGGCGGCACTGGCCCATATGCAGGCGCTGTGCCGGGCATACTATCCGCAGTTCGCGGCCATCTGCCCGGGCGGGCAGATGCCCAAAATCGCCGTGCGCGACATGCACACCCGCTGGGGCTCCTGCAGCCTGCGCACCGGCACGCTGGCGTTTGCGCAGCGGCTCTGCGTGATGCCCATGCCCGCGCAGGAATACGTTGTTGTGCATGAATTCTGCCACTTTGCCCACCCCAACCACAGCCCCGCGTTCTGGGCGGCGGTGGAAAGGGCCATGCCGGATTACAGGCAGCGGGAAAAGCTGTTGAAAATGCGGTAAAACCCACGGGCGGCAAAACTAAGACAAACCATACACAGGGAGGGTTCCACCTTGCCATCTTCACAAAAAAAAATACACAACGCTGGTCAGCAATACGCTGTTGTTTGCCATTTCCAACTTCAGTTCCAAGCTGCTCAGCTTCTTTATCCGGCCGTATCTTAGTTACGCGCTGGACTCACCGGATGTTATGGGCGTGTCCAGCCTGCTGCAGCAGGCCACCAACCTGTTGATTCCGGTGGTCAGCCTTGGCGTGGCATATGCGGTCATCCGGTTTGGTCTGGATAAGGAAAATGACAAATCCAGCGTCTTTGTCAACGGTGCGGCCACCATCTGCGTGGGCTTTCTGGTGCTGCTGCTGGCCATGCCGCTGGTGAGGCTGATACCCAACGCCGCGGAATATCTCGGCTTTTTGTACCTCTGCGTGCTGGCAAGCTGCCTGCGCACGCTGTGTACCCAGTTTATACGGTCGCGGCTGATGAACCGGCTGGTGGCCATTGACGGCGTGCTGACCACGCTCAGCCTGCTGGCGTATTACCTGATTTTCCTCAGCGTGTTCAAGCTGGGGGCAACCGGCTTTTTGCTGGCCAACGCGCTGGCGGACCTGACCTCGATGGTGTTTGTCTTTATCGCGGGCGGGTGCTGGCGCTACTTCAAGCCCAAGGCGTTCAGTATAGCGCTGTGGAAAGATATGCTGCGCTACTGCCTGCCGATGATCCCCGCGTCCATCAGCTTCTGGGTCATCAACGCCAGCGATATGTTCTTTGTGCAGGGTATGTGCGAGGGCTACGGCGGCCGCAGCGGCAACCACTGGGTCGGCCTGCTGTCGGCGGGGTACTTCCTGCCGCAGATCATCACGATTTTGGGCAGCATCTTCTATGAGGCGTGGCAGCTTTCGGCCGTGACCGAGGAGACCGACCGCGAGGCGTTTTTCTCCAAGATCTTCCGCGTGTATGCAAGCGTGCTGTTCTGCTGCGTGGCGGGCATCATTATGCTGTGCCAGCTGCTGATGCGGGTGTTCAAGGCCGAGTATTTTGACGCATGGACCTTTGTGCCGTTCCTGACGCTCTGCTCAATGCTGACCTGCATGAACCAGTTTTTGAACAGCATCTATGTGGTCTATAAGCGCAGCACGGGGTCGCTGGTCACGATGCTGGCCGGTGCGGTGCTGAACCTTGTGCTGAACTATTTCTTTATCCTGTTGTGGGGGCCGTGGGGCGTCACGCTGGCCAGCTTCCTGAGCCTGATGCTGGTGTTTTTGCTGCGCGCCTACTCGACCCGCGGCCTGCTGGAAATCGACTTCCACCCGGCGTGGCTGATTTTGAATCTGGCGCTGGTGCTGGCGGAGATCTGGTGCATGATGCGCTTGGAGCACTGGGCCGTGCCGGTGGTGGGCATCACCGCGGTGGTTTGCGTGGTGAACATCCGCGAGGTACTCAGTATGCTGGAAACGCTGATTGGCAAGTTTTTGAAGAAGAAAAAGGGGTAAGCCGGTAACGCCGCGGGCGGGCAATGCCCGCCCCTACAACCAGACTTTTATAATGCAAAAGGAGTTCGCCATGCAAAACAATCCAATCCTGTCGGCGCTGTCTGCCCGCAAAAGCGTGCGGGTGTTCACGGACGAGGCCGTCACCGCCGAGGAGCGCGCGGTCATCCTGAACGCGGCGTTTCAGGCACCCACGGCGGGCAACCAGCAGCTGTACACAATTCTGGACATCACCGACACCGCGCTGAAGGCCACGCTGGCCGACCTGTGCGACCATCAGCCGTTCATTGCCAAGGCACCGCTGGTGCTGGTGTTTCTGGCCGACTGCCGCCGCTGGCTGAACGCCTACCATGCGGCGGGCATTGAGGAAGTGCGCAAGCCCGGCTACGGCGATTTGATGCTGGCCATGGCCGACACCTGCATTGCCGCGCAGAACGCCGTGACCGCCGCCGAGAGCCTGGGCATCGGCAGCTGCTATATCGGGGACGTGATTGAAAACGCCGAACCCATGCGCGAGGCCCTGCGCCTGCCGGAGTACGTTGTGCCCGCCTGTATGTTGGTGTTTGGCCGCCCGACCGAGCAGCAGCAGCGCCGCCCCAAGCCAGCCCGCTTTGCCGAGCAGGCCATTGTGTGTGAGAACACCTACCGCGACCGAACGCCGGACGAGCTGCGCGCCGACTTCACCGCCCGCGCCGCCGCCAACGGCCAGCCGGACTATGATTTCAACACCGCCGTGCAGGCCTTCTGCAAGAGAAAGTACGAAAGTGATTTTTCCAAGGAAATGACAAGAAGCGCCCACGTGTATTGGGACGAGTTTGAATGATAGTATTGTAGGGTGGGGTCTTGACCCCTCCGCGTTTGTTGCGACTGCCCATTTATGGAAAACGCATTTGTAGGGGCCGGGCAGATATGCGGCCTCCTCTTTTTGCAGGAAAGACTTCGCAAATAAAATCACCCCCACCCAAGTGCAGATGTTCTGCGGCTGGGTGGGGGCTTTTCTTATTTATTAAGGGTGAAATTATATGTGTTGTTGTTTTTATCCTGTGGTTTATGCTCTAGCGTAGTAAAGTTTTCTTTTTTATCGCTGAGAGTTTTATCGGTAAGAGATAAATCCGTGTCACCGATATAGACATAGACTTTTTTGTTCTTATTATCTTCAGGAATCCCATTCCCATAATCTTCAGGAATAACAATGTCACCCTTTTGGAGTGTTACATTTTGCTCACTATAAAAATAAGCCTTGCCTGTAAGGAGAACAATATAGTCAGCTGCTTTTTTATCGGGCTTTTTATCTTTGAGATGCTCATTTAAGAATTCCATGGGATCGGGAGCTTTATTCAGTTCGGTAGAATTATTATACTTGCTGTTTGGAATACTATCGGCAACTTTCTTGTAATTGTAGTAAGCGATACCCTTCCAGCAAATAATTTCACCGCCACTAAATTTGATGCTCTTATCCGTAGTGAGTTTGTGTGCCCAGTTATTTGCCTGATTAAAAGTGACTTTGTCGAGCTTTATATCAGATTTATCCTCACTTGAGTTATGGTCAGTCATAGAGACAGTAAAAGTATCAGCGTCTGACGGAACTGTGAAAGTAATCTTTTCAGCTTTTGTGTAATTCTGTGGTGGGGTTATCTCCTCTAATTCATAGGTCTTACCACGGCGGAGTTGTACAACATGGGGGGCGGAGGTAGTGGTAAAAGATTGATAGCTAGACAAGTTGGTAGTACCACCGCCGCCACTGTCAAAGTCAAGAAGAATATGGTTCCCATCTTTAGAGCGGAGAGCAAGTTTTGCGTCGGATACAGGATTTCCGGCGTCATCAATTTTGTACAGATAGGTGGTGCAGGTCAATTTCTTGCTGTTGACAACATGAATAATATCTTCATTAGCTCCATACTTCTCAACACGGCCCCATTCACCATAATTATTGTTATAAATATTTAGCTTAAACCATGTATTATAGGCAGCGCGTTGTTCTCCGTGTGTTTTCATGTATGCATTCGGATATGGGCTGAAATTAAAAGAAAGAGAGCAGTTGACGCCACTCTGATATCCGGTAGGCGCAGTAACTTCGATGAGTTTATAAGTCTTTTCTTTATTCAGATAAACGGCTTCCCTTATGCCATCTCTGGAATCAAGCTGCAGAGGAACAAAACAATAACCCTGTGAATCACTTCTAAGATTCTTAAAAATGGTTTCATTTGTTGATGTGTCTATGATGTCAAAGAAAGCGTCAGCAAGGGGCTTGTTATCTTCATCGGTTGTGAGAATTTTTACAACGGCAGTGGGAAAGTACTGCAGGGTAATAACATTGCCATCCGCAAAAGTTCCATTCGTTTCGCCGCTAACAATAAATTGACTAAAGGTACAGCCAAGGTATTTGCCGTCCTTATAAGATTTGTTAATCTGGATGGTGAAGTGTTCTTCTTTTAGGGGCTGATATCCCGGTATAGGGTCTTTTTCTGTAATGGTAAAATCGTTTTTCCATGCGGGTAACTGACCGTTTTGAATGGTTTTGCCCGATGCTTCATCATAAATTTCAAAAGGAATATTGCCGTTTGCATCAGCAGTGACATCGTAGGTAATCTTCGGGTAGGGAACAGTTACAGTGTATGTTTTATTGGCAAAATTACTGGAAGACCCTGTTACGGCATCCTGTAAATGGATAAAGACTTTGTCACTCTTTGTATAATCTACCTTTTCATCTTCCATGGTGATGCTGGTAGCAGATACTCCAGAATCGCCGCTCAAGCTCAATGTGTCACCGTTACTTGCAATTACAAACTTAATATCTGCTGCAATATCATAATTTCCGGGAGCTGAAGTTTCGCGCAGCACATAATTGCCAACCGGCAAACTAACGGAATGCCCTGAACTGCTGGTTGACGAAGTCCAAGAAGCAGCCGCCGTACCATCTTCGTTAAGAATCTGTAGCTCTGCATCGCCAAGTGGAAGTTTGGTGGAGGCATCTACTTTTAAAATCGTAACTTCTAAGAGAGTTGGTTCCGGACCCGGTGCAGGCTCTGGGTTGGGGTTTGGTTCCGGTTTGGTATCATCAGGCTTTGGAACAACGATGTTGTCAATACTGCCGTCCACACGCGCATTCGTTCCGGTGGCCGTGTATACAACCTGTATCCCATCGGCGCTGGTGTACACCAAGTACACAACCTGCCCGCTGGCATTGCAGGTCATCCATTGCACTGTACCGCTCACGCCTGCCTGCGAGGCAAGGTCGTCAGGCGTTTTGCTGCCGATGGGAGCACTTTCCATATGCAGCAGATACTGCCCGCTGCCCTCAGTCAGTGCAACATCACCGGTCACGGTGGGGGCCTCGTTTTTCAACTCGCCCGCCCAGCTTGTCAGAGCATTTGCACCATCGCTTTTTCCTGTTATTGAAGCGTTCTGCACCAAGGCGTACTTCTGCGCGGCAATGCGGGTCGCCGCCATCACACATGCCTGTGTCTCGCTGACGGCCTGCTTCTCCTTGGCGTTGTCGATGTACCCGGTCAGCGCAGGCACGGCAAAGCTCGCTGTTATGCCTGCAATCACCAGCACGACAACCAGCTCCACCAGCGTAAAGCCGCGGCGGCTGCGTAAGGCTTTTTTGAGACCAGTCATTGTGGACTTCCTCCTTGCGTTCGGCGGGTCAGTCGGTGGGGGTAAAAATGCTTTGCTCCCGTTTGGCGTGCGCGCCAATGTTGTTGTATTCCAGATTCAGATACCCCTTGGCCCACTCGTCCAGCGCGGGGTCAGCGCCGTACTCGGCGGTGGTGCCGTCCACCTTCATGTAGTCGTTGGCGGCGGTCACAACGGGGGTGTTGTGCTTCATTTCCAGCAGATACTTGTAATAGTCGCTCAGCGGCAGACCGGCCTGCTGCAGCAGGGTGGGGGTCAGCATGACCATGTCCATACGGTTCAGCGGGTCGGCCGTGCTGTGGCAGCGGCCGTGTGCTCCAGCGGGTAGTTGGCCCAGATAAAGAACGGCGTGCTGCGCTCAAAAGCTCCAGATCGTTGCCCGTGGCGGCAAAGCTGGCGTCAGCCACGTGCTTCACAAAGCTGGGCGCATGGTCACCGGCCATGGCCACAATGACCTTGCGGCCGGTCTTTTCGTACTGCTCGGTGAAATAGTCGCACAGCTCCTGCACGGCGGCATCGGTCATCTTGATGCAGCTTCAGGTACTCGTCCATCAGCTCGTCATACTCGCCGTAATCGGTGCCCGCGTGGACAATATCCAGCGAAGCATCGTTCATATCGTAGTCGCCGTGGCTCTGGATGGAGACTAAGAAGCTGAACCGGGGCTTGTCCTCGGGCATGGCCTCGTACAGCTTTTCCCAATCCCGGTAGGTGGCGGAGTCGCTCTGGTAGGGGCGGTCGCCGTAGGTCTCCTTGGTGGGGAAGTCGCTCTCAAATGGGTCTCGTCAAAGCCCAGCGCCAGCCATGCGGAATCGCGCCGGTAATTGGAGTTGGTGTAGGGGTGGGCGGCCATCGTGGTGTAGCCCAGCCCCTTCAGGTAGCTGACAACGCTGTTGGCGTTGTACAGGTTCAGCCAGTTGAACGGCGTGATGCTCGGCATCAGAATCAGCGAGTTGGAGGTCAGCATCTCATACTCGGTCGAGTTGGTGCCGCCGCCCACGTGCGGGCTGATGGTGTGGCCGTAGACTGCGTTGGTCAGGTTTTTTGTGACCGGCATAATGTCGGTGTCGGCCTGCAAATCTGTCACAAGGTCAAAGTCATAGAAGCTCTCGGACAGGATCAGAACAACATCGGGGTAGTCCTGTGCGCTCTCGGCGGTGGCGGGGCCGGTGTAGCCGTCCGCCTTGGCGAAAGCCTCGACCGCGGCGGCGTCGCTGTAGCCCTCCGGCTCAATGATGGGGTCGGCCATCAGGCTGGTGGCCTCAATCGTGCCGGCCAGATAGCCGTAGGTGTAGTAGGTGTTCTGCCATGCCCAGCCGTAGGTGGTTTTGGGCTTGATGGTCACCGGGCCGAAGTAGCCAAAGAACATCACCAGAAAGACGCACAGTGCACTGCCCGCCACCCGCACGCCGCGGGCGGGCCAGCTGCGCGTTTGGGTGCGCCCTTGCAGAGCCGGCGCTGCACAAAGGCGATGCCGAGGATCGGCAGATAGAGCAGGGCAATCTTGATGACGTCATGGGTGATTTTGAAGGTGTAGCTGCCCATGACCTCGGCGGCGGTGCCAGATTCAGAATGTCCTGGGGCATCAGTGCCGAGCCGTGTAGGTCGCGGGTGTAGTAGTTGATAAGCGCGATGATCGTGAACACCGCGCCGGACAGCGCCGTGGATAACCACCACCGGCCCAGCATGGCAAACAGAATCAGCGTCAGGCAGAAGGCGGTCAGGGCGTTCAGCGGCGCGTAGAGCGGCCACTGCAAGGCCAGAAAGCTCTCGGTGACACCGTCAGAGAGTTCAAGCTGGTAGCGGGAGATGAACCCCACCGCCACAGCCAGCAAGCAGGGGAGCACCCCCTGCATCAGGAACTTTTTCCAGTCAAAGTTTTTAAAATGCTGCATGGGTTTTGCGTAAATACCTTTCTCAATAAATTTGTACACAAAAATACATAATATATTATAACATAGCACGAAAAAAAAATAAAAGGAGCATACGCTCCTTTTGCAAAGCCGGAAGGGGACGTTCCCGGCAAAATCACGTCCGCGTCACTTCCGCACATTCTTCTGCCAAATCACAAACAGCCCCTCCAGAACAAGGGTGTCGCGGTAGGTGATTTCGGTCGTACACGCCGTGCGCACGCTGATGGCAGTGTGCCGGTTGCCACCACCGGGGCGGCAGGAGCGTTCAGCGCCGCGCGGATCTGGGTTACCATGCCGTCAAGCATTGCGGCCGTGCCGAACACAATGCCGCTGTGCAGGCAGTCCGCCGTATTGGCCTCCCAGCAGGCGCCGCGGGCGTGCTTCCAGCTCTACCTGTGGCAGTTGTGCCGTGTTGCGCACCAGCGCCGACAGCGAGCACTGCGGCCCCGGCAGGATGCTGCCGCCTACCAGCAGCGCCGGCAGGCGTCCACCGCCAGCAGGGTGGTAGCGGTGTCAAAGTTGACCACCACGCAGGGGGGCGCACAGTGCTGCAGTGCGCCCACGATGGCGCAGAGAAGCTCACCGCCCAGTTGGGCCGGGTTGTCCATCCGGATACGCACGCCGCTTTTCAGCCCGGGGCCGACCTCCATGATCTGGCACTCGCACATCTTGGCGCAGAGCCTCCCGCAGCCGCGGCGTCAGCGCCGGCACCACGCTGGAAAAGATGACCCCTGTAATCTGCTGTGGCTCCGCGCCGTACAGCGCCAGCATGTTTACGATTTTATACAGCAGCTCATCACTGCTCAGCGCGGTGTCTGCAAACAGCCGCGAGGAAAAGACCAGCTTGCCGTCCGGCGTGTACCCGCCAAAGGTAATGTTGGAGTTGCCGATATTGAATGCCAGGATCATGGATAGCCCTCATTTCAAGTGTGTTGTCTTTATACTATTATAATAAGGTAGAAATTGCAAGAGCTTTCCACACGGTACGCCCAACAATGTTGAAAAACATAGCCGCTTCCCCAGCAGCCACCCCCATAGGGGCCGGGCGTGCCCGGCCCGGTTGTTTCCTAATATCTGCTGTTACTGGTAACCCTTCGGCCCCGCACCCACATTTAGTAGTCATACTTCCCCATCTCCGCAATATACACCTTGCCCAAATACCTCCCTCAAAATTTGTCAAAAAATCCGAAAAAAGGTGTTGACAAAGCATATGGGGGTGTGGTAATATATCAAAGCTGTCTCGCGGCGCGGGGCCGCGGCACAGCCGCTGAAGCCTTTAGGGTCTACAGCTTGTAGGCGTTTTTTGAAGAAAACTTCTTCAAAAAACTTTCAGAAAAAACCTCTTGACAAACGAGAGAATCTGATATATAATATACAAGCTGTTACGGAAACGCGACAGCGCAGCAGGACCTTGAAAATTGAACAAAACTGAAACTTGTGGAACCTTGAACGTGGGTTTGGAAACCCACGATAATCAATTCCAAAATTTACAAGTAATTCATACAGGACGCAAGCGATTGTGTCTGAGTGATTACAGAGATTTAACGCTTTTTAAATGGCGATTAAATACCATTTATAAAGAGTTTGATCCTGGCTCAGGACGAACGCTGGCGGCGCGCCTAACACATGCAAGTCGAACGGAGTTAAGAGGAGCTTGCTTTTTTCTTAACTTAGTGGCGAACGGGTGAGTAACGCGTGAGTAACCTGCCCTGGAGTGGGGGACAACAGTTGGAAACGACTGCTAATACCAGCATAAGCCCACGGCCCTGCATCGGGCTGCTGAGGGAAAAGGATTTATTCGCTTCAGGATGGACTCGCGTCCAATTAGCTAGTTGGTGAGGTAACGGCCCACCAAGGCGACGATTGGTAGCCGGACTGAGAGGTTGAACGGCCACATTGGCACTGAGACACGGCCCAGACTCCTACGGGAGGCAGCAGTGGGGGGATATTGCACAATGGGGAAACCCTGATGCAGCGACGCCGCGTGGAGGAAGAAGGTTTTCGGATTGTAAACTCCTGTCGTTAGGGACGATAATGACGGTACCTAACAAGAAAGCACCGGCTAACTACGTGCCAGCAGCCGCGGTAAAACGTAGGGTGCAAGCGTTGTCCGGAATTACTGGGTGTAAAGGGAGCGCAGGCGGACCGGCAAGTTGGAAGTGAAAACTATGGGCTCAACCCATAAATTGCTTTCAAAACTGCTGGCCTTGAGTAGTGCAGAGGTAGGTGGAATTCCCGGTGTAGCGGTGGAAATGCGTAGATATCGGGAGGAACACCAGTGGCGAAGGCGACCTACTGGGCACCAACTGACGCTGAGGCTCGAAAGCATGGGTAGCAAACAGGATTAGATACCCTGGTAGTCCATGCCGTAAACGATGATTACTAGGTGTTGGAGGGTTGACCCCTTCAGTGCCGCAGTTAACACAATAAGTAATCCACCTGGGGAGTACGACCGCAAGGTTGAAACTCAAAGGAATTGACGGGGGCCCGCACAAGCAGTGGAGTATGTGGTTTAATTCGAAGCAACGCGAAGAACCTTACCAGGTCTTGACATCCGATGCATAGCGCAGAGATGCGTGAAGTCCTTCGGGACATCGAGACAGGTGGTGCATGGTTGTCGTCAGCTCGTGTCGTGAGATGTTGGGTTAAGTCCCGCAACGAGCGCAACCCTTATTGCCAGTTACTACGAAAGAGGACTCTGGCGAGACTGCCGTTGACAAAACGGAGGAAGGTGGGGATGACGTCAAAATCATCATGCCCTTTATGACCTGGGCTACACACGTACTACAATGGCGTTTAACAAAGAGAAGCAAGACCGCGAGGTGGAGCAAAACTCAAAAACAACGTCTCAGTTCAGATTGCAGGCTGCAACTCGCCTGCATGAAGTCGGAATTGCTAGTAATCGCGGATCAGCATGCCGCGGTGAATACGTTCCCGGGCCTTGTACACACCGCCCGTCACACCATGAGAGCCGGGGGGACCCGAAGTCGGTAGTCTAACCGCAAGGAGGACGCCGCCGAAGGTAAAACTGGTGATTGGGGTGAAGTCGTAACAAGGTAGCCGTATCGGAAGGTGCGGCTGGATCACCTCCTTTCTAGGGAGTCAGACAAAGTGGTTTAGCTGGTCTAAATGACTTTGGACAGGAACACAGTTTCAGTATTGTTCAATTTTGAAGGCCTTGCAGAAATGCGAGATCTTCAAAGCATAAAGGACAGCGAAACCCGAAACGCAAGTAGCGCGGGGGTATAGCTCAGTTGGGAGAGCACCTGCTTTGCAAGCAGGGGGTCAAGGGTTCGAATCCCTTTATCTCCACCATTTGGGCTGATAGCTCAGCTGGTTAGAGCACTCGGCTGATAACCGAGAGGTCGATGGTTCGAGTCCATTTCAGCCCACCACTGGTTACCCAGTGTTGGGTAACCGACAAAATCCTTTTGTAAGACCACGAAGGTTATACGGAGTGAGACGAGCCCCGAAAAGCGAGTCGAACGGAGTATAACATCTTCGATGGTCGAGTCCACCACGCAGGATGTGGCGCATCCGTCGGAGACAGACGTCCGAAGGACGGATGTACCTTGAAAACTGAATATAGAACTGCGAAATGAGATTTTATTAGCTATGTAAAATTCCTGATTTTAATAAAAATCTATAATTTCACCAAGCGGATTATTGGAGCTTAGCAATAATGCAACAGTAAAATGGTAAAATCTCGTTGGCAAATGGAGAATCTGAAATAAGATATGTTTATCGAAAGATAAACAACGGTCAAGCTACAAAGGGCGCAAGGAGAATGCCTTGGCACTGGGAGCCGATGAAAGACGTGGTAAGCTGCGATAAGCTTCGGGGAGGAGCAAACATCCTTTGATCCGGAGATTTCTGAATGAGGAAACTCAACGAAGCTCATACTTCGTTATCCTGCACTGAATCCATAGGTGCAGGAGGGGAACCGCCTGAACTGAAACATCTAAGTAGGGCGAGGAAGAGACATCAAACGAGATTCCGTTAGTAGTGGCGAGCGAACGCGGAAGAGGGCAAACCGGAAGGAGAAATCCTTCCGGGGTATGGACCGCTTTTAGGACTTAAGTTGCTAATCGAATGGCATGGGAAGGCCAACCAAAGAGTGTGAGAGTCACGTAGATGAAAGCGATGAGAGCTGCGCGAGTTCCAGAGTACGGCCAGACACGTGAAACCTGGTCGGAAGATGGGGGGACCACCCTCCAACCCTAAATACTACCCAGTGACCGATAGCGTATAGTACTGTGAAGGAAAGGTGAAAAGGACCCCGGGAGGGGAGTGAAAGAGAACCTGAAACCTTGTGCCTACAAGCACATAGAGCACATCAACGTGTGATATGGTACTTTTTGTAGAACGGTCCGGCGAGCGATTGTACGTTGCGAGCTTAAGCACTTAAGGCGCGGAGGCGTAGCGAGAGCGAGTCTGAAGAGGGCGTTCAGTAACGTGCAATGGGCCCGAAACCGGGTGACCTACCCATGATCAGGCTGAAGTGAAAGTAAAATTTCATGGAGGGCCGAACCGACCTCCGTTGAAAAGGCGGCGGATGAATTGTGGGTAGCGGAGAAATTCCAATCGAACTCGGAGATAGCTGGTTCTCCCCGAAATAGCTTTAGGGCTAGCCTCATATTAGATACCCGGAGGTAAAGCACTGAATGGCCTAGCGCCCGAGAGGGTAGCGAAGCCTATCAAACTAAGAATGCCGGAGTATTGATGTATGGGAGTCAGACAGTGTGAGATAAATCTCATTGTCAAAAGGGAAACAGCCCAGATCTACAGCTAAGGTCCCAAATTGTATCTAAGTGGAAAACGATGTGGAAATACGCAGACAACCAGGATGTTGGCTCAGAAGCAGCCACTCATTTAAAGAGTGCGTAATAGCTCACTGGTCGAGCGTCTCTGCGCGGAAAATTTAACGGGGCTAAGATACAAACCGAAGCTTAGGCTGCACTTTTAGTGCGGGGTAGGGGAGCGTTGTGTAAGCGGAGAAACAGTAGCGGAAGCGGCTGTGGAGTTTACAGAAGTGAGAATGCCGGAATGAGTAGCGCGAATGTGGTGAGAATCCACATGGCCGGAAACCTCAGGTTTTTGGAGGAAGGTTCGTCCACTCCAAGTTAGGCGGGAGCTAAGGTCAGGCCGCAAGGCGTAGCCGATGCACAGACGGTAGAGATTCCGTCCCCACCGAAAGATTTAAGCACAGGGACACTTTTTGAAGGTCGGAGCCGGGTGTTGGTTCCGGTAGAGATCGAGGGAAATATAGTACCGAAGTCCGGCTGGAGAAGAGGCGAGAAAAGCTGTGTGTATATCTAAGGTGCCCGTACCGCAAACCGACACAGGTAGGTAGGAAGAAGATTCTAAGGCCAACGGGAGAAGGGTTGTTAAGGAACTCGGCAAGTTGACCCCGTAACTTCGGAATAAGGGGTGCTCACGAGAGTGAGCCGCAGAGAATAGGCCCAAGCAACTGTTTACCAAAAAACACAGGTTTGTGCTAAATCGAAAGATGACGTATACGAGCTGACGCCTGCCCGGTGCTGGAAGGTTAAAAGGAGATGTGCAAGCATTGAATTGAAGCCCCAGTGAACGGCGGCCGTAACTATAACGGTCCTAAGGTAGCGAAATTCCTTGTCAGGTAAGTTCTGACCCGCATGAAAGGCGTAATGATCTGGGCACTGTCTCAACAGCCCGCCCGGCGAAATTGTAGTACCGGTGAAGATGCCGGTTACCCGCGACAAGACGGAAAGACCCCATGGAGCTTTACTGTAGCCTGATATTGGGTTTCGGTGTTGCATGCACAGGATAGATGGGACGCTGGGGAAAGAGTCGCTTTGGCGATTCTGGAGCGGACGTTGGGATACCATCCTTGCGACATTGGAATTCTAACCTGCGCCTCTGAATCGAGGCGGGGACATTGTCAGGTGGGCAGTTTGACTGGGGCGGTCGCCTCCTAAAAAAAGTAGCGGAGGCGTTCAAAGGTTCGTTCGATCTGGACGGAAACCAGATGATTGAGTGCAAACGCATAAACGAGCCTGACTGCGAGACTGACGGGTCGAGCAGAGACGAAAGTCGGAGTTAGTGATCCGGTGGTATGTGAGTGGAAATGCCATCGCTCAACGGATAAAAAGTTACCCTGGGGATAACAGGCTGATCTCCCCCAAGAGTCCACATCGACGGGGAGGTTTGGCACCTCGATGTCGGCTCATCGCATCCTGGGGCTGAATTCGGTCCCAAGGGTTTGGCTGTTCGCCAATTAAAGCGGTACGCGAGCTGGGTTCAGAACGTCGTGAGACAGTTCGGTCCCTATCTGTCGTGGGCGCAGGATATTTGAAAGGCGCTGTCCCTAGTACGAGAGGACCGGGATGGACGAACCTCTGGTGCACCAGTTGTCACGCCAGTGGCACAGCTGGGCAGCTATGTTCGGATCGGATAAACGCTGAAAGCATCTAAGCGTGAAGCCGGCCTTAAGATAAGATATCCCACTGAGTCAATCAGGTAAGACCCCTTGAAGACTACAAGGTTGATAGGCACACAGTGTAAGTGAAGTGATTCATTCAGCTAGCGTGTACTAATAGGTCGAGGGCTTGACCCCATCTTGATCAGATACTCTATTTGCAAAAGCGGTTCGATATTCAGTTTTGAGGGTACATCCTCAACAAAAGAGAAGCATGATATTAGGTCATGGTTATGGCCGGTGTCGATGACGGTGAGGTTCCACCTGTTCCCATTCCGAACACAGAAGTTAAGCTCACTTGTGCCGAAGATAGTTGGCTGGAAACGGCCTGTGAAAATAGGTAGATGCCGGCTTCTCTTTTTTATTATGGCCCGTTGGTCAAGCGGTTAAGACAGCGGCCTCTCACGCCGTTAACGTGGGTTCGATTCCCGCACGGGTCACCAAAAAGCTCAGCCTTGAAAGAGGCTGGGCTTTTTCCTTTGTGAAGAATAAATATTGGAACAGAGAAGTGTGGGAATCGAAAAGCCCGGGCCCCGCGTCAGCGTCCCGCGGGGCAAAAACAGCCCTGCGGGCTGTTTTTAGGGCGCGGGTTCTTTATTTTTCACGCACCGTTTGCTATGGAATAACGGTTCAGGTATCTGCCAACTGTTTTTATATCATATAAATTACTCCTCCGCCAACTCCACCACCAATTTAGCTTCGGTGGCGGCGATGGCAAGTTGGAGCTTATTCTCTAAGTTCGTCTTTTGCAGCATATTGATGACGTGGTACTTTACGGTGGATGGCTCGATGCCGAGCTCTTTTGCAATCTCGTTATAGGACAGCCCGCGCACAAGACAGCGCAAGACCTTCATCTCGCCTTTGGTGAAATCTGCACTCATGGCGGTGCCGATCTCCACGCTGGGCGGCGTATCGGGAAAGATATGATCCCCCGCCATCGTGCGGCGCACGACCTGCATCAGGGTCCCTTCATCGCCGTCCTTATACCACAGGCTGTCCGCGCCCACGGCTTTTGCGCGTGCCAAGACCTGTGTGTCAATAAGCGAGGTCGCCACCACGATCTTGATTTCCGGATGCGCTTTTCGTATCTTTTCGGCGGCGGCCAGACCGTTTTCGCGGTGTTCGGTCTGCACATCCATCAGAACAAGGTCGATGTCCTCGGTATCGCACAGGATCGGAGCCTCTGCAGCGCCGGGGATAGACACAGCAAGCTGATACCCGTCCTCGTTCTGAATATAGCTTTCAAGCAGGCTCCGTACCAGCTTTTGATCCTCAACGATCATAACGCGTATCATAAGTGCTCTCCTTATCGGGCAGGGTGACTTCCAAAACAAACACAGGCAGGGAGTGTACGGTTACTGTACCCCCTGCTTTTTCAATACGGCGGCGGAGCGAGGAAAGCCCGCCGCCTTCCTTTATCTTCGCCTTGGGCGGCGCGCCGTTGTTCGTGATGCAAAGGTGCCATTCCTGCGGCTGATGCTCGGAGTCGGCGTACAATTCCGTGGCGCCCGCATGCCGCACAGCGTTGGAGGTACACTCCCGCAGGATCAGTGCGTAGAGCTCGCGGGTGGCGCGTGCCGCAGGGTACGCACCGCGCAGCTGTACGGTTGCGCCCAGAACAGCCGCCCGCCTTTGCATATAGCTCAGCGGATCCTCGGCAGCATTCTCCTGCCGGGTGCGGCATAGCAGGGAGATGGAACTTTCCCACTTCGCAGCTTCGCTCTTGATCCGGGCAAGGTCATGCTCATGCCGCAGTGCGCGCCGTGCGGCAAGCAGGGTATGGCCGATGTCGTCATGCACCCGCATCTTCATTTTCAGGATTTCTTCCTCCCGCACAATGTCAGGCATATTGTCATATAAGCGCTTTGCGCGGCGGTTCGCATCGGCAAGGCGCTCGTTTTCCTGCTGCAGTGCAGCATGCAATGCAGCCAGCTGGGTGACATCGGTAGCCATCACCTCGGTGTACGGTATGCCGTATTTGTCCTGAACAGGGCGCACCGCAAAATGGTACACCGTCCCGTCCGGGAATGCGTAGATGCGGGCGGCCTCATCTCGCAGCCGCACACCGCCGCCGGGACTGTGCAGCGCCTGCTCCAGGTCCGTAAGGGTCTGCAGATCCCGGCCGCAGAGGACTGCAGCGATTTCTTGCATCCTGTGATTGATCAGGCGCAGTAGGCCGTTGCGGTCAAAGTAGCAGATGGCCGCCGGCAGCGTGTCAAAGCCTTCCTTGACAGCATTGCGGGAGATTCGGGAAATCATAGGCCGCCTCCTTCTGCCGGAAACATCGTGAAATACAAAAGCCCATCATCATCCCGTTCAAGCTGCATCTGCGGCAGGCCGGGCAGCGCAGCGGGCGCATTGGTGCATTGAACGCTGCAGCGCAGCCCCAGCCCTGCGCCGTATGCTCGGCGCAGAAAAGGATCTCCTGCAATCCCGGCAGGGTCGCTTCTATGATGGCTTCAAAGGCGTCATAGATCGCCACGGCGGACGCAGAGGGGATCTTTGCTGTGTCGGTGATCTGTACGGCGCAGCGTATATCACTCAGGCGCAGGCTCTCTGCCGATTCAAACAGGCTCAGCCGCAGCTCCGTGGTGTCGATATCCTCCGCCTTGTCGCAGACAAAAACAAGGTTGCTGCGCCGCTTGATATAGGTCCCCAAAATGACGATGCGCTTCAGCAGCCGGCGGGCGGTATCGACATCGTCCGTGGCCCTGAGCGCGATCAGATATTCCTGTATCCGTGCCAGCTGGCGGGCTGTGACGGTCTCGATTTTGTCATACAGCCGGTTCTGCTCGCTCAGCTTCAGCCATTGTGCCTTCTGGGCTGTTTCCGCCTGTATGATGTCCCCGATGTCATGCAATTCCTCCTGCGTGAGGCGCAGCTGCTCGAGCAGTGCCACCAATTCGGTGATGTCCTCCTGCCAGAAAACATACCCTTTCCGGATCGGGTGGCCGTGAAGCTGGGTCGTGGCATCCAGCTGGACACTGCCGGTGAGCGCTTGGCGCAGCTGCGCCTCATGGAGCGGCGCCGCCTGCATCGAGGATTGCACAGGCACAAACGCCCGGTCTGTGATCAGACCCTTGGCCATAGATACCTCAAACAGCGTGGCATACCCCATGTTGGATTGGATAAGCCCGCACCGGATGCACGCCTCAAAGGTCGCTGTAAAGGTCAGGCATTGCACCACAGTCATATCACCGGCAATCGCATGCATCCACGGCACATTCAAAAATATGCTTGTACAGTAAAAGCATAGAGCGTGGCCAAAAAATCGGCACAAGCGGCAGCCAGAGGGTGCGCTTTTTGTATGCGGAATACGGCAGCGCCGCACAAGGTACACCACCGTGAACACGGCACAGGAAAATATCCACAGCAGACAGAGGTAATATACGAACCGATAGGTGTAATCGGGGCTGCCCAGTACCTCCTGCCCGGGCGGGAACGCAAACGCAAGCTGATGGCAGTCGTTTGTCAGCACCAGGCTGAACAGCACCACAGGGAATACAAAAATCATGTACCGGTACTTGTACAGCGGGGCGGACTGCCCACGATCCAAAAAGAAAAGCGTATAAAGTGCAAGGGTCGGGATCAGCAGCATCGGGATATAGTACGCATACCACAATCGCCGCAGCATCTCCGGTGTCTGGGCAAAGTCATAGCGGATCAGGCGTATATCCAGCCAGAACAGCATCAGGGCGGCAGCGCCCAGCAGGCAGTGGCGGGTCTGCGCGTGCAGGATACGCCACCAGACCGATACCGCCCAGGAAAAGATCAGGATATTATACAGCACCGTGCGCAAAAAGCCGGAATACGGCATATAAAACGCCCGCATCAGGACAGCGCAGAGAATCACCCCTGCAACCGCAGCGGCTAACCACAAATTTTCAAGCCGTACCTTTGTCATAGCGCCTGTCCTTTCCAAAGGGTAGATCACCCGTCAGTTCCTTTCCAGTATCATTATGACGCAATCTGCACTTTTTTGCAATAGTGCTGAAAAAAAGCAGTAAAAAGCGCAAAAAACTATCCAAATGGTGGGGGCAAAAATCGTCCGATCTTGTATGATGAAATTGACAAATCGTATTCTTTGCAGGGAAGGAGGGCTGCGCCGTGCGGAGGATCGTTTTGGACGCCCAATACTCTGTGATGACGAGCGCATTGACAATGGCACTGAAACAGGGCAGGCCGGACTTCCAGGTGCAAAACGCCGGCCCTAAGACAAAGGATATTGTAAAGCTATGCCGTTCTTGCCGGGCGGATGTCCTGCTGCTGGAGGTATGCCCACATCCGCCGCGCACCCTGCAGGACAGACTGCTGCTGGCAAACGACCTGCGGGATGTATGCCCGCACTGCAAAACGGTACTGCTTGTGGATGAGGCCGAATATCCCGAACTGGCCACCGCCGTGTGTCTGGCAAAAAAGGATCACATTGTCGATGATTTCGTCTACGCTTCCGTCTCGCCTGCCTATCTGAGCGCTATGATGGACACCTTATGACCAAAAGGAGGACAGCTATGAAAAAAGTACAACGAACGCTCGCTGCCGCATTGGCAGCCATGATGCTTATGGCTTTGGCCGGTTGCTCCAAGGGGGATGTAACCAAAGAGGTCAATTCCGGCTTATCCGACCTGAAAGCGCAGGCCGCTGAACCCGCCGTTGAACCCCAGACGGAGCCCCCGGCAGAGCCCAAGACCGACGCGGCATCCGAACCTGCATCCGAACCTGCTGCAGAGCCGGAGCCGGAAGCCACCGCCGAACCGGCCCCTGCTTCCGCCCCCGCAGAAAACCCCGATTACCCGTCGGCTGCCGGCCTGAACACCCAGACTTTGGAGGCATTCGGCACGGACTTTACGCTGGTGCTCAACGTGACCTGCTCCGACAAGGGCTGGTACAAGTCCGCAACCAGTTTCGGGGATTTCAAGCTGTTCCCGACCGATGACCCCAGCCATATCTTCTCCGGCGACCCGCGCATAACCTTTGAGCTGAAAAGCGGTCTGGATAAGATCAACTACTATTACGACGACTTTGAAAATGTGGAGGAGCTTACCCCGCGCACCATCGGCGGCGTGGAGATGGCCGGACGCACCTACAAAAACGTGGGTATGTGGTGGACGGAATACTACGGTGAGATGCCCACCGGCGGCTGGCTGGCCATCAAGATCTCCGGCGTAGACATTGACCCCGGCACCGAGGGCGACACCGTGCTGAACAGCGTCACCTTTGGCTAAGCACAGGCAGCTTGCCGCACTCTCAACCGAAAGGCGGGTGAACCAACCATGAAAAAACGCTGTGCCGTACTATTGGCGGCGGCGATGCTGCTGTCTGCGGCAGGCTGCGCACAGGACAGCAAACAGCCCGAACCGACCGAAGCGGCCGCAAGCGCAGTGAGCGAGACCTCCGCTGAAAATGTTGAAGCTACGGAGGAAACCCCGCAAAAGCCGCAGTCATCCCGCAGGTTTGATGATTCCCGCATCGCTACTCTGTATGATGTGGAATTCAGCTACACCGACCCCTACGGCAACAAGGACACCTATTTTTACGAGGTCCCGCAGATCGATGATGACACCGAGGGCGCAAAAAACATCAACGAGATGATCGGCTACCGCTTCGGCTATCTGGTAGAGCGCGCCGAGGATGCCCGCTCCCGCAATGATTTTATCGACACAAACTACATCATCTGGATAAGCACCTGGACCGGCCCGGTATTGAGCCTGCAGATCACAAGCGTTGACACAATGTACAACCGCGATGTGGGCGCCTACCATTACAACTTTGAAACGGGCAAGGAACTTTCCAACATCGAAATGCTCGAGTACCTTGGCTACACCGACAACGACCTGACCTTAAAAGCAGTGCAGCGCGCCGTGGCCCAGCATTTCGATACCTACTACGGCAGCGATGACCCCACCTACGCATCCGAGCTTTGCAAGATGCGCGCACAGAGCCTGAACGAGCTGAGCAATGTGTTTACCTACTTTGCCGTCTACCCCTACTACACAGGCGGTCTTATCGTCACCGTGCCGATGTACACCCCTGCCGGGGCCGGCATGATGTGGACGGACATAGATGTTTACCCCGACAAGCGGCAGGCCAGCGGCCAGATCCTGCACGGGCAGGATGAATGGTTTACCTGCGATGTGACTGCCACAGGCGAGGTGACGGTACGCGCCCTGACCGACTATGTTACCCCTGACGGCGCTATGACCTATCAGACCATGAAAGAATGGTACGAGTTGGGCGACAAGACCGAGTTCGCGGTCAGCGGCTGCTACGGCAACTATATAAAGATGCTGATGACCAGCATCGGGCAGGACTACGCCCCCTATGTTTTCCTTCTGACCGAGAACGGCAATGTCGAATACATTGATGTCATCAGCGGCGCACAGTGCGGCACGATGGTCAACGGCGGTCCGCTCTTCGGTATCAACGGAATTGTCCGGTTTGAGACCGGCACGGCCTACGATGCAGAGTACGGAGCCGAGTACACGACCGTGTACGGCGTTTCCCGCGATAATGAAAAATTCAATCTGATGGAGGCTGTCTGGAACACCGCCCCGCTGAGCATTCCGAGCATGATCGGCTCCTTTGTGAGTGAGGATACCGGCACCTGGTTTGAAATCTGCGAGGATCAGCCGAACTTCTATACCGGCGAATACACCAACGGCCAGAGGATTCCGGCCACATGGGACAGCAGCATCTCCTACCTTGGTATGGATGACCGCGGCTGGATCTGCTCCGTTTCGCTGTTCCGTATGGATTCAGGGCGCACGCAGCGCGAAACGCTGGCTATGATGCCCGATGATTACGGCGGCGTCAGTGTAATGCACATCGGCGGGGAATCCCTGTTGAACCTGCCGCAGCAGGAAGCTGTATGGTTTGAAATGACACAGGAATAAGCAAGAGTCTGAAATATTACTTTATAAAGGAGGCAGACACTATGGCAACATGTACGCAATGTGGTGCCGAGTTAAAGCCCGGCGCTAAATTCTGCGAAAATTGCGGTGCAAAAGTATCCGTACCGAAGCCCGCCGCACAGCCCGCAGCTGTGCCCCAGCCCCCGGTTCAGCCTACCCAGGCTGCGCCGCAACCCCCACAGCCTGTACAGACGCCCCCGCAGCCGCAGGCAAGCGGCGGCAATCCCTATGCAGGCGGCGCACCTGCCGCCCCGCAGCCCCAGACGAACGCAGCGAATCCTTACGCAGGCAATGCGCCCGGCACACCGCCGCAGACCGGCGCAGGCGCACCGCTTTACGCCAGAAACACACCCCCGGATGCTCCCCATGCTGTCACGCCGCCGCCACCCGGCGGCACGGGCGGCAACCCTTACGGCAATGTGGCCCCCGGCGGCAAGGCTAAGCGCCCCCGCGCACCAATGTCCCCCAAGCGGATGATCCTGATCGCCATCCCGGTGATATTCCTGCTTATGATCATCGTAACAATGATCAGCGGCTCCATCCGCACCGGCAAGCCTAACGCCAGTGACCCGAATCAGGGCACTTTGGGAAGCAGCCTACGCCGAGATCGGCGGCTCCGTGACGCAGGTCGAGGATGCCTTCGGCAGCGGGTTCCTGATGGATCTGAATGATAAGGGCAAGTGCGTTGTAACGGTGGACGGCACCAAGTCCTATGGCAAGTGGACGCTGAACGGCGGGGCCTTCCAGCTGGATTGCGGCGGCCCGAGCTGCACCGGCACCCCTGCAGGACGAAATCCTGACCCTGAACGATGTGCAGGGACAGGGCGTGACGCTCTACTTCGTCAAGTCCGGCAGCACCATGCAGCAGCCTCTGGACGGTGACAACATGACCCAGGACGCCGCCGCAGGCAGCGATACCGATGTGGGCATCTATGTGCTGGAATCCGCCTGCGACAGCGAGTACACCCTCTCCAAGGAGGAGCTTGCCCTTGTCGATATGGAGGACTTCTACATTGAGCTGCGTGCGGACGGCACCATGAAACCTACATGGAGGATTTTGTCACCTTCCAATGGAAGGACGGCAACTTCTATGCGCTGACCGACCCTGACACCCCTGCCATGACCTACACCCGTGAGGGCGACCTGCTGACCATCGAGTATGACGGCATGACCATGGTCTTTAAGCGCAGCGACACCAAGCCCGAAATCGACCCCGCCCAGCTGAACGGCGGCGATGACCTTGACCCGGACGGCACCGACGGCCCCAACGAGCCTGACCCGCCCTACACCTACGACGACGGCGCAACACCTACGCTGATTTGGGCAACACCAACTGCTATGGCTGGTTCCGGATGGAAAACTACAAGAATGTACCGAACCGCGACTACTTTGACACCGACACCTACGATTGCTGGGGCTACATCGGTGAGAGCGAGGACGGCAGCCACGACTTTGAGGTTTACCGCGACGGTATGCCCGATGACCCGGTCATCACGATGTGGGTCAATGTCTATGATGACCATATCGAGCCTATCCTGGACGACGGCGACTGGGTGCTTGACCAGAACATAACCGAGAGCGATGCGTATAAGTTCAACCTGTACCCGTATAACGACAGCATCTCGCTGTTCATGTATGACTACGAGGGCGCGGACGGCTCGGCCTGTGCAATCAGCTTTCTACATGGGCTGGACGGCACCGAGTGGAACGAGGAGCTGGAGGAGCTGCCGCCCCGCTATGAGGAGTACAAGGCCGCCTTTGGCCAACAAATAACGACCTGATTTATTGTACAAAATGGGCGGGTCCTGCCCGCCCCTGACATAGGAGGATCATTATGGGACTTATCAGAGCTGCAATGGGCGCTGCTGGCGGCGTTATGGCCGACCAGTGGAAGGAATACTTTTATTGTGAAGCCATGCCGGCTGACCTGTTGGCTACCCGCGGCTGGAAACGCCAGAGCGGACGCAGCGCCAACACAAAGGGCAGCGACAACATTATCTCCAACGGCTCGATCGTGGCCGTTGCCGACGGCCAGTGCGCCATGATCGTCGAGCAGGGCAAGGTCGTGGATATGTGCGCCGAACCCGGCGAATATACCTTTTACGACACCGGCAGCGCCCCCTCGCTCTTCAGCGGCGACCTGTCTGACTCGATCGGCGCAGTGTTTCAGAATATTGGCAAGCGTTTTACCTTCGGCGGCGAGGCCCCGATGGATCAGCGCATCTACTACTTCAACACCAAGGAGCTGGTGGGCAACAAATACGGCACGCCCAGCCCGGTTCCCTTCCGCGTGGTCGACCAGCGCGCCGGCATCGACATCGACATTGCCATCCGCTGCTTTGGCGAGTACAGCTACCGCATCACCAACCCCATTTTGTTCTACACCAATGTCTGCGGCAACGTCGAGGAAGGCTACACCCGCGATGAAATCGACGGGCAGCTGAAATCCGAGCTGATGACCGCCCTGCAGCCCGCTTTTTGCCAAGATCAGCGATATGGGCATACGTTACTCCTCCCTGCCCGGCCCACCATGGAACTGGCCGAGGCCCTCAACGACGTACTGAGCGCGCCAAGTGGGGCAAGCTGCGCGGCATTGAGATCGTATCCTTCGGTGTTTCCAGCGTGAAGGCCAGCGAGGAAGACGAGCAAATGCTCAAGGAAATGCAGCGCAACGCAGCCTTTATGGACCCGACCCGCGCCGCAGCGCACCTTGTCGGCGCACAGGCCAGCGCCATGCAGACTGCAGCTTAAGCAATCAGGGGCGCAGGCCCCGCCATGGCGCTTTATGGGCATGAATATGGCCGGTGCGGCGGGGGGGCGGTATGAACGCACAGGGGCTGTACCAGATGGGCGCCCAGCAGCAGGCCACCGCACAGCCCGCCCCGGCCCCGGCAGCCGCTCCCGCAGGCTGGACCTGCAGCTGCGGCCAGACCGGCAACACCGGCAAATGCTGCGCCAACTGCGGCAGCCCCAAGCCTGCCCGGCACCCGCAGCCGACAGCTGGTATGCAGCTGCGGCACCTCCAACACCGGTAAGTTCTGCTGCAACTGCGGCGGCAAGCCCCCGCACCGGCACCCGCCAAGTGCAGCCAGTGTGGTTGGACCCGGTGACCCGGCCCATCCGCCAAGTTCTGCCCGGAGTGCGGTAAGCCCTTTGGCCAGTGATGCGCAAAAAAAGTGCTGCGGTGCTTTGCGCCGCAGCCGCTTTTCTGACAATGTCCGGCTGTAAAAAGCACCGCCCGGCACACTGACCGGTATCAGCATCAGTTATTCCGGGATGTGCTATGACGACACCTATGGGTTCCAGCATAAGAAACGACCCGGCGGACGGCTGCCTTTTCAGCTGTAATTACAAGGATGATGAATGGGTGGAGCTGGAAAATATCCCTGTTGAGGACACCCAATGGCAAGAAGCCCTGGCTCTGGCAGAAAAGCTGGGGCTGGGAAAGCCTGCCGGACGAAAAAGAAAAATTCTTCCGGCTTATTTATTACCGATGAAACGTTAAATAGCGTTTGCCTGATTTACAACGCCCCCGGATGACGAGACCATCTACCGTTATCTGGATGCCGATGGCAATACGCGCAGCGCCCTGCGTGATTTTTTGAGGATCTGGCAGGGAACGGCTGCAAACCGAAGGAAAAGAGGTGACGCATAATGGCAACGCAGCTTACCAACTACCAATGCCCTGCCTGTACCGGTCCGCTTCACTTTGACGGTGTTGGGAAGCTGGTGTGTGCGATTTCTGCGGCAGCAGCTACGACACCGCCGAGATCGAAGCCATGTATGCCCAGAAAGGAAGCCGCGCTGCCGAAACCGCCGCGCAAAACAAAGGCGCCGCGCCCGACTCCGTCTGGAGCGAAAACGAGGCCGCCGGGCTGCGCAGCTATTCTGCCCGTCCTGCGGGGCGGAACTGATTTGTGACGAAACCACCGCCGCGACCAGCTGCCCTTACTGCGGCAACCCCACAGTCATCGCGGGGGGCAGTTCAGCGGTATGCAGCGGCCTGAGTTTGTCCTGCCGTTTGTGCTGGACAAAAATGCCGCCAAGGCCGCACTGAAAAATACTACCGCGGCAAGCGGTTTGCCCAGCGCCTTCTCGGCACAAAACCCATTGAGGGAGATCAAAGGGCGTGTATGTCCCCTTCTGGCTGTTCGATGCCAACGCCTCCGGTTCGGGACATTATGAAGCGTCCAACTCCTCGTCCCACCGCAACGGCGATTACGTCATCACCACGACCCGCCACTACGATGTCCCGCCGCGCGGGCACCACGCGGTTATGGGCGTACCTGTGGATGGATGGCTCAACCAAGATGCCCAACGGCCACATGGACGCCATTGAGCCGTATGACTACCGCGCCTTCCAGCCCTTCTCGACCGCCTATCTGCCGGGCTACATGGCCGACAAATACGACGAGGACGCCGACACCTGCCAAGCCCGCGCCCACAGCCGTATGCAGAACTCGGTCAGCAGCGAGCTTTCGGCCAGCATTACCGGCTACAGCAGCGTAAGGCCCTGAGCGAGAACATCAGCATTGATTACACCGCCAAGCACTACGCGCGCTGCTGCCCGTCTGGATGCTGCACACCAAGTGGCAGGGCAAGGATTATCTGTTCGCTATGAATGGACAGACCGGCAAGCTGGTCGGCGATCTGCCGGTTGATAATCGAAAGGTGGCCGCCTGGTTTGCAGGCATCAGTGTTCCGCTGATGATCCTGCTTTGCCATCCTGCTTTGAAAGGGGGAAACAGAGTATGAAAAAAGAAACTGTTTTCTCTGCTTACGGCACTGGTGCTGTGCTTGCTCTGCGCTGTACCGGCGTTTGCCGAAATGCCGCTGGTGATGGACACCTACGAGCTGTTCAAACCCGAAGCGACCGCTGAATTGGAACAAAAGGCGCAGGACGCCAGTGCCGGACACGGTGTCAATGTCTACCTGCTGACGGTGGCTGACATCGGCGGCCAGAACGTGCGCGAATTCGCCAAGGATTGGTACCGCAGCTATGACCTTGGCTACGGCGAGGGCAAAAGCGGCATCCTGTTTTTGATCGCGCTGGATTCCCGCGATTATGTCACGATTACCTACGGCGGCGGCGTGACCGCCTTTACCGACTACCGCATCGCGCAGATCGAGGATAAGATCGTGCCGATGCTCTCGGACGGATCGTATTACAAGGCCTCCGGACACCTACATAGAAATGTGCGCTGACACGCTGGATTTCTATGCCGAAAAGGGTGCACCGCTGGACAGCGGCAACGACCCCGCCAAGGGTTGGATCAAGTGGGTGTTTGTGTTTGTCATTCCGCTGGCTGTGGCGAGCATTGTCTGCGGCATCTTCTATGCGCAGATGAAAACTGCCAACGAGCAGACGCACGCCAACGCCTATATGCCCGCCGAGGGTCTGGCGCTGTCCGTGGTGGAGGACACCTACACCCACCACCGAGACCGAAACGTACGACCCCGTCAAGGACGACAGCTCGAGCAGCTCGAGCGGGTCGAGTACCGACAGCGACGGTTTTGGCGGCAGCTCGGGCGGAAAAATTCTAAGAATACTCATTCTGACAACAGCGGCGGCTTTCGTAAAGAAAGCCGCCGCTGGCCTTTTATCGGAATTTTTCGTTATGGCTTTGGGAAATGTTCTGCTGTTTAGGGGTGCTGTAAACATTCTCGATTTCTGTATCTACGATTTTTTCCGCAAGCGAAATTGCCGTATCATCAACACAGCTTTCGCGGTATAGCGTCCGTTCTCGTTCGATGGCGATGATTGGCCGCAAGGCAATACGCTGTTGATGAACAGCATCAACAGCCTCCGGCTGAATCGTATTCTCAATTCCAAGGTACTGTTTTGTGGTGGCAGAAAGCTGCTGCACAAAGGTTTTCACGCTGCGCTGCCCGCTTCTCCTGCATTTCTTCCAGCTTGTCCAGATAACTGCCAAAGCGCTGGGCTTCGCTGTTGTTTTTGCAGTCGAGGTTGTGCAGAATCATGGCCTGTCGGCTGCGGAGTTCTTCATTTTCTTCGGTCAGCGCGGCAATTTGCTCGGCAAGCTGGCGGCGCTGGGCGATTTGCAACAGGGATGCGGCGTTGCGGTTGGTTTGCAGTTGATTCTCCTGCTCAGATTTCTTGTCAGCAAGCTGTTGTGTTACCGCATGATAATCTTGCAGAATGGGGCGGTAATAGTTGACCTGACGTTTCCATGTATCGACCTGTTTGTTGTTCACCAA
>VOFK01000269.1_pt1 | contig 88000 bp, 78 predicted proteins | sample 5384121 | NCBI WGS metagenome assembly VOFK01 (sample SAMN12384730, study PRJNA508395) | human gut metagenome | isolation source: healthy gut J | host: Homo sapiens
AGAGCCTGCTTTCGCACCTGCTCGGCTTGCTGGGCCTCGCAGTCAAGCTCAAAGCTTGTACTTGTGATTCAGCGACGGTTGCCGATCGTCCCCGAGCGGACCTCGTGCGCCTCCGTTACCTCTTTAGAGGCGATCGCCTCTAGTCAACCTGTCTGCCTCTGCACGGTCCCTGAGCCGGCTGACGGCCTGGCTAGGGACGCCGGTCGCGCGAGGGTGCAATTCCGGGCGGCTCCCCGCTGGCGCTCCGGATCGATGCCTCCTGCCTATCCTTCTACATCGCGGGACCAGCGCCAATGCCAAGCTGCAGTGAAGGTTCACGGGGGTCTTTCCGTCCTTCCGCGGGTAAGTCGCATCTTCACGACCAGTGCAATTTCACCGGGTCCATGGTCGAGACAGCGCCCAAGTCGTTGCGCCTTTCGTGCAGGTCGGAACTTACCCGACAAGGAATTTCGCTACCTTAGGACCGTTATAGTTACGGCCGCCGTTTACCGGGAGCTTGGCTTCGGGGCTTCGCCGAATCCCGGCTAACTCCTCCCGCGTGACCTTCCGGCACCGGGCAGGCGTCGACCCTATACGTCGCCTTGCGGCTTCTGCAGAGTCCTGTGTTTTTGGTAAACAGTCGCTTGGGCCTCTCCACTGCGGCCTCCCGCTCCCCGGGCAAGTCCGTTCACGTACGCGCGGGCACCCTTCTCCCCGTTACGGGGCCATTGTGCCGAGTTCCTGACCATGGTTGACCCGATCGCCTCGGTATGTTCTACCCACCCACCTGTGTCGGTTTGCGGTACGGGCGCGCACAAGGGTTTTTTCGGACCTCAGGCTCACTCGCTTCGCTCAGTCGCTTCGTCCGGGCCTCGCCCTTCTGCGGACCGGATTTCCCGGTCCGCGGGCCGCGCTCCATCACGGGGACGTCCAGAACCCCGCCGAGCCACCCCATCCGTCGCCCCGTCGGTCGTAGCGCCGCGTGCGCGGTGCAGGAATGTCTTGCCTGCTGCGCGTCGGCTACGCCTACCGGCCTCGCCTTAGCCCCCCGACTGACCCCGGGAGGATTAGCCTTGCCAGAAACCTCGGGTTCACGGCGGACGAGTTACTCTCGTCTCTCGCTACTCATGCCAGCATTCTCACTCCCATGCGCTCCACCGTCGGTCGCCCTCCGGCTTCTCCGCCCATGGGAAGCTCCCCTACCGATTCTAATGAATTAAAATCCCGCCGCTTCGGTGTCCAGCTTAGCCCGTGTATTGTCGGCGCATGTCCACTCGACCAGTGAGCTGTTACGCACTCTTTGAATGGATGGCTGCTTCTAAGCCAACATCACAGTTGTCTGGGCGGACGCACATCCTTTGCCACTCGGCTGGAACTTGGGGACCTTAGCGGGCGGTCCGGGCTGTTTCCCTCTCGAGCACACAGCTTAGCCCACATGCTCTGACTGCCGCGCTCTGGGCCGCCGGCATTCGGAGTTCGGTTGATTCGGTAGGCGGCGAAGCCCCTCGTCCATCCGGTGCTCTACCTCCGGCGGTGAACGCGCGACGCTAGCCCTAAAGCTATTTCGGGGGAGAACGAGATATCTCCGGGTTTGATTGGCCTTTTTCCCTATCCGCCGGTCATCGCCGCCGTTTTCAACCGACGTGCGTTCGGCCCTCCACGGGGTCTTACCCCCGCTTCAGCCTGCCCACGGATAGCTCACCCGGCTTCGCGTCCGCGGCGCGGGACTCAAGTCGCCCTGTTAAGGCTCGCTTTCGCTCCGGCTCCCTTTCGGTTAACCTCGCCCCGCGCCAGCGACTCGCTGGCTCATTCTACAAAAGGCACGCCGTCACACCATAAAGGTGCTCCGACTGCTCGTGGGCGCACGGTTTCAGGTACTGTTTCACTCCCCTCCCGGGGTGCTTTTCACCTTTCCCTCACGGTACTGGTGCGCTATCGGTCACAGGGTAGTACTCAGGCTTGGATGGTGGTCCACCCAGGTTCGGACCGGGTTTCACGTGCCCGGCCCTACTCAGGGACCGCGTCGCGCCGTCCGGTCTGGGTTCGCGTACGGGGCTGTCACCCGCTGCGGCCGGCCCTCCCATGCCGTTCCGCTCCCCAGCCGGACCTGCGCCCGGGGGCGGCAGCCCCCGGATGCGCGGCCCTGCAACCCCGTCGGCGGAACCCCTGCCGGGTATGCCCGCTCGACGGTTTGGCCATCGGTCCCCTTTCGCTCGCCGCTACTCGGGGAGTCTCGAGATTGATTTCCTCTCCTCCGGGTACTTAGATGTTTCAGTTCCCCGGGTTGTCCTCCCACCCCTATGTGTTCGGCGGGGGGATATGCACACTGCTGTGCATGGGTTCGCCCATTCGGAGACCCCCGGGTCGAAGGATGTGTGCTCCTCGCCGGGGATTATCGCAGCTTGCCGCGTCCTTCATCGGCTCCCTGTGCCAAGGCATCCGCCGTGCGCCCGTGGTATCTTGCGGGACCGCATCGGGCCCGCGGGATATCCACGTGTCGCTAAAAGTTAATTAATCGATATCATGAATAGCGCTCGTATGTCGCAATTCGGGTATCTCATACCGCGGCACAGCGTCTTCACTGTGCTCGCGATCAGATGCTCCTCACTCATATATAAGTGAATTCTTCTTGTTTGGATCGGATGAATGATTGCTATCATTCTGTCTTTAAATCGCAGAAAAGAATCGAGTCTGGAAGAGGATACTCTTCCATCTCTCTCCTATCGCTATGCGGCTCTCAAGGTACGCGGGTGCGACCCCGGGGACCGGGTGCTGCGGGGAATCATCCTGGCGACATCTACCGGACGGGCTCCTGCCCTCTATTCGAGTTAAAGTTTGTCTCTCTAAGAACGTATCTCCCTAGAAAGGAGGTGATCCAGCCGCACCTTCCGGTACGGCTACCTTGTTACGACTTCACCCCCTCACCCTCCACACCTTCGGCGCCTCCCCCCTCTCGGTTGGGCCGGCGACTTCGGGTGCAGACGACTCGGGTGGTGTGACGGGCGGTGTGTACAAGGCCCGGGAACGCATTCACCGCGGCATGCTGATCCGCGATTACTAGCAACTCCGACTTCATGGGGGCGGGTTGCAGCCCCCAATCCGAACTGGGGCCGGCTTTCCGGGATCCGCTCCCCCTCGCGGGGTGGCATCCCTCTGTACCGGCCATTGTAGCACGTGTGCAGCCCAGGGCATAAGGGGCATGATGACTTGACGTCGTCCCCGCCCTCCTCCGCCTTGACGGCGGCGGTCCCGCGTGGGTTCCCGGCATCACCCGATGGCAACACGCGGCGGGGGTTGCGCTCGTTGCGGGACTTAACCCAACATCTCACGACACGAGCTGACGACAGCCATGCACCACCTGTATGGGCTCCTCTCGGCCACGGGGTCTCCCCCGCTTCACCCATATGTCAAGCCCTGGTAAGGTTCTTCGCGTTGCTTCGAATTAAGCCACATGCTCCGCTGCTTGTGCGGGCCCCCGTCAATTCCTTTTTGAGTTTTAGCCTTGCGGCCGTCCTCCCCAGGCGGGACGCTTAATGCGTTGGCTGCGGCACGGGGGGATCGTCCCCCCACACCTAGCGTCCATCGTTTACGGCTGGGACTACCAGGGTATCTAATCCTGTTCGCTCCCCCAGCTTTCGCGCCTCAGCGTCGGTCTCGGCCCAGAGGGCCGCCTTCGCCACCGGTGTTCCACCCGATATCTGCGCATTCCACCGCTACACCGGGTGTTCCACCCTCCCCTACCGGACCCAAGCCGCGGAGGTTCCGGGGGCTTCGGGGGGGTTGAGCCCCCGCTTCGACCCCCCGGCCTGCCGGGCCGCCTACGCGCGCTTTACGCCCAATGAATCCGGATAACGCTCGCCCCCCTACGTATTACCGCGGCTGCTGGCACGTAGTTAGCCGGGGCTTCTTCTGCAGGTACAGTCTTGACTCTTCCCTGCTGAAAGCGGTTTACGACCCGAAGGCCTCCGTCCCGCACGCGGCGTCGCTGCGGTCAGGGTTCCCCCCATTGCGCAAGATTCCCCACTGCTGCCTCCCGTAGGAGTCTGGGCCGTGTCTCAGTCCCAATCTGGCCGGTCGGTCTCTCAACCCGGCTACCCGTTGTCGGCACGGTGGGCCGTCACCCCGCCGTCTACCTGATGGGCCGCGGAGCCATCCCTCCCGTCGGGGCTTTAGCCGGGGGTGCCATGCGGCACCCCGGGGTATCCGGTATTACCCGTCCTTTCGGGCGGCTATCCCGGGGAGGGGGCAGGTTCTCCACGTGTTACTCAGCCGTTCGCCACTCGCTTCCCTCCGGAGAGGGGTGCCGTTCGACTTGCATGTGTTAGGCGCGCCGCCAGCGTTCATCCTGAGCCAGGATCGAACTCTCCGTCCAAAATAAATGGGCTTCGAGCCCGTCCGGTCCTCACAACTATTAGCTGATCGGTTCCGTTCGATTCATATGGTTCTAGTATAGGAAAAGGAATTTCTCGGGGCCGCCTCTCGGCGGCCTTGCGAAAAACAAATCCAAGTTAGACCATTTCAAATGGTTCGATGTCTGCCCGGATGCGACACATCTGGTGTGTCCATCCTCGCAGTATCCGGTTCTCAAGGTGCACGCTTTGCGGCTCATCCGGTTCCACCGGGCCGCGCGGCAAGGAGATATATTGCCAGACCGGAGGGGCGCCGGGGGCGGGAATCTGGGCGTACACATTTCCTACACATCTTGTGATCCGACTAACGTTTGCCAGCCGTTAACTACCGCTCGCCGAGCATCTCTTTATATAAGGCAGTCTCATGGTTAAAGCGGATACGTCCCCCTAGCTAAAGCACAGCCAGCATCGAGCAACTCATCACGTTCTTCCACCGAGAACCCCTCGGCGTAGACGCGCACCACTGGTTCGGTCCCGCTAGGACGGACCAGCAGCCACGTGTCATCCTCGAATGACAGACGCAAGCCGTCCATATGACTAACGTTTTGCGGCACCTTGCCACAAATCGACTTGGGGTTTACGCCCGGCAGCAGGGTTCGTAACGTTTCGGCATCTTCGGCCTCAAGGCGCAAGTCGCGTCGACCGTAACTCGTCTTACCAAAACTGTCCTCGAGTTGGTCGACCAGAACGCCCAAAGGCGCGTCCGTCTTTGCCATAAGCTCACACAGAATCAGACAGGCGAGGATTCCATCGCGCTCGGGCATATGCGCGGCGATGCCGATACCACCGGCTTCTTCGCCGCCCATGAGGACGCCGCCCTTCTTCATCTCTGCCGCTATATATTTGAAACCGACCGGTTTGACGGTCACGCGGCAGCCAAGCGCCTCGGCAATGCGACGCACGAGCGTCGAGCACGAAAGATTGACGACGACGCGCCCCTCCAAATTACGAAATTGAACCAAGTCGCCCAAAACGAGCGCCATGATCTGATGCGGATGTATATATCTGCCGCGCTCGTCAACCGCGCCGATACGGTCGGCGTCGCCGTCGGTCACCAGGCCAGCGCAAGCTCCGTCCTCGATAACCGTGCGCTCGCAAGCGTCCACCCACGGTTCAACGGGGTCGGGGCAGATATCTTCTTGGTCAGACGCCTGCCCGGCGTGAATCTCGTGCACCTCAACGCCAAGCTCGCGCAGCAAGTCGGCTAGATAGCCCTGGGCTGCGCCGCCCATGGGATCGACAACCACGCGCAAGTGCGCGGCGCGGATGGCTTCGGCATCGACAAACGATGCCACCGCCTGCATATAGTCAGGAATGATATCCGCGGTGCGATATTGCCCCTCGATCCCCATTGGCTCGGGAGCCATAGTCTCTTCGAGCTCTTCGATGACATCCTGGTTGGCGGTCGAGCCGTCACCCATGCGAATCTTGAGGCACAGATAGCCCTGCGGATGATGGGACCCCGTCACCATGAGCGCGCCGCACGCCTCACCGTCATAAGCCGCCGCCCACGTAAGGGCGGGGGTCGGGACAGGTCGCGAAGCGAGCACTGCGTCCAATCCGTGAGCCGCAAGCACGCCCGCCGCAAGCTCAGCGAACTCGCGCGCCAGGGGCCGGGTGTCGAACCCTATATATACCGTTTTGCCCGGATTGGTCTTTTGCCACAACTCGCCGACGGCATCGGCGATACGGGCAACGTTATCGGCAGTGAAGTCCTCATCGACGCGAGCGCGCCAACCGTCAGTTCCAAAATGAATTATCGCGCACACGCGCAGACACCTCACAGTGTTTGGATCATGGTACGCATGGGGTATACCCGCAACATGCACTCGGCAACCTGCCGGCACCAGCATTCACCATTTGGGCAAATGCTGCCGAGGACATGCAAGCAATAAAAAAACCGCCCCGTATGGAGCGGTTTTGCCCTTTATATATCGAGCGCCTCGGCCATCGCGGCCGTAGTGATTGCCGTGGTTCCACAGCAACTGCCCACCATTGCGGCACCGGCATGTCTCCATTCGATGCATGCGCGCGCGAAAGCTTCGGGGTTCTCGTGCCATACGGGGCCATCCTGAGTCTGGACCGGATCGCCTACGTTGGGACGCACCGTGACGGGAGTAGTCGCCGATGCAACCATCCTGGGCACCGCCGCGTTCGCGGCCGCAAGCGAACAGCAATTAACACCAACCGAGTTTGCGCCGTGTTTTTCGGCGTACAAAACGGCTGCCTCGATGTTGAGGCCATCGCCCAACAGGTCGCCTTTATCGTCAACGACAAAACTCACCAGAACAGGCATGCCGTCGGCGGCATCTCGGGCGCCGGCAAGCATGGGCTGCAAATTACGGATAGACGTCACCGTCTCGATCAGCAGACCGTCAACGCCGGCGTTGAGCAAGGCGTGCGCCTGTTCGCGCGCAATGCCTCGGATTTCACGATACTCGGCAGAGTCCTCGGCAAACCACTCAATACCGATCGGGCCCATCGAGCCTAGCAGCAGTTGAGGGTGCGCCTGGCGGGCATCGTCGACGGCCCCGCGATTGACCTCCGCCACGGACGGCGCAATCTGGTCGTGCTTGAGGGCATAGCTCGATGCCTGAAAGGTATTGGTAATGAGCACCTGCGCGCCGGCAGCGACATACAAGCGATGGATACGAGAAACGGTCTGCGGCTCTGCCAGATTCCAAAACGCCGGTGGAATGTCGGCGGCATCGTACTCACTCAACAGAACACTGCCCATGGGGCCCTGCGCCAACAAGGTCTCGCTCGACAAGCGGCGCGTAAGTTCCTCGGCACCAAAGCGGTTGTAATAACTCGTATCCATATATATCCCGCTATTCCTCGACGCTGATTCCCTGCTTTTCGAGATAGGCGAGCCAGCGGCTCATCGTGTCCTCGGATAGCGCATGCTCCATCATGCAGGCCTCGGAATCGGCTCGCTCAAATTCGACACCGAGCTCCTGAACCAAAAACGTGCGGATGAGGCGATGACGGTACCAGATAGCCGTGCCAACCTCGCGGCCGCGATCGGTCAGGATTACCTTGCCGTAGTGCGATTGCTCGACAAGCTCGGATGCCTTGAGCGCCGAAACCGCTTTATTGACCGATGCCTTGGAGACGCCAAGGCGCTGCGCGATGTCGACCGATCGCACGCCGTTGGTTTCCCCCTCTTCGCTTTCAATGCGAACCATGCACTCCAAGTAGTCTTCGTTCGCCACCGTCAGATGTAGTTCGCGCGAGCTATTTGTCGTATCCATGATCTTCCGTCCCTTCTGCATTCAATGGCTGATTCTACCCCATCCAAGCGTCGCGGTATGCCGTGGCATACCGTGCTAGAGTTCTTGTTGCACACGACGACCAAGATTGGAGCGGTCTTTATGGAAAACACCACCACGAACCCCGATGTCCTCGAGCGCTTTTTGCGCTACGTCCAGATCAACACGCAGTCCGAGGATGCAAACTGCGACCAGGTACCCTCGAGCGCCGTTCAGTTTGACCTTGCCAACGTGCTGGCTGAAGAGCTGCGCGAGCTTGGTGCGGAAGATGCCCACGTGACCGAGCACGCCTATGTCTGCGCGCATATCCCCGCAAGTGCGGGCGCTGAGGATAAGCCCGCCCTGGGCCTGATCGCCCATCTCGACACCACCGAAGTTGCACCGGGCGCCGGCGTGAAGCCGCACATCGTACACTACGAAGGCGGCGACCTGGTCTGCGGCACGGTTGACGGTAAGCCCGTTGCCATGAGTACCGCCAAGCTTCCCGCCCTGAATGACCTCGCGGGTGAGGACCTGGTCTGCAGCGATGGCACCACGCTGCTGGGCGCGGACGACAAGGCAGGCGTCGCCGAGATCATGTCGCTTGTCGCGCGTATCGCTCAGGACCCTTCTCTGCCCCATCCCGCACTCGGCATTTGCTTCTGCCCGGACGAGGAGATCGGCCACGGAGCCGAGCTGTTGGATATCGATACCTTTGGCTGCAAGTACGCCTACACGGTCGACGGCGGCCCCATCGGCGAACTGGAGTGGGAGTGCTTTAACGCCGCCGAGGCGACCGTCCGCTTTGAGGGCCAGTCCATCCACCCGGGCGACGCCAAGGGCCGTATGGTCAACGCAGGCAATCTGTTCTGCGACTTCAACGCGTTGCTCCCCTACGTGCAGCGCCCGGAGTATACGGAAGGCTACGAGGGCTTTTATCACCTTGAGGGTGTATCTGCGACCGTCGATCACGCCACAGCGCGCTATATCGTCCGCGACCATGACGCCGCCAAGTTCCAGCAGAAACTCGACCTTATTGATGCCGCCGCCTCGATGCTCAACCAGCGTCTGGGTGAGGAGCGCGTGACAGTCGAGATTAAGCAGCAGTATCGAAATATGGCCGAGATCGTTCGTGACTATCCCGAGCTTATTGATGTTGCCAAGGAAGCCTACCTTGCCTGCGGCATTGAGCCCCAGGTACTGCCGATTCGCGGTGGTACCGACGGTGCGCAGCTGTCGTTCCGCGGCCTGCCCTGCCCCAACCTTTCCACCGGCGGCTATTGCTACCACGGCGTCAACGAGTTCGTCCCGGTTAGTTCGCTCGTCAAGATGACCGACGTGCTCCAGGAGCTCGTCGCCCGCTTTGCATAGGGAACTCGAACAATCCAGGTAAGCAAAACCGCCCCGTCCTCAAAACCGAGAACGGGGCGGTTTTTGGTGCAAGGGGAGTAGTCAGCACCGCAGGTTGAGCCAACGTCAGCGAGCGACGTCCAAGGCGAACAAGTTGGCATGAAAAAGGCAGGGCATTGACCTTCTGGTCATGTCCTGCCTTTTGAATGACAAATTGTCGCCTTGGGCGGCGCGCAGCGTCGAGCCGTTACGGCGTTTGGTAAAACGCCGTAACTTAGTAGTTGGCTTCGTAGCCGTTGCCGTCGCCGGTGGGCTCTTCGTAGTAGTCCGAATCGCTCGAATCGCTTGAGTCATCGGAATCGTCAGAGCTGACCGATGAGGTTGCGGTACCGTTTGCGTAGTCGTCAGACGTGTTGTTGTTCAGGTCGCCGATCGTAGAGCTGGAACCGTCGGAAAGACCCATGCATGGTGTTGGGACCCTTGGGATCCTTGCCGGCATCGACACGCTCCATCATTTCCTTGAGCTCGTCCTCGTAGACAAAGACGTAGCTCACACCGTCGATCATGGTGCTGTCGTCGGCGTACGAGGGCAGGTTGGCCGAGTAGATACCGTCGACATCCATACCGCGCATGGCGTTGACCGTAGCCACGATATCCTGAACGCTCATATCGGTTACGAGCATATCGGACAGCGAATTAACCAGGCCAAAGATCTTCGTGGCATCGAAGTTATTAAGAATCTGGTTGGCAAGGGCGCCAAGCACCTGACGCTGGTGGCGCATGCGCGTGTAATCGCCGTCGGCATAGGTGTAGCGGCAGCGGGCATAGGTAAGGGCGGTGGCACCGTCCATATGCTGCTGGCCAGCGGTAATCTTAATATCCAGGTGCTCGGGGTCGTCAACATCATCGGTTGCGTTAATGTCGATACCGCCAACCGAATCAATCAGCGCCTGCATACCGTCGAAGCTGACCTCGGCATAGTGGGAAATCTGAACACCGCACAGCTCGTTGACCGCCTCGACCATGGCCTCGGCGCCGCCAACGGTATGGCAGGCGTTGATCTTCATGGTCTCGCCCTTGTACTCGACCTTGGTGTCGCGCGGAACGGAAATGAGCGTCGCCTGCTTTTGCGTGGGGTCGATGCGTGCCAGGATAATCGAGTCGGCACGATACGTATCCTCGCCCGGACGGCCGTCAGTGCCAAGAAGCAGCACGTAGAACGGATCCTTAGCCTCATCGGTGTCAACCAGAACCCGACGCAGATTGTCGGTAATGACATTAGAATCGCCGAGCTTGCCCATAATGGTGGCAAACCACAGGCCGGCAGCGGTAGTGGCACTCAGCAGCACGCCAAGCACGACAATGAGCGCGACGTGACGAATCGTGTGGCTACGACGACGTTGGCGAGCGCGCTCGGAATAGCGAGCCACGTTATCGCGACTGTAGATCTTGGCCTGTGCACCAGTTGAGGGTCTTCGGGCGGTGGTATCCGCGAGGGGCTTTTTATTAAACATAGGCAACCTGTATTAGTAGATGGCGGGATCGGGGACGGTAGCATGCTCGACATGCGCGCCGAGCGCCTGCAGCTTTTCGACAAACTGCTCGTAGCCGCGCTTGATGTGATGGATGGCCGAAACCTCGGTCGTCCCGTCGGCGATCAAGCCCGCTACGACGAGGGCCGCTCCGCCACGCAGATCGGGCGAGGTAACCTGTGCACCCGAGAAGCCCTTGACGCCATGAATCATGGCATGATGACTCTCGATACGAATGTCGGCACCCATGCGCACCAGCTCAGAGGCAAACATAAAGCGATTCTCGAAGATGTTCTCGGTAATAACGGAACTGCCATCGGCAAGGGCGGAGAGTACCATAATCTGCGCCTGCATGTCGGTCGGGAAACCGGGGAACGGAAGCGTCTGGATATCGACCGGCTTGATACGCTCGGCACGGTTCACATGGACGCCGTCGTCGGTACGCTCGCAGTCGATACCCATGAGCTCCATCTTCTTGAGCACCATGCCCAAGTGAATGGGGCAAAAGCCCGTGACATCGACACCGCGATCGTCGGCCATCAACGCACCGGCAACGATAAAGGTACCGGCCTCGATGCGGTCGCCCACTACGCGATGGGTAACAGGATGCAGCTCTTCCACGCCCTCGATGGTCACGACAGGCGTACCGGCGCCGACAATCTTAGCGCCCATCTCGTTGAGCATGTTGGCGAGATCGACGATCTCGGGCTCGCGGGCGGCATTGTCGATAACCGTGGTGCCCTGCGCGCGCACGGATGCCATGATGAGGTTCTCGGTCGCACCGACGCTGGCGAACTCGAGCGTGACGGTGGTACCGCGCAGACCTTGGGGCGCATTAGCGTTGATGTAGCCGTGGGCGGTATCGAACTCAACGCCCAGGGCCTCAAGACCAAGAATGTGCATATCGATCTTGCGAGCACCCAGGTTGCAGCCGCGCCCGGCATGGCGATCTTGGCGCGATGGAAGCGACCCAGCAGGGGTCCCATGACGGCGGTGGAAGCGCGCATCTTGGCAACGAGCTCGTAGGGGGCCTCCCAAGAATCGACCTGAGAGGTATCAATCTCGAGCGTGTGCTCGTCAAGAACATCGATTGTGGCGCCCATACCCTTGAGCACCTTGCCCATCACGTGGACATCGGAAATATCGGGCACGTTCTGCAGCGTCGTCTTGCCCGGCGCCAGAAGCGTTGCCGCCATGAGTTTGAGCGCGGAGTTCTTGGCGCCCGAAACGGGCACAGAGCCTCCGATGGCGTGGCCACCCTCAACGCGGATAATATCCAAGGTCTACCCTTTCAAAAAGCATGCCCGGGGTGGCTGGGCCATCCCGGGCATGATGTGTTCGCAAATGGTCGAACGCTAAATCGTTTGACTATTGGGCAAGCTTGAGCTTACACCATGCGATTTCATTATAGAGGTAGGCGCGGCGTGCATCATCCTCCGACAAATTACCCAGCTTCTCTTCAAAACCTTGAATATCAGCTTTAAGCTTGTCGGCATCGACGGTCGCCAAATCGCAAGCGCGCTCGGCGAGAACGGTCACGACATCGTCCGCAACCTGGGCATAGCCGCCGGCCACGGCAAACGTGTGGTCGACAGTGCCCATGGCCTTATCGGAAACGCGAACGTAACCGCGGTCGATCGTGCAGATCTCGCTGGAGTGAGCAGGCAGAACGCCAAACTCGCCATCCGTGGACGGAATCGACACAAACGCAGCGTCGCCCTCATAGGCGCAGCTCACGGGGCACACGATGCGGATACGCATAACCTACTTCTCCCCCATCTTGCGGGCGCGCTCGCGCACGTCCTCAATCGTGGAAGCATAGCGGAAAGCCTGCTCGGGCAGGTCATCGGCCTTGCCGTCGACAATCTCGGCGAAGGAGCGGACGGTATCCTCGACGCGGACGTAGACACCGGGGTTGCCGGTGAACTTCTCGGCGACGTGGAAGGACTGCGAGAGGAACTGCTGGATCTTACGGGCACGGTTGACCGTAAGGCGCTGCTCCTCGGACAGCTCGTCCATACCCAGGATGGCGATGATGTCCTGAAGGTCGGAGTACTCCTGCAGGAGCTCCTGGACCTTGACGGCGACACGGTAGTGCTCCTCGCCGACGATCGAGGGATCGAGAGCGTCGGAGGAAGACGCGAGCGGGTCGATAGCCGGGAACAGGCCGAGCGACGAAATACTACGCGAAAGAACCGTGGTGGCATCGAGGTGCGTAAACGTCGTGGCAGGCGCCGGGTCGGTCAGGTCGTCTGCGGGGACGTAGACAGCCTGGACGGAGGTAATGGAGCCCGTCTTGGTCGAGGTAATGCGCTCCTGGAGGTCGCCCATCTCGGTTGCCAGCGTGGGCTGGTAGCCAACGGCGGAGGGCATACGGCCGAGCAGTGCGGAAACCTCGGAGCCTGCCTGGGTGAAGCGGAAGATGTTGTCAATGAACAGCAGCACGTCCTGGCCACGATCACGGAAATACTCAGCGGTGGTAAGGCCGGCCAGACCGATGCGCAGACGCGCTCCGGGCGGCTCGTTCATCTGACCATAGACCAAGCAGGTCTTGTCGATAACGCCAGACTCGCTCATCTCGAGGAACAGGTCGGTGCCCTCGCGGGTACGCTCGCCGACGCCGGTGAACACCGACGTGCCGCCGTGCTCCTGGGCGAGGTTGTTGATGAGCTCCTGAATCAGAACGGTCTTGCCGACGCCTGCGCCGCCGAACAGGCCTGTCTTGCCGCCACGGATGTAGGGCTCGAGCAGGTCGACGGCCTTGATGCCGGTCTCGAAGATCTCGGTCTTGGTGGTGAGCTCGTCGAAACGGGGCGCTGCATGGTGGATGGGGTAGAACTCCTCCACCTCGGGCATGGGCTTGCCGTCGACGGGCTTGCCCATGACGTTCCAAATGCGGCCGAGCGTCTCGGGGCCGACCGGCATCTTCATGGGCTCACCGGTATCGGTGGCGATGAGGCCGCGCTGCAGGCCGTCGGTCGAGGACATGGCGACCGTGCGGACGACGCCGCCCGGAAGCTGGCTCTCGACCTCGAGGATCGTGCTCAGATGACCGATCGGGGTCTCGGCCTCGACCGTGAGCGCGTTGTAGATCGGGGGCACCGCGCCGTCAAACTTGACGTCGACGACAGGGCCGATGATACGCACGATGCGACCATCACCGGCAGTCGTCTTCTTGGTGGCTTCCTCGACCGCAAGCTTTACGGTGTTATTAGCCATTACTGTTCCTCCAATGCTGAGGCTCCGCCGACGATCTCGTTAATCTCGGTCGTGATCGAAGCCTGACGCACGCGACTATACGTGCGGGTAAGGGTCGAGATGATCGCGGTGGCGTTTTCCGTCGCGGAGTGCATGGCCTTGCGGCGTGCACCCTGCTCGGCAGCCGCCGAATCGATCAGGGCCTGGTAGATGACCGTCAGGATATACGAGACGGCACAAGCTTGCCGAGAACATGCTCGGGAGAGGGCACGAACTCGAACGTGGACGAGATGCGCTTAGGGGCGTCGGTCTCGTTCTTACGCGGACCGTGGGCCATAGCGATCATCTCGGGATCGAGCGGCAGCAAGTGCTCGACGCGAAGCTCCTGATCCACGCGGTTCTTGGCGTGGTGGTAGACAAGCTCGACACGGTCAAGCTCACCGGCACGATACGCATCGCAGATATGAGAGGAGATCATGCGGGCCTGGTTGAAATCGGGCTCAGAGGAGTTGCCCTCAAAGTGCATGACGACGTTTGCGCGGTCGCGGAAATACGTGGCCGGCTTGCGCCCGCACGCGATGATCTCGCACTCGATGCCATTGTTCGCCCAAGAAGCGGCGAGCTTTTCGGCCGTGCGCTCCACCGTCGTATTGAAACCGCCGGCAAGGCCGCGGTCCGAGGCAATGACGACAATCAGGCCATGCTTGACGCTCTCATGCTTCTGCAGCATGGGGGTCGGTACCCGAGCAGGAGGCGTCGCCGGCAACCGTCAACATGACGTCGGTCAGCGCCTCCTTATAGGGCTCGGCCTGCTTGGAGCGATCGAGGGCACGACGGATCTTGGCCGTAGAGACCATTTCCATCGTGCGCGTGATCTGCTTGGTCGTGGTAACCGAGGAGATTCGCTTCTTAATGTCGCGAAGGTTGGCCATAGGGCTTAGTTCTCCTCTGATCCAGTCGTATCGGCATGGTGCTTTGCCATGAACTGCTGCTTAAAGTCGCCGATGACGCGCAAGAGCTCAGCCTTGGTGTCATCATCGATCTTCTTGGCGCGAACCTTGTCGAGCAGCGAGCCAAAGCCATTGTCCATGTACTCGATGAGCTCGGCACGGAAAGGCAGCACGTCGGCGATCTCCAGGTCATCCAGGAAGCCCTCGTTGCCAGCGAACAGCGTAACGATCTGCTCGCCAACCTCAAACGGCTTGTAGCGCGGCTGCTTCAGGAGCTCGGTCATGCGAGCACCATGGGTAAGCTGCTTCTGCGTAGCCTCGTCAAGGTCGGAGCCGAACTGCGTAAAGCCGGCGAGCTCCTGATACGAAGCGAGGTCCAGGCGAAGGTTGCCGGCGACCTGCTTCATAGCCTTGATCTGCGCGGAGCCGCCCACGCGGGACACCGAAATGCCCACGTCGACTGCCGGGCGCTGGCCCTGGAAGAAGAGTTCGGACTGCAGGTAGATCTGACCATCGGTAATGGAAATGACGTTGGTCGGAATGTAGGCCGAGACGTCGCCGTCCTGGGTCTCGATGATCGGCAGGGCCGTCATGGAGCCGTAACCGTTCTTCTTGGACATCTTGACGGCACGCTCGAGCAGACGAGAGTGCAGGTAGAAGACGTCGCCAGGATATGCCTCGCGTCCGGGCGGACGATGCAGGGTCAGCGACATCTGACGGTAGGCCACGGCCTGCTTGGACAGGTCATCGTAGATGACGAGCACGTGGCCGCCGGGGTTGGTCTCGCTGGCGGGCTTGCCGTCCTCGCCGTTGTACATGAAGAACTCGCCAATAGCGGCACCGGCCATAGGCGCGATGTACTGCATAGGGGCGGAATCGGCAGCGGTTGCCGAAACGATGATGGTGTAGTCGAGCGCACCGTGCTGAGCGAGGGTCTCGCGGATGTTAGCAACCGTGGAGGCCTTCTGGCCGATGGCGACATAGATGCAGACCATGCCCTTGCCGCGCTGATTGAGGATAGCGTCGATGGCAATGGCGGTCTTACCGGTCTTACGGTCGCCGATGATAAGCTCGCGCTGGCCGCGGCCGATAGGCACCATGGAGTCGATGGCCAACAGACCGGTCTGAACCGGCTCACACACCGGGGTACGGTCGATAACGCCGGGGGCCTTGAACTCGATGGGGCGACGGCGCGTGGCGACAATGTCACCCAAACCGTCGATGGGCTGGCCGAGCGGATTGACGACGCGGCCGAGCATTGCACGGCTCACGGGAATATCCCATAATGCGGCCAGTGGTGCGGCACTCGTCGCCTTCCTTGATGGAGTCGACGGCACCGAACAGAACGGCGCCGACCTCGTCACGGTCAAGGTTCTGGGCAAGGCCGAAGACGGTCTCACCGGTATCGGAGCTCTTGAACTCCAGAAGCTCGCCTGCCATGGCGCTCTTGAGGCCGGAGACGCGCGCGATGCCGTCGCCTACCTCGTCGACCGTTGAAACCTCATGCGTATCGACCGTCGCGGAGAGGCTCGTGAGCTGCTCCTGCAGTTTCTTGGCGATATCCTGGGCATTGAGGGTTTCGGACATTAGGCTTCACCTCCGTACGAATTAGCAGAGTTTGCGAGGGTCTCCTGCGCGATGCGCAACTGCGTCTTGACGGAAATGTCACGACGCTCGCCGCGGGCCTCGAGCACCAGGCCGCCCACGATAGACGGGTCGACCTGCTCGATAAGGAATACCTTGCGGCCGAAGTCCTGCTCGCATTTCTTAGTGATGGTTTGACGCAGCTCGTCGTCGAGCGGGATCGCCGTGGTGACGGTCACGCCCACTACATCCTCGTCTTCCTCGGCAACATACTTAAAGGCAGCTGCCACCTTGGGAAGAAGGTCGAGCTGGTCGCGCTTGGACATGGTGTCGAGCACGGCGATGATCTCGGGGCTGGCAGAAGCCAGGCGCTCGATCATCTCGAGGTCCTCGAACACATGGTTCTCGGCCTTAGCGGCTTCCAGAAGGGAACGCGCGTAGGTCTCGAGCACCTTGTCCTGATAGCGGCTAGTCGGCATTCAGGCTACCTGCTTCCTGGATGTAGCGCTCGATGAGCTTCTTCTGCTCGGCATCGTCCTCGAGTGCCTCGCCCACGATCTTGGTGGCGACGGCAACGGACAGGTCGGCGATGGAGCTCGCGGCACCGGCGTAGATGGACTTGCGCTCGTCCTCGACGGTCGTATGGGCCTTGGCGATGATCTCCTCGGCCTCCTTGTGAGCAGCCTCGATGATACGGGCACGCTCGGACTCGGCGTCCTTACGAGCCTCGAGAACGATGTCGGCAGCCTGACGACGGGCGTCGGTGACGATCGAGTCGGACTCAGCGCGCTTGGCGATAGCCTCCTGCTTGGTCTTCTCGGCCTCGTCGAGGCTCTCCTCGATCTTCTTGCCGCGCTCCTCCATGGTTTTCATGATGCCCGGCAGGGCGACCTTGGCCAGCACGATCCAGATAATCAGGAAGGCGATAAGCGCCGGGATGAACTCCGCCATCTTAGGGATGAGGATGTCCGCACCGGCAGCGCCGTCCTCGGCGAACGCGGAAACCGGCATGAGCAGCGCGGCCGCGGACGCGGAGAGTGCGATCGCGCTCTTCTGGGATGAAAGATTCATACTTGACGCTCCGTGCTATTTAACGATCAGCGCGACAACGAAGCCGATCAGAGCCAGAGCCTCGCCGAAAGCGGAGCCCATGATGAAGACGGTGAACACGCGGCCCTGGACCTCAGGCTGACGGGCCATAGCACCCGTAGCACCCAGAGCAGACAGGCCGATAGCAAGACCAGCGCCGATAACACCGAGACCGTAACCGATAACTCCCACGATTCCTCCTTTGTCGTGCGTGTCTTATTTCACGCAGGATAACCTTTTTATAACTGCCGGGCTCCATGGGTACGGGCACCGGCGGTTTAACGAATTGCCTTACCTTTAAGGCACGAACGGAAGACTACTCCTCCTCCGCGACCTCCTCTGCCTCGGAGACATACACGGCGGTAAGGACCGTGAAGACGTAAGCTCTGGATGGCGCCGACCACAAGCTCGATCGCATAGATCAGGATGAGGATGGCAAGCCAGGCCAGCGAAGGCAGGGCGCCGACGGCGTGGGCCGCGGAAACCTGCTGAAGCAGCGGCTGCATGAACATGCTCGCCATGATGGCGAACGAGCCCATGACCACGTGTCCTGCGAACATGTTGCAGAACAGACGGACGGCGAGCGTGATGAGGCGCAGGAAGGTCGAGAAAAGCTCGACGACCCACACGAGCACGTTCATCGGGAAGCTCACGCCCTGCGGGGCGAGGCTCTTGATGTAGCCGATCACGCCGTGAGCCTTGCATCCGTAGTAGATGAAGTACACGAAGGCGAAAATGGCGAGTGCGGCGGTGGAGCCGATTGCGCCGGTGCCGGGCTTCATTCCCGGGATCAGGCCGATCATGTTATTGATCAGGATGAACAGGAAAAGCGAGCACAGGAACGGGAAGTGCTTCTTCCAGTTCTCACCCACGACACCCTTGCCGATATCGTTCTCGACGTACTCGATGATGTACTCGAAACCGTTGACGAAGAAGCCCTTGGGAACCAGGGTCTGCTTCTTCTTGAACACGGCCAGGACGATCAGGAGCACGATCGTGGAGACGATCAGCCAAAACGAGTACTGCGTGATGCCGCAGCTCAGATCGCCCACGACAGGGGTGGAGCTGAACTCGCTGACCAGATGATTAATCTCATCAGGCAGCTTTTCAAAAATTTCCACGACTTACCTTTCGACCTCATGAGGATCTCGCAGCGCCTTGGCGACGCGAACCGCGCAGGCGGCCATAAAGGCCACGAAGCCGATCGCCTCGCCCAGGAGGAACATGCGAAATGCCTCTCCGAACAACACAAACACAACCAAGGTAAAGACAAGCAACGCGATTGCCGAGACCGCGAGACTCACCATACCCTTGAGCATGTCCGCATTCTGTTTATCGTCAAGAACCGGCTTGAGCGTAAAGACAAAGGGAAGGAAGGCAATCGCGCCCGCGATGGCGCCTGCAACGATAGCGAGCAGATCGGCTATCTGAAACACTGGCGTCCTCACTTTCCTTTTTAACGCCTCACAGGACAGTTCCCGCCAAACATTGGTGACTATTGTACGAGCCAATCGCTAAAGTACAACCGAAAAAGCATCGGTTAATACGCACCTGTTCGTTTTCTTAAGACCTTCTTTATGCCGCAGGTACGGTAATACGTTTTTCTCGAACCCCGCAGGGCAAAACGTCCGTTAACAGGAGTGCGCGTGGACGTCTTTTGCTCGCCCGCGCGCACCATTTCTTCGTATTTTCGACGTTAGCCGGTATGGCCCAGAGATTACAGCGTGCCGTAGATGCGGTCGCCGGCGTCGCCGAGGCCTGGAACGATGTAGGCAGCTTCGTTGAGATGGTCGTCGATGGCGCAGGCATAGATATGCACATCAGGGTCCTTTTCGGTCAGCGACTTGAGGCCCTCGGGGGCCGCGACGATGCACAGCATGCGGATGTCCTTGACACCGCGCTCGCGCAGGTAGCTGATGGCCATCTCGGCCGAACCGCCCGTGGCAAGCATGGGGTCGACGACCAGGCAGATGCGCTGGTCGATATCCTTAGGCATCTTGCAGTAATACTCATGCGGCTCGTGGGTGACCTCGTCGCGTTCCATACCGATGTGGCCCACGCGAGCGGAGGGCACCAGGTCGAGGATGCCGTCGACCATGCCAAGGCCCGCACGCAGAATGGGCACGATGGCGAGCTTCTTGCCGGCGAGCTGCTTAAACGTTGCGGTGGTGATGGGGGTCTCGACTTCGACGTCTTCCATGGGCAGGTCGCGCATGGCCTCGTAGCCGTCAAAAAGCGCGAGCTCGCGCACGAGCTGGCGGAACTGGTTGGTGCCGGTGTTTTTGTCGCGCAGGATCGACAGCTTGTGCTGGACGAGCGGATGATCGACAAGCGTCACACGGGACGCATCGTAGGTGACGGTCATGGGTTGATTGCCCCTTTCGTTGCGGCCGCAAGACGGCCTTGCTGACAAGGCGCGCAGCGATGTTGCTGCCGCACGCCATGCATAAGTTTAACGGTTTGTTGTATCGAGCAGCTCGTCGCAACCCTACTGAGCGGTGTTGAGCGAGCGCTTGACTGCATCACGCCAGCCCGCAAGGTTTTGCTCGCGACGCTCGGCGGACATATAGGGAAGGAAGGTCCTAACGATCTGGGCATTTTGCTCCAGCTCTTCAAGGTCTTCCCAATAGCCGACGGCAAGACCCGCCAAGTACGCGGCACCGATTGCCGTGGTCTCCACCGTCTCGCATTGCAGCACGGGGATATCCAGCAGGTCAGCCTGGAATTGCATGATGAACTCGTTGCGCGAGGCACCGCCATCGACAGACAGGCGCTCAATCGAAAGCCCCACGTCCTGCTCCATGGCGCGCAGCACGTCGTAGCTCTGATATGCCATGGATTCGCAGGCGGCACGTACGATGGTCGCACGGCTCGAGGCGCCGGTCAGACCGCACACGATACCGCGGGCATGCGGGTCCCACCAGGGAGCGCCCAAACCCGCAAAGGCGGGAACGAAGTAGCAGCCCTCGTTGTCGTTAATCGAAGCGGCGAGTTGTGCCGACTCGCTCACGCTCGAGATGATGCCCATGTTGTTGCGCAGCCAGTTCATGGTTGAGCCGGCAGCAAAGATGGAGCCCTCGAGTGCATAGCTGATCTTGCCGTCCGCGGCGATACCGATCGTGGAGACCAGACCGTTCTTGGATTCGACGACCTCGTCGCCGGTGTTCATGAGCATAAAGCAACCCGTGCCATAGGTGTTTTTGGTCTGGCCGGGATGGAAGCAGCAGTGGCCGAACAGCGACGCCTGCTGATCGCCCGCCACGCCCATGATGGGCGGCATGTTGGTCATGATGTCGCTCGCGACGCGGCCGTAGTCGCCCGAGCTCCAACGAACCTCGGGCATCATGGAACGTGGAACGTCAAAGAGCGCCAGCAGGTCGTCGTCCCAATCGAGCGTATGGATATTAAAGAGCGCCGTGCGGCTGGCATTGGTGTAGTCGGTGGCAAAGACCTGACTGCCGGTGAGGTTGTAGATGAGCCAGGTGTCGATGGTGCCGAACATGAGGTCGCCCGCCGCCGCGCTCTCGCGCGCACCGTCGACGTTGTCGAGGATCCACTGCACCTTGGAAGCCGAGAAATACGGATCGAGCGTGAGTCCCGTGCGGGAGCGCACCAGCTCTTCTGCGCCCCGCTCGACCAGCTCGTCGATCAGAGGTGCGGTGCGACGGCATTGCCACACGATGGCGTTATAGATGGGTTGGCCGCTTATGCGGTCCCACACCACCGTGGTCTCGCGCTGGTTGGAGATACCGATGGCGGCGATGCGGTCAGAATGGATGCCGCTCTTAAACTGGACCTCCATCATCACGCCGATCTGGCTGGCAAGCACCTCCATGGGGTCTTGCTCTATCCAACCGGGACGCGGGAAGCTGGTTTTGACGCTACGACGTGCCTGCGCGACGATGCAGCCGTACTCGTCGACGATGGTCGCAAGTACCGAGGTGGTGCCGCAGTCGAGCGCCATGATGTAGGAACCGCCAAAGTCAAACGAGGCATCTTCCATGCCCAGGCTGCCCAGATTCAACGACATCGCTTACACCTTTCTATTGCATCGGGTCGGACAGGACCCGTTCGATCTCTGATGCGGGAAGTGCGCCTTGGCGCAGGATCTGGAGCCCGCCGTGCTGGAACGACACGATGGTCGAGGCGTCGCGACACGGGGTCTCGCCGGCGTCGACGGCAACATCGACCCCCTCCAGGATGCGACCTTCGACGGCGGCAAAGCTTGCCGGCGAGGGCGCGCCGTGTGTTGGCGCTCGTGCAGGCAAGGGGACTGCCGCAGGCGCGGATGAGCGCTTGGACCACGGGAGAGGCCGAAGCGCGAAGTGCCACCGTGTCGTCGGCGGCGCGCATAAAGGTCGGCACACAGGGGGCCGCCTTGACCACGATAGTCAGGGCTCCCGGCCAGCATCGTCGCGCAAGTACGCGGGCATCTTCCGGGATATCCACGCCATAGCGGTCGAGTGCTTCGGCATTATCAACCAGCCAGGCGACCGTTTGGGTGAGCTTGCGCTGCTTGAGGGTAAAGATGCGGCGGTAGCCGGTACCGAGCGCAGGGACCGCGGCGCCGTTAACGGTGGCATGCGGATCGCGCGGCCACAACAAGGATTCGCTTGTATCTTGGGGGCACGGCGTCCGAGAAGGCGTTGACCGCCACGGCGACACCGTAGACCGTCTCGGTCGGAATCAGGGCCAGGCCGCCGCGGCCGAGCACCTCGGCCGTGCGCTCGACGGCAAGCCGATGCGGCTCGCGCGTTCCCTCGTATACCCGATAGACCGTCTGCATGTGTATGCCAGCCCCTTACGCTCCGGTGCAAGTTTGTTTACTGTGGGGCATTCTCGCACGAAACGTTCAACCTATTTGCCCAGAGCGCATGTTGGTTTGGTGAGCGGCTCTAGTAGTCGGTGAAAGTGAGGGGGTTAATTGAAGATTTTTAGCGCGCAAGCGTAACGGTACGATCGGGAAACTCGATGCTTGCAACCAGTTTTCCGCCGAGGCTCTCTGCGTACCTGCTCAGCGTGTCGAGCCTCATCGAACCCAACTCCCCACGCTCGAGCTCGGATACACGTTTTTGAGAAACGCCCATCGACTGGGCGACCGACGCCTGTGTTAGATCTTTTAACCTGCGAATCTGAGCAAGCTTATAGGCTTCGATACGATCGCGAGTCCTCTCCTGCTCGGCGGTAATGGAGTCGCGTGTTATCCCGCGAGATTCCATATACTCATGCAGTTCCATCTCGATCGAGCCTCCTTACGTGGCGACGGTATATTTGCTCGGCCCTTGGAATGTTGATCGCATACCAACCGTTCCATTTTGCCCTTGACGATCCCGCTCGCGACTTATCACCCGCCAATAGCAATACCGCCTGGCGCTTGGGGTCAAAGGCGAAGAGGATGCGAATCACCTGCCCACCACACGACGTCACTCTCAGCTCCTTTAAATGATGAAGCTTCGAGCCCTTTACGCGGTCAACCAGCGGACGACCAAGGCTGGGACCTTCCTTCTCGAGCACCAAAAAGGTCTGCATAAATCTGCTTCAGCGTAGCTTCATCCTGCTCATCAAGCCAAGGTTCAATGTAATCAAGCACGATACGGTACCGATGCAGCTGATTTGACATACCTTTCTCCTTCTATAGTAGAAGTTTTACGGTATATTGCAAGGACAAACTTGCGCAAATGTCTATTAATTCAGCTTAAATACGCTGTTTGGGCTCGGTGACGATGGCTCGGACGATGCGGGGGCGATTGGTGAGGTCGTGGACGATACGCACGTCCGAAAGGCCTGCCTGGCGACAGAGCTCGGCCGCGGCATCGAGGGCACCCTCGTAGAGCTCGCAGGCAAACAGGCCGCCGGCGCGCAGCATGTAAGGCGCCGCATTGAGCAGGCGGCGGAAGATATCGAGGCCGTCGGCACCGCCCTCGAGCGCCAGGTCGGGCTCAAAGTCCTTGACCTCGTGCGGCAGCGAGCGCATGACGCCGGTCGGGATGTAGGGCGGGTTGGAGACGAGCACATCAAAGGTGCCCCACTCTTCGCGGGGAATGGAACTCACCAGGTTGGTGAGGCTAAAGGCGACCTCATCGGATGTGAGACCGAGCGCGTCGCGGTTTTTGGTGGCCAGATCGATAGCGCGCGGCTCGATATCGGTGGCGGTGCAGGTAACGTGGCCGCGGCGCTCCCAGGCAAGGGAGAGCGAGATACAGCCCGTGCCGCAGCCGACCTCGAGGACGCGGGCGACGCGGGGCTCGGCGGGAGCGGGCTCGGTGGCCTCGGCGGCGTTCTGCGCGGAGGTCGTCTCCTGGTCGGCACCCTCGATGGCGATGCCGTATTCGTCGAGCTCGGACTCGGCGGCTTCCGCGACTTCGGCTTCTGCTGCCTGCGCGGCGGCTTCCTCGGCCTCGCGGTCGGCCAGCTCCTCGGCATAGGCGCGGCTGCCAAGTACGTCGCTGCCCAGCGCCGCCTCGTCGGCGGCCGTCAGGTTGGCGGCACGGCGCTCGGCGGTCGCGCGTTCATCGGCCAGTGCTGCCTCAGCCTTGCGTGCCTCCTCGACCTCATCGTTCCAAGGCAGCTCAACACGCTGACGGGCAGCAGCCTCGGGGCTCAGCACCTCGGCATCCAGATAATTGAGGACTTCCTCGACGAGCATCTCGGTCTCGGGGCGCGGGATGAGCACGCCGGGGGCGCACGCTACGTCGATCATGCGGAACTGCGTGCTACCCGTGATGTACTGCAGCGGTTCGCCCTTGGCGCGGCGGACGACAGCCGCATGCATGGTCTCGAGCTGGGCCGCGTCGAGCGTCTCGTCCATGCGCATATACAAGTCGATGCGTGCCAAACCCGTGGCAGCGCAGAGCAGCCACTCGGCAGAAAGACGGGGGTGCTCCTCGCCGCGCTCGGCCAGGTACTCCTTGGTCCACTCGAGACAACGCTTGATGGTCCAGATCTCGTTTGCCATGGGGTCCTCCCCTCTTGAGCGCCAGGCGGCGCGCGAATGTCGGAGCAGATTGTACGCGAGGGCGGCACGCGGCAAGGGACGATTGGAAGCGATTATCGAGAATCAGCCCAGAATTTTGCTTGAATCGCAATCGAAGTGTTCATTCGTCGACGTCTAGATCTGCATCCGTCAAGCTTTTGGCAAGGTGGCCCAAAAACTGACCAATATCCAACCAAACACTTGCCAAATCACTTGACGCACGACGCGTCAAAAAATGGCTCGCGACTTCTTGGACGATTTTTTGAGCATTATTTTGGTAATCGACCGACGCTTTAAGCAGGTAAATGGCCCATAGACTACCAAGTCAACCTAAATAAACCCACATAGCAATTTACCAAAATGATCCGTTTTCCTCCGTCCCCTACGGATCAGAATGACTACCACTAACTGCCGCATCCGGAGCAAGACAACGCCGTAGGTAGAGGACGGACAGCGAGCGCCGCCCAGAACGAACAAGTTGGCATGAAAAAGGCAAGGCATAGACCTTCTGGTCATGCCTTGCCTTTTGAATGACAAATTGTCGTTCTGGGTGGCGCGCAGCGTCGGCCGGTTACGGCGTTCGTAGAACGCCGTAACCTAAACGGCCTGTGCCAGCTTCTCGGCTCGCTCGGCGGCGGCGAGTGCCTCGATGACGGTGCCGAGCTGATCGCCCAGAAGGACGCCGTTGTAGGTGGAGTTGAAACCGATGCGGTGGTCGGTCACGCGGTCCTGAGGCTGGTTGTAGGTGCGGATCTTCTCAGAGCGGTTACCGTGGCCGATCTGGCTCTGGCGCTCGGCACCAAGCTCGGCCTGCTGTTTCTCGAGCTCCATCTCATACAGACGGGCGCGCAGCATCTGCATGCAGACCTCGCGGTTCTGGATCTGGGAACGCTGCTCCTGTGACTGCACCACGGTGTTGGTGGGCAGGTGCGTGATTCGCACAGCGGAGTAGGTAGTGTTAACGCACTGACCGCCAGGGCCGGAGGCGCAGTAGGTGTCGATGCGCAGGTCGGACTGGTTGATCTGGACGTCGATCTCCTCGGCCTCGGGAAGCACGGCGACGGTAGCCGTGGAGGTCTGGATGCGACCCTGGGACTCGGTCTTGGGGACGCGCTGGACACGGTGCACGCCGGACTCGTACTTCATGACGGAGTAGACGCGGTCGCCCTCGACCTTGAACTCGATGGACTTGAAGCCGCCGGCCTCGCTGGGGCTGGAATCGAGCACGGTGGTCTTCCAGCCGCGCGACTCGCAGAAGCGCTGGTACATCTTGTAGAGGTCGCCGGCGAAGATGGCCGCCTCGTCGCCACCGGCGGCGGAGCGGATCTCGACGATGGTGTTCTTGTCGTCGTTGGGGTCGCTCGGGATGAGCATGTACTTGATGTCTTCCTCGAGCTGGGGAAGCTTGGCCTCGTTTTCGGAGATGTCCATCTGGAGCATCTCCTTCTCATCGGCATCGGTGGTATCGTGCAGCATCTCCTTGGCGGCCTCGATGTCATCGAGCGCGCCGATGTACTCGCGCGAGGCGGCGATGAGGTCGGACTGGTGCGCGTACTCCTTGTTGAGGCGCGTGAACTCCTTGATATCGGAGGCGACGGCCGGGTCGGAAAGCTTCTTCTCGAGCTCCTCGTAGGCCTTGATGATCTTTTCGAGCTTGTCGCGCATGGCGGAACTCCTTTATATGCGTGAAGGTGAAAATCGGCAGAATTGATGGGGGGCGCGGCGCCGCTGCGGGGGTAAGCCCGGCTAGAACATGTCGATCTTCAGATACATGCGCATCCCTTCGCGTATGGGGTACATAGTTGCGGTCTAACCCATACATGATAGCGTTCCCAGGCAAACCTGCATATAACCCGCACGGAATGTGACAAAGGGTCAGTCCGCCAACGCAAGGCTCTACTTCAAGAACATGGCCATATATATAGCGGAAGCGTCACCTTTTTTGCCGTCTCGGCCGACGTTACCGTCTATCAGCTTGTACCCCAAGGTTCACGTCCTGCCGCTCGAGCATGTCGTTGAGCGATACCGTAGATCCGCGCGAGGCCTTCACTTCAATGGGCACAACGCTCGCGTCGGGCGAGTCGACGAGAAACTCTATTTCCCTATCGCCCTTCTGCGACCGCCAATAACGCAGAGCCACACCCCGCGCCGAAAGCATGCAGGCGACCAGGTTTCTCGTAGAGGCCGCCTTTCATGGGACCCGCGAGCTTGTTGTTCACCACCGCTTCCAGCATTTCAAAGCCGTACATGGCCATGAGCACGCCCGTATCGGCGGCATAGAGGCGAAACTTCGTCCCATTTTCATAGGCGGCAAGAGGGAATTGGGCGGCGCTCACCGACTGGCACCGTCGCACCATACCTGCTCCCACGAGCCAATCCACGGACGAACCAAATTTGCGCGCCGTTCCCCTGTTCTCGACCACGGAATATAGGAACTTCGTATTCTCCTTTGCGAGCTGGCGCGGCAACGATTCAAAAGCACGCCCGCGCACGCACGCGCTCGGGGCTTGCGCGTATCGAGCCACGTCGTCGAGATACGAGGCGAGCAGCCTGCTTTGCTCGTCGAAAGCAACGGCGAAGTTGCCCGTCCGCGCAAAGGCGTCCACCACCGCAGGCATACCGCCGACCGCGAGGTACTCGCGCAGCATCTGCATCATCTTCTGATTCACCGCAACGGGCACGGGCATCAACGACTCATAGTATTCCCGCAAATTGGCGATATCGTCCTCCCCATACCCGCGCGCCCAAAGGTACTCCTCGAAATCGAGCGGGCCCATTTCGACCTCTCGCTCGTACCCAACGGGAATGGAGGCGAGCGCAGCCTCCTCCTTGAACCGAATGCCCAGAAGCGAGCCCGACGCAACGACATCGCACCTGCCGTCGAGAGCGAGATACTTAAGCGCAGCGCGAGCACGCGGGCACTCCTGAATCTCGTCGAGGAAAAGAAGCGTTCGTCCTAGAACAAAGCGCACGCCGGGCACGACGAGCGATATCTGCCGGTAGATCGAGTCGGCATCGATTGGGCCATCGAACACCCGCTTAAGGTCCGGGGACCCAATGAAGTCTATGGAGATGAAGCTTTCGTAGTCCTGCCGCCCGAACTCGGCGACTATGTACGACTTGCCAACCTGTCGCGCGCCCTTGATGAGAAGGCATTCGGCGCCCTTTTCCGCCCGCCACGAACGGAGGGTGTCGAGCATCTTTCGCTTCAGCACACTACGCACCATCCTTCACCTGCTGTTTGCAGCTTTTCAGGATGGATTTTACCAACTTTTGCAGCTTTTCCGGGTGTATTTGGCCTAGATTTGCAGCTTTTCCGGGTCAAGATAGCCGCTTCGTGCAGCTTTTCCGGACTTCTAGAGGGCGCGGCGCGCTTAGGAGCTGCAGAATCATAATCGCGTGCAAACGGCGGGCTAACATAGCCTTTCACCGAAAAGGGCGGGCGGCCGCGCCCTGCGACCACCCGCCCTCAATCAAAGCCCTTCTCGGCCGCCGCAGCTACCGGTTCCGGCGCCGCAGGATCACACCTGTGGCGATCAGCACCACTGCGCCGCCCGCGATGCCACCCAGGGCCATCGGCGACAAGCTGGTATCGCCCATGTTCGGCAGACCCGGCTTCTCCTCCTTCGACACCGGTGGGTTGGTGGGCGGCTCCGTCGGCGGGTTGACCGGCGGGGTGGTCGGCGGCGTGTACGTGTTCTTGAACACCGGCGCCACGTCACCGTCATAGGTTACCGTCGCCACCAGATGGCCCGCGCCGTCGTCCGTCACCATCACCGTTACCTGGTGCTCGGCTGCGTCGTACGTCACGTTCTTCTGAGCGTCGTTCACCTCGGAGATGCTGTAGCGATACGCCCCGGGCTTGTCGTACGAGATCGCCTTGAAGCCCACCGTGCCGTCCGCCGCATTCTTGGCGGTCTGCAGCACCTTGCCGTCGGCATCCTTCAGCTGGAAGGAGAACTGCCCTTCCTTCAGGTCCTCACCGCTCAGCACCTTGGAAGCCCCCAGCTTCACCTCAGTCGCGGCCGGCGCGTAGCTGTTGCTGAACGTCACCGCATCCGCAGCCTTGCCGCCCGTGCTGTAGGCAACCTGCGCCTCCAGCGCGTGCGTCTCCGCATTCTCCGTCACCGTCACCATCGCGGTAAAGACCGTCGTGTCGTAGGTGACGCCGTTCGCCGTCGCCCCTGCCTGCTCGGACACGGTGTAGACGTACGTCCCCACCTTGTCCAGCTGCAGCGGCGCGAAGCCAAACGTGCCGTCGGCGCCGTTCTGCACCGTCTGCACCACGTTACCGTCGGCGTCCTTCAGGTCGAAGGAGAACTCACCCTCGGCGGTCGCGGCCGGTCAGGGCCTTCGTTCCGGTAATCGTCGCCGTCGTTGCCGTCGGCGTGTAGGTGTTGGTGAAGGTCAGATCCGCAGCCGTCTTGTTCGCCGTCGCGGTCAGCTGGCCGCTGCCGTCATCGGTCGCACTCACCGTCACGTCCAGCACCGCATCGCTGTAAGTGATGGTGCCATCTTGGCCCGCAACCTCCTTCACCTGGTACGCATGCGAACCAGTCGCGGTGTACGAGATGGCCTTGAAGGTAAACGCGTTACCCACGTTCGTGGTCCGGTCGATCTCCTGCCCGGTGGCCACGTCAATCAGCGCGAACGTGAACTCGCCATCGGCGGGCGTCCGCATGGTGGCCGAATCGGTATTCTCAAGCACCTTGGTGCCGGAGATCTGGTAGGAGGTCGCGCCCGGCTGGTAGCTGTTCGCAAACGTCATGGTGTTGGGGGTGACGCCGTTCTCGGTGCCCTCGCTCGGCTTCACCGTGGAGTTCTCTACCACCAGCTTGCCGTCGTTGTTGTCCTTCACCACGTAGGTCAGGGTGTACGTCTTGCCGGTGTAGGTCACGCCCGGCACGCCCGGCGCGTCCCCCGTCGGCTGCACCTCGCGGACCGTGTAGGTAAAGGTGCCCGCATGGTCGAAGGTCAGCTTGTCGAAGGCAACCTTGCCGTGCGCATCGTTCTTCTGGGTCTGGATCACCGAGCCGTCAGACCCCACCAGCTCGAAGGCGAAGTCTCCCGCCTTTAGCTGATAGCTGCCGTCGTGCACGTCAACGCTCTTGGTGAGGGCGATCGCGCCGGAGTCCGTCGCCTGTGCCTCATAGGTGTTGGTGAAGCTGGGCTTCGTGACATTCGTGCCGTCGTAGGCGACGCTCGCCTGCAGCGTGCCGGCATTGTCCGCAACCGTCACCACGGCATGGTGCACCGTGGCGTCGTAGGTCACGTAGGCCAGATCACCCTTCCGCTCCACGATGGTGTACTCGTGCGTGCCCGGCTTCGCGTAGGAGAAGGCGTCGAAGTTAACACTTCCGTCCGCGCCGTTGGTCGCGGTCCGGACGGGCTTGGCCCCGGCAAGCTGCTCAGCCGTCAGGTTGCCCTCGTACACATCGAAGGTGAACTCGCCGCACTTGGGGACGATCGGCGTGTTGTCGTCCTTCTTCACATAGCTCTTCTGCGCACCGAGGGCCAGGCCGGTCGCGGCCGGCTGGTAGGTGTTGGTGAAGGTATCCGAGCCGGATGCGCTCGTCACGATCGCCTTCGCATTCAGTGCTCCGTTCCCGCCGTCCGTGACCGTCACCGTATAGGTGAGGGGATGGCTGTCATAGACCATGCCCGGCTCCGCGCCCGGCTGCTCCACGATGGTGTAGGTGAAGTCCTTGCTCGCGGGCGCCGTCCAAGTCGGAGAGCTGGAACTCGCGCGTGAAGCTGACCTTGCCGTTTGCATCGTTCTTCGCGGTGTCGAGCACGTTGCCGGCAGCGTCCTTCAGGTCGAAGGTGAACTCGCCGTCCGCGGGCTTCGTCGTGTGGTCGAAGCCGTCCGCAACCTTGATGGTCTTGGTCGCCGTCAGGGTTACGGAACCCTTTTGCGTCGTAGGTGTTGTTGAAGGTGGGAGCCGTAGCGGCACCGTCATAGGTGACGGTCACCTTCGTCTTGTTGTTGTCGCCCTGGTTCTGCTCTACCTTGACGTGGACCTTGACTTCCTTGGCGTCGTAGGCCACGCCGTCGACGGTCTGGCCGGCTTTCTCCTCCTTGAGCGTGTAGTCGTACTCGCCCAGGTTCAGGTTCTTGACGGCCAGCTCGACCTTGCCGCCCCGGTCGTTGGTGCCCTTGGCGACCTCGTTGCCGGCTCTGGTCGTACAGGCCGAAGGTGAACGCGTCGGCCGTCAGGTCCTTGCCCGTGAGGATCTTCGTCGCCTCGACGGTAACGTCCGTCGTCGGCTTCGAGTTGGTGAAGGTCGGAACGTCGGCCTCGCCGTCGTAGGTGGCGGTCGCCTTTAGCTCGCCCTTCTCATCGGAGACCTTGATGTGGACCTTCACGTCCTTCGTGTCGTACACGACGGTCGGGTCGTTGCCGGCAACCTCCTTGATGGTGTAGTCGTGATCGCCCGGCGTGTCGTAGCTGATTGCCTGGAAGGCGACCTTGCCGTCCTTGTCATTCTGGACGGTCTGGATCACGTTGCCATCCTTGTCGAGCAGCTGGAACGTGAAGTCGCCCCCTGCGAGCTCGCCACCCGTGAAGCGCTTCGTCGCCTTGAGCGTTACCGAGGTCTCCTTCGGGTGGTACGTGTTCGTGAAGGTCTTGTCTCCACTCGTTACCTGCGGTGTGGCCGTCAGCGAGCCGGTGCCATCGTCCGCGACCGTCACCTTGTAGATGAGCGCATGGGTGTCGTAGACCATGCCCGGCTCCGTGCCCGGCTTCTCCGCGATGGTGTAGGTGAAGTCCTTGCTCGCAGCGCCGCCCAGGTTGGAGAGCGTGAACTTGCGCGTGAACTTCACCGTGCCATCGGCCTTGTTCGTCGTGGTGCCGAGCACCTTGCCGTCGGCGTCCTTCAGCTCGAACGTGTATTCGCCGCCCTTCAGCTTGGTGTCGTGCGTGAAGCCCGGCGCGACCGCAACGATCTTGGTCGCCGTCAGCTCCACGGATCCCTTTGCGGTGTAGGTGTTCGTGAAGGTGGGGGCATTGGCCTTGTCACCATCGTAGGTAACAGCGGCGTCCAGCTTGCCGGCATTGTCCATGACCTTCACCACGGCATGGTGCACCGTAGCGTCGTAGGTCACGTGGGACAGGTCGCCCTCCTGTTCCGCGACGGTGTATTTGTACTCGCCGGCCTTGGTGTAGTCGATGGCCGGGAAGGTGACGGTGCCGTCCTCGCTGTTCTTGGCGCTCCGGATGGGTTGCTTGCCCTTCAGCTGCTCAGCCGTCAGGTCGCCCTCGTACAGGTCGAAGGTGAACTCGCCGCCCTTGAGCGTGGCCGGCGTGTTGTCGGGCTTCACATAGGCCTTCTTCGCCGTGAGCGCCGCCGAGGTCTCGGCGGGCTGGTACTTGTTAGTGAAGGTCGGGGCATCGTTCTTGCCGTCATAGGTGACGGTCGCCTTCGCCTTGTCGCCCTCCGCCTTCACCGAGACGTGAACCTTCACCGCCTTGGTGTCGTAGGTGATAGTCGGATCGGCACCGACGTTCTCCTCCTTGAGTTTGTAGTCGTACTCGCCGATGGTCAGACCGGTGAGGGCAAGATTGATCTTGCCCCTCCTTGTCGTTCTGGACGATCTTGACGGGATTACCCGTGGACGTGTCGCCTTGGTACAGGCCGAAGGCGAACGCGCCGTCCGTCAGCGCCTTGCCCGCGAGAACTTTCGTGGCCTCGACGGTAACGTCCGTCGTCGGCTTCACGTTGGTGAAGGTCGGCACGGCCTTATCGCCGCCGTAGGTGACGGTCGCGTCCAGCGTGCCGTTCTTGTTATCGGTAACGCTGACCTTGACCTTCACTTTCTGACCGTCGTAGACGATGGTCTGGTCGTTACCGGTAACTTCCTTGATGGTGTACTCGTAGTCACCTGCCTCGGTGTAGTTGATGGGCTGGAAGGTAATGTTGCCCTTCTCGTCGTTCGTGACGGTCTCAATGGGCGTGCCTTCCGCCTTGTCACCCTTGTACAGAGCGAACGAGAAGTCGTTCCCCGCGAGCGCACCGCCCCTAAAGCGTTTCTTCGCCGCCAAGGTCACGGAACCCTTCGCAGCATAGCTGTTGATAAAGGTGGCGAGGTTCACCTTGCCGTCCTTGACCTCAGCCTTGATGGGCTTGGCCTCAGCGTCACCATCCTTCTTCACCGTCACGCCCGTGACGGTCAGCTTGGCGTCCTTATCCTCGACCCTTACCGTGACGGTATAGGTCGAGGCGTCCATCGTCCAGCCGGCGTTCTGCACGCCGTCCGCTGCGGGATCATCATCAGCGTTGTGCACCTCGGTGAGCGTGAACGTGTACTCGCCCGCCTTGTTGAACGTCATATTCGAGAAGTCGACCGTCTGGCCCTTGTCCTTGATAATCTTGTCCTTCGTGGCCTTGGACTCCGCGTGCGCGTCGCCCGCCAGGTCGTCCGACACACCCAAGTCGCCGGCGGCGATCTTCTGCTGTGTCTCTTCCGTGGCGGTCAGCGTGAACGAGAACGCCTTCTCCGTGCTCTCAACACCGGAGATCTTCTTCGTCACCTGCGGGGTCAGCTCGTCGCTGGCGTCTGACTTGTAACTGTTCTTGAACGGGACGGTAGGCGTAGCGGGCTTTGCATTGCGACTCGAGACCGTCTGCACGTAGTTGGTCGTGGTATCGAGGCCCTTAATCGCCTCGGCCGTCAGCGCATCAACGTTGTCGTTCTCGCCAACGAGCGCCGTCACGTCCGGGCCCCTTCACGATGGTCGTCTCGGTGTAGAGCTGGCCTTTGTTGTCCGGATTCGGCTTCACCGCAATGAGCACGTAGGCGTCACCGGGGTACTCGGTGTCATACGTGTATCCACCAGCGTTGGCGCCATGCACCTCAGACACCTTGTACACGTACACCTTGTTGTAGCTCAGCTGCGTGAAGTTCATCTTCAGCTTGCCGGACATCGTGGCGGTCTGCGTATCGTTACCGTCATCCTTGCCCACGGTGTTCTTGAACGACTTATCGGTATCAGCCGGCTCCGGGGCCGTAGTACCGTTATACGTCATCGCCTCGATGGTGAACGGGAACATGCCATTCTTCAGCGGGGTACCAACCAGAGTCTTGGTCACATCGATGCCCGCATAGGTACCGGAGGCCGTATAGGTGTTGGTAAACGCGGCAGCGCCCGTCACCTGTCGGTCGACATCCGTCGTCGCCTGCTTGTTGTCGTACGCAACCGACGCGGTCAGCTTGCCGGCGTGCTTGCCGTTCTCGACATCGGTCACTGTGTACGTCACCGTGGACGTATGGCCGTCATAGCTGATGCCGGTCTTGTCCACGTTCTCCGACGCCTTCTCGTTCACCTTGAATTTGTACGTGCCAGGCTTGGTAAACACCAGGTCGCCCACACCAAAGGTTGCGGTACGGGTCACAGAAGAACCATCGCCGGAGATCGAAATCTTAGTAGCAATATCCCCAACGTCCTCGCCCGTGCCCGTCTTTTGGGTAACGACCTTGTTTTTAACCGCATCCCTCGTCGCATCATCCGCCGGCGTCAGGGTGAAGTCGAACGCATCGCTCGTCTCCCACGCGCGCCCGGTGAACGTCTTTTGCACGTTAACCGGCGCCAACATCGCCTGGGTCACCGTGTAGGTGTTCTTGAACGGGATGTATCCGTTGGCGTCCGTCAGTTGCGTTCCGTCGGCCTTCCAATACGTGACCGTGGAGGACAGGCACTTACCCGTCCCCGACTCGTTATCAACCTGCTGGTTCTTCACCAGCACGTAGTAAACCGCGTCATCGTAGCCCATGCCACTGGACGTCGATGTATCGGAATCCTTAACCTCGGTCACCTTGTACACGTAGGTGAGGTTCTCGCCCTCCATCGTATAGGTGATCTGCGGGAACGCAGCGATACCGTCGTCATCGTTCTTCGCCGTGGTCGTGGTGGACGTGCACCCCTTAGGCATGGGGACCTTGCTGGCATCGACGCTGTAGGAGGTGGCGAGCTTGCCGAAATCGATGGCTCCACTCGGCACGGCATCATTCTTCATCCCGCCGAGTGCCTCGAGCTGGAACGTGAACTTATCCTTCACAAGCGGATTTGCACCGAACTGGTCGGCATACGTCTTCTGCACGTTGAAGGAGATGGTCTCCTCATCGGTGTTATAGGCGTTCGTGATCTTGGCGATTTTGTCAGCGACCTCGATCGGGCTGCCCTCATGGCTCGCGCCGTCGTCGGTATAGGTCTGCTCCATCTTGACTGCCGGCTGCGACAGCGTGCCGTCGCCGCTATCCTTCACCGTCACCGTGACGCGGTAGGAAGCGCTTGAATACCCGAACCCGGGCAGCCAGCTAGCGTCGTTTTGAGACGGCGTGGCCTCGGCAATGAGATAGGTGTAGGTGCCGGGCTTGGCGTACTCAATATTGCCGAAGTCGAACTTGTCCCCGTTCTTGACGGTCTTCACAACCTGCTTCATACCACTCACGGGCGCATCCTTGGCACCGGCGGGCATCGGCGTGCCCCCTTGTCCGCGCGCAGGTAAATCTTGAAGCTATCGCCATCCTTCCAGTCACGGCCCCGGAGCACCTTCTGCGCCCAGAACGCATTAATTGGTGAGCGTCACCGGCGGCTTTACGCTGTAGGTGTTCGTGAATACCAGCTTGTTGGCGGCGGCCACCGTGCCGTCGGCGTTCTGCTTTGCGATCGTGCCGGAGATGCTGTCGCCCTCGCCGCTCAGGGCGTTGCCGCCCTGCTCGCGCTTGGTCAGCGTGAAGCCGGCCGGCATCTTGTCCGTACCGGTCGCTCCTGCACCGTGTAGGCGTCGTGCTCGTCGAGACCGTACACGCGGATCGTCTGGCCGGCCGTGATGGTCTGCTCGCGGCCGTTCTCGAGGTCGAACATATCGCCGACCTGCTTCTCGCTTGCGGCCCCCGCGTTCTCAAACACTGCGGCCTTGTACGTCTTCCCCGCCGTCGTGGGCACGGTGAACTTGAAGGTGAACTTCGCGTCCTTATTGCCCGTCAGGCCATCGGGCACCTCGACCTTCTTCGTCACCTCGAGGCTCGCCTCGCGCTTGTTCGCTACGCGCACACAGGTGGCGCCCGTAAACAGGGCATTCAGGTTCATGTCGTCCAGATCGGCGCGGGCGCCCTTCGCATTAGTGTCACCAGACACGTCCTGGGTGATACCCATACGTATCCAGCCCGTCTCGGTCTCCAGGCGGTAGGGTTTGCCCTCCTCGGTGGGCCCATACTGGTACATGCGTCCGTTAGCGCCGTACTTGAGGTGCACCGTGTCGTCTGCACCCACGGGTTCGACATCGGTCCACGTCAGGTTGTCGTTAACATTGGTCTCGCCATTCGAGGTCTGCCGCGTACCCTTGATCCACGTGAACGTGTTGTCGATGTCGCCCTCTGCGCCAAACTGGCCCAGACTCTTCATGAGCGCGCCCGGGCCCACGAACGTCGAAACGCCGTCATCGTCCGTACCAGCATCGGCATGGACGCCGTAATCGTCCACAATCACCTTGGTGAGCGTGTCGTTAAGCAGGAAGCCCTTGGGAGCCGAGACCTCCTTTAGGAAGTAAGTTCCATTCACGAGCGGCCTGTTACCGGCGCTTGTATTCGGGAATATGCCCGCACCTTCGAGCGGGACCGGGTTGCCGACCGACCCCGTCGTCAGGGTGTCGTAGGGGGTCTGCTCGCCCTTGAGCACGACCTTGCCGTTCGCGTCTGTTGTCACCTGTCTGGAGGTGTACAGGGCGAACTTCGCCCCGTCAACGGGCTTACCCTCGGTATCGGTCTTCTGCACGAACAGGCGGTTCTGGATGTTCGTGACGAGCAGGCGCGTGGCGAACTGCCGCTTGAAGTTCGTGCCGTCTGCGATGCCGTCGCTGTACACGTGGACGGTGTTCTCGGGCTTCGCGTTGGCGATGGAGCTCTCCGTTGTGTGGTAGATGGCCACCGTGTACTCGGCATCCTTGCGGGCATCACCGCTCAGCAGGTAGTAGTACTTGGAGATGTCACCGGGCAGATTTTGAATCTCTACCTGGTACTGGCCGCTCGTGTTGAGCGTGAAGGCGTGCAGGTCCTTCTTCGCCGCCTCGATAGCGCCGGCCTTGCTCGGCTTCTCGGCGAGGGTGTACCCCATTCCCGTCGATGGGTCGCCCGACACGGCGTACCAATTGTTCTGATTTTTGATATCTGCGTTTGCGCTTTTATCGCGCTTGAGCACCACAGCGAACAGTATGCCAGACTTCAGGTTGACGGTCTCGTCGGACTTCATCAGGTCATCATTCGCCTTGTACACGTTCACCGGTGCGGTGATGGTCTCCTTCGCGCCGGCAAACGCACCAGTCTTCCACACGACGCTGTCCGCATCCATACCGCCGTGGTTGATGATGACGCCGCCCGCGCCGTTCTCAGCGCTCGCGGGCACGTACTCGAGCTTTGCATGCTGCCACCTGTCGCCGTGAGACTCGAGCGGTATCCCTCCGGCACGCGCGTCTCCCTTCAGGAGGTAGTACTTGTTACCGTGATTCTTGTTGTAGAGATCGTCGAAGTTGATGACGCCGTTGTCATCGTCGTTCGTGAGCGTTAGGCGGCCGGTCTCGTCCGTAGTGCCGGAGCCGAGGAGCTTGCCCCTCGGTCTGGAAGTCCTTGTCGGTCTTATAAAGCTTGAACTCGGCACCCTGTACGAACTTGCCGTCCTGGTCGAACTTGATGATGTCGGACTCGGGCACCGTCACGAGGTTGAACTTGAGCTTCATATTGGAGTCGGTGGCGCCGCGCTCCGGTAGAAGAACTTGAGGGTGTGGTTGGTGCCGTCGGCGAAGGTATTGCTGTTCCAATTCTCGGCTGAGCCGCCCTTGCCTCGCCGCCTGGAACTTGCTCCGCAGCGTGCCGTTTGCGGAACCGTTAACGGTGATTTCGCCCGTTTGGAAGTTAATGGTCAGCTCAGCACGGGTGTGGATGCCGCCAATGTCGCCCACGAGGACATCGTCGATGAACACCCAGACGTCATCATCGCCGGCGAACTCAAAGGTCATGGCATCTTTACCGTTCGCCAAGCCGCCGTTGGGCTGCACGAATCGCGTGGACATTGAGAGGGCCGAAATAATGGTTGAGGGATTGCCATCGTTATATTGCGAGTCGCCGACGTTCTGCGACGTAATGCCGTTCGGGACGAGCCCGCTGCTCCCCTCCTTGAATACCTCATTGGCCGCATCGAAGGGGAAGAACTGGCCTACTGTATGAGGCTCAGCCCCCCGCCTGCTTAACGCCGGGGGCATCGTATACATCAAATGCATTCTTATTGGCGTTGTACGCCGCGTAGTTCTGCGAGCAGTCATACTCGTAGTAGCCGCCCTTGACCTGCAACAGACCCGTCACACCCATATGGGATATCTTGCCCGTCTGGATGGAGGAATCAAACAGGTAGCCGAGGGATTCTCCATCCCAGCTGTTGGTGAGTTTCGGGTAACCGCCGGTAAGAACGTTGTTCACGATACCGAAGCGAGGAGAGGAGCCGCCCGTATACCGATTGAGATCATCATTGGCTCCCTGATCCTTGAACTGGAAGCGGTGATCCTTGTTGATGCCGTCGGATCCACTGACCGACAGGTGATCCTCCGAATTCACCCAGTAATCAAACAGGTTGATCGTCGTCCCCGAGGGCGAGGTCGTCGGAACCGTGTGGTCCGCAATCGCCGCTTCCGCACGGGCCGGCAGGAAGAAACTCGTCGTCAGCGCGACGGCGAGGACCAGAACAATCGCATATGGCGAGACCGGGCACAGCCCGCGGCGACGGCCATAAGACATGACGGACCACCGCTCGCGCGGCCGATGTTTACCAGGAAGTTCCCTGCTTAGACACCCCCCCCGGTAGCAATATTCACGAGTCGAGACGTCATCTCTCTGAGCTCCTGCATAATTTCCTCCCCAGTCACACGGCGACCTGCCCGGGCACTCCCCGGGGGGCCGAGGCAGTCTGGCACATGCCCGCAGTCGTTCAAGGAATACCAACCCCAGCATATGTCTCTTAAGATATCTTAGTCTTTTTCTATGACAGTTTTTGTCTCATTACCGATGAAATCGGCTCAGTCCCTTTGTCACATTCTAGAGCGTGTGGAGCAGAGCGATGAAAAAGCGGACACCCTGAAGGTAGACTCGGCGGGTAATGCGCTCGTTGGTGCCGTGGACGCCTCGGTCACACTCGTCGTCGTCAACCACAAAGGCCGAGAAGCGAATGCACTCGGGGCAAATGCGCTGGTAGTTGGCAGCGTCGGTCGCGCCGATCACGGTCGAGGGGACAATCGCCAACGGCTCGATGATCCGTTTTCCTCCGTCCCCTTTGGATCACGGAAATAGCGGGCGGCGATGGAGCGAACCGCCTCGAGGCCCGGTCCACCGATGCGCGGAGACGGCGAGGGTTCGGAGCTGCCGGGGCCGAGCTCGACCTCGACACGACCGGCAAGCCCCGCCTCGGCAACGGCGACGCGGCAGCGCGCCACAACGTCGGCCACGCTCGTGCCCTCGAGCATGCGGAAGTTGATGTTGGCCCACATATCCTGTGGCATCACGTTAGCGCCAGTGCTGCCGCCCTCGATCTGCGTAGGCGCGCAGGTGGTCGTCACCAGCGGGTAGAGCTTTTTGCTGGCGAGGCAGTCGCGCACGATGGTGTCCTTGTTGGAGGCAATCTCGTCGGCCGTGTAAAGCCCCAGCTCGACGAGCTGCGCGGCAAGCAGATCGGTCACACGCGCCGGCCACTCGATATCGCAGATTGCGGCAATGGCACGGCTGAGCACTTCGAGCGACGTGCCACCGTAGGGGTTGGAAGAATGCCCGCCCTCACTCTTCGTCTTGAGCACAATATCGGCGTAGCCCTTCTCGGCAAGGTCGGCATGCATAAGCCAGCCCTCGCCCGCGCCGTACTCGGCAGCCGAAACAATACGGTAGTCACCCTCGTCGATCAGATATTCAAGTTCAACACCACGCTCCTCGAGCACACGACCGATCGCCCCCGCGCCGTACTGCGTGGTTTCCTCGTCCTGGCCAAAGGCCAGGAGCAGCGTGCGCTCGTGCTGCCAACCGTGTGCCAGCGCATACTCAACCGCCTCGAGAATGCCTGCGACCTGGTCTTTCATATCGATGGCGCCGCGACCCCAAATGTAGGTGTCGTCTACATGTCCGCTAAAGGGGGCGTGCGTCCAGTCGTCCTCGGTGCCCGGTACCACGGGGACCACGTCCATGTGGCCCATGAGCACAACGGGCTTGAGTGCGGGGGCGGAGCCGGAAAGCGTCACCAGCAACGAATGATCGATGAGGTCGACCTTACCCGCTGTAAATACGTGCGGCCAGGCCTGCTGCATATACGCGCGCAGGTCGTCGAACGGCTGCCAGTCCACCGCCTCGGTATCCATGCTCGAAATGGTCGGAAACGACAGCACGCGGCCCAGGCGCTCGCACGCGCCAGCTTCGTCGATATCGGCAAAATCATCCTCGTGCGCAAAGAAGCGCCAAACCTCGGCCATGCCTTCCTCCAAAAACAACGTGGCAAAGAGGCGGTCCCTTTGCCACGTTCGCTTGCATTATTTGTCGTTGAGATAACGCGAGAGGAACTCGCGGGTGCGCTGGTGCTTAGGATTGCCGAAGAGCTCGGCCGGCGCGGCGTCCTCGAGGACCACGCCCTTGTCCATAAAGACCACGCGGTCGGACACGGTTCGGGCAAAGGCCATCTCGTGCGTGACGACGACCATGGTCATGCCGTCGGCCGCGAGCTTGCGCATGACCTCGAGCACCTCGCCCACGATCTCGGGGTCGAGTGCCGAAGTCGGCTCGTCGAACAGCATGATCTGCGGATTCATGCATAGGGCACGAGCGATGGCTACGCGCTGCTTTTGACCACCGGACAGGCGACCCACGGCGGCGTGCGCGAACTTCTCGAGCCCCACGCTCGTCAGATGCTCCATCGCGACCTTCTCGGCCTCGGCCTTGCTCATCTTTTTGAGCGTGACGGGCGCGAGCGTGCAGTTGTCGAGCACATCCATGTTGTTGAACAGGTTAAAGCCCTGGAACACCATGCCGATGTCCTCGCGCAGCTTGTTGATGTTGCAGCGCTCGGCCGTGAGGTCCTGGCCGTGGAACCAGATGTGGCCCGCGTCCGGGGTCTCGAGCAGATTGAGGCAGCGCAGGAAGGTCGACTTGCCCGAGCCCGAGGCGCCGATAATGGTGACGACCTCGCCGGGGTTAACGGACAGGTCGATGCCCTTGAGTACCTCGAGCGAGCCGAAGCTCTTGCGCAGGCCCTCGACGCGGATGAGCGGCTCATTGGTCTGTGCGGCGGCCGCAACGCCGGTAGTGGCGGTATCTGCCATGATGATTCTCCTCGTCTTAAGCCTAGTTAGAGCTGGGCAGCGTGGCCGGAGCCTCGGCACCGAGCTTTTTGCCAAAGGCTTCGAGCAGGCGGCTCGCCACGAGCGTCAGGATCAGGTAGACCACGAGCGCCACGCAGTAGACCTCCATCTGGCGGTAGTACACGCCGGCGACCGTGGTAGTAGCGTACATAAGGTCGAACACGCCGATGACCGAGAGCACCGACGAATCCTTGATGTTGATGATGAGCTCGTTGGTGAGCGCCGGAATCGCATTTTTAATGCCCTGGGGGAACACGACTTTGCGCATGGCCTGCCACTGCGACAGGCCCAGCGATCGCGCCGCCTCGGCTTGGCCGGGATCGATGGACTCGATGCCGCCGCGCAGGACCTCCATCATGTAGGCGGTGGAGTTAAGCGAGATGGTGACGAGGCCGGCGGTAAAGGTGCTCCAGATCTGGTTGGCCTGGGCGGTCTCGAAGCCCATGCCGCGCAGAACGGTAAAGCCCGCGTAATAGATAAGCAGGCCCGGACCATCATGGGCGTACCGCGCACGATGGTGGAATAGATGGTCGCAAAGCCGCGGCCGATACTCTTAAAGAAGCGCACCAGGTCGTTGTCCACGCGGTCGAACGTCTGAATGCGCAAGAACACGAAGAGCAGCGCCAGGAAGAAGGCGATGACGGTGCCGAAGGTGGCAAGCGCGATGGTGATCTCGATGCCGCGATGAAGAAGTCGCCGCTCTTGTAGGTCATGTAGACCAGGCTCGACAAAAAGTCGCTGGGGTTGGAATCCGAGACAATGCTCACCTGCACCAGGTCGATAAACGACATGACGCAGCGGTCCACGAAAAAGATCGCTGCGATGGCGACCACAACATAGCTACCCAGGCGCGCGCCGCGGCGGAAACGCTCGGAGGCGAACGGCGACTTTACGCGATAGTCGCTCCAGTGCATAAGCTTGGTGACCAGCGCCGCCGCCGACACGACGAGCCAGGCCCAAAGGATTGCCCAGAGGCAGTCTTGGAACACGCCCGTAGGCGCCAAGAAGCTCAGCGGCGTGGGGTTGCGCTGACTAAACGCCGAGGCCGAGCGCCGCGATAACGCTCGTGCCCGGTACACGTAACGGTGATCGGCCTTGATAAAGGAGGCCAGGCGATTGATGGTTTTCATGCTGCCTCCCTATGCCGGCTGACGGTCGAGGCACGCGTCCCACATTTGGTCGCGTTCCTCTTGGCTAATGCCCTTGAGTGTCTTGTCGATGAGTTTAAGCAGCTTGTCCGAGCCCTTGCGGCAGCCGACGTTTGCCGCGACCTCCTGCTTAAAGCCCTCGCCTTCGGCAAAATGAATGGGGACGATCCCGGGATTTTTGAGCCATATAGCCCCTTCTCGTTCTCGGTGTTGTAGGTCACGGCGTCGCAGGTGCCCTGCAGCAGGTTCGAGAACACCGTGGGGACGGAGTCGACCGGGTTTTTGTGGACGACGCCCGGGATCTCGTCGATGACGGTGTCGAGCATGGTGTCCTTTTGGCCGAGCACCGTAGCGCCGCTAAAGTCGCTGAGCTTGGTCGCGTTTTGGTAGGGCGAGCCCTCTTTTACGAACAGGCCAAAGTAGCCAATGAAGTACGGGTCGGAGAAGCCGACCGACTCCTCGCGCTCGGGCGTGGCGCTCATACCGGCGATGATGAGGTCGATTTGGCCGTTGTTGAGCGAATCGATAAGGCCCGAAAGCTCTGCTTGACGGCAACGGGCTCGCCACCGAGGGCCTTGCAGACGATCTTGGCGATCTGCACGTCGTAGCCGTCGGCATAGGCGCCCTGCACGTTGTCGATGGGGATGGTGTACTCGCTGGCTTCGGAGACCTGCCAGTTGTACGGGGCGTAGGCCGCCTCCATGCCAATGCGGATCTTGTCCTTGCCGATCACGGAATCGGACAGGTCGTCGCGACCGCCACCCGTCGTGGGCTGAACTACTTCCAGCGTGGAGGGGCGCTGGCAGCCGGCGAGCGCGCCGGCGACGACGGAAGCGCTCGCAGCGAGAGCGCTACCCAAAAAGATGCGACGGCTGCATATCGGCTGTGGATGCGCGTCGCGTTGATGGGGAGAATGCATAATCTGCCTTCCCTGTTGAATCGTATGCTGACGACTTAACAGGATATACGCCAGCAACCAGCAGCGCAGCACAAGCTCGAAAAATTAATAGGCACGCGGTAGTCATTGGGGACGCCGATGTTTTGGCAATGCCGGCGAGCGACGTCCAGAGCGAACAAGTTGGCATGAAAAAGGCAAGGCATGACCAGAAGGTCTATGTCTTGCCTTTTGAATGACAACTTGTCGCTCTGGACGACGCGCAGCATCGACCGAGCGGCGGAACCTCTAGAGCAAGGTAACGCTAAAGCTGCGAACATCCGTCTCGCCGGGAGCCAAGGTGATGGTGTTGACCTTGTGCTCAAAGACGTCGTCCTCGGTGTCAATGGTGGTATGACCGGTCCAGGGCTCGAGCGCCACAAACGGAGCGTCGTTGGCGGCAGACCACACGCCGATGTACTTAAAGCCCTCAAAGTCAATCTTGACGCCGTGGCCCGACTTGCGGCCGCGCAGCGTGAGCGTGGAGCCCGGGGTATCGGTGAACATGATGGCGTCGTTATCGAAGCTGCGGTGCGTGATGGGCAGCACGTCCGAGTTATCGGGAGCCTTGTAGCTACCCTCGAACGTCATAAGACCGTCGGACGTGATGATGGGAGCCTCGTTGGTCCAAGCCTCGGTAAACGCCAGCTCGTAATCCTCGAACGCCTCGTCCTCGGCACCGGGAGCGGGCACGTTAAATGCGGGGTGGCCGCCAACCGAGAACGGCAGGTCCACGTCGCCGGTATTGGTGACGGCAAAGGTCTGCGTGAGGGTGGCGTCGCCGGTCAGGGCATAGGTCATGTTGAGCTTAAAGTGGAAGGGGAAGGCCTTGAGCGACTCGGGCGTGTCGGTGATCTCGTAGGTTACCGAGGAGCCATCCTCCGAAACCTCGACCAGCTTGTGCTCGACAATGCGCGCGAGTCCGTGGCGCGGCATCTCGCAGGTGCCGGCCGCAGACGTTGCCGTGTTGTTGCGCAGCGAGCCCACAATAGGGAACAGGATGGGCGCGTGCTTGCCCCAAAAGGCGGGGTCGCCCTGCCACAGATACTCGTTGCCGTTGAGGGCAAGGCTCGTGAGCTGGGCGCCCATGGAATCGATGGCCGCGGTGAGGCCGCCGCGCTTGATGGTAGTGACGGTAGACATGCTACTTCCTCCAAAAGTAAACAATAGTGTCGAGGGCTATTGTCCCACTCTTGGCGGCGGGGTTGAGCGACAGGCGCAGTTATTGAGCAATAGCGTAAAGGTCAAACCCGCCCTGCGGAGTGCTATCGACCGTATCGGGCGCCTGCGAGTTAAAGCTCACGGGAACCATGCGCTTTGAGGCGCGGAAGCGCGTGCCGTCGGTGGCGACGGGCGGTTCGTCGACGGTGAGCTCGTAGTCGCCGGGCTTGAGCTCGATGCCGTCACCAGCGGAATTGACGTATTGATACTCGTCAATCGTCTGCCCTTTGAGCGTACGCCCCACGATGTGGATGAGCATTTGGCTGTCGCCGCGCGCGGTGTCCCACGTCGCGCCGTCCTTGACCTCGACCGACACATGTACCGAACGCGTGCGGCCGAGCGATTGCTCGACAGACATCTCGACCTTGGCGGCGTCTTGACGCTGTTGTTCAACATGACTCCAGACGTTGCCAATCGCCGAGCAGGCAATAACGCCGGCCATAAAGGCGATGAGGATGGGGCCGAGCGGAGAGCGGCGGCCCGCGTCTTCCTCGCGAGCCAGGTCGGGGCGATGTGGGCGCAGGCGCCTGGGCGCCTTGCGAGGGCACGTCGAGAATGCTGAAGGATGCCGTGCTGTCGGGGTCGATGGTGTGACGCGGCTGCGGGGTCTTTGCCGGCGAGATGGACATGTCCGCCGGCTCACCGAGTGTGGCCGTGGCATCGGCCTTAGCCTCATCGGCCTCGGCTTGGGCCCAAGCCTGCTCAAAGGTCAGGGGCTCGGCGGCATCGGAGGCGGCATCAGGCTCGACAGCGGCATCGTTGCCGGTCTCGTCCTCGTCGCTCGACACGTCACGCGGCGCGGGCTCGTCCCACTCCTCGTCCGGAGCCTCGCCCTCGCTATACCACCATTCAAAGTTATCGATATCCATACGGGGCGCCCCTTAGGCCTCGCAAATAAACACTCGCTAGTCTTATACCCCCAGACGGCACCGAAGCTCACCCGCGCCGGACACGAAAACCGTCACAACATTCGACGTTTTTCCTCGTTTTCGAGATTTTCATCGAATGTTGTGACGGTTTAGGCGGCAGCCACGCCGCGAATGTGACAAAGAGACTGTCCCTTTGTCACATTCTGTTAGAGTTGCAGGGATTGAATCCCGCTTATTCATGCGACATTGGAGTGACAACCTTGACCGCCGCAACCACGCCAAAAAGTAAGTCAACCGCCGCCGCGCTCTCCCCCGCGCGCACCAGGCTCTGCCTGGCGCTGCTCGTGTTGTTAGGCTTTTCGCTCGGCTGTTCGGAGTTCGTGGTCATCGGCATCGAAAGTGACTTGGCGACGGAACTCGGCATCTCGCTTGCCACCGCAGGCCAACTTATTAGCGTTTTTGCACTGGTCTACGCCATCGCGACGCCGGTGCTTCGCGCTTAGCACGGGGCGCTTCCGTCGTTACCAACTGCTCGTGTGCTATAGCATCGTCTTTGTGCTCGGCAATCTGGTCATGGCGCTGGCACCCAACTTTCAAGTGCTGTTCGCCTCGCGCATCATCTTGGGCTCCGTCTCGGGCGCACTGCTCGCCGTGGGCGTGACGTACATCCCCGAGCTGCTGTCCCCGCAGCAAACTTCGCTTGCCATCTCGGTGGTATATGGTGCGTTTTCCGTGGCAATGGTCTTTGTCACTTCGATCGGCAAGTTTGTGGCCGACACGCTCGACTGGCACGTGGCCATGTACGGCACGCTGACCTTTGCCGTTCTGATCTGCGGAGCGCTCGTGATGTTTATGCCGCGCGCTGGGCAAACCGACGAGCCTGCCACCTTTCGCGAGCAGGCGGGGCTTCTACGCGAACCGAGCATCATCACCGGCATGCTCATCTTTTTGTTTGGCGTGGGATCGGTCTATGTGTTCTATGGCTACGTGACGCCTTATCTTGAGCAGGTGCTGGGCATGGGCACGGTCGAAGCCAGTACCACGCTCATGGCCTACGGCGTGTTCTGCCTAATCTCGAACATCCTGGGCGGATGGATCGATGCGCGCTTTGGCATGAAGGCGCTGCTTGTTACGTTCGCGCTGCAGGCTGCGGCGTTCTTTGGCTGCTGTTTGCTGTGGGCGGCACCATGCCGCTCGCGCTGGCCTTTGTCTTTAGCTTGGCGCTGCTCATGTACTTGTTCTCGGTGTCGTGCATCACGCACTTCATGGACGTGGCTCGCAGCCGCCATCCCAAGTCGATGGTACTCGCAAGTTCGGTTGAGCCCATGGCGTTTAACGTCGGCATCTCGTTTGGCACCGCAGTGGGCGGCGCCGTGGTAAGCAGCGTTGGCATTGCATACGTAGGCGCAGTGGGTGCCGCGTTCTCGCTTGTGGCCTGGGTGCTTACGCTGGTGACGATTAAATTGGCTCACTGGGAGCGCAGGCGGGCAAGGGCGCAGGCGTAGATGCGATACTCGAGCTCGATGATGGCGATCGAAAGGAAACCGCATATGCAACGTGTACTGTTTATCTGCCATGGAAATATCTGTCGCTCGACGATGGCTGAGTCGGTGTTTACCGAGCTAGTGCGCCGCGCTGGGCGCGCGGGCGAGTTTGTCATTCGATTCCGCGGCGACCTCGACCGAGGAGCTCGGCAACCCGCCGCACCACGGCACCGTTGCCAAGCTACGCGAGGTCGGGATTCCCGTCGTTGCCCACCGCGCACGTCAGGTGCGTCGCGCGGAGTATGGCGACTGGGACCACATTGTCTATATGGATGCCGAGAACGCCCGCGCCCTGTACCGAATTTTTGGGAAGGACCCCGATGGCAAGATCTCGCGCCTGCTCGATTGGACCGAGCGCCCCGGCGACGTGGCCGATCCCTGGTACACCGGCAATTTCGATGCCACCTACCGCGATGTGCTCGCCGGTTGCACCGCCATGCTCGAGCAGCTGTAGGCGCTCGGGCGGCGCGGGCACACGGGCCACGCCATCGGCATAAAACGAGCGTGGATTTTTCTCCCACTTTGAGCGTTCGAGTGCGCTCTAAACGGGAGAAAATCCACGCTCGTTATCTCGGTGGGAGAAAATCCACGCTCATGAATGTGACAAAGGGACTACCCCTTTGCCACATCCGGGACTGGCCCTAGACCGGCTTGACCTCCAGCTTTATCCCTTCGGCGCAGGAGTCGCCCAAAACATCCGAAAGGGCCCAGGTCGCATATAGCGGCAAATAGAGAACCGCTCCGTTGCGCTCAACGTTGCCTCTCGAGAAAACAATCCCGAGCCTTACGCCATATTCAGCCGTATCAAGCACATGACCGAGCGCAGCGTGCGCGTGGTAATAGGAGCCCGATTTAACCTCGATCGGAACAGCCGTCCCATCCGGTCCATCGACCACAAAGTCCACTTCGCCGCGCTTTTTTGTCTGATAGTAGTAAAGCTGGCGATTTTGGGCAGCTAGCTGCTGGGCCACCACGTTTTCGTAAATGCCGCCCAGATTGGGCTCTTTGCTATCAAGATACGCCGCTTGGGCGACTCCAACGGGGTAGCGCGCCATCAACATGCCCGTATCCGATTGATATAGCTTGAACTGCGATGGCCGTGCCGTCTTGAGCAGGGGCGATTTTGGCTCGGTTACGATATCGGCTTTGAGAGCAACGCCGGCATCGACAAGCCATACAAAATCTCGCTGATACTTCTCGTAGTGAGCCTTGGGGTCAATGGAATTGAGCACGAAGCGCTTGTTTTCGCCCTCGAGCATAATAGGGAGCTGATCGTAGATGCTCTGCACCTGAAGGGCTCGCCCGCTTGCATACTTGGAGATATCCCGCCGGTACTGTTCGTTGAGCTCTGACTGCAGCTGACGAACAGAGGCAAGGTCGCCCTGCGTGTCAAGGAAACGCTGCACGACCTCCGGCATTCCGCCGACAACGGTATAGGTCCTGAAGTTTGCCATCATCGCGTCATGAATGTAATCAGGAATGGGCCTCTCGCTGATACACGCGTCACGTATCGTTTGGCGAGCCCCCTCGCTCACCCCGGTTGCCCAGCAAAACTCCTCAAAATCGAGCGGGAACATCCTAAGCTCGTGGACATACCCCACGGGATAGGACCTGACGCCCTTGAACTGGGTCCCGAGCATTGACCCCGAAAACGCCCAGCGGCACCTCCCGTCCTCTACAAGGAACTTTGCCATCGTCATGATGTCGGGGGCCTCTTGGACCTCATCGATAAACACGAGCGTTTTGCCTGGTGCAATCGACTTTCCCGAAAGAAGCGTCACCCTGCTGATGAAATCATCGGCATTCCGCGCCTCGAGAAGAGCATCTTTTGCCTGGCGATTTTCCATGAGATTGAGCTCGATGTAGGTTGCATGGCTGGCTTTGCCAAATGCGCGAATCGAATAGCTTTTGCCGATCTGGCGAGAACCCGTAATGAATAAGGCCTTTTGCTCGGCAGACTTCAGCCAACGCTCCAGCTCTGCCGCTATTTTCCTGCGCAGCATAGGCTCTCCCCTCGGTGTCATCAAATGAAATGCAAAGTTTTATACGCTTGATTATCGATGAAACGCAGAATTTTTAGAACCTGAAATCGGATGAAATGCAGAGATTTAAGATTATAAGCAAAAAAGAAGGGACAGCACCCGCGAATGTGACAAAAGAACTGTCACTTTGTCACATTGCGCTCGACTACTCGTCGACGATCTCAGCAAGCCAGACGTTCAGCGTATCGACCTCGGGGCAGCAGAACTTTGCCGTACCGGGCTCGTTGCCAGGCACGGTTCCGCCATAGCGCAGGATATCTATATAGGGAAAGCCCACATGGCAGGCCATGGTGCACATCTTGCCGCGGTCGCGGTCGAAGTCGAAGACGTCACCCGGCTTGTGCCCGTGATGGCAGCGGCATGTGCCCAGCTGGTCCGCGCAGCTAATGCGAATACGCGGACGCTTGCCACGCGGCGCGCCGAGCGGCTTGTTCTCGCCCGCCGCCTCGGTACTGCTCTCGTCGGCGTTACTCATGGTCAATCACATCCAGGCAGGCCTCGATGGGAAGGCCGGCGGACTTATCCTCCTGGTCGGCATTGCGCTCGATGAGCTCCGCTACCACACGCATGGCATCGCTCGTCGCGCGCTGCAGGCTCCAACCGGCCATAACGCGGCCGACGAGCACTGCCGAGAACGTGTCGCCCGTGCCCGGGAAGTAAACCGGGATCAAGTCGAAGGGAATCGTAAAGTACTCCCCCGCCACATGGTCGTAACCGATAACGGCGTTCGCACTGTCGACCACAGCGCTCGTAATGACCACCGACTTGGCACCCAGCTCGCGCACGGCGTCCACAAGGGCGCGGGCCTCATCGGGCGTGATCTGCTCTGCAATAGGCGTATCGGTGAGCAGGCACGCCTCGGTGTAGTTTGGCACCGCATAGTCGGCGCACTCGAGCAGGCTGCGCATGAGACCAATCGTGGACTCGGGCACGCCGGCGTAGAGCTTGCCGTTGTCGCCCATGATGGGGTCGACGAACACCTTGGTGCCCTTTTGCGCACGGCGGTGGCAAAAGTCCGAGATGATGCGCGTCTCTTCCTCGGTCACGATAAAGCCGGTCGAGATGGCGTCGAACTCAAACCCGAGCTCCTCCCAGATAGCGAGGCTCTGGCGCACGTACTCGGTGGTGTCATGGATGTAGAACTTGGGGTAGTTGAGCGTATCGGAAACGAGCGCCGTCGGCAGGTTATGGATACGGTAGCCCATGTGCGACAGCACCGGCAGCATGGCGGAAAGCGCGACCTTGCCGTAGCCGCACATATCGTTAATCAGCAGCAGCTGAGTGTTCTTCATGAGGGTCTCCCTTGGTTCGGGCACGGCGCAGCAGCGCCACAGTGCGACTAAGTGTAGCGCAGGGGACGTTGTGAGCGGGCGCTACGGTCGCGAAGAGCGCATTGTTGCGAAAAGGTTACGAAAACGAGGTAGTCGTTGGGGACGTTCTTAAATGACTAGTCAAACAAGAACGTCCCCCAACGACTATCCCGGCAATTAGCCCAAGGAGTGTCCCCAAGTGCCGGCACATAAGGAACGTCCCCTAAGTGCCAAAACGACTGGTCGGGCAACGCCGATGTTTTGGCGAAGTCAGACACTATGACCCAATCCAGGGGCACGGAAACGACAGGAGCCCCCGCTCGTGACCGCGGGTCGGGGCTGCGACAATGTTGTTGAAGTGCCAGAGGCGCAGCCGCGCCGCAACGAGGTTGGGAGGCTCCCGTGCCTAGATATTCTACCGCCTTCGGAATGGACGTACACCTCAGGTCCACCACCGTCTGCGCGCTCGACGCGGAGACGGGCGAGGCCGTGACGAGGAGGTTCCGCGGCAACCCCTGGGGCGAGGTCGCGGAGTGGATGTCGGCTTCCCCGGCCCGTCGCTCGCCGCCTACGAGCGGCTACCTCGGCTTTCGCCCCGCAGCAGAGGAGCTCTCCGGGCTCGGCGTCGACTGCGTCGTCGCGGCCGTCTCCAGGGGTCCCGAGGTCGGCGGCAGACCTCTCGTCCAAGAACGACCGCAACGACGCGGCCGATGGCCAAGGCGATACTGTCGCACGATATCTCCCCGGTATGGGGTGCCGTCCCCCCGAGATCGAGGGGCTCAGGGACCTCGCCGGGGCCCACGACGCGGCGACCGCGAGGCTCGCGGCGGCGAAGCAGCGGCTCTCGGTGCCCGGCCCGCCGCGGGCCTACGGCGGCACGACGCCGGCCGGCAACCCCGGAGGTACTGGACGTACGGCTTCCTCAGGTGGCTCGACAAGGTCCGGCCCGCCGCGACGGCGGCATCCGGGCGCTGGCGGCGCTGAGGAACGAGGTCGAGGCGGCCGACGAGGCAGAGGGAGGCCCTCCTCGCCGAGTACAGGGCCGCCGTCGCGGCGGGCCCCCTCTCGGCGGAGGTCGAGGCGCTCCAGTCGATCAAGGGGTGCGGCTTCGCGCTCGCCGCCGCCTTCGCGTCCGAGGTCGGCGACTTCTCGAGGTTCCGCTCCGGCAGGCAGGTGACGGCCTACTTCGGCCTCGCCCCGAAGCAGAGGTCGAGCGCGGACTCCGTGCGCCTCGGCGGGATCAGCGGGGCCGGCAACGCCCTCGTCAGGAGGCTGGCCGTCGAGGGGTCCTGGAGCTACGTCCAGGCGAGCCACCAACCGAAGCTGATGCCCAAGGGCAGCGGCGTCCCGCTCGAGGTGAGGATGCACGGGAGGAAGGGTTCCGAGCGCCTGCTCCGGCGCCGCGAGGAGATGCTCGCCAGGGGCATGCCCCAGGCGAAGGCGAACGCCGCCACCGCCGCCGAGCTCGTGAGGTGGCTGTGGGCCCTCGGCGCGATGTGCCGGGAGGCAACCGAATAGACATAGCCCCCGTCCCGGCGAGCCGGGCAGCCTTCGGGGATACCCCCGCTTTCGCTGGGCGCGCGGCAGCGGCCGCATGCGCGTAGTCAGACTTGGGGAGCCCCGCCGAAGGAGAGGATTGCGGGCCGCCGGAGCGGTATCCGCGGATATGAGACTGAGCCGAAGGCGTCGACGACATGCCGGGGGCGGACCGGGACGGGTTCAACGGCAGGCCCCGCCGACCGATTGCAAGCGGTCGGCGGGGCCATTGTGGCTCTTGACAGCGGATTGGGTCATATGAGCGAAAACCCGCCAGAGTGAGCAAGGTGCCTTGAAACGAGGCGGCATTGACCTTCTGGTCATGCCGCCGAAGTTGAAAGGCAGATTGCCGCTCTGGCGGGTTTGCAGCGTCGAGCCGTTACGCGGTTTGGTAAAACCGCGTAACCACTAGTTTGGTACCTTGACATTCATTTCTCATGCTCCTAAATTGGTTAGGCACAAAACAATTTCACTACCTAACTAAAGAAAGGAGCGAAGATTAGATATGCGTGTTGAACCACTCGCCTATCCGCATGAACCCGGCGGCGACCCCTCACGGCCAGCAGACGAGCCCGAGACCCAGTCCGACAAAGACCGTCTCGCCAAGCGAATCCTCAATGGGCTGGGCTTTTGCGGCCATTACATGCATTTTCACGGCGGCGGCATATCTGGCAAGGCGCCTATTGTCTGCCTACTCGCCAAGCAGCCGACCGGCGAGCTGTCCCAACAGGAGCTCGGCATGCACTTCGACCTCAAGCCGGGGTCCCTTTCCGAGATTCTGTCCAAGCTCGAACTGGGCGGTCTTATCGAGCGCAGTCGCAATCCCAAAGACCGTCGGCAGCTCACCATCCGCCTGACCGAAGCGGGATGGGAAAAGGCCCGCGTTGAGCAGGCGGCCCGCATCCGCTTTAGAGAGCAGGCCTTTAGTGCCCTCACTCACGACGAGCGCGAACAGCTCGCCGAAATGCTCGAGAAAATCCGCGTAACCTGGGAGGAACTGGATGATTAAAACCCTCATGGGCAGCATCCGCGATTACAAGAAGGTCACGATCGCCACGCCGTTGCTGGTGCTTGGCGAGGTGCTCTGCGAAATGATGATCCCGTTTATCACCGCCAACCTGATCGACGCCATCAAAGACGGTACCACCGTCGCCCAGATGCTTCCCACCGCAGGCTTTTTGGTGCTCATCGCGCTGACGTCGCTTGCTTTTGGCGCCGCTGCCGGCATCACCTGCAGCCATGCGAGTTGCGGCTTCGCCAAGAACCTGCGTCACGACCTGTTCTACAAGATCCAGACGTTCAGCTTTGCCAACATCGATGAGTTCTCGAGCTCCTCACTCGTCACGCGCCTGACCACCGATATCAACAACGTGCAGCAGGCCTTTATGATGATCATCCGTATCGCCGTGCGCGCGCCGCTGGTACTGGTCTTTGCCTTTGCCATGGCCTACGCCATGGGCGGCAGCGTCGCCATGGTCTACCTGGTCATCATTCCGCTGCTGGGCTTTGGCCTGTTCTTTATCATCTATAAGGTGCGCCCGATCTTTGCCCGCGTGTTCCGCAAGTACGACGCCCTTAACGAGTCCGTCGAGGAAAACGTCACCGGCATGCGCGTGGTCAAGAGTTACGTGCGCGAAGACTTTGAGAAGGAGAAGTTCGCGACCGCCGCACGCGACGTCCAGATGGACTTCACCCGCGCCGAGAAGCTGCTCGCCTTTAACAATCCCATGATGAACATCTGCGTCAACGGCGCGTTTGTCGTCATCATCTACCTGGGCTCCAAGCTCATCATCACGAGTCAGGGCACGCTGTTCGACGTGGGCCAGCTCTCCTCGATCTTTACCTATGGCTTCCAAATCCTCATGAGTCTGATGCAGCTGTCGATGATCTTTGTCATGGTGACCATGGCCGACGAATCGGCACACCGCATTACCGAGGTGCTGGCCGCCGAGCCCACGATCGCCGATCCCGCCGAGCCCGTGCTCGAGGTTGCCGACGGTTCCATCGACTTTGACCACGTGAGCTTTAAGTATTCCGCGCACGCGAAGCGCCAGGCGCTCGACGATATCGACCTGCACATTAAGAGCGGCGAGACCATCGGCATCATCGGCGGCACCGGCTCGGCCAAGTCCACGCTCGTAAACCTCATCGCCCGCCTGTACGACGCCACCGAAGGTACCGTGCGCGTGGGCGGCGTGGATGTGCGCGACTACGACTTGGACGCTCTGCGTCACCAGGTGGCCATGGTGCTGCAGAAAAACGTGCTGTTTAGCGGCACGATTGCCGAGAACCTGCGTTGGGGCGACCCGAACGCCACCGACGAAGAGGTCCGCGAGGCGGCACATCTGGCCTGCGCCGACGAGTTTGTCGATGGCTTCCCCAAGGGCTATGACACCTGGATCGAACAGGGCGGCTCCAACGTTTCCGGCGGACAGAAGCAGCGTCTGTGCATTGCGCGTGCCCTGCTGCGTCGCCCCAAGATCTTGATCCTGGACGACTCCACGAGCGCCGTCGATACCAAGACCGACGCCAAGATTCGCGCAGGGCTGGCAAGCTATCTGCCCAACACGACCAAGCTCATCATCGCCCAGCGCATTAGCTCCGTGCAGGACGCAGACCGCATCATCGTCATGGAGGGCGGCCGCATCGCGCAGATCGGTAACCACGACGAGCTGCTTAAGACGAGCGAGATCTACCGCGAGACCTTCACCTCGCAAAACAAAATGTCTGCCGAGGGCGAAGGGGCTGTCGAAGCCGACACCGAGGCATCCGCAACACAAGCTCAGACCCAGGAAGGAGGCGAGGCACATGAGTAAGGCAACGACCGCCGAGCGCGCGCTCAACCGCAAGGGTGGCACCATGTCGCGCCTCATCAAGACGCTCTTTGGCTTCTACCCCGTGCTTTTGCCCCTCGTCGTCGTCGGCGTGGTGCTCTGCGCCATCATCAACTCCATCGGCGCGACCTTCCTTCAGAGCGCCCTGCAGATTATTAGCGAATCGTGGCAGTCGGGCGATTGGGAAGCCGCGCAGCCCAAGATCGCACAGCTCGTGACCACCCTCGCCTGCATCTACGGCATCGGCATCCTGTCCTCGCTCTTCTGGAACCGCGCCATGGCCATCGTCACGCAGGGCTCGCTCGAGAAGCTGCGCGAGAAGATGTTCAACCGCATGCAGGACCTGCCGATTCGCTACTTCGACACGCACCAGCGCGGCGACATCATGAGCCACTACACCAACGACATCGACACGCTGCGCCAGATGATCAGCCAGTCGCTGCCCAACCTGCTCATGACGACCATCGTCATCGTCACGGTGTTCTTTATCATGCTGTACTACAGCGTGTGGATGTGCCTGGTCATTGTGGCCGGCGTCGCCTTTATGACCTTTATGACCAAGCTGCTCGGCTCCAACTCCGCGCGCTTCTTTATTGCGCAGCAGACCGAGCTCGGCGTGGTCGAGGGCCATATCGAGGAAGTCATGAACGGCCAGAAGGTCGTCAAGGCATTCTGCCACGAGTCTGCCGCCGAGGCCGATTTTGACGAGCGCAACGAAAAGCTCTTCGAGGTCTCGCAGAAGGCCAACATGTACGCCAACATCCTCATGCCCATCCTTATGAACCTGGGCAACCTGCTCTACGTGCTGGTCGCACTGGCCGGCGGCATTTTCCTGGCGCTGGGCGTGCCCAACCTGAGCATCTCGGGCATGGCACTGTCCATCGCCGTCGTGGTGCCGTTCCTCAACATGACCAAGCAGTTCTGTGGACAGATCGGCCAGATCTCGCAGCAGATCAACGCCGTGGTCATGGGCCTCGCCGGCGCCGACCGTATCTTTGAGCTCATCGACGAGGAGCCCGAAGCCGACGAAGGCTATGTGACGCTTGTCAACGCTCAGGTGAACCCCGATACCTGGCAGCTCGAGGAGGCCGACCACCACACTGGCATGTGGGCGTGGAAACATCCGCACCGCGCAACCGGCGAGATCGAGTACGTGCCGCTGCGCGGCGACCTGGTCATGGACAACGTCGACTTTGGCTATACGCCCGACCACGAGGTGTTGCACGGCGTGTCCGTATACGCCAAGCCGGGCCAGAAGGTCGCGTTTGTCGGCGCCACCGGTGCCGGTAAGACGACCATCACCAACCTCATCAACCGCTTCTATGACATCGCCGACGGCAAGATCCGCTACGACGGCATCAACGTCAACAAGATCCGCAAGGCCGACCTGCGCCGCTCGCTGGGCGTCGTGCTGCAGGACGTGAACCTGTTCACCGGCACCGTGATGGATAACATCCGCTACGGCAATCTGGATGCCACCGACGAGGAGTGCATCGCGGCAGCAAAGCTCGCCGGCGCGGACGACTTTATCACCCGCCTGCCCGACGGCTACGACACGATGCTCACCGGCAACGGCGCGCAGCTGTCGCAGGGCCAGCGCCAGCTGATCTCGATCGCACGCGCCGCCGTCGCCGATCCGCCGGCGATGATTCTGGACGAGGCCACGTCGAGCATCGATACCCGCACCGAGGCCATCGTGCAAAGCCGGCATGGACAAGCTCATGGAAGGCCGCACGACGTTTGTCATCGCGCACCGCCTGTCCACCGTGCGCAACTCCGACGCGATCATCTGTCTGGATCACGGCCGCATCATCGAGCGCGGCAACCACGACGAGCTGATTGCCAAGCGCGGGTATTACTACCAGCTCTATACGGGTGCGTTTGAGCTGGAGTAGTTCGGCTCGCCGAGATGGCCGATTTGCCGCTCATTCGTCGGGCATGACCCTAAGGTCAATGCCCTCCTCTTTCGGGGCAAATCGACTCATCTCAACGACCCAAACACAATGCGCCGCAACGAATAAAGCCTCCGCAGCCACACGAGCTGCGGAGGCTTTTCTATGCCCTTTGTTACAAGCTTACCGTTCCTCGCGTTGCGGCCCGGCTGCCTCGGCTGTCTTTACGCGGTTCTTGTCGATGTACATGTTTTTGTCGGCCTGGGAAAAGAGCTCGCGCATCGTAGGCGGTTCATCAAAATCACTGGAAAGTGCATAGCCCACCGCATAGCTGATAGGCATGTCGGGGTGAGCCTCGGAATACTCGTTCACGTTCGCACGAACCCGAGCGAGACAGGACTCCACAGCAGTTCGATCGGCATCCCACAGCACCGCGATAAACTCATCGCCGCCGTCGCGGCCCACAAAGCAGGTCTCGGACGCCACGCACCCCAGCTGCTGGGCAAAAGAACGGATGTATTCGTCGCCCTTCTCGTGGCCGAAGTTGTTATTGACCGTATGCAGATTGTTAAGGTCGAAGACGCACACCGCAACGGGCGCCTCCGCGGAGACAGGCCGCTCCTGCCCCAAGATCTCCTCGCACTTGTTCTTGTTGGGCAGTCCCGTGGCTTCGTCGAGATAGACTTTGCTCTGCAGCTCGCGGTTGAGCGCGGCAGTGCGCACCGCGCGAACAAGTTCGACCGCAAAGGTCGCCACCAAGCCCAAGATGTCGATGATCACCAAGCCCTCGAGATAGTTGAGCGCCGACGCCTTCTCCTGAGAGTAGTCCTCTGCGAGTCGTGTGGCATCGTCACAAATACCAAAGAACTCCTCGCTCATCGCGATGATATCGGTGCTCTCGTAGCCGACTTCGCGCACGCGGCTGATCTCGGCGCAAAGCTCATCAAAATCATTTGCAAGCTCGGTCATCTTTGTCTGATACTCATCGTCGTCGAGACGGACGAGGTTGAGGTCGTCACTTCCGTAACGCAAACCGTTGATGTATGAATCCACGGCTTTGAGCAGGTCATCTTGAGGCTGGCCCGCATCCTCGAGCTTAACGATTCGCTGCGTGGTACCGCGCACCAGACCGGCGTAATTGACCACGCGCGCCGTGCCCTGGATATCGGAGACGAGCAGCATAACATTGATGAAGAAGATGAGAACTGCCGTGAGCACCATCATGAGCAGGCGCACCGCCCGGCTGGCTTTCTTGGCGACAGAAGTATTCACAAGTTCACTCCCCCAAATGACAAAAGCACAGGTAGTACGCAACGTGCTGGAATTCACGTGAGGTCAACTCTACCAGATGATTTTTCTAGGACGGGAATTAAAGAATCATCGACACGATAGCTATTTGAGAAGTTGTGCCATGGCGTTGACGAATTTTTGGACTTGGAGGGTGGGCTCGAGCGGGTAGTGCAGAAAGACCGGCACCTCGCGCCCGCACAGGAACGGCACGCCCACAAAGGCCGGGTGCACCCCCGACCATGCGCCGCAGGTGAGCACCGCGTCGCCCTTTTCCTCTGCCTCGTTAAAGAGCGCAAAGTCGAAGCTATCCACGTCGATCACGTCCACGCCGCCGTCGGCCAACAGGTCGATGCGCAGGCTGTCCATGGCGTCGTTGCCGTGGCGCAGCACGCGCAGGCGCATGCCCTCCAAGTCGGCGACCGTAATGCGAGTCTTGCGCGCCAGCGGGCTCGTGCGCGGCAGGTCGATATAAAACGGCACGTTGACGATGCGGAGCTTTTGGCAGGCATCACCCCAGCGCGGGGTCGAAAAACTCGACTGCACCACATCGACCTCGCGACCAAGGCTGCGCATGACGGATTCGCGCTCGTCGTAGAGGTCGCTCACCGGTACGATCTCAAAACGCAGCGACGGCTCCAGATCGTGGATGCCCGTCCACATCGAAAGCGTTTGGCGCCCCGGGCACATCATCGACACGCCCAGGCGCACGGCACCGCCGTCGCCCGCCGCACGTCGGGCACGGCGCAGCGCGTCCTCGGACTGCCGCATGATCGAGCGCGCGTCGTCCACCAGTAGTGCGCCGGCCGGCGTCACCTTAACGCCTGAGTGCGAGCGTTCGAACAGCGTGATGCCGAACTCGGCCTCGAAGCCCGACACCTGCTTGACGAGCGCCGGAGTCGACACACGCAATTTTGCCGCCGCACGCGAGAAGCTTCCCAGCTCCGCGGCGGCCGATATAGCCTCGAGTCGTCGATCGTACACGTCAATCTCCCGTTTTCGCGCCTGTGACCGCATGGTGCCACAGGGGGTTGTTTTCGCAGGTCACGCGCTCAATTGAGAATAAACTGCATCGCACAGTGTAAACCTACGGTTAACGCCATTCTAACAAATATGCAATTCACCTGCGCAAATGCAAAGCATACGATAACCAGCGAAAACCACGTGGGTCGGTTAATGGGAGCGACCCACAGGGAGGCACAAGAAGGGAAGTTCCTATGAGCAATTGGCTTAAGCTCGAGGGCGATGTCTGCGCCGTGACTGGCGCGCTCGGCGGTATGGGCGCCGAGATCTGCCGCGAGTTCGCCCGCAATGGCGCCAACGTCGTCCTGCTCGACCTGGACGAGGAAAAGGTCAAGGCCGCAGCCGCCGACCTCGCCGCCGAGTTTGGCATCCACGCCGAGGGCTACAAGATGAACGCCACCGACGAGGCCGAGGTTCAGGCCGCCGTCGACGCCACCATCGCCGACTTCGGCCGCGTCGACGTTCTCGTCAACACCGCCGGCATCCTGCGCTTCGCAGCCATGGAGGACCTGCCGCTCTCCGACTGGGACGAGGTCATCAACGTCAACCTCACCGGCTACTTCATCACCTCGCAGCGCTTTGGTCGCGAGATGATCAAAGGCCGGCCAGGGTCGCCTGGTGCACATCTCGACCGTTGCCAGCCACTCCCCCGAGACGTTCTCGGGCGTGTACAGCTCCACCAAGGCGGGCGTCAACATGATGTCCAAGATGCTCGCCGCCGAGTGGGGCCCCTACGGCGTGCGCTCCAACTGCGTCGAGCCCTGCTTCGTCAAGACCCCGATGTCGGCCAACTTCTACGCCGACCCCGAGGTCGAAAAGAGCCGCAGCCGCCTGATCGCCACGCGCCGCATCGGCGAGGTCAGCGATATCGCCAACGCCGTCATGTTCCTGGCGTCCAAGCGCTCGGACTTTACCACCGGCGACGCCATCAAGGTCGACGGCGGCTTCTCCAACATGATGGGCGACCTCACCGCCAAGCCCGGCGGCCGTCGCGCCTATGCCGACAACTACCTCAAGAACAAGGGTGTCGAGCTTTGGTCCGATGAGTCCGGCGTCGCAAAGCCGACTGACCAGTAAACCAACCTGACAGGGAGGCCCCGCGGACACGCCCGCTCCTCCCCCGTATCGATTAGAAAGAGTCCAATGGCTTCCACCAACTCCAACAAGGGTCGCGCCGTCGTGCTTTCCGCCGCGTGCGTCACTATGTTCTTCATCAGCTCCATCGCGCTGTATTCCGTCGTGTCCAAGAACCTGCTCGCCGTCTACCCCGAGTGGTCGAGCGCCCTTAACCTGGGCGTTCCCGGTCTTTCAGACCATCATGGCCGTGACGGGCATCTTCGCCGGCCGCATCTCCGATAAGATCGGCCCGCGCAACGTCGTGATCGCCGCCGCCGTGTGCTACGGCCTGGGCTGGTTCATGTCCGGCACCGTCACCGAGCCGTGGCAGTTCTACCTGTGGTTCTCGCTCGTCGCCGCCATCGGCAACGGCCTGGGCTACAACCCGGCGCTCACCACCGGCCAAAAGTGGTTCATCGACAAGAAGGGTCTCGCCTCCGGCATCACCCTGGCCGCTTCGACCGCCGGTCCCGCCGTGCTGTCCCCGGTACTCGCCTCGCTGCTCATTCCGAGCCTTGGCATCTTTGGCGCGCTCAAGGCGCTCGGCGTCATCTTCTTTGTGATGATCGCCGCCTCCGCCCTGTTCCTGAAGGCCCCCGAGGCCGGTTGGCTGCCCGAGGGCTTCGAGGCCCCCAAAGGGCGGCGCGCATGCCGGCACCTTCGGCGACCTCAACCCGGGCGAGATGGTCAAGACCCCGCGCTTCTGGGTCCTCATCGTCACCTTCGCCTTTGCCGCCACCGCGGGCACCCTGCTCGTGGGCAAGGTTGCCTCCATCGCCGCCGTCCAGCTCTTCGCCGACCCCACGAGCGCCGCGGCCGTCGCCCTCGGCGGCGTGGTCGTCTCCGTCAACACCTGCGCCAACCTGGTCGGCCGTCTGTCCTTTGGCCAGATCATCGACAAGCTCGGTGCCTACAAGTCGCTGCTCATCAGCCTTGTCGTCACCATCGTCGCGCTCGTCATCATGTCGATGAGCTTTACGCAGAGCATGTTCTTTGTGGCGCTCGCCCTGCTCGGCTTTAGCTTTGGCGCCCTGCTCGTCATCTACCCGCCGCTCACCGGTGGCGCCTTTGGCACCAGCAACATCGGCGTCAACTACGGCATCATGTTTTTGGGTTACGCCGCTTCTACCTGGATCAGCCAGCCCATCACCGCCGTGCTGTATCACGCCGAGGCCGGCAGCGCCGCCTACCAGCAGTCCTTCTACGGCGCCATTGTGATCGCCGTCATCGCCGTCGTACTCACCGTCTACATGATGGTCTCCGACAGCAAGAAGAAGTCCGCCTAGTTTTACCGATGTGGCAAAGGGACTGTCCCTTTGTCGCATTCCACCGCCAACAGTATTAAGGAGTCGAAATGTCTGAGCTCAACCCCGTCCGCATTGCCGTTATCGGCGCCGGCGCCATGGGCCGCAACCACATCCGCTTCGTCACCGAGGAGCCCGAGGCCGAGCTCGTCGCTATCGCCGATGCCTTTGAGGGCGCCCGCGCCACGGCCGAGGCCGCCGGCGTGCCGTTCTTCACCGATCCCGCCCAGATGATGGACGAGGTCAAGCCCGAGGCCGTCATCATCGCCACCCCCAACGACCTGCACCTGGGCGTTGCCCGCGAGGCCGTGAAGCGCAATATTGTGCCGCTGGTCGAGAAGCCGATCTCCAACGACCTCGAGGATGCCCAGGCCTTTGCCGCCGAGGCCGAGACCGCCGGCGTGCCCGTGCTCGTGGGTCAGCACCGTCGCCACAATCCCTTCGTCAACAAGGCCAAGGAGATCATCGAGTCCGGAGAGTTGGGCAAGCTCACCGTGTCGAGCTTCCACTACATGATCTATAAGAATGACGAGTACTTCGATGTCGAGTGGCGTCGCAAGAAGGGTGCCGGCCCGATCCTGGTCAACCTGGTGCACGACGTCGACCTGCTCCGCTACCTGCTGGGCGAGCCCGTTGCCGTCCAGGGCATGCAGTCCAGCGCCGCCCGCGGTTTTGAGACCGAAGACTCCGCCGTGGTCAACGTCCGTTTTGCCGATGACGCGCTCGCGAGCATGACCATCTCCGACGCCACCGCCAGCCCCTGGAACTGGGAGGCCACCGCTCGCGAGGACCCGCAGTACCGCCCCTTCGACGCCGACGCCTACTTTATCGGCGGTACTAAGGGCGCCCTTTCGCTGCCCCGCCTGCACCAGTTCTCCTACGACGGCGCCTCCAACTGGCACAAGCCGCTGCAGATGGAGATTCCGGCAGTCGACCCCGCGCTGCCGCACAAGATGCAGCTCAAGCACTTTGTGAAGGTTGTCCGCCGCGAGGTCGAGCCCGTCGTGACGCCCGCCGATAACGTCAAGACGCTCACGCTTCTCAACGCCATCAAGGAGGCCGCCGAGACCGGCCAGCTCGTCGAGCTGTAACGCCTTAGGGCAGACCGCGGCAGAAGCCCCATGCCGAACCCTTCGGTCCGCCACCAACAAGCCCCTCTTCTTTGCCCCGCGAGCAGCCTCCTGCCCGCGGGGCTTTGCCGACGATTTTTCTGGGGCGGGGCATGACATGTGACAAAGGGACAGTCCCTTTGTCACATCGCGGGTGGTATCCTTGGTAGCCCTGTGCTGCAAACGCACCTTAAACGCAAGGAGTCCCATGGATCTTATCGCCCAGCTCGCCCGCGAGCTCAACCTTAAGGCCGCCAACGTCGAGGCGGCCGTCAAGCTCATCGACGAGGGCAACACCATTCCCTTTATCTCGCGCTACCGCAAGGAGGCCACAGGCGGAATGGACGACGTCGCCCTGCGCGCCCTCGACGAGCGCCTGTCCTACCTGCGCAATCTTGAGCAGCGCAAAGAGGACGTCATTCTGCTCATCGACGCCCAGGGCAAACTCACGCCCGAGCTCGAACAGCAAATTCGCGAGGCCACGCAGCTCCAGCGTGTCGAGGACCTCTACAAGCCCTACCGCAAAAAGCGCATGACCCGCGCACAGAAGGCCCGCGAGGCAGGCCTGGAGCCGCTTGCCAACATGATCATCATGCAGGCCTCGGCCAAGGGCAGCGCGCTCGACGCCGCCGCGGCATACGTCAACGAGAATGCCGGCTTCGACACGCCCGAGAAGGCGCTCGCCGGCGCGGCGGACATCGTGGCCGAGACGGTGGCCGAAGACCCCGAGAACGTCGCCGACCTGCGCGCCTTTACGCAAAACACCGCCGACATCGTCGTCGAGGCCACCGACCCCGCCGAGAAGACTCCCTACGAGCCCTACTACAACTATGATGAGCCGCTGCGCCGTATACCCAACCACCGCGTGCTGGCTATCGACCGCGGCGAGCGCGAGGGCAAGCTCCGCGTGCGCGTGAACGTCGACGGCGCTGCCGCCACAGCGCGCCTCAGCAGCCGTTGGCCCCGACGCCAGGGCGTCTTCGCGCCCGTCTTCGATGCCGCCATCGCTGACGGTTACAAGCGCCTCATGGCCCCCTCGCTGGAGCGCGAGGCCCGCGCCAAACTCACCGTTCGCGCCCAGACCGAGGCCATCAACGTCTTTGCCAAGAATCTCGAGGGCCTGCTCTCGGCGCGCCCCGTGCGCGGCGCCCGCGTGCTCGCGCTCGATCCGGGCTACCGCACCGGCTGCAAGGTCGCCGTCATGGACGAGACCGGCAAGCTACTCGACCACGGCGTGGTCTACCCCACCAAGCCGCGCCACGACGTCGCCGGCACCAAGCGCGAGCTCGCCCGCCTCGTCAAAAAGGACAGCGTCAACACCATCGTCATCGGCAACGGCACCGCCAGCCGCGAGACCGAGGAAGTCGTCTCGGAGTTCATTGCCGAGCAGGCGCCCGGCCTGCGATACACCATCGTTAACGAGGCCGGCGCGTCGGTGTACTCGGCTTCCGAGCTCGCCAGCCAGGAGTACCCCGACCTGGACGTCACCGTGCGCGGCGCCATGAGCCTGGGCCGTCGCCTGCAAGACCCGCTGGCAGAGCTCGTCAAGATTCCGCCCCAGTCTATCGGCGTGGGCCAGTACCAGCACGACCTTGACCAGGCCGAGCTCTCGCGCACCCTGGGCCACGTGGTGGAGGACGTCGTCAACCGCGTGGGCGTCGACGTCAACACCGCGAGCGCGAGCCTGCTGGGATACGTTTCGGGCATCACGCCGAGCGTGGCCAAGAACATCGTGGCTTTCCGCGAGGAAAACGGCGCCTTTACCGATCGCCGCCAGCTCAAGAAGGTCCCCAAGCTGGGGCCCAAGGCATATCTCAACGCCGCGGGCTTCCTGCGCATTAGCGGCGGCAAGAACCCGCTCGACGCGACAAGCGTCCACCCCGAGAGCTACGAGGTGGCCACAGCCGTCCTGGAGCGCGCCGGCGTTGCGGCAAGCGAGCTCAGCCGCGGCGGCGTGCCCGACATCGAGCGCCGCCTGGGCAGCATCTCGGCGCTAGCAAGCGACCTGAACTGCGGTACCCTGACGCTCATCGACATTGTCAACGAGCTCAAGAAGCCCGGCCGCGACCCGCGCGACGACGCGCCCGAGGTGGTCTTTAGCCGCTCGGCACTTTCCATCGATGACCTGGAGCCCGGCATGGAACTCAAGGGCACGGTGCGCAACGTCGTCGACTTTGGCGCGTTCGTCGACGTGGGAGTGCACCAGGACGGCCTTGTGCACATCTCCAAGCTGGCCAACCGCTTTGTCAAGCACCCGAGCGACGTGGTGCGCGTCGGTGACACGGTCAAGGTGTGGGTCGAAAAGGTCGATCGCGACCGCAAGAAGATCTCCCTCACCATGGTACAGGGCAAGTAAACCGCCAAAGCAAAGGTACCCCCTGTAGCGACGTGCAAAATCGCGAGTATTCTGCAAATTCCACCGTTCCGGATGCCCCCCAGAGGCGAAAAAGCAAAAACAGCCCCCGTTTTAGCGTCGTCAGAGCCAAAACGGGGGCCGTTCCATGCTTCGGCTAACTGATAAAGACCTTTACCTTGCTGAATACTCTCGATTTTGCACGGCGCAGGCGGGGGTACCTTTGCCCACGGCAGGATATGGAAGCCAAGCGCCAACTTGCTGGCAAGCTCGTGTCGGCAGCCCCGGCCTTTCCTTTGCCTAGCGCGACCCTCGCGAAGCGCGTGAGCGATAGGGAAAGGAAAGGCCGGGGCGAGCAGCCCGCGGCGTAGCCAGTGTTCGCGTTACGGCAGGATATGGAAGCCCAAAGCGGCGATATCCTTGGCAAAGCCGCGCACGGTGTCGAGCGAGACCTCGTACGGGTCGCGACCGATGTTCTTGCGCTTGGCCAGGATGCTGTTGGGCACTGTAATGATCTGGCAACCGCAGGCCTCGGCCTGGTAAATGTTGATGAGCTCGCGCGTGGATGCCCACAGGACCTCGCAGTTGGGCTTGGCGGCGGCCTTCTTGACCGACTCCGTCATAAACGGAATGGGATCGACGCCGGTGTCGGCGATGCGGCCGGCAAAGAGCGAGATGATGGACGGCGTCTCGGCGTCAACGGCCTCGACCATCTCGTCGACCTGCGTAGGCGTAAAGATAGTAGTGACGTTGACCTTGATGCCGTCGGCCGAAAGCTTGCGGACCAGCTCGGCGGTGGACTCGCCCTTGGTGGTCACGCACGGAATCTTGACGTAGACGTTGTCGGCCCAGGTAGCGATCTCGCGGGCCTCGACCTCCATGGTCTCGACGTCGTCGGCAAAGACCTCAAACGAGACGGACACATCGGTGATGTGGGCCAGGACCTCCTTGGCAAACGCGCGGTAATCCGTCACGCCGCCCTTCTTCATAAGGGACGGGTTGGTCGTGAAACCCTGAACGTTGCCGTTCTCGTACATGTCGAGCATGCCCTCGAGGTTTGCACCGTCAGCGAACACCTTGATTGCCATCTGCCTGATTCCTTTCGTTAGCATACGGCCGATAAACTGCTAAACACTTTACCTATGTTTATCAAGGCGTGAGCTGCGGGTTTTTATCTTCTCGGCGAACGGTATAAACACCTCAGTGTTTGGATTGATAAATCGATTGAGCATGCAAACGCAAAGAGTCGCAGTTTAAGCAAACGTCAGAAGGCGAGATTCATTAGATGAGGCCGAAATGTTGCATCGCTGTGACGGTGCCATCGTGTGCAACATCGTCGGTCACGTAGTCGGCGACTGCCTTGACCTCGGGCATGGCGTTGCCCATGGCCACGGCCGTCTCGACGGCGGCGAGCATGCCCAGGTCGTTGCCCGAATCGCCAAAGCCAAAGGTGCGCGCGTTGCCGGTGCGGCCCAGATACTCCAGCGCTCGCGCCACGCCCACGCCCTTGTCGATGCCCTTGGGGCTCAGCTCGCGATTCTGACCACCGGTGTTGCACAGCTCAAACTCGCGATCGATAAAGCCATCATCGTTGGCTACGCGAGCCAGGTCGCTCGCGACGATGCCTACCTTGCCCACGCGCAGACTGCCGTCGACGCGCATTTCCTCGGCGCTGTGCACCACAGAAGTGCCGATCAGAGATGACTGCTCAACACCCGCGGGTTCCAGGGCAAAAGTAGCCACGTTGGTCTCGAAAAAGGCTTCAATCCCTGCCGCGGCCATACGGCGTGCAAGCTCCTCAACAATGTCCTCGTCAAAGCAGTCCTCATGCACCACGCGGCCCTCGACCTCGAGCGTCGCCCCCGCCATGGCAACGACACCCGCCGGGTTCAGCGCACGCAGGCTATCGGCAATCAGCCACAAGGGGCGACCCGTGCAGATAAATGCCTGGTGCCCCGCGTCGCGCAGACGATGAAACGCCTCAACGACCGCCTGCGAGGGGTGAACCGCCGAAAAGTCCTTGTCGGTCATGTTGTCGGGATCGAACGACGTCAGCGTGCCGTCCACGTCAAAAAAGAGCACGGCGGAATCGGGGCACGCATCAATCATATGGGTTCCTTTCGGGGGCGAGAGTAAACGAAGCATCCATCATATAATGGAGCGACGCAACCAGAGAGGTCACCCATGGAATTTTACGCAAGCTGCCCCGAGGGCTTTGAGTCCGCACTCGCCGACGAGCTTAAACGCCTCGGGCTTTCGCATGTTCGCCGGCTGAAGGGCCGCGCTACATTTGAGGGCGAGCTCGAAGAAGGCTACCGCGCCTGTCTGTGGTCGCGCCTGGCGAGCCGCGTGTTCGTGGTACTCGGGCGCTTTGAGGCGCAGGATGCCGATGAACTGTACGATAGCGTTTACGACATCGCCTGGGAGACCATCATCCGCCCCGGCGCCACCATCGCCATCACCGCCCGCGGCGTGACCGAGCAGCTGCGCAACACGCGCTTCTCGGCCCTGCGCGCCAAGGACGCGCTGTGCGACCGTCTGGCCGAGACCACGGGCCGTCGCGCCGATGTCGACGCCGCCGACCCCGACGTTCACCTGCTGCTTTCGCTGCGTCAGCGCCGCGCGAGCATCAGCCTGGACCTTTCGGGCGACCCGCTGTTCAAACGCCTGCCGCCCGCGGCAACCCGTGCCGGCGAGGGCGCGCACGTGCTGCGCCCCGACTACGCCGCCCTGGTGCTGGCGCAGGTCGGCTGGACCGCACTATGCGAGCGCGAGCTGACGGCCGACGATTACGAGAACGAAGCCCTGCCCACGCTGATCGATGCCTCGTGCGCCGGCGGCGGTCTGCTGCTGGAGGCCGTGAACATTCTGACCGACCGCGCCCCGGGCGCCGCACGCGAGCGCTGGGGCTTTGAGGGCTGGCAGCTGCACGACGCTGTCCTGTGGGAGCAGCTGCTTGCCGAGGCGCGCGAGCGCGAGGCGGCAGCGCGCGAGCGCCAGGCGCGCATCGTGGCCGTAGACATCGACCCCGCCGCCCGCAAGACTGCCGAGCGCATGGTCAAGTGCGCCGGCTACAAGCGTTTTGTCGACTTTTGTGCCGCCAAGCCCGCCACCGTGCTGGACCATGCGGGCGCCGTCGCCGGTGCCGCCGTGGTCGCGGACACCACCGAGACCCCGCTTTCGCTCATGCACGACGCCATGACGCTGGTCGGCGAGCTGCGCCGCGCGCCCGAGCTCGCTTCGGCACCGGTCGCCGCGCTCACCCGCGATGGCCTTATGGCCCGCGCGCTCCACGCCGAGCCCGTGCGCTCCATCGCCGTCATGCCCAACAACGAAGAGGCGACCGTCGAAGTCTGGCCTTCGCTCGACCACGCCGCCGCAGCGTTTGAGGCTGCGACCAGCGCAAACGCCGAGGGCGAGACCGCGGACGCCGACGACGTCATCAGCGACGAAGCCGCCGACACCTTCATGCCCGAACCTGCCGCCACGCTCGACCTGGGTGACGGCAAGCCGCTGCCCGTGCTCATCCCCGAGTCCGAGCAGTTCGCCAATCGTCTGCGCAAGAACGCCCGCCTGCGTCGCAAGTGGGCAAAGCGCGAGGGCGTGAGCTGCTACCGCGTCTACGATGCCGACCTGCCCGATTACTCCGCCGCCATCGACCTGTACGAGGGTTGCCCGCAGACGCCGGGCCGCTGGCTCGTCATCGCCGAATACGCCGCGCCCAAGACCATCGACCCCGCACTGGCCCAGGCCCGCATGCTCGACATCTTGGCCATCGCGCCGCGCATCCTGGATGTTCCGGCCGAGCACGTGCACGCCAAGGCCCGCATGCGTTCGCGCGGCGGCTCGCAGTACGGCAAGCAGGGCGCCGGCAAGGGCGCATCGGGTGAGCGCGCCAACATCGCGCGCCGTCGCCTGCCGCTCATCGAAGAGGGCGGCCTCACCTTTGCCGTCAACTTTGACGACTACCTGGACGTCGGCATCTTCTTGGACCACCGCGTCACCCGCAACCTGGTGCGCGAGCACGCCAAGCAGGCGCGCCGTTTCCTCAACCTGTTCGCCTACACCGGCACTGCCACCTGCTACGCAGCCGACGGCGGCGTCGAGGAGACCGTGACGGTCGACCTCTCGAACACCTACCTGGATTGGGCCGAGCGCAATATGCGCCAGAACGGCTTTGTGGGGCCGCAGCATCACTTTGTGCGCGACGACGTGCTCGCCTGGATTCGTGACCAGCGCCAGACGCGCAACCGCTGGGACCTGATCTTTGTCGACCCGCCCACGTTCTCGAACTCGTCCAAGATGGGCCGCCGCACCTGGGATGTCCAGCGCGACCATGTTGAGCTTTTGGCCGGCGTGTCGCGCCTGCTCGCACAGGGCGGCCATGCCATCTTTAGCTGCAACCTGCGCGGCTTCCGCCCCGAAACGCGCAAGCTCGCCCGCGCGGGCGTGGTGCTGGAGGACATTACGGCGCAGACCATCCCCGAGGACTTCGCGCGCAACCAGAAGGTGCACCACTGCTATATCGTGCGCCGCCTGCCCATCGAGGACGCCATGGCCGAGGTCGGCTTTAGCGCCGAGGAAATTGCCGAGCGAACCGAGGAGCTGCGCAACCCCGAGGCCCGCAAGCCTCGCGCGGCAGCGCCCGCGCACGCGCAGACCGGCAACGGCAAGCCCAACTTTGTCGGCAAGCCCTCCCCCGCCGGCAAGCCCAAAAAGAAAAAATTTTACGCCAGCAAGCCCAAGGGCAAATAACAAAGTTGCGGTGGAATACGGACTGTTTTGCCTGGAATTAGGCAAATTTAGACCGTATTTCACCGCAACTCATAGTGGGATGGCGGATGCCGACCTATCCCTGGATGACCAATCGGTAACCGATACCCACGTGCGTTTGGATATAGCGCGGATGCGCGGGGTCGGACTCAATCTTCTTGCGCAGCGTGCCCATAAAGACGCGCAGGCTCGCCAGGTCGCTCTTAGTTGCCGTGCCCCAAATCTCGTGCAGGATAAACTGGTGCGTCAGCACCTTGTCGGCGTTGTGTGCCAGCAGGCACAGGAGCTTGTACTCGATCGGCGTCAGATGCAGCTCCTCGCCATCCATCGTGGCGATGCCGGCATCAAAATCGATATGCAGCTCGCCGGTATCGAACGAGCCCTCGGAGACAACGCCGCCCGTCTGCGCATACGAAAGGCGCCTGAGCGTCGTGCGAATACGCGCGAGCAGCTCCTCGACCGAAAACGGCTTGGTCAGGTAGTCGTCGGCACCGGCATCGAGCGCGCGGATTTTGTCCGCGTCCTCGCTGCGCGCCGAGACCACGATAATCGGCATGCCCGACCATGCGCGCACCGACTCCACCACCTTGACGCCGTCCATATCGGGCAGGCCCAGATCGAGCAGCACAATGCTCGGCGTCTGCGACGAGGCGGCGGCGATGGCGGCATGGGCGGTCTCCACGGCCATATGGCGCAAGCCGTGCGCCTCGAGCGCGGCAACAATAAGATTGCGGACGGCGGGGTCGTCCTCAACGACCAAGATGAGCGGTTTTACGGCAGAGTTCGGCACAGCGCTACTCCTTATCAAACGAAACGTCGGCGACGGGAAGCTCAATCGTAAAGACCGAGCCGTGCGGGTCCGCCGCGGCAACCTCTATGCTACCGCCATGCGCCAACGCAATGGAGCGGCAGAGCGAAAGTCCCAGGCCCACGCTGCGGTGACTGTCAGCCAGACCGTGGTTGGCGGTATAGAACGACTCGAAGATCCGTTCGCGATCCTCGGGTGCGATGCCCGGACCATCATCGGCCACCGAGCACGCCACGCGTCCATCGTCGACGCTAATCGAAATCACGATATGCGAGCCTGCGGGCGTATAGGTGATGGCGTTGTTCACCAGATTGACCACCAGCTGCACCATCAGGCGCGCATCGACGTTGACGAGCGCCGGCTCATCGCACGCCACCACCTTAAGGTCGTGCTCGCGCACGGCCGGATTTACGTGGCGCAGCGCCTCCTCGACGATATCGTCCATGAGCTCGAGCGTAGTCGACAGGCGCATACCGCCACCCTCGAGCTTGGTGATGGCGAGCAGGTTCTCGACGGTGGCGTTGAGCCACAGCGCATCCGAGCGAATGGATAGAAGCAGGCCGCGGCGCGTCTGGGCATCGAGCACGGCGGTGCCGGTCGAGCCCTGGTCGAGCAGCACGTCGGCATTACCCGAAATACTGGTAAGCGGTGTGCGCAGATCGTGCGAGATTGAGCGCAGCAGGTTGGCGCGCAGCTGTTCGTTTTTGGCAAGCACCGCCGCCTCCTCGCGGGCCTCCATGGCGCGGGCGCGGTCGAGCGCCAGCTCGCCTTCGCTCACGATGGCATCGGCAAGCGTCCGCTCCTCATGCGTCAGCACGTCGGGCTCGGCAACGATAGCCAGCACGCCCACCACCGAGGCGGGGTCGCCCGAGCGCACGAAGCCGTCGCCCGTGCGAACCGTCAGGTAGATGCCATAAAACGCCGAGCCGCCATAGGTGGCATCGAGCGGCGTTCCCACATAGGCGGACGCCGAGAGCCGCGGCGGCATCTGCGGCGCCAGCTCATGCACCGGCGCGGCATCGCCCACGGCCGTGTATGTCGCACGCGGCAGCAGGTCATCGCCCTCGGCGTCAGCGCTGTACCACACGACCGGACAGCCCGAAAGACGCGCCAGCTGCGTTGCCATGGCATGGACAATCTGCTGCTGATCGGCGCACCGCTGCAGCATGCGGTTGGTCTCGAGCACCATATGCGTGCGGCGGTCGCTGGCGGCAGCCTGTGCCAAGGCGCGGCGCAGGGCCAACGCAATCGAGCTCGACACAAGCGAGACCACAAACATGATGAAGAACATGCCGGGATAGACGCGGTCGATAAGCGACAGCGAGTAGCGCGGGTCGACAAACAAGAAGTTGTAGAGCGCCACGGCGGCAGCCGAGCTCAGCAAGCAATACAGGCGACTCCAGGTAAAGAATGCGCACAGCTGAACGGCGAACACATAGACGATCATGATGCTCGGCGCGAGACCCGGATGGTCGAGCAGCGCGCCCACAATCGTCGCCGCGACCAGCAGCCCCACCGACACGCAGGCGTCATACAGAGGAGTGCGGCGCGTCAGCGTTGTGCGCCGCCACCAAAAGCTATCGGCAATATCACCGTCCGTACGGACGTCCATCAGCGCCCCGCCCCTCTCTCAAAAACAAAAACCACCACAGGGGACAGGCACCTTTGTGGTGGTTTCCCTTGTGGTGGTTCCAAGTGTATAGCCTTTGCAACCGGCGGTCGCTAGACAAACAGCACGTGCGCGAGCAGGGCACACACGCACACCGCTCCAAATACCAGTGCCACGATCGAGATCACGCGGTCGGCCATATCCATGTTGGCACGGTTCGTCAAAAACCGATCTTCGGCGGCATCGGCGCGTGCCTCACGTACCAGCTCGGCAACCACCTCGCGGCCATCAAGCATCTTTGCATCCATGTTTGCCTCCCCGGCCTCAATCTTGTCCATCGAAAACCAACCCGTGCAACCTGTCGGCGCCTACGGGCGCTCGTTGGGAGCCAGGCGCTGCATCTTGTTCACGGCTTTGAACTTGGTGAACAGCGGCACGTACTCAAAGCTCACGTTGGAGTTCTCCAGGCCGTACCAGCGTGCAGGCGTGCCGGCGGCACGGCGGATGATGTACTTGAGCGTGATGGCCGTACGCTCGCTCGGCTCCACATCGCTTTCGGGCGCCAGAAGCTTACGGATCAGGACGAACTTGAACGTACCGATGTTGCCCGGATCCTTGTAGACCGAGTAGTCATGCGTCTGCGCCGGCAGCTCGCCGGTGGCAGCCAGGTCCTGAACGACCTGGCGCAGGTAGGCATTGACGCGCTGGTTGATCTTGTAGCCCAGGTACAGATGCACGCGGAACACGTAGTCGGTGCCGAACGTCTCGACCGAATAGGCAAAGGTGTGCGGTTCGTCCATGGTCTCGACATTCACGAACCACCAGGCGCGAGCGCGCTTGGGATGCTTGTCCAGGATCGAGTAGACGATATCACGGTCGATGTAGTCGGTATGGGTGTCCTTGGTCAGGTACACGATGTTGTCGCTCAGGCGCTCGTAACGGTCGTCGTCGCGCAGGCGCTTGAGCTGCGGCAGGTAGCTGCGCAGCGGCAACAGCGTAAACTGGCGCTGCTCGACCGCCGTGCCGTTGTACCAGCACACCATAATGCCCATGATGAGTGCAGCCATGAGGATGGTGAAGTAGCCGCCGTGGAAGAACTTGGTGAGCGAGCTCACGAAGAAGAAGCCTTCGAGCAAAAGGAAGAAGGCCGCGAAGATCCACGGAGCAACCTTGAGCTTGCGCTCCTCGTGCAGGTAGAAGAAGAGCAGCAGCGTGGTGCACATCATAGTCAGCGTAATGGCAAGGCCGTAGGCGGCTTCCATATGCGCCGAGTTCTGGAACAGCAGCACCACGATGACGCAGCCGACAAGCATGACGTTGTTGACCATGGGGATGTAGAGCTGGCCCTTGGTCTCGGCAGGGTAGAAGACCTGCATGTGCGGCATGAGGTCCAGGCGGCTGGCCTCGGACACCAGCGAGAATGCGCCGGTGATGAGCGCCTGCGAGGCAATGATGGCCGCGACGGTGGAAAGGCCTACGGCAAACGGGCGCAGGCCCGGGGCGAGCATCTGGTAGAACGGGTTGAGATCGGCAATGCCCATGAGCTCGGGGTTGGCAGCGTTGTTCATAAGCCAAGCGCCCGGCCCATATAGGACAGCAGCAGGCAGCACTTAACGAACGGCCAGGTAGCGTAGATGTTGCCGCGGCCGACGTGGCCCATGTCGGAGTAGAGCGCCTCGGCACCGGTGGTGGCGAGGAAGCAGCTGCCCAGAATCATGATGCCCGCGTGGTTGTTGGGGCTCAGCAAAAAGGCGATGCCGCGCACCGGGTTGAGGCACAGCAGCACGGCGGGGTGCTGGAAGACAAAGAACAGACCCGTGCCGCCCAGGAACAGGAACCACAGCGTCATGATGGGGCCAAAGGCGTGACCGATCTTGGCCGTACCGATGCGCTGTACCAAGAAGAGCGCGATGATGATGGCGAGCGTAATGGCGACGACGCGGCCCTGATCATCGCCCAGCACGGCATGGACCGCCGGGATGGTGCGCAGGCCCTCGATGGCCGTGGTAACGGTAACGGCCGGCGTCAGGATGCCGTCGGCGAGCAGCGCGGCGCCACCCAGCATGGCGGGGATGATAAGCCACTTGCCGCAGCGCTTGACCAGGCTGTATAGGGCAAAGATGCCACCCTCACCATGGTTATCGGCGCGCAGCGAGATGAGCACATACTTGATGGTGGTCAGCAGCGTGACCGTCCACACGACAAGGGAGAGCGCGCCGAGCACGAACTCCTCCGTGACGCTTCCGATGCCGCCGTTGCCGGCAACGAGCGCCTTGGTTACATACATAGGGCTGGTGCCGATATCACCATACACCACGCCCAGCGTGACGAGCATCGCCGAGATGCTCACAGGAATCGCAGCGTGCGAGGCTGCCTCCTTGGCCTTTTGTTCCATAAGCCGGTTTCCTCCCAACTTTAATGTTCGAAGGGATTATAGGTAATCGGCCCATGTTTGATTGGCACTGTTTTCCCAGCTAGATAAAGATTTATACAGTCTTTAGGCTACCGCGGCGATATGGAATGCGGCAAAGGGACTGTCCCTTTGTCACATTCGTCATTTTCCGAGCCAGTTTTTGAACCACCACTCCATGGAGCGGCTCATCTCGGCCATAAAGGGACTCGTGTGCTTGCGGGTGTAGATATCCACAACACGCTCCCCCACCTCGCGGGCATGCGGGCGAAACATCGCGTCCATCTCGGCCACCTGCGCGTCCATAGTCGCAGCATCGGCGCGGCAGTAGCGCTCCTCGTGCACCAGGTTCACCACAGGATGCGCAATGGCCGGACGCTCTTACGGGGCGTGCCGATGATGAGCATCGACAGCGGCATGGTATAGGGCGGCAGATCGAGCAGCTCGGCAACTTCCTCGGCATTCTCGACGATATCACCGATGTAGCAGCTCCCCAGCCCCAGGGCTTCGGCGGCAACCACGGCGTTTTGCGCGGCGATCACGGCATCCTGCGCCGCGATGGCAAAGTCGCCCAAACCCGGCGCGCGGCGGGGCGCCTTGCCCGTGCGCTCGACAAACTCGGGCTCAAAGCAGCCCACGTGCTCAAACAGATCGATCCACTTGGCATAGTCGACCACAAATATAAGTGCCCAGGGCGCCTTGGCGATCATGGGCTGGTGATCGCACAGGTCGGCCAGACGATCGAGCGTGGCCTGTTCGCGAATGCTTACGATGGAGTACATCATCATGGCGCCTGCCGACGGCGCACGGCTCGCCGCATGCAGGATCGCCGCCCGCTGCTCGTCGGTCACCGCCACGGGACGGTCGTCGTCATCACGCGCGAAGGCACGCGTGGAGGAACGGTGCTCCAACGTGTCCAGCACCGCATTGCCCGTGGTCTCGACCGGATAGCCACACGTATCCACAGCCTTGGTGCAAACCTGCTCGTTCATCGCCTCATCCTCGCTAATTCTTTAAGAAGCCTTTACGTTTCCGTGTAATTCCCGTCCATTATCGCGCAGGTCGCCACTACATTGCGCCACACCGCCACACGTGCGCGTTAATATGGCTGGTTGTTGTGCGCAGCCACCAATTGCAGCGCATATCTTGGTAACAATCGGGTAAACCCCCGTTTTCGTACGTTTTAGTTTGTGAGGAGTCTCAGCATGTTCGCTGCCGCCATCTCGCTCGTCGGTCTTGCGGCGACCGTCTACCTTGTCTTGCGCGAGGCCAAGGCCATTCGCGCTCAGTCGGGCACCGTTGCCAAGAGCACCCTTGGGTGGAGCGTCGCCTTCGGCCTGTTCCAGGTCTTTTTGACCATTTGGGGCGCCGTGGGCCTCGTCGCCCAAAACGAGCCGCTCGCCTTTGTGATGCTCATCCTGACCAACGCCATTCTCACCGGCTGCGCTTGGGCCAGCATCGCACGTGACCGCATCGCCCCACGCGTCTTTGCGTTCGCCGCGCCCGACGCCCCCGCCCCCACCGGCAAGCTCGCCCGTCTGCGCGGCGCCTTTGTGGGCAAGCCACTCGTCGCCGCCGTCCTGTGCCTGCTGCTCGCCGGCGTCTTTGCGCTGTTGGGCATGGAGGTCTCGTCCAACCACGACTTTACCTGGGTCTACCCCCTGTGCATCCTGCTCGAGTGGGCCATCATCACCACGCTCATGGTCGGCCTGTTCTTCCTGTTCCAGCGCCACGGCGCAGCTTCCGCGGTCCTGGCCTTTGCCCTCTTTGTCCTGGGCATTGCCGAGTTCTTCGTCATCACGTTTAAATCCATGCCCATCCAGCCGGGCGACCTTTCGGCCATCTCCACCGCCGCCGCGGTCGCCGGCACCGGCTACACCTTCTCGATCTCGCTGTTCTGCGTGCTGTCCATGGGCTTTACCGCCATCGCCATGCTGCTGTGCGAGTACGCCGGCCTGGTAGCACCGCACCGTCAGAAGGGTGCCGCCAACGCCAAGCGTATGCTGCTCACCAACCTGCTCGTGGCAGTGCTGTGCCTGGGCGGCGTAACCGCGCATGTCACGCTCATCGACTACTACAACACCCTCGGCATCACCGTCTACACCTGGCGCCCGCTCGAGAGCTACTGGCGCGAGGGCTACCTGCCCGCCTTTATTAGTGCGGCGCAGTCCATCAAGCCGCCCAAACCCGCCGACTACTCCGTCGACGATGCCAAGGCCACGCTCAAAAAGTACGCCAAGGCCTACGACAAGTCCGACGCGGCCAAGAGCGACGAGCGCGCCGCCGCAAAGGAGCAGTTCGACAGCGAGAAGCCCACGGTCATCGCCATCATGAACGAGACCTTCTCGGATCTTTCGATCTACCAGAACATGCGCGCCGGCTACGAGGGTCCGCAGTACTTTAAGAACCTGTCCAACTGCCTCAGCCGCGGCAAGCTCTACGTGAGCGCCTACGGCGGCGGCACCGCCAATACCGAGTTTGAGTTTATGACCGGCAACTCCATGGCCAACCTGGGCTCGGGCGTGTACCCCTACACCATCTACAACATGGAAACGACCGGGAATCTGGCAGAGCAGTTCAAGTCGCTCGGCTATTCCACCACCGCCATGCACCCCAACCACGCAACCAACTGGAACCGCGAGAACGTCTACAAGGACTTTGGCTTTGACCAGTTCCTGTCCATCAACGACTTCCAGGGCGCCGATACCCTGCGCGGGATGGTGACCGACCAGGCTACCTACGACAAGATTCTTGAGCTGCTCGACCAGAACGCCGATCCGCAGTTTATCTTCGACGTGACCATGCAGAACCACTCGGGCTACGACACGGGCCTGCTGCCGGTCGACAAGCAGATGCACCTGAATATCGACACGACCGACCTGGACGCCAAGACCGTCGAGGACGGCACGCTGTCCGATGTCGACGAGTATGTCTCGTGCATCGAGCAGTCCGACCAGGCGCTGCGCTACTTCCTCAACGCCCTGAGCAAGCTCGACCGCAAGGTTGTCGTGGTGTTCTGGGGCGACCACCAGCCGTTCTTCCCGTCCAAGTTCAACGACAAGTGGTTTACCGGCGAGGACGACGCCACACATCAGGAGCGTCTGTGGCAGACCGACTACATCATCTGGGCCAACTACGACGTTGCCGGTTGCGACCAGACGAGCGAGGTCGACGACCTGTCCACCAACTATCTGTCCACCCAGCTGATGCAGCTAATCGGCGCACCGCTGACCGACTACCAGAAGGCGCACATGACGCTGCGCGAGTCGCTGCCCGCCATCAACTCGGTGGGCTACGAGGACGCCAGCCTGCGCTGGGCGCTCTCCTCCAACGTCACCGGTGATGACGCCGCTGCCGCAGCTGCCACCAAGGCGCGCGAGGATTACGCCAAGATGCAGTACTACGAGATGTTCCGCGACGGCAAGAACGTCTACACCGAGCACTTCCAGACCGAGGCCAACGAGACCGACCCCAACCTGGCGCCGGGTACGACCAAGATTAAGTAGCGAGCCTGTATCCCGGTTCGTCTGCCCGGACGGCGCGGAACGTAAGGTTCCCTGCTCGGACAGTCCTGCGCAAGACGAAGGCCACATTAAGTGGCCTTCTTTGCGTGCGGAACTCGCGATGAACCTTATATGCCTCCGCCTGGACAGACGCCCTGTTGTTGGAGCGCGGCTTGTCATGGGGGTATCCGCAACATATATAAGTTGAAGGCCACGTCTTGTGGCCTTTTTTGCATCCGGAAACCGTGTCCCAGAATTCACGTCCGGAGTGGGATGCAGTTTCCGCTTACGGCCCCGTTGGGAAACTGCATCCCACTCCGATTGCAAATTCCGGGTCGCATTTTCCACCAGAGCCCTCAACCGGAAACCGCATCCCATTCCAAAGGCAAATTCCGGGACACACTTTCCGAAACCCCATCCATCCGGAAAGCCCGTCCCACTCTGAATACATCCAGCGAACGCATGCGAGTGTGTCGTCCAGGACGGTCTCGTCATCGGGGTAATGGAAAATGTCACCCCAAACGCCTGCCACGGTTGCGCCTACAAGTGTCAAGAAAAAAGCCTCGAGAACTTCGAGGCTTTCACATTTGTATTGTTTTGCACGAAGGATCGCGGACGGCGAAGCTACTCCCCCAGCACGGCCTTTTTGGCGGCTGCAGCCATGTTGTCCAGATCTTCCTTGGTGGGATGGTCCTTTGCGGCAACCCAGTTGTCGAGCAGCATCTTAAATCGGGCGTTGTCGGGATCTTGCTCGAGCATGGCCTCGTAGCGCTGCTTGACCGCAGGGCCCATCTTGCCCTGGACACATCGCCCAGCCCGCAAGCTCGGCATCCCCAGCCAAATTGGAAGTCACGCGATCAATAATCTGCTGGTAATAGCTCTGGTCGGCCCCAAACCGCAGGTGCCAAACAGGAAGACGCGCTTGCCGTGCAAAGCGGAGAGCAACGCCGCGACCGAAGGCGTGCACGCGCCCTTGTCGCACCAAAAACCGACGAGCACCGTGTCGGCCGCGCAGGCGCCCTGCGCCTCGAGCGCAACCTGATCTGCATCCGCATCGTCGCTCAACGCCGCGGCATGGACAAACTCAACGCCCGCAGCCTGCAGAGCGCGCTTGATCGCACCCGAAACCATCCTGGTATTACCGCTCTTGCTGTTAACCACCAAAGAGCACGTCATAGTCACGTTGCCTCGTATCCCCCAAAACTAAAGCCACTAATGCAATTTATTAGATGACTATCTTAGTACTAACGTGACAGATGTAAACCACCGTCTGTCGATTGATTAATTTGCCCCACGGGCTTGCTTACTGGGCAAACTGGCTGCGGTAGAGTTCGGCGTAGAAGCCGCCTGCCGCTAGCAGCTCGTCGTGCGTGCCGCGCTCGATAATCTGGCCGTCGCGCATGACCAGAATGCAGTCGGCGTTGCGAATCGTGCTCAGGCGATGCGCCACGACAAAGCTCGTACGGCCGGCCATGAGCTCGTCGAATGCCGCCTGCACCTGCAGCTCGGTACGCGTATCGATGCTCGACGTTGCCTCGTCCAGCAGCAGAATCGCCGGATCGGTGAGCATGACGCGCGCGATGCACAGCAGCTGTTTTTGACCCTGGCTAAACATGCCGCCGCCCTCGCCGATGACCGTATCGTAGCCGCTTGGCAGCTGCACGATAAACTTGTGCGCATGAGCGCGCTTGGCGGCCTCGACAATCTGCTCACGCGTGGCGTCGGGACAGCCGTAGGCGATGTTTTCCGCCACCGTGCCCTCGAACAGCCAAGTGTCCTGCAACACCATGCCAAAGGCATGGCGCAGGCTTGCGCGCGTGTAGTCACGCGAAGACCTGCCATCGACCGCAATGCGACCGGCATCGATATCGTAAAAGCGCAGCAGCAAGTTGATGAGCGTCGTCTTTCCGCAGCCCGTGGGACCGACCAGGGCAAAGCGCATGCCGGGCTTGGCCTCGATGCAGATGTCCTGCAGCAGCTTGCGGTCGGGCACGTAGCTAAAGTCCACATGCTCAAAGGCGACCTCGCCATGCGGGGCGGCAAGTTCCACGGCGTCCGCCGCATCGGGCTCCTGCTCGCGGGCATCGAGCAGCGCAAACATGCGGCGCGCCGAGGCATACGCCGTCTGGATCTGCGTAATGACGTTGGTGACCTCGTTGAACGGCTTGGTGTACTGGTTGGCATAGGACAGGAAGATCTGCACGCCGCCCACCGTAAGCGCCGCGGGCACGCCCGTGATCACGCCCACGCAGCCGATCACAGCGACCACGGCATAGATGATGTTATTGATAAAGCGCGTGCCGGGGTTGGAGAGCGAACCCATAAACTGCGCGCGCTCGCCCGCGGTGTAGAGCTCGGCGTTGAGGGCATCGAAGCGCTGCTGAGCGTTGGGACCATAGGCAAAGGCGTCGACAAGCTTTTGCTCGCCTACGTACTCCTCGATATGACCACCGAGCTGGCCTTGGATGCGCTGTTGAGCAGTGAAGCTCTTATTGGAAAGCTTGGCGATGGCACCGGCCGCAAAAATGGAAAGCGGCGTGACGAGTACCACCACGAGCGTCATGGTCAGGTTAATGGAGAGCATAAACGCGAGCGTGCCCACGATGGTGATGACGCCGGTGAAGAGCTGCGTGAAGCCCTGCAGCAGACCGTCACCCACCTGGTCGACATCGTTGACCACACGGCTCATAAGGTCGCCGTGGGCATGGCCGTCGATAAAGCTGAGCGGCATGCGGCCGAGCTTGTCGCTCGCCTCCACGCGCATGTCGCGCACCGTCTCGTAGGACAAGCGGTTGACGCAATAGCCCTGCAGCCACTGGAAGGCCGCGGCACCTACCACGACGAGCGCGAGTTTGGTGACAAGCGGCAGCAGTGCATCGAAATCCACCTGCCCGGCGGCGACGATAAGGTCGATGCCCTCGCCGATGAGAATGGGCGTGTAGAGTTGCAAGATCACCGAGATGGCGGCGCTCACAAACGACGCCGTAAACGAGACGCGGTGCGGGCGAACATAGCCCAGCAGGCGACGGGTCACCGCGCCCACGGGATAGCGCTCAGGGTCGCCGGGCTGGCGCGGACCGTCGCCCAGGTCGTTGAGGCTATCGTTACCGGACACGTTGGCCGTCATCGTGGCGACCGAACCGGAGGAAGTGTACGGATTCATTTAGCAGCCCTCCTTTGCGCAAGTGGATGCCGGGGCAGCCGGGGCGGACGCGGGACTTGGGACGGGCGCGGGCGCCGCACTCCCCTGCTGGCCCTCGAGTTCCTCGCGGCGCAGCTGCGACTGGCAGATCTCGCGATAGAGCTGGCAGCTCGTGTACAGCTCATCATGCGTGCCCAGGCCCGCAACCGAACCGTGATTGAGCACGCAGATCATGTCGGCGTCGCGCACGGTCGAGACGCGCTGGCTCACGATGACGGTCGTGAGCGGCAGCCCGCCCTCGGCAGCACCGCGCACGCTGCGCTCGCGGATGGCATGGCGAAGCGCCGCGTCGGTCTTAAAGTCAAGCGCCGAGGCGGAGTCGTCCATGATCAATATCTGAGGCGAGCCCACCAGGGCGCGCGCGATGGTCAAGCGCTGGCGCTGGCCACCGCTGAAGTTCTTACCGCCCGCCTCGACCGGGGCATCGAGCCCCTGCGGCTTGTTGCGCACGAACTCGCTCGCCTGCGCCATGTCGAGCGCTGCCCAGAGTTCCTCGTCGGTCGCCGACTCGTCACGCCAGGTCAGGTTGCTGCGAATGGTGCCGCTCACCAGCGACGTGCGCTGCGGAACAGTCGCGACCACACGGCGCAGCTGATCGAGCGGCCAGGCGCGCACGTCGGCGCCCATCACGCTCACGCTGCCGGTACTCGCATCGTACAGGCGCGGGATGAGCGAAACGAGCGTGGACTTGCCACTGCCCGTGCCACCGATAATGCCGAGCGTTTTGCCCACCGGCAGCTCCAGGGTCACATCGCTCACGGCATTTGCCGCGCCCACGCCAAACGAAAAGCTCGCATGGTCAAAGCTCAACGCAGGGGACCGGAACAGCGCCACCCGCCAGTTCGCCCGGCTCGGGCAGTGCGACCGGCTGGTTGCCCTCATCGGTAATGCTCGGCACGCAATTGAGCACCTCGTTGATACGCGACGCGCTGGCGCTCGACTTGGTAAAGACCACGACCAGGTTGGCGACATACACGATGGAGGTGAGGGTCTGCGTCATGTAGTTGACGAACGCCATGACCTGACCCTGCGTGAGCTCGCCCACGTTGACCTGGATGCCGCCGACCCACAGGATGGCGCACACGCCCAGGTTCATCACAAGAAACGTGACGGGGTTGAGAATCGACGAGAGCTTGCCCACCGCGATGGCAGTATTGGCCTGGTCATCGGCGGCTTGGGCAAAGCGCTCGCGCTCGTGGTCCTCGCGCACGAAGGCGCGAACCACGCGGGCGCCCGAAAGGCCCTCGCGGCAGATAAGCGCGATGCGGTCGAGCTTTGCCTGCAGCTGCTTGTAATACGGAATGCAGCGCGCCATGACAAACCAAAACACCAGGCCGATGGCGGGCGTGCAGATCAAAAAGATCATGCCGAGCTTAAGGTCGATGGCAAGGGCCGCGCACATAGAGCCCACCGCCAAGAAGGGCCAGCGGATGAGCATGCGTACGCCCAGCGCCACAGCGAGCTGCACCTGGTTGACGTCGTTGGTGATGCGGGTGATAAGCGACGGCGTGCCAAAGCGATCGAGCTCGGCATAGCTCAGCTTGTTGATGTGCTGGTAGAGCGCACCACGGATATCAGTGCCCATGCCCTGCGAGGTGAGCGCCGCCATCTTTTGGCAGACGAGCGTAAACGAGATGCCGATCACAGCCATGGCGGCGAGCACCGCGCCGTAGCGGACGACGGCGTTGACATCGTGTGCGCCGATGCCCTTATCGATCATCTGGGCAATCACCAGCGGCGTCAGCAGGTCAAAGATCACTTCGATCAACTTACACGCAGGGCCAATCACCATATATCGGCGAAACTTACCACCAAAACGCCTGAGCAGCTCAATCATGTATAGGCGCTCCCTATCATCATTCACACTCAATTCGAATCATGATAGTACTGTCGCCCCAAAGAAGCGTAAACAACTCGTCATTTCTAATGGGGTTCGGTTTCCAAAGAAGCGGAGAGGTGCGCATGCCCAGCCAGTGTCGGGTCGACCGCTTGGTATACTTACATTAGTGCTACCAAGTTAGTCGCCGACCCTTGAAATGAGGTGCCGAGATGAACGACATTCTCGCAAGAAGAGCAAGACGAGCAACTGTGGGCATCGCCCTTTCCGCGGCACTTGTCGCGGGAATCGCCCCCGTAACGGCGATCGCGGCAGAAACCAGTTCCCCCACCGGTGCGGCCGTTTCGCAGACGAGCGCCGCCAACGGCAATTCGGGCGCCCCGCAGACAGAAGACGCGGCCGCCGCAAAAGAAAAAGCGTATGCAGCCATGCAGGAAGCGCTCAAAAACCTCGAGGCCGCAAAAGACGCCGCAAGTCCCGAGAAAATTGCGGAAATCGATGATGACATTGCCGCATTTCAAGAACTCTACGACATGGTGGTGGCGGAAGCCGCCAAACAGAGGGAACCCCTTCCCGCCATGCAAGCGAACGTCGATGCAGCCCAAGCCAAATACGATGAGGCCCACAACCGGACAAGCGGCCTTCAGGCAGAATTAGATAAGGCACTTGAAGCACTCGGCGGCGAGGAGCCCAGCACAGCTATTAAGGAGCATATTAAGCAGTTGCGCATGGAGATCATGACGGCAGAAAGGCGAGAAGAATCTTGTGAAGATGATCTTCACCGCTACCAACGCCGGCTCGAAAGCCAGGAAAAACAGGTTCAGTATTTCGAAAGTGAGGCAAAGGAAGCTAAAGCCCACATCGACGAGGACATAGCCAAGCGAAATGCGCTCCTTAGCGATTTGGAAAAGGCGCAAGCGGCCTATGACGACGCCTGCAAGGCATACGAAGAGGCAAAGGCCGCGGCAGACAAGGCCACCTCGCCCGAGATAACGAAACCCGCCGAGACAGTGCCTCCCTCCGGCTCAACGCAACCCGCCGAGGCGACACCGCCCGTTGCCTCACCTGCAACCGGCAAAGACGCCCTACCAAGCTCCACCAAGCAGGCGAACTCGAGCAGCAGCAAGCAGGCAAGTACGGACGGTGGCAAGCTCGCAAACACAGGCGACACAGCACCGAGCGCAATCGCACTCGCCGGAATCGCCGCCGCAGGCCTCGGAATAACCGCCACGGGTGTACGCCGCCTCAAGAACTCAAAATAGCCGCCAGAGCATACCATCTTCGCCAATCCACAAACCCAGAGACAAAAGAGGCCCGTTTCCCCAGGGAAACGGGCCTCTTTAACTGCAAAAAAATTCAAGCAACAGCACCGCCGCCTCTTGAACCGCATAGCCATCAATGCCCAGACAACACCAGCAAGCCGCATTCCGCAAGGGATAGATTTAATTAGATAAACGCGCCTTTACGGGTGATTTTCGGACGACGGGGCCCGGCCGGCGGCGAGGTATTTGGTAGTCGAGCGATCCCGCAGGCGCAGCCGAGGACCAGCGAGACACCAAATACCTCGCCGCCGGCCGGGCCATGTCACGGCACCAAAAAAGCGCCCGTGCGCTCGATGGATTCGGATGCCCGACAGAGGCTCCTTATGGCTGCTTCCTTCCGGACCTGACCAGATTCGGAACATGTCGTCATCCGAACCCATCGAACGCGCTAGGCGCTCGGTATATCTTACCTGCTCCCGTCCAGCAGGGCAAGTGGGGCGAACCCATCGGATGGATTCGCCCCACTCGTCCATATCGCTAGCGGCGCTTGCGGTACAGGACCGCGCCGCCCGCGACGGTCAGCGCGCCGATGCCGGCCATGGCGCCGAGCGCCTCGACCGGCAGGCTGCGGTCGCCGGTGTCGGGCATGCCGCCCTTGGAGCCGTCGCCGCCGGAGCTGCCGCCGGAGCCGTTATCTGAACCGCTGCCCGAGCCGCCGCCCGGCGTGCCGGGGTTCTCGGGGGTGCCGGGGGTCCCGGGATTCTCGGCGTAGCTGTTGGTGAAGACCGGCGGCACGTTGGCGTCGCCCTCGTAGGAGACCTTCGCCGACAGGTAGCCCGTCTTGGTGCCGTCTGCCGCCTCGTCGCCCACCGTGACGACGATCTTGTGCACCGCCTTGTCGTAGGTCACGTGCGCCTGGCCGTCGTCGACCTCGCTCACCGTGAAGGTGTAGGTGCCGGCCTGCTTGAACGTCAGCGCATCGAACGTGACGCTGCCGTCCGCGGCGTTCTTGGCGGTCGACATGACCTTGCCGTCCTGGCTCTTGAGCTCAAAGCTAAACTGGCCAGCCTTGAGCTTGGCGCCCTTGAGCACCTTGGCGGCGCCCAGCTTGAGGGTGACGGGTGCGGCCTCGTAGCCGTTGGTAAAGGTCGCCGAGGTGTCGCCCGCGGCATTGCCCTCGGCATCCACAAGCTCGTGCTTGATGGCGAGCGTGCCGTTTTTGGCATCGGTGACCGTCGTGCGCACGCGGTACGTCGCCTTGTCGTACGTCACGCCGCCCGCCGTGCCGGCGACTTCGCGCAGCTCGTAGCTGTGCGTGCCGGGCGCGGTGTAGGTGACGGGGCTGAGCGCGACCGTGCCGTCGGCGGCGTTCCTGCCTGTCGCCGCGACGCTCTCACTGCCGTCGGCGGCAATCTCGACCAGCTGGAACTCGAACTCGCCCTCGGCCAGGTCACGGCCCTCGAGCATCTTGCTCACCGTGATCTGGTCGGTGACGGAGCTCGGCGTCGGGTTCACGCCGTAGGTGTTGGTGAACTCGAACGCGCCCTTGCCCTCGGGCGTGTCCTCTGCGGGCAGGACCTCCGCGGCGAGCGTGCCCGCGTTGGTGTCCTCGACCACCTTGACCGTGAAGGTCCTAGTCGCCGTCGCGTCATTGACCACGCCGTCGACCGAACCGGACTCGCTCACCCGGTAGGCAAACGTCTTGGTGCGCAGGCCGCCGCCGTCGATCTCGGCGTCATCGAGGTCGCTCGGCTGCTTAAACGTGACAAGGCCCAGCTCGACGTTGCCGGCGGCGTCGTTGGTCGCCTCGGTCACCGTCTTGCCGGAGGCGTCGACCGGTGCGGGCGCGCCGTCCAGCGGCTCAATCTTAAAGGTGTACTTGCCCGCGATGTCGGCCTGCGTGAGGCCGAGTCCGGCCTGGCTGAGCGCCAGCGTCTTGGTGCCCGCGAGGTCGACCGTCGCCTCGTTGGTGCCGTAGCCGTTCACGAACGACAGCATGCCGTCGGAGCCCTCGGGGTAGGCCACGGCCACATCCAGCCCGCCCTTGCCGTTATCGGTCACCTTGACGGTGATGCCAAAGCTCGACACGGCCGCCGTCACGCCGGCGGGCAGCGCCGCTGTGTCCTCGGAAACGGTATAGGGGATGGACCAGGATCCGTCGTCGGCCTTGGTGGCGGTGCCGTCCGCCACCATCTGCTCGAGCGAGCCGGTGGTGTAGGCGATGGGCGAGAACGCGAGCTCCGCGGCCTCGCCGTCGCCGGAGGCCCGGTTGGACGCGGTCGCGGCCACATTACCCTGGGCGTCACGGACGGAGAACGAGAACTCGCCCGCCGCCGCGGCGCGGCCCGTCAGCGTCTTGGTGGCGTTAATTGCCACGTTGCCCTCGCCGCCGAGCGTTCCGGTGGCCTCGTAGGAGTTCTGGAACGCGACCGTCACGGGCGTGGGCGTCTCCGTGGCGTCATCCGCTGTGGAGACCTCGCTGCGGGCGACCTCGACGCCGTCCCCGGCAACCGTGGTCGTGACCGTGAGCTTACCCGTCGCGGCGTCGTAGCCGGGCGCGATGGTCACCGTGCGTGGCGCGGTATCGTTGGTGTAGCCCTCGCCGCCGAGCTTGGTCTCGGTGACGGTGAAGCGGTAGGTCTTGCCCGCGTCGGCGTCGGTGAACTTCACGTCGCTCTCCGCGGCACCGCCGATGAGGTCGACCAGGTCGGCCTTCCCATCGTCAGCCGCGGCCACGGCGTAGGCGTCCTTGTCGGTCTTGAGGCCGAGCTTGGCGGCCGTCTCGGCGTCGGCGGTCACGGTGAAGGCGAACTGCCCCGCCTCCATGGCGCGGCCGGAGAGCGTCTTGGACAGGCGCACGCCCGCACGGGCCGAGTATTCAAGCTCGGTCGTGTAGGTGTTGACGAAGTCACCGCCGCTCACCTCCGCGATTGCGGGCGTCGTGGCCGTGAGGTTGCCGGAGCCGTCGTCAGTCACGGTCACCGTCATCGTGGCGACGTGGCCGTCGTAGGCCACACCGGCGATGACAGAGCCGTTGTCGGGCCTGACCTCGCGCACCGTGTAGGTGAAGGTCTTGGCGCGCACGCGCTTGCCACCAACCTCGGCGAACTCGGCATCCTTGATGTCATCGAGCGTGTAGCGGATGGAGCCGAAGTCGAAGGCGACCCTATCGCCCGCCTTGGTGCCGGCGGCGGCCGTCACGCTGACGGTCTTGGAGCCGTCGGCAGAGCCCTCGGGCATGGGGGCGCCGCCCTCGCCCGTAAGCGTGAACTGGAAGCTGTCGCCCTCGGCCCAGTCGCGGCCCTCGAGCGTCTTGGTGAAGAGCCCCGCGGTGGAGACGTCTCTGCCCTCGGCGGCCGTTCCGTACGTGTTGGTGAACGCCGCGAGCGCGCCGTCCTCGGTCACGACGCCTTCGGCCCCCTCGGCAGCAGTCGTATAGCCCTCGGCCGCATCCTCGGTCACGGTGTAGCTCGCGCCCACGGGCAGGCCGGCGATTGCCTTCTCCTCGCCGTCCTTAAGCGCAAAGGTTGCCTTGCCGTCCGTGAACGTCACGGCGCCGTCGCCCTTGCCGAAGGTGCCGGAGACGGGCTCGCCGTCCCTGTCGGCCAGCGCGACCGTGAAGCCGAACTCGCGCTGGCTGTCGCCGCCGACGACCGTCTTCTTGACGGTGAGGCTGCCCTCGCGGGGCACGCTGTTGTGGGTCGTGTTGGTCTGCGACTCGTTCTCGCCCACCTCGACCGTGGCGGTGTTGGCGATGTCGTCGACCACGGCGGCTTCGGCGGAGACCTTCACGTCGAAGCTGAGCGTGCCCGCGGCGCCCGCAGTCTGCTCGCCGAGCGACCAGGTAAGAGTGCGCGTCGCGGCGTCGTAGGCGGCGCCGTCGGCAGAGCCCTCGACGTAGTCAACGCCCTTGGGCAGGACATCGGTCACCGTCACGTCGGCCGCCCGCGCGGCGCCCCTGTCGTCGACGCTGTTGTTGGCCCAGCCGATGGTATAGGTGAGGGTATCGCCCACGCCCACCAGCTTGCCATCCACATCGACCTTGGCGCCCGAGGCGTCCGCCTTGGTGACGGTCTTGGTGTTGTCGTGCGGCGTGAAGGTGTTGGTGAAAGTCTTCTTGCCCCGCTCGTTGGAGAGATCTCGGCCTTAAGACCGGCACCAGTCTGAGTCACTGTGATGTCGAAGGTGTAGGCATGCGCATCGTCCTCAATCAGGACATCGCCGTTTGCTTTCTCGGTCACGGTCGCGTGGTAGGTACCCAGATTGGTGAAGCTGAGCTCGCCAAAGGAAACCTTGCCGTCCTTGTTATTCTTCGCCTCGATTGGGTAGCCTTCGAGCACATTGCCCGCACCGTCGGTGAGGGAGAGCACAAAGGTGAA
>VOFK01003286.1_pt1 | contig 87956 bp, 103 predicted proteins | sample 5384121 | NCBI WGS metagenome assembly VOFK01 (sample SAMN12384730, study PRJNA508395) | human gut metagenome | isolation source: healthy gut J | host: Homo sapiens
GTTGGAAGGTCTACGCAATGCAAGACGTAGCAAACGCAGCAGAGCAGGCATTTCAGGAGGCTGAGATTTCCGAGGATGCCCGCTGGCGCATCTTCCTCGACCGGCTGGATGGTCGGGAGCTGACCACGCCAAGCAGACTCACTGCGCGGAATTTCTATTTCGAGGATAGCATCGAGGCAATGGATGACCGAATACTGAATTTTTACGTCGTTCCGTGCTTCAACGTCGATGAAGTGTTTGGCACATTCGTGGAGACCGATGAAAACGACCATGCGCTGAACGTCTACGCCAACTACGATATGCAGCGCCAGCAGGTCTGCGATGCGCTGGAGATCACGCTCTATGGCAGCGGCATCGAGGATCAGCTCTCAGCTACCATCTGAATGCGGCAGAGAAAGAAGTGCTGCGCGAAAAAATGGAAGCCTATTGTATGCAGCGGGAGCATGTGCCGTTAAATCAGCTCTGTCAGGAGATTTTGCAGGATCAAGATGCGCCCGCACAGGAGATGCAGATGTGACCGGCAGCGCGTTCCACGCCGTCGCGCCCGTGTCGGCGCTTTTGTGCGGCTTTCGCGGCACAGCCGAGCACGTACCACCGGAAGCCTGAAAACCGGACACTGCGCCGACGTGTGGGAGTGTCCGGCAGAGCTACAGCACAGAAGCCGGAGCGCCTGCGGGCGGCTTGCGGCGGAGGGAGAAGCCGCAATCGGCGAGGCAGGAGAAAGCCAAGGTGTCGTGCGCGCACCTTGGCAGACACATCTGCCCGCAGTGCGGGCAGTTTGGGACTTTCGGACAGGGGTTGTTGAGAGGGCAAAAACAGCCCCATTGGGGTCGGAAGCGCAGATAGTCCCACCGTTTCAAGAAAAACAGCGGGGTTGCGCACAAAATTGGGAGGAAAATTGGCATGGCAAACAAGAAAATCAAATTCCCGCTCTGGCTCATGCCGGACACCAAAGCGACGGTTGAACGTCTCTATCGACAGGACGGCTGCAGCAGCCAGAGCGAGTTCATGGAAAAGGCACTTCAGTTCTACTGCGGCTATCTGCAAAGCGAATACGCTGGTGACTTCTTGCCGAAGATCCTTGGCGAAACGCTCGAAGCCATCCTCAGCATGTTCGGAGATCGAATCGGCAAGCTGCTTCTCAAGCAGGCTGTCGAGCAGAACGTCTGCAATCATATCCTTGCTTCGGACACAGATATCGACGCGCAGACCTACCAGCAGATGCGCGGAAAAAGCTATCAGGAAGTGCTGCGGACGAACGGCCAGATCTCGTTTCCGGAGGTGCTTCGGCAACATAGCCGATGGTAACAGATGGCGCGGCTGATCCAAAAAACCGGCTTCATCAGCCGTAAAAGCGCAGGCGGATACATGAAGTATATCGCCACGCGCGAGGGCGTTGAAGTTCTGAATGGCAAGGGCCCCGCGACAGAAAAGCAGAAAGAAATGGTCACAAAGCTGCTTAAGGACTTCCCGGATATGCGGGATTCTTTCGAATACGAGGACTACAAGCAAGCGCCGACGCTGCACACTGCGTCGGCGTTAATCTCCGCTGCGTTGGACACGCATATGCAGAATCTTCAATCTGAAAACGGCTATCTGCGTTACATTGCCACGCGCCCCGGCGCGGAAAAGCATGGCGCACACGGGCTATTTGGGCGGGAGGACAATGCGGACTTGAACGCGGCGATGCACGACTTGACCGCGCACGACGGAAACGTCTGGACGATCATCTATTCGCTGCATCGTGAGGACGCGGAGCGCTTGGGATACAACAACGCTGCCGCATGGCGCAAGCTGCTCGTCAGCCAGCAGAACAAATTTGCGGAAGCGTTTCATATTCCAGCGTCGGCGCTGCACTGGTATGCAGCTTACCACGACGCGGATACGCACCCGCACATTCACATGATGATCTGGACAGATCAGGAGACGGTTTTGAAACGAGATGCCGTTGTAAAATTGCGTTCTGTAATGACCAACAGCATCTTTCAAGCGGAGCTGGAAAATCTCTATATTCGAAAAGACATAGCGTATAAGGATGTGACCGAAGCGGCACGGGCAGTTATGCATGAGCTTGTTGACCGTATGGAATCCGTCCCCGCCCAGCCCGCGTCCATCCAACAAAAGTTGTTGGAGCTGGCACTGGAGCTGCGCACGACCGGCGGCAAAAAGCAATACGGTTATCTCAAAAAGCCGCTTAAGGACAAGGTGGATTACATCGTGGACGAACTCGAAAAACTGCCGGAGGTGGCGGCTTATTATTCCGTCTGGAATGGTCTGCGCGACACGCTGGAGGGCTACTACAAGAACCGGCCCCGGCAGCATAATCCGCTTTCCCAGCAGAAAGAATTCCGCGCGATCAAGAATGCCATCATTCAGGAAGCGGAGCGCCTGCGGCAGCAAATGGAACAGGAACCTTCGCAAGAGGAAGAACCGTCTCCGGAAGAAGCTTCTACTGGCGCTTCTGCAAATCCGACGCTTGCAAGCGAGAGTGCTTCGTCCGCAACTTCTTATTCTGTGCGGCTTCCGTCCGAATATCTTTTGAATTCAACCATCCGCCTGTTTCACCAGATGGGACAGATCTTCCGCGAGAATGCCGCGCCGCCCAGCAATCCAATGGGTATCCGCGTAGATTCCAAGCGCCGAAAAAAGCTGATGCAAAAGCGGCTGGCAATGGGACATAAGCAGGATGACCATGAGCAGGAGCAAGGCTATGGACAGGTCATATGATAAAACAGGCGGCGCTGTGCTGACAGCGTCGCCTGTTGCATATTTGCTTAAAAATCCTCGGTCAAGGCGCGTTCGCAATACGCCTTAAGTGCCGGAACATCTTCGGTTGCCGTCTGCCAGATGCGATCTTTGTCCATCGAGCCATAATCGTGCGCGAACATATTGCGCATATTTTTGATTGCGCGCCAATCCATCTGCGGCTTCGTTTTCTGCACATACGCATCGGAAAACTTTCCAGCAAGCTCACCGATCTGAAGCAGGTTCATGCTGACAGAATCCATATAATCCTGATCTTCCAGAAAGATATCAAAATTACGACCGAAGCGGGATAGTGTCTTTTCGACTCGATTACAATACTCCAAAATGTGCGCCAGAATCTGCGCATCACGGTTAGGAAAGCTCATACAGCAGCACCCGATCCTTTCGCAGATTTTCGAGGAAAGCTTCGTCCTTGTTGTACTTGAGAGAGCCGGTCGTCACAACATCAATGCTCTTTTTGAGCGCGTCTTCCAGGTCAGCATATAGACCGCCAAGGGCGAACAGGCCGCGCAGCTTGGGCGCGTCCACGCAGAGGTCTACATCGCTGGCGGGCGTTGCGTCGCCTCTTGCATAGGAGCCGAACAGAAACACCTTGTCCACGCCGTGCTGCTTTGCAATCGGCGCGACGATCTCACGAATCTCATCGATCGAATATACTTGCGTCGGCATTCCGTGCGCCCCCTTCCTGTAACCAGTATACCCTAAAACAAAAATCTTTGCAACAGCAGAAAGTGGTGACTAAAATCAGCAAATTTATTGAATTTACCCCAGCGCAGAAGGAACGCGCCGCAACCGTTGATCTCGAAGAATTTCTTCTCCGGCAAGGCGAAAAGCTCATCAAGTCTGGACGTGAAAAGCGGCTCGCCAGCGACCACAGCGTCACGGTGCGCGGCTGCGAGTGGTTCGACCATGCGTCAAACGAGGGCGGCCGCGCGGTCAGCTTTGTGCAGAAATTCTACGGAAAAAGCTACGCCGAAGCCATGACCATGCTGATGGGCAGCAACACAGGACCAGCTTATCCGCAGGCAAAAAAGCAGGAAGCCGCGCCGCAAAAGCCCTTTCTGCCGCCTGTTCCAAACGCGAATATGCACCGTGTGTTCGCGTATCTTCTCAAAACGCGCGGTCTGGATGCGGACGTGGTTGTAAGCTTCGCGCGGCGCAAACTTCTCTATGAGGACGCAGCGCATCACAACGCCGTGTTCATCGGCACGGATGAAGGCGGCTGTCAGCGTCACGCGCATCTGCGCAGCACGAACAGTTTCGGCAAAGCATTTCGCCTGAACGTCGAGTCCAGCGACCCGCGTTACAGCTTTCATCATACCGGCACAGACGGGAGCCTTTATGTATTCGAAGCCCCTATAGATATGCTCTCGTATATCTCCATGAACCCACATCAATGGCAGGAACATAGCTATGTTGCCTGCTGCGGCACGTCCCCAATTCCGGTGATGCAGATGCTGAAGCCCGACACAAAAATGGTATATCTTTGTCTTGATAACGATGACGCTGGGCACAAAGCCAGTGAACGAATGGCAGAGCTTCTGCATGAACGCGGCGTTATGACAGAGCAGCTTGTGCCGGAACTCAAGGACTGGAATGAGGACTTGCTCGCAGAGCAGAGGGAGGATTTAGCCCCATGCCTGAGTCTGTAACGCCGCTGATTGCGGTCGGTGTGGTGATCGTTCTGTTCATCGTCCTGCTGTCCGCTCTCACGAACAATTGCTCGCTCAACGGCATCAAGTCCAAAACCGTGGGCGACGGTCAGCACGGAACTGCGCGATGGGCGACCACACAGGAGGTCAAAAAGACATTTGCAAACGTGCCGTTTGATGTTGCTTCATGGCGCGCAGGAAAGAATTTGCCGGAGGTGCAGGGACTGATCCTCGGCAGCACGCAGCGCGGCAAGCAGCTCGATGCACTGGTAGACCGTGACGATGTGCATTGCCTGATGATCGGCGCGTCCGGCGTCGGTAAAACCGCCTTCTTTTTGTATCCAAATCTCGAATTTGCCTGTGCCAGCGGCATGAGCTATTTGATTTTGGATACGAAGGGGACCTCGCGCGAACTGCGGAACGATCGCGAAAAAAGTACTACGGCTACCAACGTTTCCGTGGTCGATCTTCGCAATCCGATTCGTTCGGATGGCAACAACCTGATGACGTTGGTCAACCGCTACATGGACATTGCACGGGAGCATCCGGACAACCTTGCGGCGCGGGCAAAGGCAGAAAAAAAAATATGCGAAGATTCTTGCCAAAACCATCGTCAATCCGGGCGGTGACGATCAGGATCGCGGGCAGAACGCCTTCTTCTATGACGCAGCCGAGGGTGTGCTGGCAACCGTGATCATGACGCTGGCCGAGTTCATTCCGCCGGACAGCGCAGGGCATGACAAGCGGCATATCGTGTCCGTGTTCAAGCTGGTAAAGGAGTTGATGGCTCCCATGGGAAAGAAGAATGGATTTCAGGTTCTGATAGACAGCATGCCGGATACGCATAAGGCAGGCTGGATGGCGACCGCAGCAACCGGTTCCTCCTCCGGAACAAGGCATGGCTTCCGTCATGTCCACGGTGCTTTCCCGCCTGAATTCATTCATCGATTCCGAGCAGGAGCAGGTGCTCTGCTATGACAGTCCAATCGATGCGGAGCACTTCGCCTCCGAGAAGTGTGCAATTTTTCCTGATCATCCCGGAGGAAGACCCGACGAAACACTTCATGGCGGGTCTCATGATCCAGAACCTCTCGCGAGAGCTGTTTTCCATTGCGGACGCTAACGAAGGAAAACTGAAAAAGCGCGTGGTATTTTACTGCGACGAATTCGGCACGATGCCGCCATTTGACGTTCTGCCGCTGTTTTCTGCGGGCCGCAGCCGCAAGCTGACGCTCGTGCCGATCATCCAAAGTCTTGCGCAGCTCGAAAAGAATTACGGCAAAGAGGGCGCGGAAATTATAGGCGATAACTGCCAGGATACAATTTTCGGCGGCTTTGCGCCCAACAGCCAGACAGCGGAGACGCTGTCCAAAGCGCTTGGCAGCCGGACAGTCCTTACTGGTTCCGTCAGCAGGCAAAGACAGCAACAGCCAGAGCTTGCAGATGGTGGAGCGTGCATTGCTCTCACCGGACGAACTGAAAAGTCTCCCGAAGGGAAACTTCATTGTCATGAAAAAACTGGTACGCATCCGATGCGTACCAAGCTGCAATTATACTTCAAATGGGGGCATTTCGTTTGAAGAACCGTATCAGGTGCCGGAACGCGCCCAGCGAGAAGTCTATTACGCCGGAAAAGGAGGAATTGCTGATGAATATCAAGAAAAGCCTGTATTCGCAACCACAGCCGGTCACGGCATCAAAGCCGGACGGCTATATGAGCAGCTATGCCGAGAAATGAGCTTCTTCGGCGAAATCTACGCTGATCCTGACCTGCCGCACCGAGCGCGGACGGTCTATATGTACCTCTGTGACCGCGCAGGCGGCGGAGCTGCTGGCCGGGCATCAAGACGATAGCCCGCGACCTGCATCTCTCGCCGCGCACAGTGCAAAGGGCGCTCAACGACTTAGAACGTGCCGGATACATCGAACGTCAGCGCCGTTACCGTGAAAACGGGAGCTGCACGTCGAACTTATACATTATAAATGAGGACAAATAGCAAACGTGGACGCTCCCCGCCAAGGGGAACGTCCGCCTTTTGCTGTCACCAGCGCCGCGACACCACGGCGCAGCTTGAAGGGTCAACTCTAGCTGAGAACCAATACAGAAAGAAGAAATCTGTATTTTGGAGATGAAGATTCCAGATGAGTACGCATCTATATCCTTCCGGTGCTGTCATATAATTGCTGCAATTACCTTGGCATCTGCGAAAAGCAGAAGTTAAAAACGCATAGAACATAAGCAGTTCCTTAAAAAATAATTCACAAAAATTAAACATGTTATTTGGTTAATCTAACGTTACTTCTTCTGTTGACAAATTTCTGCGAAAGACTTAAACTATATGCAAATGAAACGCTTCATTGTTGGCGGTGAAGTTGAGGGGCATCATCGTGCAGAGAGTTACGATCAAAAGATATTGCCAAGGCTGCAGATGTGTCCCTTGGTACGGTCAGTAAGGTTTTGAATGGCGACCAGAGCGTCAAGGAGGCAAATCGGCTTGCCGTTGAGCAGGCAGTTCAGGCGCTTGGATACAATGTCAACAAGGTTGCGCGGAGTTTGGCGCATAAACCGATCAAAATAGGCATCATGCTTCCGCATGTGTTTGAAGAATATTTTGATCCGATGGTGCGCGGGATCGCGCGCGTGGTAGATTCTCTGGCTGATTACAAGGTCAGTGCTGTCTATAAAAGCTACGAGAAATTCGACGATGACGAGACGGTTGCTGAATGCCTGGAGTATTTCATTTCTGAGGATGTCAGCGGTATCCTGTTGGGTCCGTTTCATCATATTGGCGCATACAGCGGTGTGATGACAGCGCTGAAAAAGCACCAGATTCCAGTGGTGCTTGTGCTTTCGGATCTTGAGCAGACGCAGCGGTTGGCCTGTATCAGCGTCGATGCGCGTCTGTCCGGCAAAACAGCCGCGGAGCTTGCATCGCTTGTGATGAAGCCGCATGAAGCTGCCGCTGTTTTTGTTGGCAATAAAGACGTCACAGAGCACCGCACAAAGGCGGAAAGCTTCTGCGGACGGATGCAGGAATTGAATTGTAAGACCATCGGCGTCTTTGAAACGCAGGACGAATCGGAACTGGCCTACCAGTTAACGGTCAGTACACTCAAGCAATACCCCCAGCTTCGCCTGATCTATGTTGCAACGGGTAACTCTGTTGCGGTCTGCCGGGCGATCTGTGACCATGGCAGGCAGGCAGAGGTTCAAGTCATTGCAACGGATCTGCTGGGCGGTCTGCAAAATTATATTAAGCAAGGAATCGTGATCGGCGCTCTGGATCAGCATCTGGAGGAACAGGGTGCGGTTGCGGTCACAACTCTGTATCAGTATCTGACGGAGGGAACGCTGGAGAGCAGCGAGATCAAGATCGCGCCGAGCGTCCTGCTGCAAAGCGGAATGCTGGAGCAGTTTGACACGCATGAATGATAGAAGGTCAAATGCAAATTTGACCTTTTCATTAAAACAAAAAATGAAACGCTTCATATTTGGAAGAAGGAGAACCATTATGCAGAAAGTAAAGATTGGATTTGTTCCTCCACGTGGGAATCGGGCGATGGAAGCGCTTATACGGGCAAGCTCGCTGGGAAAATGCGCGCGCGCTGCCTGGAAGCGTTTGCAAAGATTCCCGGTCTGGAGATCGTGGCTCCCTCGGAGGAGCTGACGCAGGACGGCTGCGTCGGCACCGTGGAGGAGGGCATGAAGGCTGCCGACCTGTTTAACAAAGAAAACGTGCAGGGTCTCATTATCGGCAATATGAATTTTGGCTTTGAAACGGCCATCGGTGCCATGCTGTCCAAGAACCGCAAGGATATGCCCGTGCTGCATTTTGCCACCCGCAGCGGTCCGTTCTCCCCGCAGGGCAATCGCGCCAACGATACCTGGTGCGGCCAGTTTATGACCTGTTCCGCGCTCAAGCGCCGCGGCTTCAAATTTGAGCACATCATCACCTGCAACCCCGAAGACGAGATCTTCGCCAGCAAGGTCGAGACCTTTACGCGCGCCTGCAACGCCATTTCCCGCTTTGTCGGTATGCGCATCCTGCAGGTCGGCACGCGCGCCCGACCGGCTTTGAATCCGAATTTTTCAGCGAAGAAGGGCTGATGCGCAACTTCAGCCAAGTTCTCGTCCCCGTCGATCTGGCGACGGCATATGAGAGAATGGACGCGCTGACTGCCGAAAATCCGGAGGTGCAGCGTATTGCCAAGGAGATCCGCGGCGGGGCCGATCTGATCACGGATGAAACGCCGAACTCCATTGTCAATCAGGCACGCTTTGAGAGAATGCTCGTCGAGCTGGCCGAGGAATACCACTGCAACACGATCGCTTCGAGCTGCTGGGAATCCCTGCAGCACAGATACGGCATTGCCGCCTGCTCCACGTTCTCGCGTCTGAACTCGCAGGGTTATTCCGTGGGCTGTGAGGTCGACGTGATGGGCGCGATCACCATGAGCATCATGAACAGCTGCGCGCTGGGCATGATACCCGCCGATTTCATCGACTGGACCGATCTGCATCCCACCGAGCCGAACGTCTGGCTGGCATGGCACTGCGGCCAATGCAGCCTGCGAGCTGTGCGCCAGCAACAGCAAGACCCACCTGATGATGAACGAGCGCCTGGTCTCTGGGGGCCGTATTGCTACGGCTCTATGGAGTTCCGTATGAAGGACGGCCCAGTCACCTGCGCCCGCATGGTCGAATACGACGGCAAATATTCCATCTTCTACGGTACCGGCGAGTCCATCGACATCGGCCCGATGACCAGAGGCGCATACGCCTGGATCAAGGTCAACGACGTTGCCGATTGGGAACAGAAGATGATCGAGGTCGGCTGTGTCCATCACGGCGTCCTGATCCACGACGCCAAGGTCGCCGATGCGCTTGCAATGTTCTGCAAGTTCATGGGGATCGAAGCCGTCCGGGGCGCATAAGATGAGTGTTCTTGGTCTGGACGTCGGCACCTCCACCTGCAAAGGTGTTGTGCTTTCGGCGGATGGAAGCATTCTGGCGCAGGAGCAATACGCCTATGCCGATGCCGTCCGGCTGGATGGCCCAAAAGCGGAGCTGCCGCCGTCCTGCTTTGAAGACAGCGTCAAGACGGTCGTTGCCGCACTTGCTGCAAGATGTAAGGATGATCCGATCCGCGCGATCGCAGTCAGCTCACACGGTGAGACGCTGATCCCGATCGGTGCAGACGGAAAACCGCTGGCGGACGCCATGCTCAGCATGGATCGCCGCTGTCAGGAAAATTCTGATGGATTGACAAGTCGGCTGGGGCAGGAGACAATTTACTCGATCACCGGCTCCAAAATGCACCCGCAGTTCCCTGTGCCGAAGGTCATGTACCTGCAGCAGCGGCAGCCGGAGCTTGCACGACACGTAGTCCATTACGACACGGCAAATGATTACGTCTATCGAATCCTCGGCTGCCCCGGCACGATGGACTATTCCATTGCATCCCGCTTTTGCGGCTTCGATGTTCGTCGGCATCAGTGGTCAAAGACCATTTTTGAGGCAGCAGATTTTTCCCCGGAGCTGTTTTCCAAAGCGGTCTGCGCCGGAACCGTCATCGGCGAGATGCCCCGTTCGCTTGCCGCTTCCCTTGGGCTGACAGAGCCGGTCCTGCTTGTCGCAGGCGGGCACGATCAGCCGTGCGCGGCGCTTGCGATCGGCGGCGGTGACCAGACGCTGCCCGTATCAGCCGGTTCTTATGAATGCGCGGTGCTGTCAACTGCGCAGCCGCTCAATACGCCGGATGGCTTCCGCTATGGACTGAATTCCTACTGCCACGTTCTGCCGGATCGCTATGCAACGCTTGCGTTCTTCGTTTCCGGCATGATGGTCAAATGGTATCTGGATACGTTCTGCACCGAGTTGATGCAGCGTACCGGCCCCGAAATATACGCGCATATGGAGCGGAATTGGAAGGCTGGACCTACAGGGATCTGTTTTACCCCACATATCTTCGGCGCGATGAACCCGGAATGGTCGGAGCACGCGGCCGCGAAGATCAGCGGTCTGACGGCAAACGCGACGAAAGCGGATCTATATAAAGCGGTTCTGGAAGGAACGTGCTGCGAATTGGATCTGAACGTGCGCGTGCTGGAAAAGCTGACCGGCCCGATCGGGCGTCTGGCAATGTCCGGCGGCGGAACGCGCTCGGAGGCATGGATGCAGCTTCGCGCGGACATCACAGGAAAACCCGTTGCGGCAATGCAGAGCGGTGCGGAGGCGTCCTGCCTTGGTGCGGCAATGCTGGCCGGTCTCGGTGCAGGGATCTTCAAAGACCCAGACGACGCCCGCAGCCGGCTTCATCCGCAGATCTGTCAGTATGAACCGCAGCAGCCGGAACAGTATGCCGCACAAAAAGCGGCTTACCTTGCCCTGCACAGTCCCGGTCTTCTGGACTGAAGCATCATTCGTTGTTATCCGTGAGAGCTCCACGGATGATATAAACCCACACACAAAAAATACAAAAGGAGTCATGCAAAATGAAAAAACTGATCGCTCTGCTCTTGGCGGTCGTCATGGTCCTTGGTCTGGCCGCATGTGCCACCAAGGCTGAGACCCCTGCCACCGACACCCCCGCGACCGATACCCCCGCTGCTTCCACCGAAACCAACACCGAAACCAAGGAAGAGGCCCCCGCAGAAGAAACGACCGGGGACGCCTATGACCCCAGCAAGACGACGCTCACCATGGCAACAATTCTGATCAATCATCCGGTTCTGCGGATCGTTGAGCTCGGCTTTGCCGAGGCCTGCGAAGATCTGGGCTATCAGTATCAGATCGTCGGCACGGAAACGCAGGACAACAATGATATGTGCGCTGCTGCAGAAGCTGCCGCTGCGGCTGGCTCCACCGGCTGCCTGCTGTGGGCGGGCGACAGCACCTGCTTCCCCACGATCAAGACGCTGAAAAATGATTACGACTGCGTTGTCGGTGTTCCGCACGTGCAGTATGCACAGGCTGATATTCCCGAGCTGGATATCAACATGGCCTGCATCTCCACGACGTATGCTCAGGCTGTCTGTGATTTTATGGCTGAAAAGCTGGAGGGCAAGACCGGTTCAATCCAGATCACCCAGGCCTCCTATGTTGAAAACGAAGTCGCAGCTGCAGACGCGTTCAAGGCCAGATTTGAAGAGCTGCAGAGCCAGGGCAAGTTCGAAGGCGTTACGCTTCTTGAGCCGGCGATCGAAGGCGCTTCCGATATTACGGAATCTACGAACGTCAACGTGTCTCTGCTGCAGGCGCACCCGGACATTATCGCGACGTTTGGCCTGACCGGCAACAGCCCTGTTACGTGGACGAACGCGGCAAAGAAGTGCGGCTACAGCGCCGGTGATCTTCTGATCGTTGGCATGGACTACACTGCTGACAACCTGAAGAACGTTGAAGAGGGCTGGGTCGCCTGCCTTGTCGGCCAGCCGCTGTATGAAGAAGCGTATCAGGTCGTTGTGAACATCGACAAGGTCCTTCGCGGCGAGAGCGTTGAATACTGGACTGAGCTGGAAGCGCCCCTGATCTACGCGGGCGGCGAAGGCGTGCATGATCCGGCAACCTACACCGGCATTCTGGATCGTGTTTCCGCAAAGTTCGGTGACTGATCCGTTAGATATCTGATCCTCAATGGCTGAATCGGAGGGCCATCCTGCTGGATGGCCCTCTTTCATGAAAGCGCGTACCAGCAAAACGACAAAGGAGAGAAAACTATGCCGCAGTATATGATTGAGGCAATAAATATTACAAAACGATTTCCGGGTACAGTGGCAAACGATCATATCTGCCTCCGGGTTCGCGCTGGCGAGATCATGGGTCTGGTCGGTGAAAACGGCGCTGGGAAATCTACGATCCTGAAATGCCTGAATGGCGTTTATCCGCACGGATCATTTGAAGGCGAGATCCTGATCGAGGGCAAGCCAGCTGCATTCCGTACTCCGCTCGACGCTATGCGCTGTGGAATTGGCTTTGTTCCGCAGGAGATCAATGTACTGGGCGATATGAATGTAGCAGAGAATATTTTTTCTGTTTGACCTGAAAAACGGGAAAAAGCATGCGTTTGTCGATCACAGGGCACTGCGCAGCCGGACGGAAAAGCTCCTTCAGGATGCAGGCATTGAGCTTGACGCGGATGCAAATGTTCGCCGGTTGTCGGTTGGGCAGCAGCAGATGCTGATGATCGCGCGCGCACTTGCGACAGAACCGAAGATCCTGATCCTGGACGAGCCGACTACGTCGCTCTCGGGGCAGGATGTGCAGCGTTTGTTTGCGGTCGTGCGAAGAATGAAGGAAAGAGGCGTCGCAGTGATTTTTGTGACGCACAAAATGGCAGAGATCATGGAGATGACCGACTCTCTGACCGTCATGCGGGACGGCAAAAATGTCGGTTTTTATGAACGCGATCAATACGATCAGAATCAGATCGTTGAAAATATGATTGGACGGAAGCTGACCGTCATGTATCCGAAGCGCGATGCAAAAATCGGAGAGGAAAAGATCCGGATCACAGGGCTGGATGTTCCGCATCCGTATATTGCAAACCGATATCTGGTAAAAGATTTCAACCTGTGCGTCAGAAAAGGTGAGGTCGTAGGACTGGCCGGGCTGGTTGGCGCCGGGCGGTCTGAGGCAATGATGGCCGTGTACGGAGAACTGAAAAAGAGCGCAGGATCGATCTGGATCGATGGAGCGCAGGTCAGGATCCGCACGCCGGGGGACGCGATCCGCAGCGGGATCGGTATGGTCACGGAGGATCGGAAAAAATATGGATTGCTCTTCTCCTGGAGCATCCGCCGCAATATTTCGTATTCTGACCTGCGTGGCATATCCACAGGCGGATTTATCCAGCCAAAGAAAGAATATAAAGCGGTAAAGCAGTATTATCAGTCCATGCGGATCAAGGCAAACTCCCTAAACGACCCGGTGGAAAGCCTTTCCGGCGGCAATCAGCAAAAGGTCGTCATTGGCCGGACGCTGAATGCAGGACCGGAGATCGTAATTCTGGATGAGCCGACAAAGGGCATCGACGTCGGCGCAAAAGCGGAGATCTATGAACTGATCAATCGTCTTGCAGAGCAGGGGGTCGCAGTGATCCTGATCTCGTCCGAGCTTCCGGAGCTGATGGCTATGAGCGACCGCTTCGTTGTTATGGCCGAGGGGCAGATCTCCGGCGAGCTGACTCGCGAAGAGGCGACGGAAAGCAAGATCATGCACCTGGCAACGAAAACGTTCAAGCAGTTCTGAAATGGGAGAATACAGCCATGAAAGAAAAACAGAAAACTCTATCATTCAATGCGCAGCGGCTGCAGCGCGTGCTGCTCTCTCCTGAGGTCAGCATCACGATCCCACTGATCGCGCTGTGCATCTACACCGGGATCCAGAACCCTGCATTTTTTGCGCTCAAGAACATTCAGATCATTCTGCGGTACTGCGCGTTTGTCGGTGCGCTTGCCATCGGTCAGTCGTTTGTCCTGATGACCGGCGAGATCGACCTGTCGATCGGAACAAATTCCACGTTTACTTCCATTGTGTTTGCTTACTGCGCGGTACATTTCGGATGGCCGCCGCTGCTGTGCGTGCTTGCAGCGCTGCTGGCTGGCGCGGCAGTCGGCTTTCTGAACGGTTATTTATCGTTTTCCTATGGCCTGTCTTCCTGGATCTCCACACTGGCGACGCAGTATGTCTGCATCGGTCTGGCAACTGTTATCTCGACCGGCAAAGCAGTCGGTACGCTGGATACCCGCTACAGCACGTTCGCGTCTGCGCGTCCTCTGGGGCTGACATGGATGTTCTGGATCGTATTTGCAATTTATGTGCTTGCGGCTGTTTACAGCTACTTTACGGTAAATGGCCGGAAGATCCTCGCCGTCGGCATCAGCCCTGAAGCCAGCCGGATCGCGGGAACGAATGTCCGCTGCGTAAAGTGGGGCTGCATGGTCTTTGCAGGCGTGATGGCGGGAGTCTGCGGGATCCTGCAGACGATCAATACCCAATCCGGCTCCCCGACGACCGGCTTGGGCAACGAATTTCCGTCTATCATCTGCTGCGCGATCGGCGGGATCAGCGTCAGCGGCGGAAAAGGCGGAATGCTTGGTGTGCTGTTTGGCGTTGTGATGTTCCAGACCATGAAAAACTGTCTGCAGTCGCTTCGGCTGGATAATAACGTACAGCTCGTGGTAACGGGTTCTATTTTGCTGCTGGCTGTTGCGTTTGACATCATCAAGGGCCGCGCACAGCGGAGAAATGGTGTGTAAAGAGGGGATTACAATGAGAAAAGAAAAAACAGGCCGTTTTGCCAGGCTGCGCGTTTTGGCAGAACGACCGGAAATCGGGATCCTGATCCCGCTGCTGCTGATTATGGCTGTAACAGCGGTGATCAATCCGAATTTTATGACGGCGAAAAACTTTTCCTCTGTGTTTAAATCGATCCCGTTTATTGCGGTCGTCACACTGGGTGCAGCGTTTCCGCTGATCACTGGCAACGTCGATATTTCCAACGGGCGTTTTGTCGGTCTGACAGGAATGCTGTTCGGTGTATTTCTGGTCAATACCAGGCTGGGAGTGGCTGGTTCCATTGCGGCATGTTTGCTGATTGGCTGCATCCTGGGGCTGCTGAACGGCTTTCTGGTTGTGCAGCTGCGGATGGCCGGGTTTATTGCCACAATGGGCACGATGTATATCTGCGGCGGCCTGCGTTATCTGGTCAATGGCGGCTCTGTGATGAGCAATCTTCCCTATGGGGTCAAAGACTTTGCAGAGCAGACGCCGCTTGGCGTTTCGTGGTTCTTCTGGATCGTTGTCGTGCTGTATGTGCTCGCCGGGTTTGTACTCTACAAAACGGCGTTTGGCCGCAGAGTCTATGCGATCGGCTCCAACGCGGAGGTCGCGCGGCTGCAGGGCGTTAAGGTCGAACGCATCGGCATTTGCGCATATGTCATTTCAAGTGTTCTTGCGGCGGTCGGCGGCGTGATGGCTGCGATGGACATTGGCTCTGCGGCACCGTCAACGGGAAACAACTGGGAGTTCAAGCCGGTCGCGGGCTGTGTTGTCGGCGGCGTCAGCCTGTCCGGCGGCCGGGGAAGTGCGGTCGGGATCGCGATCGGCGTATTTACGGTTTATATCATCAGCAACATCATCAACATGATCCAGCTGTCCAACTACTGGTCAGATGTGTTCACCGGCTGCATTCTGGCGGGAGCGGTCATGATCGATGTGGCGCGGCAGCGGAAGAAGCTGCATGAATAGAAAGGCGATCTATGAAGGACTGGAGACTGAATGAAGATAAGGCCTCGCTTCTGCATCATATGGGCTCCGTCTCTCAGCTCGGCGGGCTGAAGCGGTACACATTTGCCGAGGGACGCGCGAAAGGCGTGGAGGCGGTCGATGTTGTGACCGGCACTGGCTTTGACTTTACCGTCCTGCCCGGACGGTGCATGGACTTAGCGTGGGCGCGTTATAAAGGTATCCCGGTCAGCTACATGTCCAAGGCGGAAATCACCGATGCTTCGTATCTGGAGCAGCAGGGCATGGAATGGCTTCGCAGCTTCCACGCCGGAATGCTGACGACCTGTGGTTTTTCCAATGTCGGCGGTCCGTGCCAGGATGAGCGGCGGATCTTCGGCCTGCAGAGCTTCGGTCTGCATGGGCGTCTGACGCATATCCCTGCCAACGAGGTCTGCTGCAAAGGCGAGTGGATCGATGGACGTTATGTGATGACGGTGCAGGGCCTGATGCGCCAGAGCGCTGTCCACGGGGAGAATCTGACGCTGCGGCGGACGATCACAGCCGTGCTCGGCGAACCGAAGCTGCATATCCACGATGTGATCGAAAACGAAGGTCATACGGCAGAGCCGTTTATGCTGCTCTACCACATGAATTTCGGCTATCCGCTGCTCAGTCCGCAGAGCCGTCTGGTCGTCCGTTCGGACGCCGTGCGCGGCTCGGATGAGACAGCACAGGCGGAGATCGATCAGTACGCCAGCTTCCACGAGCCGATGCACCTGCGTGATGAGCGCTGCTACTTCCATGATCTGCACGCGGATGCAGATGGAAGTGTCCGCATCGCACTGGTCAATGATTCGCTGGAGCTTGGTGCGGCCCTGCGCTTTAACAAAAACGAGCTGCCCTGCCTGACAGAATGGAAAATGCTCGCCGAGGGCGAATATGTCCTTGGTCTGGAACCCGGAAACACGAACCCGATTGGACGGTTGGCGGCCAAGGAGCGCGGAACGCTCCAGTATCTGCAGCCGGGCGAGATTCGCCAGACGCACATCGAGCTGGAGATTCTCGACGGCGGAGCCGCGATCCGTCAGGCGGAGCAGAAGATCGGAGGAGAAAGCATATGAAAACAATGAAATTCGGTATCATCGGCTGCGGCCTGATGGGGCGGGAATTTGCCAGCGCAACGCTTCGCTGGGTCCATCTGAAAGATGAGATCACAAAGCCGGAGATCATCGGCGTCTGCGACATGAATCCCGCGTCCTTCGAGTGGTTTGATAAAGCCTTCCCGAACCTTAAATATCACTTTACAGATTATCACGATCTGCTGGCCTGTGAGGACATTGAAGCTGTCTACTGCGCAGTCCCGCACGTTCTGCATCAGCAGGTCTACAGTGACATCATCAACGCCGGAAAGCACCTGATGGGCGAAAAGCCGTTCGGCATGGACAAAGCACAGAACGATGCGATTCTGGAAGCCCTCAAAAATCATCCGGAGGTCTTCTGCCGCTGTGCCAGCGAGTTCCCGTTCTTCCCCGCCTGCCAGAAGGTGATCGAGTGGGCCAAGAGCGGCAAGCTCGGCCAGATCATTGAGGTCAAGGCTGCTTTCAATCACGCCAGCGACCTCGATCCCAACAAGCCGATCAACTGGAAACGCAAAAACAGCGTGAACGGCATCTACGGCTGCATGGGCGATCTCGGCCTGCATACGCAGCACGTTCCCTTCGCACTCGGATGGATTCCGGAGACGGTTTATGCCGTGCTCAGTAATATCATCACCGAGCGGCCGGACGGCAAGGGCGGCATCGCCCCCTGCGACACATGGGACAACGCGACCATGCTCTGCCGCGTCAAGCATGACGGCTACGAGTTCCCGATGACGCTTGAAACGAAGCGCATTGAGCCGGGTGCAACGGATCAGTGGTATCTGAAAATCAACGGCACGAAGGCATCTGTCTATTTCACCTCTGAAGATCCGGATGCGTTCCATTATCTCTATGCCGATGGCCCGATCCAGTCCTGGAGCCGTGTGCTGGTCGGTTCCCGCACGCTGTTCCCGACGATCACGGGCGAGAATTTTGAATTTGGCTTCTCCGACTCCATCCTGCAGATGTGGGCGGCATATATGTCTGAGCTGGATGGGAAAGAACTTCCGTTCGGCTGTGTCAAGCCGGAGCATACACATCTGTCACACGCGCTCATCACGGCTGCGCTGCAGTCCCATGCGGAGCAGCGCGCCGTCAAGGTAGAATATTGAAAGAAGGTTCACCATGAGAAAATTACTGTTGGAAGCACCCTATCAGATGCACATGGTCGACGCGCCGATTCCTGAACCGGCAGCGGATGAGGTGCGTGTACGCATCTGCAAAATCGGTATCTGCGGCTCTGACCCGACGATCTATAAGGGCCTGCATCCCTATGTGACCTATCCGATGGTCCCCGGTCATGAGCTGTCCGGCGTGATCGACGCAGTCGGCAGCCATGTGGACGCATCCCGGATCGGTCAGCGCGTGACCATCATCCCGCATCAGGTCTGCGGGCATTGCGAAGCCTGCAAGCATGAGATCTACAATTTCTGCGAGGAGCTCAAATGCACCGGCGCGGAAGCGGACGGCGGCATGTGCGATTATTTCTGCATTGACGCCAAAATGGCGCTGGAGATCCCTGAAACAATGACGCTGGAGCAGGCTGCGATGGTAGAACCCGCCTGTGTCGCCTATCATGGTGCCAAGCGCGGACATATCGTTCCCGGCGACCGTGTCCTGATCGTCGGTGCCGGACCAATCGGTGTGTTCTGTATGCAGAGCTGCTTCGCGCTCGGTGCAAAGGAAGTCTATATCGCGGATATGGACACAGATCGTCTGGCTCTGGCAAAGAGCCTCGGCGCGACCGGGACGATCGAGGTTGCCAAGGAAGATCTGAAGCAGGGTCTGACCCGTCTGACCGGCAGCGAAAAGAACATTGACGTGTTCTATGACTGCGTGGGTGAGAAGGGACTCGTCCTCAACAATATTCTTGCGGTTGCCCGCCGCGGCAGCCGGATCGTTGTGATCGGCGTGCTGCAGAAGCAGTTCAACATTCCGCTGCTGCCGGACTTTGTGCAGCATGAGCTGTCGCTTTCCGGTACTACGATGTATGTTCCGCAGGATTACCGCGATATGATCGACTTTATGGGACGGGGCGTGATCCGCACCGAGGGCATGGTGTCGCATCACTTCCCGCTGGAAAAGATCCCGGATGTTCTGGATATGATCGTAAACCATCGGGAAAAGACATTCAAGGTCATCATTGACGTTGCAGAATCGTAATGGATCAAAGGAAAAGCCGGCGGCAGCCGGCTTTTCTCATGAGTAAGGAGATTTATGAAAATAGAAGCATTGCAGCAAACAGCAACTATCATCCGCAAACAGATCCTGGATATGGTGTACCATGCAGGCTCTGGTCATCTGGGCGGCAGCTTTTCGGCGGTCGAGATTTTGACGGATCTGTATTTTTCTCAGATGAACATCGACCCGCAGCGCCCCGATTGGGAGCTGCGCGACCGCTTTGTTCTGTCCAAGGGACACGCAACGCCGGTCTATTATGCGGTACTGGCCGAGCGCGGATACTTTCCGAAAGCAGATCTGGCTGGCTTCCGGCAGATCGATTCCTATTTGCAGGGGCATCCCGATAAAAAGCACACGCCGGGCGTAGATATGAGCACGGGATCGCTTGGGCAGGGCCTGTCTGTGGCGGTCGGGATGGCACTCGCCGGTAAAATGCGCAGGCAGGACTACCGCGTCTACGCCCTGCTCGGTGACGGCGAGATTCAGGAAGGACAGATCTGGGAGGCACTGCAGTTTGCCGGAAATCAGCAGCTTGATAATCTGGTCGTCATCCTGGACAACAATCATATCCAGAGCGATGGAACGCTGCAGGAGGTCAATTCTCCATATCCGATCGACGCAAAGTTCCGGGATTTCGGTGCAGAGGTCCTGACGGTCAATGGTCACGATTTTGCACAGCTGGAGGCTGCCTTCCAGCTCGCGCGCGGGATCAAAGGAAAGCCCACCGCCATTCTCGCCCAGACCGTCAAGGGAAAAGGCGTCTCCTTCATGGAAAATCAGGCTGCATGGCATGGGAAGGTGCCGAACGAAGCGCAGTATCAGCAGGCTATGAAAGAAATCTGCGCAGAAAATCAGATACTTGACAAATAATGGTTTTGAGAGGATTGAGAAAACTTGAAGAAAATCCTTTGCTACGGTGATTCCAATACTTGGGGATATGATCCGCGGAAAACGACTCCAGAAGTTATGGCACGGTATGAGGATACGGTCAGATGGACTGGACGACTGGAAATGGAATTAGGAAAAGACTACCGTGTAATTGAAGCCGGTTACTGCGGAAGAACAACTGTATTTGACGATCCGCTGGTTTCACATTGTAATGGTTTCAGCTTCCTTGAGCCGGTCTTTAATGCAAGCTATCCGATTGATTGGTGCGTGATAATGCTTGGGACAAATGATACAAAAACGCACTTTCACGCATCAGCGGCAGTGATTGCCAGAGGAATGGAACGTATGGTACACGAGTTTTATCGTTTGTGTGAAACAATACATTCCAACAGTACAAAGCTTCTGCTGATGAGCCCGCCATATCTGACACGGGCAAAAACGGGGCAATACAGTGATCCTTGTTGTAACGAAGAATCCGAAGAAAAGGCTCGTGCACTGGCGGAGTATTACCGAAATATTGCAGCGCGAAATCATTGCTTCTTTATGGACGCTGCGCAGTATGCGCAGCCAAGCGGCATTGACGGTATGCACCTGGGGGAAGATGGGCACGCGCAGCTCGGAAAGGCAATCGCTCAGTTTATCTTACAAGAAGATCGTATTTAGCGAGAGCTGACGGTGATTTTGGTACATAAAAATTATTGTGGAGAGAAATACTATGAAAAAAGCAGTTATGTACGGCGGCGGCAACATTGGCCGCGGCTTTATCGGCGCGACGCTCAGCCAGTCCGGCTACGAGGTCACATTCATCGACGTGGCGGAGCCGGTCGTGAAGGCTTTGCAGGAAAAGCATCAGTACCCTGTCCGCTATGTGTCGAGCGAAGGATACGAGGACGTTATGATCGAACACGTCACGGCGGTCAACGGCAACGATCAGGAGGCGGCCTCTGAAGCAATAGCAGGCTGTGATATCATGGCGACGGCCGTGGGCGCGAGAATCCTCAAATTCATCGTCCCGAACATCGTCGCGGGCCTGCGCAAGCGCTGGGCGCGGACGGACGCACCGCTCAACATCATCATCTGTGAAAACCTGAACGACGCAAATAAGATCCTCGAAGGGATGCTCAAGGAGCAGCTCTCCGAGGAAGAAAAGACACTGTTTGACGCGCGCGTCGGTCTGGTCGAAGCATCCATCGGACGGATGGTGCCGGTGCAGACGGAAGAAATGAAGGATGGCGACCCGATGCGCGTTTGCGTCGAGCGCTACAGCTTCCTGCCGGTCGATCTGGCGGCGTTCAAGGGCGAGATTCCGGAGATTCAGAATCTGGTGCCGTATGAGCCGTTTGATTTCTACATCAAGCGCAAGCTGTTCATTCACAACATGGGCCACGCGACCTGCGCGTATCTCGGCGGCTACGTTGGCCGGAAATATATCTATCAGGCAATCGACGATCCTGAAATTCTGAGCATCGTGGAAAATGCGATGCTGGAGAGTGCAATGGCGCTGTCGCAGAAATACGGCGTCGAGCTGGAGCCGCTGATGCTCCACATCACGGACCTGCTGGGCCGGTTCCGCAACGCAGCGCTGAAGGACACCTGCAAGCGCGTCGGCGGCGACCCCGCGCGGAAGCTCGGCGCAGCCGACCGGCTGATCGGTTCGAGCCTGCTGTGCTTGGAAATGGGCGTAACGCCCGCGTATATCGCCGTCGGCGCGACAGGCGCAGTCTACCGCTATCTGAACGAAGCGGGAACAGAGCAGTCGTATGACGCTGCGAAGCAGGTGCTCCGGGATGTCTCCGGCCTGCCGGACGAGCATGCACTGTTAAAAATGATTATGCAGATATATGGTCTTTATCTTGAAGGAGAAACCGTTGCAGCAATGCGTAGGTATGCACAGAGGGTCAAGACTGCCGGAATGCACGATGTGATTTAATGGGATGTGTACTTGTCTATTTGAACGCAGGCAATCATGCAAAAAATACTAAAAAAGTACACCAACCGATGCGTGTCTTTTGGATAACGGGAATAGTATAATTATGACGTGGAAACTATACTCTGAAGCCGAAGAAGCTGCGTTCTATGTTCGCCTTGGACGAAATATTTATCAGCTGCGAAAGGCAAGAAAAATATCGCAGGAAGAACTCGCCCGACGGACAAATTGCAGCCAAAAGTACATATCAAATATTGAATTAGGAAAGGCAAGACCAAGCGCAGTGCTTTGCGCCAGAATTGCAGTAGCGCTCCATTGCTCCACAGATGCGCTTTTTGCAGATATACTTTCCAGAGAGCAAACTGCGGATCTCATTGTTACTGCATCTGAGAGGACCCTGATGCACGAAGTCTTGCGGGCCGTCGAAGAATATCGGCATCGTGAGAAATAGCGACAGCCGACCGGCGTGCCGCTATGCTTCCCCCCCGTATTTCTGCTTCCGCATCAGGCGCATCATACCGAGCAGGAATTCCTGCTGCTCGTCCGAAAATGTAGCCGCCAAATGGGAAATCTCGCGTAAGCGGGCATTTTGCTCTTCAAACTCCGGATAGACGAGCCACTCGGTCGGTGCGCCCAGCGCCCGCAGCAGCTTTTCCATTGTATTGAGCGTCGGCCGCCGCTCACCTCGTTCCAATGCGGCGATATGCCTCGCGGTAAGCCCGACCTGCTCCGCAAGCTGTTCGCGCGTCATATTCTTCCCCTCGCGCAATTCTTCCAGTTTTTCACCGAAACGCTCCTCTAATGGAGTATTATAAATCGACACCAGTAGTTCACCTCCGACACGAGTATTGTACAGAATACCCGCTGTTTCAGAAATGCTCTAATGGTGTCGAATTTTGTTCACTATTAGAGGACGAAATAAGGAAATACCTCCAGCGCCGCATATAAAAAAACGGCAGTGCTGGAGGGCGATCCGTGCGACTAAAGCGCTCCATTCCTGCCGGGATGGAGCGTTTTATGCTATTTTCCCCTAAAAAAGAGGCGCGGGCTGCGCCTCCGATGGTGACCAGCAGCCCAGAACACCGGTAGATTCCACTCTTGCCGCAAGGCCGCTTTCAAACAAGTGGCAGTTGTACGGCGTCGAGTGGAACTACCGGTGAATATTTTTAGCGTCCGTCAGTGTGCATACGCTGCAAATTGCAGCCGAAGCGTACTGACGGATTTTTTTTGCCCTATCCGTGCGCCTCCGCTTTTGAAATTTTGGCTTTCTCAAAATTTCAAAAGATTGGAGGAATCCGTAATGGGATTCAACTGCGCACAGGAAAAAGCAAAATTTGACCGTGAATGGCTGCGCCTTCGAAAAGAATATACGGATGCCGGTATGAGTGAAGCGGCAATACAGAAGATTTATGAATACGACTGGTACTGCTTCTGCCGCAATCGCGCTTATGAGCGCAGGGCGACACAAATGCCGCCACTGGAAATCGACAGTCCAGACGATGAACGCCGGTCTGCACTGTTTCGGAAAAACGAGGCGCTTTCCACTTCCTTTGATGAAAGCGCCTTTCCAGATCGTTATGCATGGGTTGACACATTGGAAGATGAGCGATTGCTTCGTGCCATTATAAAATTAAACAAAAAGGACTTAGAATTGCTTACCTATGTCACACTTGAGGGACATGGTCAAGAAGAGCTTGCGCGAAGATGGGGGTGTACGCAGGCAGCAGTTGCTATCCGTATGAAAAAAATTAAAAAAATTTTTCAAACGACCTTATAAAAAAGCCGTTCCCGTGGCCTATGCATTGAGGGGACATTTTCAGTCCGCCTCGTGCAGCTTGAAAAGTACATATCCAGCGACTGAATGACATCAAGCGGATGAGCCAGAAATGGAACAGCGATGCGGAGGATGCGCGAAGACCACCTGTGCGGGAGCGATGCTCCTGCATAAAGACGGCCCAAGAAGGTGACGAGCGGTACCCATCCATCCAAAAGCAGCTTTGGCAAGCTGCCTCGCAATGATCTTGTCCGCGGACAATGGTACTCCTGCCCAGCCACAACGGAACGTAATGGGGGCAGCTCGGAGAGATCCTCGGAGGGGTGCAGACCCGTGAGCAGCGCCAGCTGCCGTTCAGTAGCTGCCTTGGCTCCGGGAAGAAGCGTCGAACAGGAGCGAGCATCAAAATTTCAAAAGCAGGGGCGGCTCTGCGCAATCAGAGCCGCCCCGTGGCTGAAGGAGAATCTTATGAATCCAAACATTGATTTTTTAGGAATCTGTCAGCTCCTGAAAGCGCTCCGAACGGTCGGATTTTCTGAGACTGAGATCAAAAAGATCGCGCGTCGGATCGCTGTCGAGCTTGGTGCAAATTTCACACTTTACGCTTGATTTTTCTCCGTTTTGGTTATAGCTATTACGCCCTTGGTGTGGTAGTGTGTGTTGCTGCAAGGAGGTGAGAATGTGGCGAAAAAGCAAACCGACGGAAACCTTGCGCTGGAACAGCAGCGCGTCATAGTCATCCCGGCACACGATGAGCTCGTCGCACGAAAACTGCGCGTCGCAGCGTATGCCCGCGTCAGCTCCTCCAGTGAGGATCAGCTCAATTCCTACCGCGTGCAGAATCAATACTATTCTGAACTGATCTCCAGCAATCCGGATTGGGAAATGGTCGATATTTACGCCGATGAGGGCATCACCGGCACGTCGGTTGAAAAGCGCGAAGATTTTCAGCGCATGATGCAGGATTGCCGGAAAGGAAAAATCGACCGCATTCTGGTCAAGAGCATCTCCAGGTTCGCCCGAAATACAAAGGACTGCCTTGCAGCCGTTCGGGAACTCAAAGAGCTTGGCGTCAGTGTCCAGTTCGAGGAACAGGGCATCGACACCAGCAAGGTGTCCAGCGAAATGGTCACGGCGATCATGGCGTCGCTGGCGCAGAAAGGCAGCGAGTCAATTTCAGGAAATGTCCAGTGGGGATATCAAAAAAGGATGCGAGATGGTACCTTCATTCCCCCATTCCTTCCCTACGGTTACAAAACTGTCGATAAAAAGATATACATTGACGAACAGCAAGCGGAAATTGTACGTCAGATTTTCATGTCATATCTAAGCGGGCAAAGTATGGACGCCATAAGCGAACAGCTAAATGCTTCTCGAATCCCGTTGCATACAAATGGGGCTGACCGTCCTTGGCGCAGATGGATCATTTCATATATACTTTCAAACGAGAAATACACCGGAGATTCTCTCTGGCAAAAAACTTATACAACAGCGACATTTCCAACCATCCAAAAGAAAAACAACGGCGAACGGATGCAGTACTACGTTGAAAATACACACCCTGCAATTATTTCTAAGGACATATTTAATGCCGCTCAGAAGTTGATGCGGGAGCGTAATAAAGGGAATGCATCGGATCTCAAATTAGACACTCCATTTCGCCAGCGGATGGTTTGTGGGAATTGCGGTTCGCCGTTCAGACTGCGGCGAGATAGAGATCGGACATATTGGTCCTGCAAACTGCACAGCGAATCGAGTGAAAAATGCAGCATTTCTCAAATCGACGAACAAGAAATCATGGCCACGTTCTGTCGCCTCTATTACAAGCTCAAACATCACGGCGAACCCATCTTCACGCAAATGCTCTCCAACCTCCAAAAATCCGCTACAGTCGGATGCTCTGGAGCGAGGACGTGATCTCCCTCAACAAGAAAATATCGGACGCACTCAGTCAGGTTCAATTCCTAACCCGGCTTCAACAGGCGGGCGGCGTTGATCCTGATACTTTTATATCTTCCAACAACAAACTCAACGAACAACTCCGCAGGCTGAAACAGGAAAAAGCAAGGCTTCTCGACACCGACAGCGACGATCTGGCAGACCGCACCCGCGATCTCATGGACGTGCTGGAAGACGGGCCGGACTTCCTCGGCAGCTTTGATGCGGAGCTGTTCGATGCGCTTGTTGAAAAAATCATCGTAGACAGCAATGAGCGCCTGCGCTTCCGGCTGAAAAACGGGCTGGAACTGACGGAACAGATTGAAAGGACACGACGCTGATGGGAAATCGGAAGCTGCCGTTTGGCTATCAGATGCGCATGGGCGAGATCATCCGGAATGAGCCGGAAGCAAAGGCTGTGCAGGACATTTTCCTGCAATATACGCTTGGCGCATCGCTGAAGGAAATCGCAGAACAGATGAGCAAGACTGGTCTCACCTACGACGAGGGCAAGAGCTGGAACAAGAATATGGTTGCCCGCATCTTGGAAAACGCCAAGTACACCGGTGCAGACAATTATCCTAAATTAGTTGACATAAAACTATTCGAGGCAGCCGCTGAAAAGCGTCAGACCAAGCAGCGCCTGCCAGAGCGGACACCTGCGCAGAAAGCACTCAAGCGTGTATGCTCCAAGCCGTCTACGCCGGAAATCGAGCAGCAGGTCGTACATCTGCTCGGCAGGCTGGCAGAGCAGCCGGAGCGCATCACACAGCCTGAAAAACAGTTTGCACCGAACAGCACCGCGCAGGCTGAATTGGACGAGATCCTGAACACCCAACCGCTCGACGAGGACACTGCCAGAAGCCTGATCTGCAAGCTGGCACAGGAGCAGTACGACAACATCGGCAACGAAGAATACGAAACCGAGCGCCTGCGGCGGCTGTTCGCCGGCGTTCGAATGCACAGCAGAGCTCAACGCGGAGCTGCTGCAAAGCGCCGTCTCTGCCGTGCTGGTGACGCGCCAGGCGGTGCGCTTGCAGCTCAAAAACGGACAGATCATTGGAAAGGAAGATCTCGGATGAACGAAAGAAAAGCCGCGTGTCATTATCATCCCCGCTAAGCCGGAACTGGCACAGGAAGCGGCCGTCAAGCGGCAGCTCCGCGTGGCGGCGTACTGCCGCGTATCGACCGAGGAAGAAGAACAGGCCAGCAGCTACGAGGCGCAGTGCGAGTATTATACGGACAAGATCATGTCCAACAAAGAATGGACGATGGCTGGCATTTTTGCAGACGAGGGAATTTCTGGAACTTCCACAAAAAAGCGCACAGAATTCCTCCGTATGATTCGTCAGTGCAAGCAGAAAAAGATTGACCTCATACTTACGAAATCCATTCAGCGGTTTGCCCGCAATACGCTCGATTGTATCAACTACACGCGCATTCTCCGACAGCTTGGCATTGGCGTCCTCTTCGAGAAGGAGAATATCAACTCTCTACCGCCAGACAGCGAATTTATGATTACGATGTACGGCGCGATGGCGCAGTCCGAAAGCGAATCCATTTCCGGCAACATCCGGCGCGGCCGACAGATGCACGCAAAAAGTTGGCACGCTCAAGGTTCCATGCTATCGACTTTATGGATACGAAAAAAGACACAGAGGGCAAATTCCGCGTCATACCGGAGCAAGCAGAAATCGTGCGCGAACTCTACAAGCGATATGAGAGCGGCGCCAGCCTGCGCAATCTGCAAGACTGGCTGGAAGAAAATCAGATCAAATCGGTTCTCGGAGAATCAAAATGGACAACGACATCTATCAAGAGCATCCTGACAAAAAAAAATACTGCGGCGATGTGCTGCTGCAAAAGACTTTCTGCACAGATGTGATCAGCAAGAAGGTCATTAAGAACGTCGGTCAGATGGCGCAATACTATATGCCAGACCATCACGAGGGCATCGTCAGCCGGGAACAGTACAATGCAGTGAAAGCAGAAATGGCCCGCCGGGCGCCCTGCGCAGCCCATCCAAAACGGCTGTGACAGGACGTTCCTGTTATACAAGCAAATACGCCTTATCGGACCGACTCGTCTGCGGCGAGTGCGGCACGCTCTACCGCCGATGCACATGGACATCCCTTGGGCGGAAATACCCTGTCTGGCGCTGCATGAGCCGTCTGAACTACGGCACAAAATACTGCCACGATTCCCCGACAATCAAGGAAGAACCGCTGCAAAACGCGATCCTGTCAGCGATCAACGCTGCTATGAGTGATAAACCTGTACTGCTCGACCGTATCAAAAACGCAGTCTCTCTGGAGCTGCTGCCTGTACAGGGGCAGACCATGAGCTTTGCTGACATCGAGCGCCGACTGGCGCAGCTCGACGGGCAGTTCCAACAGCTTCTGACAGAAGCCATCGATGCGGAAGACAAAGAAGCCTGCAACGCGCAGTTCGCGGAAATCCTTGCTGAGCAGACCTCCCTCAAAAAGCAGAAAGAAACTATTCTGCAAAGCAGCATGGACACTGACCGCGTCTGCACCCGCATGAAGCAGGCAGAGCAAGCTATAGAGAATACCGCACAGACAATCACAGAATGGAACGAAAACGCCGTCCGGCAGATCGTAGAGCGCGTGACCGTCCTCTCCGCCGACGAGATTCTGGTGCGGATCAAGGGCGGTGCGGAAATCAAACAGCGATTGGAGCGATGAAAATGATCTATGCAGCCGGCGACCTTCACGGAAATCCACTTCGGTTTCAGTCGCAATACTTTCCAGAACAAGCATAGATGACCAAAGACGATTACATGATTACATGAGAACATAAGGCACTACATAGAGATGTTGCAAGTATTATGCTTGCGTACCAGCAGGTCTGCATTTATAATGAAAACAAACGAAACGGAGGGCTTGCAGCATGGAGCGCGCCACAAATTCCAGCCTGATTTTATACACGACAGAGGACGGCTTGACGAAAATTGAAGCTACGTTTGACCGAGATACGGTCTGGCTTTCCATCGACCAGATGGCGGACCTGTTTCAAAGAAATAAGTCCACAATTTCGCGCCACATCGGTAATATTTACAAAGAGGGCGAATTGGACAGAACTGCAACTGTTGCAAAATTTGCAACAGTTCAGATGGAAGGCGAACGGCAGGTGGAACGGCAGATTGAATACTACAATCTGGACGTTATCATATCGGTTGGGTATCGTGTGAAGTCTCAGCGCGGTGTTCAGTTCCGCATGTGGGCGACCGCGATCCTCAAGGAGTTCATGAAAAAGGGCTTTGTGCTGGATGATGACCGCTTGAAAAATCTCGGCGGCGGCAACTACTTTGATGAGCTGCTTGCCAGAATCCGGGATATCCGGTCTTCTGAAAAGGTATTCTGGCGGAAGGTGCTGGAGATTTATGCGACCAGCATTGATTATGACCCCAAGGCCGAAAGTACCGTTTTGTTTTTCAAGCAGGTTCAAAACAAAATGCATTGGGCAGCACACCAGCATACAGCGGCAGAGGTTATCTACCAAAGAGCGGATGCAGAAAAGGAGCATATGGGACTGACCTCGTGGCGTGGAGAACAGATCCATCGTGCAGACGTTGAGGTGGCAAAAAACTATCTCAGTCAGCCGGAACTGGACGCGCTCAACAAAATCGTAACTGCATATTTGGACATTGCAGAAGTCCGCGCGTTAAATCACGAGCCGATGTATATGAAGGATTGGCTGGAAACCATAGACGATTATCTGAAAATGACCCGCAAAGAGATTTTAACAACCAGCGGTCATGTGTCGAACCAGCAGGCATTACAGAAAGCCCATGCCGAATACGATAAATACAAAAAGCAGCAGGACCTGCGGCTTTCGCCGGTTGAGCAGAGCTTTCTGGACAGCGTAGAACAGTTGGAAAGACTAGAAGATCAAGCGCACTGAACGTAAAACAGGGCAAAGAGAAGCACGGTCACGGAACCGTGTTTTTCTTTGCCCTGCAAAATATGTGAGATTATCGGCGCGATGTATTCAGCAGTGCCGTTGTCCGTGCGTTGATTCCCATAAGCTCCCGCTGGGTCTGCCGGTTGGCCTGACACATGGGCATCAAAAAATTCACAGCCTTTCGGATCTGCTGAAGGTCAGAAGAAGTGAGGGCGTTTTGATGCAGATGCTCCAAAACACGGCTATAAGCGTCCTTCAAGGATGCGGTCACGGCAGGCTGAAAGAAATAAGTTGAGATCAGGCCGCCGATCAGGGCGGCTTCGGTATCGGTATACTGCATGATTGCTCCTCCCTTGCAAGAATCAAACGAACGGGGCAATCATACCACAAAATATTGTAGCAGGCTATTCGCAGAACGACGAAATATACGATGCGCGCCAGCGCGGAAAGGAGAAACCATGAACGTCAGAAAACCTGTGGATTACGGTACGATGTACCGGGAATTGACCGCAATTATCTCGCAAAATCTTCCGCAAATGCGTGAGATCTACGCCATCGGCAAAGCCATCAGCCAGCGCCCGGAGAAGGGCGCAGCCGTCGCTGCCGCAGAATTTTTGCAGGCGAATTTCCCTGACCGCACAGGCTTTTCCCCACGCAACGTGCGCCGGATGCGCGATTTTTATCGGACTTATGAAAATGACCAAACGCTCCTCCGGCTGGCAATGAAAATCGGCTGGACGCTGAACGTGGTCATCATGGAAGCGGAGCTGACAAGAGATGTGCGCAAATGGTATCTGGAGCAGGCGCGGGTACAGCAATGGTCAAAGACGGGCTTGATGGAAAAACTGGCATCTGCAGCACATCCGGAAAAAACACTCGACGAGAAAACAAATACCTGTTATACTGAGAAAAAGATTACTGATGATAGCAAGCGGTGGAGTACAAAAGATGATATGTACTTTCTGGAAAAGAATCCGCTTTATCTTTCAACACAAGGCAACTGGATTGTTTTGGCGTGTTCCGATTCAACTAATCTTGGCGAGAAATCAGTGGCTACTCTACGCGCGATGTTAAAGACAATATGAATCTTTGAAGTGAGGCGGTATATATGCAAAAGAAATATCAGGTGTTTATTAGTTCTACATATGTGGATTTAATAGAGGCACGGGCAGCCGCCACACAATGCTTGTTGGACAATGACTGCATCCCCGTTGGAATGGAACAATTTCCAGCAAGTGAAATGAGCCAAATGGAATATATCAAGAAGATGCTTGATAATTGTGATTACTATATCTTAATATTAGGTGGAAAGTACGGCTCTCTGGACACAGACGGTATTGGATTCACAGAAAAAGAATACGATTATGCCGTAGCACAAAAAATACCCATCATGAGCTTTGTTTATGACATGCCTGAAGACTTGCCAAATAAATTCTGTGAGACAACGGATGACCTGCGTGAAAAATTCAAGAGATTCAGGGAAAAAGTCTGCAACGGGAGACTGGTGAAGTTCCATTCTGATAATGGAACACTGAAAGCCAATATTGTAACGTCGAGTCACCACTGCATTAAGGATTTTCCCGCTATTGGATGGGTGCGGGGTGACAGCGTTAGCGTCCTTGAAATTTTAATGCAGAACTTTTGCAGAGTGTGCAGAAATTTCAATCAGCACAAGAGACGATTGGTCGTGAGATCGCAGCACAGAAGAAAATGACAGAAGAAAAACTACAGCAGCTGGAGGAGAAAGTTGATAATATTCCGCGGGCAAGTATCCATGTGGAGGATAATGAAGCTGGTGGGCAGACGGTAATAATTGATGGTGGAAATGCAAGAGACTTTGACGAATATGTGCAAGGAAAAGTAAAAAAATATGTCGATGGTCGAATCGCTTCAGATGACGAAGTTAATGAGATGCTTCAAAACATCTGATGCATTTTAAGGAGAACTGACAGATGCAGAACGAAAAATATCTGGAGCTGGACGCGCTTGCTGCACCGAACGGCTATGTTGCGCCTCCGACGAAAGAGGATTTGGCCTACGTTGTCCACTTCCGCAAGACTTGCCAGCGGTATCAGATCGATTTTGCAAAGGCTGACTCGGACGAACGTGACTTCGTGATCCACATGGCAGAGAAAACATTTTTGCAGAAGCGTGCCTGATTTTCCTGCTGATTGAATCCACGGCGGTAAGACAGGGGGGTTCATCTATAGTGTAGTGAAAACACAAAAACCGACAAGTTTCTTTGAAACTTGTCGGTTTTTATTTATGATAGACTGTAATAGCAGGAAACGAACCGTGTTTTGAGAAAAATGCAAAGTTACATCCTCTGTTGTCCGCCGGGATCTTCGCTGTCAGGTGTCGTTTACGATCTTCTCCGGATGTAGTGCACGAGGATCCGCAGGAATTGGGTGGACGTGGGGGCGGCGGTCAGCGGGCGGTAGGTGAGGCTGCGCAGGAGGACGGCGTTTTTATGCCAGGAAGCGCAGGCGAAGCCATCGATGCTTCGGACGACCTGGAGCGGGTTTGCGCTGTACTGGTCCGCCACTTCCGGATAAAGCCGCTGCGATGGCTTCACCAGCCAGTGCGGGTTGAGCGCGGCGAGATAGACCGCGTAGGAGAGATGGAAGAAAGCGGTGTTGGTCGCGGAGAAACCGAGGCGGTATAACAGATCATAGACTTCGACGATGTCCGTTACGGCATTCATGCTGCATCCGTCTCCTCCAGTGCCTGAACACGGTCCATAAACTGCCGGACCAGATCGCCCTGCGCTTCCGCATCCAGCATGGAAAAGAGAAACATCAGGGTCGGGGCAGAAGCGGTGTATTTTCCGCGTTCCAGATCGCTGTATGCACGACTGGAAATGCGAAGCTGCTCTGCCATAGCTTCCTGCGTCAGCGCCTTCTGCCGCCGCAGAGAAGAAAGCTCCCGTGAAAGAAGCTCCGCGAGCAGCGCCGGGTATGGTTTCATTCTGAGGACCTCCATAGGTTATAAATTCTATGGAGATTTTATGTCGAAACGAAGTGTACTTCCATGAAGTGCACTTCGCGTTTTTGCGATGCAGATATCTGCTGTCCGTTCAAAGTCTGTGAAAATGCGCTGTTTTCCGGTTGACGATGAAAACCGGCGATGTTCGTTGAACATCGCCGGTTTTATTTTATGGGGCCGCCGTGTGATGATCAGTCTTTTGCTGCCGGGTATTCGTTGCAGAGAAGTCGGTAGGGCGGCTCGTCTTCTTCGATGGCGGGGAAGCGGCCGACGGGGGGTTGAAGCGGTTGTCGGTATTGTCGTCGTTGCACTGGCTGACCTCGCCGAGCAGGACGGGGCCGGAGCCGGGCTCGACGTTGAAGTCGTGGTACAGGTACTGCGGGATGTGGATGCTCTCGCCCGGGGTCAGGCGGATCTGCGTGCCGGCCGGGACGGTATAGGCCTTGCCGTCACAGTGGACGGTCACATCAGATTCCTTGTCGATGGACTCGTCAGGCAGGCTGTTGTACACGCGGATGAGGCAGTTGCCGCCGCCGCGGTTGATGATGTCCTCGGTCTTGTACCAGTGGAAGTGGTTCGGGGAATACTGCCCTTCCTTCACGTAGAGCAACTTCTCGGCGTAGACCTTCGGATACTTGTCCTGCATGGCGCGGTTGCCATTGCGGATGGTGATGAGCGAGAAGCCAACCTTGTCGAAATCGCCGAGGCCGTAGTCCGTGATATCCCAGCCGAGCATGCAGTCGCGCACCTCATCGTATTCGTGGCCCTTGGTCTTCCACTCTTCCGGCGTAAAGTGGCAGAACGGCGGCAGATAGCAGTGCTCCTGCTGGCACATGGCCTCGAGCTCCCTGAGTGCTTTGTTGATCTCTGAACGTTTCATGAGCGTCCTCCTTCTTGTCTTCTCTCTACAAAATAATGCACAGAATGCGGGAAAAGTCAAGTGGGGATTTTGGCATGAGGCATTCGTTGCCTCCGGCGGCCCTATCTTTTCTCTTGCAAGAGAAAAGATAGGGGAGAAAAGAGTGCATGGGGACGCGGGGTGCTTTCTGCGTCTGCATTCAGACAAGAACCAATATGTTCGTCTGGCGTTCCACTCGGGAGTTACCTCACGTATGTCTGACTACGCGCCGCCTGATACGGTGGGTATCAAATTTGTAATTAGTTGCTGTAGAATATCTGCCATCAATAGAAGGTGCAGTCTGAATCTGTCAGGCTGCACCTTTTTGCATTGGATTTTATGATTTGCTCTGTATCCTGTAGGGCCGGAGCTCTATGAGCTCCGGCGGGGATGTTTTTTGGGGATATCAGCGGCTCTTGCGGCCGCTGAAGTGGATAACGAGGCCGATAACGAAGCCGAGGCAGGCGGGGAGGAGCCAGCCGAGGTTCAGGTCGAACAGCGGCAGGTACTGCCGGGCAAAGGCGACCAGCCGGTCGAGATGCAGCGAACTCTGCACGCCTGCGGGCAGCGTCTTCATGAAATCGAAGATCGCGGCAGCCCAGGTGAAGGCCATGACGGAGATATAGACGGCCTTGTCATGGTGGAAGAACTTGCCGATGAAGGCCAGGATGATCAGCGCGATGGCGGGCGGGTAGATGAGCATAAGCACGGGGATGGAATATTCGATGATGGCACTCAGACCCACGTTGGAGACGGCAAAGGAGAACAGCGTAAAGAGGATGGCCCAGACCTTGTAGGAGAGTTTGCCGTGTGTCATTTTGACAAATGTTTCCGAGCAGGAGGTCACGAGGCCGATGGAGGTCTTGAGACAGGCGAAGGTGATGGTGACGGCGAGAATGATCTGGCCGACGCCGCCGAAGTAATGCCCCGCGATCTGCGTCAGGGCGATGCCGCCGTTGTCGGAGATCTCGAACAGCCCGCGCGACTGTGTGCCCATGAGGATCGTAACGACGTAAATGACGGCCATCAGAATGCCGGTCAGCACGCCGGAGCCCAGCACGTCGACGGCGACCGCGTCGTCATTGTCAACGCCTATGCGGCGGATGACGTCGATGACGACAATGCCGAAGGCAAGGCCTGCGATGGCGTCCATGGTGCCGTAGCCCTCGATAAAGGAGGAAAAGAAGGAACTGGTCCCGGTCGCGTAAGCCTCCACGGGCTCGACCGCGGCGATCGAGGCGCCGGGATTGGTGAGCGCGGCGATCACGAGCACGGCGAGGAAGAGAAGGAAGATAGGGTTGATGATCTTGCCGATCCAGACCGTGATCTTGCCGGGGCGGAGCGAGAAGAACAGGACGAACGCGAAGAAAATGGCCGAGAAAATGAGCAGCGCAAGCCACTCTTTGGACGGGTCGAGCAGCATGGGCGCCACGCCGGTCGTGAACGAGACGGTCGCGCATCTGGGGATGGCGAACAGCGGGCCGATGGTCAGATAGAGCAGGCAGGTGAAGAAAATGCCGTAGCCCTTGCCGACCTTGCCGGAGAGCGTCTGCAGCCCATCGGAGTGCGTGACGCCGATGGCGGCCACGCCGAAGATGGGGATGCCGACGGCAGTGACAATAAAGCCGATGATGGCGGGGATGACGTTCCGGCCCGCCAGCTGGCCGAGATGGACGGGGAAGATCAGGTTGCCGGCGCCGAAGAACATACCGAACAGCGTCCCGGCCACCAGAATTTTTTGCCGCATGGTCAATTTTTTCACAGTCATAGCGATCAGCTCCTTTATTTATGAACTGATTATAAAGGATATACTTGCAAAAGTGAAACGCGGGATTATAATAGTTATATGACGATTCGTAATACCCTCTGTCATACCCCATCCGGAAGGAGCCAACTATGGACAGCAAAAAACTGGAGATCCTGATGACCGCCGTCGACCTCGGCAGCTTTTCCAAGGCGTCGGAGGTGGTCGGCTATACGCAGTCGGGCCTGACGCACCTGGTCGACAGTCTGGAGCGCGAGATCGGCCTGACGCTTGTGCGGCGTGACCACAGCGGCATCGCCCTGACCGAGGAAGGCGAGGCCCTGATGCCCGCCATCCGGGAATTTCTGCGCGCGAACGCGCGGCTGGAGAACCAGATCTCCGCAATCACGGAAAAATCGGCGCAGACCATCCGCGTCGCGGCCTATGCCAGCATCGCCATGCGCTGGATGCCGGAGATCCTCTACCGGTTCCGGCGCGCCTGCCCGCATATCGACGTTGACCTGCGGACGGTTGACCATGAACTCGAGCCGTTTGAGCTGCTGGAAAAATGGCAGACGGACGTGATCTTCGCTGCACGGCAGAGCGGCTTCGCCTGCGACTGGACGCCGCTGCATGACGACGCGATGTACGCCATCGTCCCCGCGGACTATCCGACAAACGGGCGGGACTATTTTCCCATCGAGGAGTTCGCGGGCAAGGAATTTCTGATGCCCTACGGCCGGTTCGATATCGACGTGGGCGCGGCGTTCCGGAAATACGGCGTCGAGCCCATCATCCGCCCCTGCCATGTTGACGACGAGACGGTCATCCGCATGGTCGGTAAGGGGCTTGGAATCTCGATGATGGCGGAGATGATGATCCGCGGCAAGCTGACCGGCGTGAAGACCCTGCCGGTCAGCCCCTGCGTCAGCCGCGAACTCGGCATGGGCCTGCACCCCCGCGAGCAGCTCCCCCCCGGCATCTCCCGCCTCCGCGAATGCGTGCTGGAGTACATCAGGGAGCTGTAAAAGCCGGAGCGGAGAATCCAGCCCCAATGGCGTGTGAACCCTTATAAAAAATGGAGTGCGGTCTGCTGCACAGACCGCACTCCGCCAAAAAGAGAAGACACGCATAAGCGTGTCTTCTCTTTTTGTGTGATCACTACACTAAAGATGAACCCCCGACTTGTCGGAGCAGCTTCGATCAACTACAAAATCAAGCACGTTTCTGAAAAAATGTCTTCTCTGCCATGTGAATAACGAAATCGCGTTCGTCCGGATCGGCCTTTGCAAAGTCGATCTGATACCGCTGGCAGGTCTTGCGGAAGTGGACAACGTATGCCAGATCTTCTTTCGTCGGAGGCGCGACATAGCCGTTTGGCGCAGCAAGCGCATCCAGCTCCAGATATTTTTTGTTCTGCATCCGTCAGACCTCCTTCAAGTATTGTCCAAATAGTTCGCGCGCGGCATCGCCATCGATCAGCAGCAGAAACGGGTCAAACCGGCTGAACGGGATCGCACCGTAATTTCGCATATAGTGTTCCCGAAGCTGCGACGTTTTCGCTTTCAAATAAATTGCACCGCCGTAGCCGTAATCGATGGAAAGCTGAATTCCGAACGCCAGCAGTGCTGCGCCGATCCCAGTGTATTTTCTAGGCTTGGACAGCGTCGGATTTCCGCTGGGTGCGCTCTCCATATACTCCACATAAACCAACACGCCCTCCGGCATATCCCGATAAGCGGCAAGTCCGACCAGCTCTCTGGTCGTTTCCAGTTCCAACGCATATTTTTCAAGTGCAGTGTCCTGAATAAAATCCGTGCGCCAGTCGGTTTGCCAATGCTCCTGCGCTGTCCATTCGAAATCAGTGGCAGTCGCTTCCCGAATAGAGGCAGGAAGCTTTGCACCTGTCTGGCTTTCGATGATGTAATAGCATGGCTGCATAGCGGCTGCTCCTTTATTTTCTGATTTATTATAGCACAGCTCTCAGAAAAACGCAAAGAAGAGTTTTCCTGATCTGATTCTGTGTCCGGTTCGTATCCGCTGCTGAGAATGTCCAACAGCTCTTTCTTCGACCATTGCCGCTCTCGTGCCTGTTTCAGATACCACTTGCGCGTATCTCTTGTCAGGTCTGCCTCCATAATGATCACGTTCAGCGTCCAGCCAATTTTCATCGCCAGCCGGAGGAGCGTTTGGTCATTTTCATAGGTCTTGCAAAAAACGCGCATCCGGCGCACGTTGCGTGGGGAAAAGCCTGTGCGGTCAGGGAAATTCGCCTGCAAGAACTCTGCGGCTGCGACCGCTGCGCCTTTCTCCGGGCGCTGGCTAATGGCCTTGCCGATGGCGTATACTTCATCCATTTGCGGAAGATTCTGCGTGAGAATTGCGGTCAATTCCCGGTACATCGTGCCGTAATCTACAGGTTTTCTGACGTTCATAGCCTCTCCTTTCCGCGCTGGCGCGCATCATTTTTGTTGTTCCGTTGAAGTATCGCTTCGACCTTACGAATGGAGCGTCACTCCGCTTCCTTAAATAAAACCCGCCTTTCGATAAATGCACTCGAAAAGCGGGTTTTGCTTAAGCTCTTATTGTAATGGTTTTATTTCTGGACTGATTTGATCCACTTGGGATTCAAAACCGAACTGGGATGTTGGAGTGTTTGATAAAATTCGAAAAATCAGGTGCGTTATATTTGCAATACTGCAAAAAATCCCGAATACTTGATTCAACCAAATCACTTTGCACCGTAGGCGAGATTGTAATGCTTTTTACTGCATTTTCTGAAAATTTCAGCTCTATGTAGGGTATCAGAATCCCATTGCCTGCTCTGAATTTATAGACGCCCATTTCTGAAAGCTTATCAAGAAGTTCATCAGGGACCGAGATTACGATACGAAATTCACTTTCCTGATTGAAACAGTCTCTTTTTATAAAAGACAGGCAGTCGCTGAGTGCGGCCTTTTCGAAGCTGCACTGTTCGCCTTGATAGACATACACGGGAAGGTTATCCAGCTTTTGCTCTCTTTCAGAATCGCTCACTTTTTTCTCCAGTTCACGCAGTGCTGATTGGTCGATGCCTGAAGCTTGCTTTTTTGACATCTCGGTGACGACGGCCAGAAATATTTTTGAAATAGCGACCTCCATAGAGGACAGCAGCCCGTTTGTAAGTATGTGGCTATATTCTGAGTCGTTGTCCTTACTGTAGTCAACATTCCCGAAGGAAAAGCTGCAGCCATCCAGAACCGGATTGCTTCGCAAGATGCTTTCTACGAGCTTTTTATCATCAAATTCGATATTGTATCCTTGGCTATTGATTTCTTTCGTATAGTAATTCCACATAGGAAGAGAATCTTCCTTAAAGAGAGAAGCAGCATACAAACAGCTGCATGCCAAGATTTGTAATAGCCAAACGCATTTGTTCGCGCACTTCGTCCGATGCATTGCAATCTTTTGCGATGCTGTCCAGCCCCGCAATAATCTCATCCTTATCATTCATATACTTAATGTTCGTAAAACGAAGTGTTTTGTTGCGCAGTATGCTTTCCAGTCCGCCGATGGAGGTATAATGATAAACTGACTTTGCCCGTTGTCCCTTTTTAAATTTTAATTTGGACTTTTGCAAATGCGAATAATCAACTTGCACTTGATCTGTGTAATCTATGTACTCCATTGCTTGCTGCACCCCACTTGATCCGAACGTTCTTTCTCTGTATCAAGGCATATGCTGAAGCTGTTCAGGAATATTCAATGTGGTCAATGCAATCCTCCATGCGCTTTTTGATCCCCTTTTTGATTGCCGCATCACAAATAATCCCCCAGTAATCCTGCTGCAAATTTGATTTCGCGGATGAGCCACTTTTAACTGTTGTAAAACACAAAGGTATCCGTGTTGCTTGTAGGTTGTCGGCGGCTTGGAGCATTGCATCAATCGCAGGATATTTTTGCTGCAGCTCATAGTCAAGAGCGCGTGCTTCCTGCTCTGACCCGTGTGCAATTGTGTATTTAATTCTGCCAAGGTCCTTTAGAATATCTGCGCAATCCTCCGCGTCTTTCAGTGCTTTCAAGGTTAAAGATTCTAAGCCTGAAACAAAATGAATTGTACCCATTACTTAAATACCCCCTTCAAATACGCTCCGCTGATATTACCCTTGTCTACGTCATTTTACTTAAAAATAGATTACCGGCAGCGCGCTATTCCACTCGGAAACTGGTACATAGGAATTTTCGGTCTTTATGGCCACGCAGCATTCTCACCTCCGTCGTCAAAAATAGAAAAATTTTGTAAACTCCATTCGGCATCACAGGGATTCTCTTTTGGGCGATGCCTTAAGTACAGTTGTCTTTTAGTACAGCCGATAACCATGGACTCTCGTCTGTATACCCTTGCAGTACATCGATGACGTGCTTATCGGTTGTCATCGCAAATACAAATGGCGCAATATGATGCGATGACAATACGGCTTTAAACTCATCACCTTCACGAATTTCTTTGGGCGGAATAGTGTTTTCGTTTAAGTTGTGTGTTTTCTGTGGTGGTGGATTCTTATATACCAACCATGCAATTTCGTAAGAAATTGTACTTTCACACCATTGCCCCATTAAGTTTTTAAAAAAACACACGAATAATAAGTTTAGCACCGGTATAATGATGATGGCTGGGATTTGTTCTGAGGCGTTCCCAGTTTTTTTCTGAGGCTTTTCTTAGTTCGCAAATCAACGCCTTGACTTCGGAGGTTTCAAAATGGATATTAATATCCGTCTCCTCTTCTGCTGATAATGCTTGTGTAAAACCTGGGAGTAAAGATGCTGGAAGCAACTTTTTATTCCCGGCAGAATCCTCCGAAAACTGCAATTCAATATCGGCTAACGTATAAACATTAATTGCGGGCGAATCACCAACATTTCTAAGCTTGATTGTAAATCCCAGCTGCATACGGGTATAGTCCGTGGTATCCCAAGCAGATCCGCATGAATCAGTTACATATGGAACAATACACGGTTGCTTATCTATTTTCATTTGTTTCGCAACGAGCTCTGCTGATTCCTTAGCGTAATTTGCTTGACGCTTGGTGTGTCCAACATAAATGATCGTGACAACAACCATAATCAGCGAAGAAAGCAGAGATAGTACTCCTGCATAGTCACTGTTGATGATTTTTATAAATTCCAGCATCTTTTTCACCTCATTTCAGCCGCTCGCACAACGGCAGAATTTCTTCCAGTTTGGCAACGATACTCTTCTGCTCGGAAAGGGGCGGAAGTGGGATAAGCATATTTTGAATTCTAATAATAGCTAATTTTGGTTGCCCAACTTTAGTTGTTGCATCAGCAATTTGATTTTGAACCAATGATGATTGCACAACGAAAGGCCATTGAAAAGTCATCTGGATTTTCCCATTGAGGTTTATCCATTGTAATTCCTCCTGTACTTAAAAACGCCCTAACCTAACATCGTACATAGAACATCTTTTGGCTTACACGTCGTAACAATCGAGTCGATGTATATCTCCACAAATTTAGTAGCCACCGTTGCCCAATCCAACAGTGGGATTTTCCAAGGATATCGTGAGTTGATGTCCACTTCACGCAAGTCTTAATATCTTTGTCTCCAGTATAGCAGGTATCCGTTCCCACGTCGAGCGGTTTTTCCAGATGCGCCGTAGATGCCAGCTTTTCTAGCAGAACAGCCTTCGACCATTGACGCTCCCGCGCCTGTTCCAGATACCACTTGCGTACGTCTCTCGTCAGTTCCGCCTCCATAATCACCACATTTAACGTCCAGCCGATTTTCATTGACAGCCGGAGGAGCGTTTGGTCATTTTCATAAGTCTTATAAAAATCGCGCATCCGGCGCACGTTGCGTGGAGAAAAGCCTGCGCGGTCATGGAAATTTGTCTGCATAAACTCTGCGGCTGCAACCGCCGCACCCTTCTCCGGGCGCTGACTGATGGTCTTGCCGATGGCATAGATTTCGTCCATCTGCGGAAGATTTTGTGCGAGAATGGCGGTCAATTCCCCATACATCACGCTGTAATCCACAGGTTTTCTGACGTTCATGACTTCTCCTTTCCGCGCTGACGCGCATCGTATATTTCGTCGTTTTGCGAATAGTCTGCTACAATATTTTGTGGTATGATTGCCCCGTTCGTTTGATTCTTGCAAGGGAGGAGCAATCATGCAGTACACCGATAACGAAGCCGCCCTGATCGGCGGCCTGATCTCAACCTATTTCTTTCAGCCTGCCGTGTCCGCATCCTTGAAAGACGCCTATAGCCGCGTTTTGGAGCATCTGCATCAGAATGCCCTCACTTCTTCTGATCTTCAGCAGATCCGAAAGGCTGTGAATTTTCTGATGCCTATGTGCCAATCCAACCGGCAGACCCAGCGGGAGCTTATGGGTGTCAACGCAAGGACAACGGCGCTGCTGAATACATCGCGCTGGAAATCCCAATTATTTACAGGTTAAAGAAAAGCACGGTGCTGTGACCGTGCTTTTCTTTAACCCGCAGATTTTATAAATCGGCATCCTTGCCTTTCTGCTGCTGCAGATAAAAAATTGCTTTCTGCGTCTCAATCTCTGCACGAAGTTCTTCCTCCGTCGGCAGATAGAGTTTGTATTTTGTCGCAAATAACTGCTCATTGCCATTCAGAATTGAATACCTTGCGATGTCTGCATCGGTATCCGAACAGAGTACAATGCCAATCGTGGGATTGTCTCCCTCGCTACGTTTCAACTCATCATACATACGGATGTACATATCCATCTGACCAACATCCTGATGCGTGATCTTTTCGGTTTTCAAGTCAATCAGAACAAAGCACTTCAGAATGTAATTGTAGAAGACCAGATCGATATAATAATCCTGCTTCTCCGTGCGAATGTGCTGTTGCCGTGCAACGAAAGCGTAACCCTTACCGAGTTCCATCAAAAATTTCTGTAAGTTAGAGATAATGCTGGTTTCCAAATCTGTTTCCGTAAAGGTCGCATCACCAGACAATCCGAGAAATTCAGCCACAACAGGGTTCTTAATAAATTCCAGCTTCCGTTCCGCATATGCGGACGTTTTAGCCCTCATTTCGGATTCTACAAGTTCCGGTTTTTGTGTTTGCAGCATTCTGTAGTAATACTGAGACGAGATATTTCGCTGCAATGTCCGCACACTCCACATCTGCTCATCCGCCTCTTTCGCGTACCATTCACGTGCAGTGCTGTCCGGGACCTGCAGCAGCACCGCATAATGCGACCACGTCAGACTCGGCTGAGATTTTCCAGACGGTGTCTGGAAAATCTGCGGATAGGTTTTGTAAAACGAATAAAAGCTGTAAAGATTCGTTTTCGTAAAGCCTTTTCCGTATTCTTTTGATAGTTCTTTTGACAGTCTTGCAATCACGCTAGCGCCATACTCTGCACGGTTTTCACCGCTCAGTTCTTCCTCTGAGATACGATAACCGATCAACCAGTTGCGGCGAATCAATGTCACGTTGACCGCACGATATGCCGCGTCACGAGACGAATCAATAATCCCTCGCATATCCTGCAAAATATCATCCGTTTTTTCAAATGTGACCAGACTCTGCGTCTGCTTCATAATTTCAGGATTCAGAACTTTTTCCGTTTCTCTGCTCACACTATCGCACCTCCTGCATTTCTTTATAGATGCCTTATCGTTTGAACTAATTATAGATATTATACCAGATGCAGCGGTCTGAGTCGAGATGAAAGTACCGTATGACGGTGCCTTTCTCTGCCCTGTTTTATAAGATTCTTACCATCTGCTCATAGAGCAGAACATACTTTCATCAATGATCCGATCGTCGTGGTAGTGCCCGAACAGCCAGTAGTGGAATCGGCTATAGTTGCGGATTTCTTCCAAGAAGTCTGTCAGCTTATCTGGCTTGAAATTGGCATTAATCTTCTGCTGAATTGCTGTCGGTGCGCAGTGTGTGATGATGTAATCGGTCTTCCAGTCCAGTCGTTCCAACGTCTGCTGGGCTTCGGCATATTCCTTGCCGGACGGCAATTCTTCCAGCCACCACGAAATATGGTTGATGCGGAACTGTCCGCGATTGCGGCGCATGGAATCGTATCGCTCATAAAAATCTGGGCTGTCCATATCCAGAATGCCGTCTGCAATGTCGTGGCTCTGTGCGCCGCCCATTGTGAAGAACGTGCGGCCTTGCAGCTCAAACGCCTGCCCGCGCATCAGATGGATGACGTGTGGGCGGATTTTATGCACCTTTCCACTGTGCCATAGCTCCACGGGATACTCGCTCAGAGCGTCAAAATTCTCGTGATTGCCGTCTACGAACAAAACCGTAAACGGCAGAGCTTCCAGCCGGTCGAGCTGAGGATCGTCGCTCTTGTCGCCGTTCCACACAAGCCCTGCGTCGCCGCAGATGATCATGTAGTCATCCTTCGTCATCCCGGCCTGTTCCGGAAAGTATTGCGGCTGAAATCGGAGAGTGTTTCCGTGAAGGTCGCCGGTTGCATAAATCATCTTCATCGCTCCAATCGCTGTTTGATTTCCGCACCGCCCTTGATCCGCACCAGAATCTCGTCGGCGGAGAGGACGGTCACGCGCTCTACGATCTGCCGGACGGCGTTTTCGTTCCATTCTGTGATCGTCTGAGCGGCGTTCTCTACGGCTTGCGTTGCCTGCTTCATGCGGCTGCAGACGCGGTCAGTATCCATGCTGCTTTGCAGAATAGTTTCTTTTTGCTTTTTGAGAGAGGTCTGCTCAGCAAGGATTTCCGCGAACTGCGCGTTGCAGGCTTCTTTGTCTTCCGCATCGATGGCTTCTGTCAGAAGCTGTTGGAACTGCTCATCTAACTGCGCCAGTCGGCGCTCGATGTCAGCAAAGCTCATGGTCTGCCCTGTACAGGCAGCAGCTCCAGAGAGACTGCGTTTTTGATACGGTCGAGCAGTACAGGTTTATCACTCATAGCAGCGTTGATCGCTGACAGGATCGCGTTTTGCAGCGGTTCTTCCTTGATTGTCGGGGAATCGTGGCAGTATTTTGTGCCGTAGTTCAGACGGCTCATGCAGCGCCAGACAGGGTATTTCCGCCCAAGGGATGTCCATGTGCATCGGCGGTAGAGCGTGCCGCACTCGCCGCAGACGAGTCGGTCCGATAAGGCGTATTTGCTTGTATAACAGGAACGTCCTGTCACAGCCGTTTTGGATGGGCTGCGCAGGGCGCTCCGGCGGGCCATTTCTGCTTTCACTGCATTGTACTGTTCCCGGCTGACGATGCCCTCGTGATGGTCTGGCATATAGTATTGCGCCATCTGACCGACGTTCTTAATGACCTTCTTGCTGATCACATCTGTGCGGAACGTTTTCTGGAGCAGGACATCGCCGCAGTATTTTTCATTTGTCAGGATGCTCTTGATAGATGTCGTTGTCCATTTTGATTCTCCGAGAACCGATTTGATCTGATTTTCTTCCAGCCAGTCTTGCAGATTGCGCAGGCTGGCGCCGCTCTCATATCGCTTGTAGAGTTCGCGCACGATTTCTGCTTGCTCCGGTATGACGCGGAATTTGCCCTCTGTGTCTTTTTCGTATCCATAAAGTCGATAGCATGGAACCTTGAGCGTGCCAACTTTTGCGTGCATCTGTCGGCCGCGCCGGATGTTGCCGGAAATGGATTCGCTTTCGGACTGCGCCATCGCGCCGTACATCGTAATCATAAATTCGCTGTCTGGCGGTAGAGAGTTGATATTCTCCTTCTCGAAGAGGACGCCAATGCCAAGCTGTCGGAGAATGCGCGTGTAGTTGATACAATCGAGCGTATTGCGGGCAAACCGCTGAATGGATTTCGTAAGGTATGAGGTCAATCTTTTTTCTGCTTGCACTGACGAATCATACGGAGGAATTCTGTGCGCTTTTTGTGGAAGTTCCAGAAATTCCCTCGTCTGCAAAAATGCCAGCCATCGTCCACTCTTTGTTGGACATGATCTTGTCGGTATAATACTGGCACTGCGCCTCGTAGCTGCTGGCCTGTTCTTCTTCCTCGGTCGATACGCGGCAGTACGCCGCCACGCGGAGCTGCCGCTTGACGGCCGCTTCCTGTGCCAGTTCCGGCTTAGCGGGGATGATAATGACACGCGGCTTTTCTTCGTTCATCCGAGATCTTCCTTTCCAATGATCTGTCCGTTTTTGAGCTGCAAGCGCACCGCCTGGCGCGTCACCAGCACGGCAGAGACGGCGCTTTGCAGCAGCTCCGCGTTGAGCTCTGCTGTGCATTCGAACGCCGCGAACAGCCGCCGCAGGCGCTCGGTTTCGTATTCTTCGTTGCCGATGGTGTCGTACTGCTCCTGTGCCAGCTTGCAGATCAGGCTTCTGGCAGTGTCCTCGTCGAGCGGTTGGGTGTTCAGGATCTCGTCCAATTCAGCCTGCGCGGTGCTGTTCGGTGCAAACTGTTTTTCAGGCTGTGTGATGCGCTCCGGCTGCTCTGCCAGCCTGCCGAGCAGATGTACGACCTGCTGCTCGATCTCCGGCGTAGGCAGTTTGGAGCAGACCCGCTTGAGCGCTTTCTGTGCAGGTGTCCGTTCCGGCAGGCACTGCTTGGTCTGCCGCTTCTCGGCGGCTGCTTCAAATAATTTTATGTCAACTAATCTCGGATAGCTGTCTGCCCCAGTGTACTTGGTGTTTTCCAAGATTCGTGCGATCATGTTCTTGTTCCACGACTTGCCCTCGTCGTAAGCGGGGCCGGTTTTGCTCATCTGTTCTGCGATTTCCTTCAGCGACGCGCCAAGCGTGTATTGCAGGAAAATGTCCTGCACGGCTTTTGCCTCTGGCTCGTTTCGGACGATCTCGCCCATGCGCATTTGATACCCAAATGGCAGCTTCCGATTTCCCATCAGCGTCTTGTCCTTTCAATCTGTTCTGTCAGTTCCAGACCGTTTTTCAAGCGGAATCGCAGGCGCTCGTTGCTGTCTACGATGATTTTTTCCACAAGCGCATCGAACAGCTCCGCATCAAAGCTGTCGAGGAAATCCGGCCCGTCCTCCAGCGCGTCCATAAGATCGCGGGTGCGGTCTGCCAGATCGTCGCTGTCGGTGTCGAGAAGCCTTGCCTTTTCCTGTTTCAGCCTGCGGAGCTGTTCGCTGAGTTTGTTGTTTGATGTTATAAAAGTATCAGGATCAACACCGCCCACCTGTTGAAGCTGGGCCAGGAATTGAACCTGACTGAGAATATCGGATATTTTCTTGTTAAGGGAGATCACATCTTCGTTCCAGAGCATCCGGCTGTAGCGAATTCTCTGGAGATTTGAGAGCATCTGCGCAAAGATGGGGCCGCCGTGATGCTTGAGTTTGTAGTACAGGTGGAAAAATGCCGCAGTAATTTGTTTTTCCGGGACAGCCTGATTGAGGCATTTATCTTTTGATTGATTATGTAAACGGCAAACCCAATAAGTATTATCCGCAATAAACTTTCTCTGATATGGTGTTCCGCATACGCCGCAGCAAATTCGCTTTCGGAATGCCTTTGAGGTGTCTGTAAATGATGCACGATCTGCCTTTTTTCGCTCAGCACGAAGCAATTGGACTGCTTCGTAAGTGCTTTTAGCTATGATCGCGGGATGTGTTCCTTCAACATAATACTGTAAACACGCACCGGTATTCTTGATTTGTTTTCGCGGCAGCGTGTCAGTTGCGTATGTTTTCTGCCACAATGAGTCTCCGATATAACGTTCATTCGATAGAATATAACGAATTGTTGTATTGTACCATCTACGGCTGCCCGCTTGTGTTTGGTTTAGTTTTTTAGCTATTTCATCTACATTTTTTCCGGCAAGATATGCAGTATAGATTTCTCGCACGATCTCTGCCTGCGTCTCGTCAATTTGAATGCTTTTTTCTATCATCGTATATCCGAAGGGAAGCGATGATGGCAAATAGGTTCCGTCCTGCATTCGCTTCTGGACACCCCATCTGACATTTCCTGAAATTGACTCGCTGCCTTTCTGCGCCAGCGACGCCATGATTGCCGTGACCATTTCACTAGACACCTTGCTGGTGTCGATGCCCTGTTCTTCGAACTGGACGCTGACGCCAAGCTCTTTGAGTTCCCGAACGGCTGCAAGGCAGTCCTTTGTATTTCGGGCGAACCTGGAGATGCTCTTGACCAGAATGCGGTCGATTTTTCCTTTCCGACAATCCTGCATCATGCGCTGAAAATCTTCGCGCTTTTCAACCGACGTGCCGGTGATGCCCTCATCGGCGTAAATATCGACCATTTCTCAATCCGGATTGCTGGAGATCAGTTCAGAATAGTATTGATTCTGCACGCGGTAGGAATTGAGCTGATCCTCACTGGAGGAGCTGACGCGGGCATAAGCCGCGACGCGCAGCTTGCGCGCGACGAACTCATCGTGTGCCGGGATGACTATGACGCGCTGCTGTTCCAGCGCAAGATTTCCGTTGGTCTGCTTCTTTGCCATGCTGTTCACCTCCCTCTGTAGCAACACACACTACCACACCAAGGGCGTAATAGCTATGACCAAAACGGAGAAAAATCAAGCGTAAAGTGTGAAATTTGCACCAAGCTCGACAGCGATCCGCCGCGCGATCTTTTTGATTTCAGTCTCAGAAAACCCGACCGTTCGGAGTGCCTTCAGAAGCTGGCAGATGCCTAAAAAATCAATGTTCGGATTCATAAGATTCTCCTTTAGCCACGGGGCGGCTCTGTTTGCGCAGAGCCGCCCCTGCTTTTGAAATTTTGATGCTTGCTCCTGTTCGACGCTTCTTCCCGGAGCCAAGGCAGCGGCTGAACGGCGGCTGGCACCGCTCACGGGTCTGCACCCCTCCGAGGATCTCTCCGAGCTGTCCCCATTGCGTGAAGCTGTGGCTGGGCAGGAGTACCATTGTCTGCGGACGAGATCATTGCGAGGTAGCTTGCCAAAGCTGCTTTTGGATGGATGGGTACCGCTCGTCACCTTCTTGGGCCGTCTTTATACAGAAAATCTGTACAGGTGGTCTTCGCGCATCCTCCGCATCGCTGTTCCATTTCTGGCTCGTCCGCTTGATGTCATTCAGTCGCTGGATATGTAGTTTTCAAGCTGCACGAGGAGAATTGAAAATGTCCCCTCAATGCATAGGCCACGGGAACGATCTTTTTATAAGGTCGTTTGAAAGATTTTTTTAATTTTTTGCATACGGATGGCAATTGCGGCTTGTGTACATCCCCACTTTTTGGCGAGTTCTTTCTGACCATGTCCTTCAAGCGTGACATAGGTAAGCAGTTCGAGATCTTTGTCATTCAGTTTCATAACCGCACGGATTAAACGCTCATTCTCCAAGGTATCAATCCGTATGCATAGCGGTTTTGAAAACCAGTTTCATCAAAGGTGGTAGACATGACCCCGCTTTTTCTAAATAAGGCAGAACGCCGATCATCGTCTGGACCATCAATTTCTATTGACGGCATTTTCGTTGCCCTGCGTTCATACGCACGATTCCGGCAGAAGCAGTGCCAGTCATACTCATATATTTTTTGAATGCTTTTTTCGCTCATTCCTGCGTTGGCGTATTCTTTTCGCAGTTTTGCCCATTCACGATCAAATTTTGCTTTCTCTGCTGCACAGTTGAATCCCATACGGATTCCTCCATTCTTTTGAAATTTTGAGAAAACCAAAATTTCAAAAGCGGAGGGGCGCGAGGCTGGTAAAAAACGGCCAATGGCGCAGTTCTGTTATCAAAAACAAACCTGCGCCATTGGCCGCTGTAAAAAATTACGAAGCAAACCATCTTGTCTTGAGAAAATAGCCGCATCTTGCTGCAGCCCATTTTGTTTTACAATATGGTTAGCCGCTTACCTTTCGTGTCAAGAAATTGAGTCTGTTAACTGTAAGTATATAGTCACGGGTAGTCTGCCTACCTATTTTTCCTTCATCCCTTTGCTTTTTCTCAATAGCGCCTCGACTATAGCCATTCGCTGACGCTATCAGGAGAGTCCTCAAATAAGAACGCCACGCTTTGTAATGTTTGTATGAAGCAGTGTCTCTCCAATGCATGATTCTCTGGGAATAAGGATTAGCGTTGAAGAGAAGTGCAGTGCAATTTTCGCAAGCAGCGGAAATCGCTTGCTGCAACGAGCGGAGAAAGTGCAACGTGTAAACGCCCCTTGAACCAACAGGGATTCTGCGCCTTCTCTTTATACGGTGTCTTCATAATCTCATATGATTACTTCCTATTAGGAACACTGTAAATACAAGGCTTTTCGGAGCCTACAAACCAGAAAAAATAATATTTGATCTATCACATTACGCAAAAAGCCGTCCGGCATGAAAAACGGGCGGCTTTTTTGCGTGGATAGACGGAAAGGAGGCACAAAAATAACTACAAAATTTTAGCGTTCAAATTTGTGCAACTTTAACGAAAAGGAGGATCGTAAATGGCCGATGAAAAACTGAATACTGGCCCTGCGGAGAATACTTCCCCGGAGGCCGCCGAGCCTATCACCACACCCGAACAGGCCGCAGCGTCTGAGCCCCAGCAGGAACAGACCGGGCCTGCCATACCTGAGTCCGGCGATGTGGTTGTGTCCTTTGACAAAATCAATGAACTTATGGCAGAAAAGAGACAGAACGCCCGCGCCGAAGTCGAAAAGTCGGAAACCCCCGAAGCGCCGGAGGCAGCAGCCTCCGGAGAAATACCGCAGCCCGCCAATACGGAGGAACCGAAAAAGCCGCGCCGTGGCCGTCCGCCGAAAGCAGAAAAGGCCGCGACTGAAAATCAAAAATCGGAGAAATCGGCTGGGGCCCGCAAGGGCCGCCCACCCAAGGCGGATAAGACGGCCCCTGACAAGCCCAAGCCGTCCAAACGAGACAAAGTGTCCCGAAGTGACGGAAAGGCCCCGGATGCCAAGGAGCCCATTAAGCCCGCACAGGATACGGCACCGAAGGAAACTGCTACTGCGGAACAGACGGCTCCCGAGCCGACCACACCGCCCCGCCCGGTTGAGGAAGGCAAGCTGGTTTATCTGAAACTATCCGAGGTTCATCCGTTTCACACATTCCGTCCGCACCCCTTTAAGGTACGGGACGATGCGAAGATGCAGGAAATCGTTGCTTCTATCCGCGTAAACGGTGTAATGGTTCCCGGTCTTGCCCGCCCGGAGAAAGACGGAAACGGCTATGAAATTGTAGCGGGCCATCGCCGTACCCACGGCAGTGAATTGGCGGGGCTGGAGGAAATGCCCTTTATTGTCCGTGAAATGACCGACCACGAAGCGGTGCAGGCCATGAAGGACAGCAACAAGCAGCGTGACGGGATGCTCCCCAGTGAATTGGCCGCGCTGCTGGAACTCGAGGTTGAGGACATCAAGCATCAGGGCGGGCGGCTGAAAGGCGTTGCGGAAGGCGATGTTGGAAAACGCTCGGTTGAGATTGTGGGCGAGGCGCATGAGATGAACTATAAAAAGGTCATGCGCTACTTGCGGCTCAACTCTCTTGTGCCGGAGCTTCTGGATAAGGTAGACGATAAAAAGATGGGCTTTATGCCTGCCGTGGAGCTGTCCTACATCAAACCGAAAAATCAGAGGCTTATTGCTGTTTCCATTGACGGGGAGCAGGCTTCGCCCTCGCTGGCCCAAGCCAAACGGCTCCGGGAGCTAGATAAGGAAGGCAAGCTCAACGGCGATGTCATTGACGGCATCTTATCAGAACAGAAAAAGGAGGATCGAGGCGTGATTATTTCTACTGCGGAACTGGAAAAGTATTTTGGCAAGGAGGTCACTCCCGCCAAAATGAAAGAACAGATTATGTCCCTGCTGGATGACTGGAAAGAAAAACAGCCGCCGGAGCTGGCAAAAGCCCCGCAAAAAGCAGGAACTTGACAAGTAACAACTTCGAGACACTTTGTCCCGAGGGCCCCTGCCCTCGCGCAGAGGCTCTGGTGGTATATATCCCCCGTCGCCGCCTGTTTTTTAGTACAGCCGGGAGTGGGCCGTCAAGGGTGCAGCGCACCGCCGTTTTCGGCGGCTCGCCCTTGACGGTCTGCCCCGGCTGTGCTATTTCCCCGGCAAGCGGCGGGGGTATATCCTCCAGAGCCGCCCCCTTTCCCAAGACTGGGAAAGGGCGTGGGGTTTGGGTTGAACTTTCTTATTAAAATATCGGAGGTATGAACGATGAAACGACCCCTTGCTTATATCACCGCTGCATGGCTCGGCGGCGATAGCGAAAACGCAGAACTGGCGGCGCAGTATTGCCGCACCGTGTATGAGGCAGGCTTTTCTCCTATTTGTCCGCCTTTGTACTTGCCCCTGTTTCTCAATGATGCTGTTCCCGAGGAGCATAAAAGCGGCATCGACATGAGCCGTGACCTGCTCCGCCGTTCTCATGTGCTGGTTGTTTGCGGGCACAGTATGACCGAAGCCATGAAAAATGATATTGCCGTGGCCCAGCGGCTGGGAATTACGGCAACAACCCTTGAGGGCATCCTGACCGTCAAGGGACAGGGCCGCCGCTGATGGCAACCCTGTTTGAAGCCTACGTTACCAACGCCGGAAAGTACAGCGAGGGCCAGCTTGTGGGTGAAACACTGAAATTTCCCACAACCGCCCAGGAGGTGGAGGCTCTCTTGAAACGGATCGGCGTGGATGGCGTCCGCTATCAGGAAATTTTTATTACCTCTTTCGATGGGGATGTGCTGGGGCTCTATGACCATTTGAGCGAGTATGAAAATCTGGACGAGCTTAATCATCTGGCCTGCCTGCTTTCCGAGCTTACCTCATCGGAGCTGGAAACACTGGAGGCCGTCCTCGACAGCGGCGATCACTGTTCTTCGGTGCGGGACATCATCAATCTGACACAAAATCTGGACTGTTACGGCTTTTACCCCGGCGTATCCGATGAGGAAACGCTGGGGCGTATTTATGTGGACGATCTGGAAATGTTGGATGTGCCGGATCAGGTAAAACCGTATTTCGATTATGAGGCGTATGGCCGGGATGCCTGCATCCACGAAAACGGCCATTTTGCCCCGGGCGGCTATGTTGTCAAAGAAAGCGATCATTTCGTGGAAGTGTATCACGGCTTGCAGGATATTCCCAAGGAACATAAGGTGTTCTCTTTCCCGAAGCTCTCTATCCGGGAGCAAATGGCCGCTTATCAGGAAATCATAGACGGTTCTTCTTTGGAGGGCTACCGTCAAATGCAGAAAAAAGACCGTGGGGATCGGTGATGGCACTTCGAGACAAATTGTCCCAAGGAAGGAGGCGGTGTAACTGATTGATGAAGATATTTCCCGGCGCACGATAGCCATATCTGTAAAAACGACCAAGCTGACGGCGCGGGGACTGGCGTATGTGCTGGGCATGGTGGGTCGGAAGATCCGCAAGGCATACCGTGGGCGGCAAGTACCGCATGGCAAACAAAGTGTGCGAAAGCTCATGGCCCTACGGCACAGCCACAAACAGCATTGAGCTATCCGGGGATGCCAAGTCTTTTGACCGTGTAGCCCGGAAATGGAATGTAGACTATGCGTTCTATAAAACCGGGCCGGACAAATACCTGCTGTTTTTCAAGGCTGGACAGGCAGACGCAATGACCGCCTGCTTTTCTGAGTATTCCCGGAAGGTGTTAAGCAAAGCAAAATCGAACCGTGTTCCCATCCGGGAACAACTGCAACAGGCGGCAGATCAGCTTTCCAAAGAAAAGCCGAAGCAGAAAGAACGTGCAAAGGAGGTGGCCCATGAGGACAGATAAGATTAGAAAATATCTCATTCCGAACATTCCCTATCTGTTCATCCTGTGGGCGTTCCTCAAGCTGGGAACGGCCTACCGGCTGGCGGCGGGTAACGATTTTGCACATAAGCTCATCGGGCTGGGCCAGACGATTGGCCCGGCCTTTGCTGACTTTGCACCCGGTCTTGCCCCGCTGGATTGGCTTATCGGTATTGTAGGAGCCGTTGGTTTCCGGCTGCTGATCTATTTCAAAAGCAAGAACGCTAAGAAGTTTCGGCGGGATGCAGAATACGGCAGCGCCCGGTGGGGAACGGAAAAAGACATCAAACCGTTTGTTGATCCGAAGTTTGAAAACAACGTGATTTTGACCGGGACGGAGTTTCTCACGATGAACACCCGCCCGAAAATCCCCGCAAATGCCCGAAATCTGAATTGCTGTATTATCGGCTCGTCCGGCTCCGGCAAAACCCGCTTCTGGCTCACGCCCCAGCTTTTACAGGCTCATTCCTCTTATGTGGTGGTCGATCCCAAAGGCGGTGTGCTGGGACAGGTCGGGGGTTTCCTGCAAAAACGCGGGTACAAAATCAAGGTATTCAACAGCATAGATTTTTCAAAATCCATGCACTATAACCCGCTGGCGTATATCCGCAATGAGGCCGATATTCTGAAATTCGTGGATGCCCTGATTTCCAACACAAAGGGCGAAGGCAAGGAAGGCGATCCATTCTGGACGAAATCGGAAACGCTTTTGTACTGCGCCCTGATTGCCTACATCATTTTCGAGGGGCCTGCCGAGGATCGGAACATGAATACCCTTGTGGATATGATTTCTGGCATGGAGGTCAAGGAGGATGACGAGGACTTTATGAACGCGGTGGACTATATGTTTGCCGGGCTCGAAAAGCGCAAGCCGGATTGCTTTGCGGTCAAGCAGTATAAAAAGTACAAATTGGCCAGCGGCAAGACGGCTAAAAGCATTTTGATTTCCTGCGGTGCGCGGCTGGCGCCCTTTGACATCCCGCAGCTTCGTGAAGTCATGGCCTATGACGAATTGGAGCTTGACCGCATCGGAGATCGGAAAACGGCGGTATTCTTCATTATTTCCGATACCACGCAGACCTACAACTTTTTAGTGGCACTTGCATTTTCGCAGATGTTCAACCTCCTGTGTGAACGGGCGGACAATGTTCACGGTGGCCGCCTGCCGCACCATGTACGGGTGCTGTGGGACGAGGCCGCCAACACGGGACAGGTGCCCCAGCTCGAAAAGCTGGTCGCGGTCATCCGCTCCCGCGAGGTGAGTCTGTGCCTGTTGTATCAGCAGTTGGCACAGTGCAAGGCCATTTACGATAAACACGCCGAGACAATCCTCGGCAACATGGACAGCGTGGTGTTCCTTGGTGGCCGCGAAGCCAGCACCATCAAGGAAATATCCGAGAACTGGTTGGGAAAAGCCACAATCAGTATGCAGACCGACAGCCGCTCCCGTGGCCAGTCGGAAAGCTACAGCCAAAACACCCAGCGGCTGGGCCGGGAACTGATGACCCCAGCCGAACTTGCAACCATGCCGGGAGACAAATGTATTTTGCAGCTTCGGGGCCTGCCCCCGTTCTTCTCTCCCAAGTATGATCTGAAACGGCATCCGAACTACCGTTATACGGCGGAGGCCGATAAACAGAAAAACGCTTTTGACCTCGACAGGCTCATTAACCGCCGCAGGCGGCCCGGGCTGAACGAGGCGTGTGAGATGTATGAGGTGGCTGTGCCGGACGATGCACTCACGGAAGAGGACGAGGACATCCTCAACTATGATGACATCGACGATCCAGACGCCTTTGCATAAACGCTTCGAGACAAAGTGTCCCGAAGTTTGTAACCTGCCGCCTGTATGGGCGGCTTTTTTGTTACCGGGAAAATTCCGGAGAAATGGAGGCTTATATGGCATTTTTCTCATCTGCAATCGACACTTTACAGACCCTCGTTATTGCTCTCGGCGCTGGCCTTGGCGTGTGGGGCGTGGTTAATCTGCTGGAGGGCTACGGCTCGGATAACCCGGGCTCCAAGTCCCAGGGCATGAAGCAGTTCATGGCTAATTAAAGGGAACAAAAAGAAAGGGAATGCACAATCCAGACGGTATCAGCGGCAGGCTACAAGAATAAATTGTGATTTCACAAGATTGGTGTTATAATAAGAGAAAAGTTCCTGCCGGGGCAACCGCCCCGGTGGTATGGATAGAAAGGCAGGAAAACAATATGCACATCAGCTATAAACCACTCTGGCACACACTGTTAGAGCGTGATATGAGAAAAGAGGATTTAAGGCTTGCTGCTGGTATGACAACAAATATGATTGCCAACATGAGCAAAGAGGGAAAGCACATCAGCATGGATACATTAGCCCGTATCTGTGAAACTCTGAATTGTGAGATTACTGATGTGATTGAGTTAGTACCAGACGAGCCTGCTTCCACAGGAGGTAAGGAACATGAGCGAATTGAAACCAAGAATAACGGAAAACGGAATTGATTATATCCTTGTCGGAGATTACTACATTCCAGGCTTGAAACTGCCGGAGGAACACCGCCCTATCGGAAAGTACGGACGAATGCACCGGGAATATTTAAGAGAAGTCCACCCAGCCAGATTGAATACATTGATACTGACCGGAGAATTGTTGACATATCTTGCAGACCTGAATGAACAGGCACAAAAACGGTTAGACACTATCATGGAGCAGATGAAAGCTACCGAGGGCGTGACAGAGGAATTGAAGTGTACCCGACAAATGGAATGGGTGCAGCGTTGCAATAACATTCACAACAGGGCAGAAGAAATTGTTTTGTATGAGATGATTTATTCATAACGGGAGCAATTAAATCGGAGGTATATAAGATGATTGAAATTGTATTTGGTGAAAGTGCCTGTGGAAGTTTGAAAATTGCCCAAACTTACGGCAAGGGAAAGTATAGAGGAAGTGCTGTTTCAATATTTATGAGGCACGAAGACGGGAGTGTTCCATCTTCAGATGAAATGAAAAAGGCACAGCTTCAAGCACAGGAACAAGAACGCATTGCTTGGGAGAATGCTATTCCATTGGGAGGCAAGAGCAGTGATGTTTATTGTTTTGATATGGTTCTTAGTGTGGGAGATATTTCTGATAATGGAATTGGCGAACAGCGGAAAAATATTTTCAAGAAAATGCTGTCTGTCTGCTTTGTAGAGGATTTAGATTATCAGGTTGAAGAAAAAATACAGAAAATTAAAACTACATTGTCCTCAGTTATTGAACGATATGTAGCTGGGGAAGAAGTTCGCATTTGGTATAGCTATAATCCAGATGAGCTTTGTGGTATGTATTGGCTTATGAAACAACTTCAACCATTAAACTGCCAGACAACAATTTATTTGGTTAAATTACCTACATGGGAATATGGAAAAGAAAATGCTATGACATCTAAAATATCATGGGGTGAGGTGTCTCCTGGCGAATGGGGAAATTATATAACTCTACAAGAGAAAGCTGAGCCTGTATTTCTTTCAGCTTGCGCTATGAAATGGAATCAACTTCAAAATGAAAATGCAACCTTTGCGTGCAATGTTAAATGGTAAATTGCAAAGCGTTTCAGAAGATATATATGATAGTTTCATTCTTCGTGAAATTGCGGAACAGCCAGAGCAATTCAAAATGGCTATTGTCATAGGTAATGTTTTAGGAAAATATCAACTTGGAATTAGTGATGTATGGATTTCCAATCGCATTGATAAAATGCTTGAAGATGGTGTGTTGGAAATTATACAGGACGCACCAAAGGGAGAAACAAATTATCGCCGAATATTAAGAAAACGAATGAAGTAATAACCACAGCACAAACCGCTGCTACATGGAATCCAACAAACCATGCAACAGCGGTTTTCCTTTACCGTTTTTTTCCTCTGGCTGATAGGCGTTCCCATTTTCTTTGATTTTTTTGAGAATACGAATGAACCAGCGAAATTCTTCTTCTGACAGGTTTTTTATAGTTGATACCAAGCTGCTTGCAGTAAAGGATAACCAGTTTTTTCATCTCGACTGCCCTTGAAATTTTTTCGACCGCTTCCAGATTTTCTTTCAGTTCATCGGCAACGGTGGTTTGGGGCGCACTCTCACCGTCCTTTTTATGGGCTTCCCGAATATCCCGGATCATGAGATTGAGGTCATCCAGAACCATGTGACTGAAATATTCATCATCACTGATATGGGCGGCTTGCAGCACCTTTCAAATGCGGGTCATCTTCGCCGGGGCGATACCGTTCAATAATTTCATGCCGGACGGTATCAACAAGGGAGTTGAGATTTTGGATTTGCATGGTGGCAATCCCGTCCACGTAAATCTCAATGTCCGCAAGAAACTTGATAAAGTCCTTATGGGTGGCAAGTTCGCAGAGCAGACGGTTGTTAATCCGACCGCTTTTCAGAAGTGCCACCATCTCATCGTTCAAATGCAGCTCCGTCAGTGGCGTGTTGATCTGCTCCCCCTGTTCTCTGTCCGGCACAGCAGATAATCAACGGAAACCCCATAGAAGTCTGCCAGCGTGATGAGGTTTCCATGATTGATTTCCTTATAATCCTCTTTTTTCATAACTGCCAAGGGCTGATTTAGAAATACCCGTCAGCTTTGATAGTTCTTCCAGATTTAAGCCTTTGTCCTTTGCGGAGTTCCCAAAGGCGTTCCTGTATGCTTGTTGCTCCTTTCATGGGCGCACGCTCCTTTCCGGCAGTTTTATTGCTGCCGCTTAATTGGATTATATCACACTTTCCGTAATCGTGGAAATTTCTGATTTTTACCCCTAATTCCTACTTTGTGGACATACGGCACAGGGCACAAAAAAAAATGTTCTATGATACAGGTAGTTCATCGATGGATTATTCCAATCGAATGACCAGCCTGTGTGGGATATGCTTCCCCGGCGATGTAGCGCCATGACTTTTTGGAAGGGATGTGGAGGAACCCTGACCGAAACGAGCGTACCAAAGGGAGCGATACGCCGCTGTGAGATTCAGGGGAGGAACGACACCGGGGAGAACTGGCGAACTGACACCGAAATGATACCGAAACACGACAATCTGATAGGGGGATAGTCTACCCTATCGCTGATACTTCGGGAGATTTTAGGCGGCTCTATGACCGTAATTTTGCCGAAAATCGCCCCGAAACCATACACTAAAACGGGAGGAAACGCAATATGCCGAGAATGAGCAAAAAGAGGAAGCATGAGCTTTCCTTTTACCTCAATGACCGGGGGCGTGTCACTTACAACGAATTATGCCGGAAATGCCAGCATGGGTGCAAGCAGAGCTTCCGGGCGGTTGTGATTGACTGCCCCCGTTATTTATCCAAACGAGCAAAGAAAAAGGAGGAACACACCGAATGAATTTTGAATTTATGACGATAGACACACCATTACCGCCCTGTATGCCATTTCCCAGAGCGTTGACAGGATTTCCAGTCAGCAGCACCGCAAAGGTCATGTACTGCCGGATGCTGGACGCTATGCTATCCAAAGGGAAGGAGGACGAGAACGGAATCCTGTTTGTCTGCTTCCCCATCACAGCCATTGCCGCAGTCCTGTCCCGCAGCCCCATGACGGTCAAGCGTTCTCTGAATGAACTGGAAACCGCCGGACTTATCATGCGGGTGCGTCAGGGCATTGGAGAACCAAACAGGATTTATGTGCTGATACCGGGAAAGGAGGACGCTGCCCTTGCCTGATACCTCAAAACTGGAAAAGCTCAACCGGGAGTTGGAAAAAAAGCGAAAAGAAACTGCGGAAAGCCATCAATGATGAAAAGGCATTGCAGCACCAGTTGAAGCAGCTTACCCGAAAGGAACGGACGCACCGGCTCTGTACCCGTGGTGGTATGCTGGAAAGTTTTCTGCAAGAGCCGGAACGCCTGACAGATGATGATGTCATGCTGTTGTTGAAACTCATTTTTCACAGGCAGGACACGCAGGAACTATTGAAAAGACTGCTGGAACGGGAGAAGCCGGAAACCCCTTAGTTTACTAAGGGCGCAATTATACACCACCCAGAGGTTGGTGCATTGCGTTCTCCGAAGGCTCCTTGCCGGAGGGCTGTGATTTTCCGCAGTCAAGGTCTGCTCCAAATCATACAGGGGACGCTACGCTTCCCCTGCGCTGGCTGCCGCCAGCTACCCTTTTGTGGACTTGCCATCTGGGGACACCTTGCGTTGCAAGCTGTTCCCAGCCGATAAGTTTCATAAAATATAATGCAAATGGAAAGCTAACTTGACATAAGAACTATGTGATATAATGGAAGCATGGAAAGTTAACTTTCCATAAGAGAGGAGGATGACATGAAAAATCGCCTGGAAGAATTACGAAAGCAACGAGGCATAAAGCAAGAAGATTTAGCAAATGCATTGGAAGTATCACGACAGACCATCGGCTCTTTGGAAAACGGACGCTATAACCCATCTATTCAGTTGGCATTTAAGATTGCCAGATATTTCAACATGAGTATTGAAGAAATTTTTATTTACGAGGAGGATTGATTATGAAAAAAAGGTTGTTGATTTTAATGACAGTTACAGGAATGATTATTCTACTGGGAGGATTGCTAACATACGGTTTGGGAGTACATGAAATAATACCTGTGCCACGTCCCGACTTAATAGTAGTAGGTACATCTCTCATTGGAATTTTGCTGATTGTATCTGGTGTGTGCGACTTGTTCGTTAAGAAAACCAAAGAAATGGAAATAGAGGAAAATGACGAGAGAAATATTTCGCTTAGTAATGCTGCTATGGCAAGTGGCTTCAAGGTAATGAATGTTACGATTGCTGTTTCTATTTTTGCTTTGATTTTCACCGGATATATGACAGTAGTCCCATGTTTCACTATTATTGGGGCTTATGCTATTGGACAAATTGTATTTATTGTGCGACTTTGGTACTTGCACAAAACTATGTAAATGTATTACTAAATACCCGCCGCCCCCAGCGGCACAACAAGCAGGAAATCTGAAAAGGTATCCTGCTTTTTCTATGTCCAAAAACGGAAAGGAGGAACACAAAATGCCCTGTCCACACAACGAAATCTCTATTGTGCAGCGCAGCCACCGCCAGTCTGCGGTTGCCGCCGCTGCTTACCAGAGCGGCGAAAAGCTGTTCTGTGAATATGACCAGGAAGTAAAACACTACCCGGAAAAGCGTGGTATCGTCCACAATGAAATCCTGCTCCCGGCAAACGCTCCCCTGGAGTACACAGACCGCAACACCCTCTGGAACGCTGCCGAAGCTGTTGAGAAGCAATGGAACTCCCAGCTTGCAAGGCGGTGGGTGCTTTCCATTCCCAGAGAGATACCGCCCGACCAGTACGCCGCCCTTGTACGGGATTTCTGCCGCCAGCAGTTTGTTTCCAAAGGAATGTGCGTGGATTTTGCCATCCATGACAAAGGGGACGGAAACCCACACGCCCATGTCATGCTGACCATGCGGGCAATGGATGAGCGTGGGAAATGGCTTCCCAAGAGCCGCAAGGTCTATGAACTTGATAAGAACGGGGAACGAATCAAGCTCCCGTCCGGCAGGTGGAAAAGCCACAAGGAAGATACGGTTGACTGGAACGACCGCAAATATGGCGAAATCTGGCGGCATGAATGGGAGGTCATCCAAAACCGCTATCTGGAAGCCAACAACCGCCCGGAACGAGTAGATCTCCGTTCTTACGAAAGACAGGGGCTTGATATTATCCCTACCGTCCATGAAGGGGCTGCTGTCCGGCAGATGGAAAAGCGTGGGATTCAGACGAACATCGGCAACCTGAACCGAGAAATCAAAGCCGCCAATAGTTTGATGAAGTCCATCCGGCAGCTTAAAAAAAATCTCAAAGGCTGGATTGTGGAGCTTAGCGAAAAGCGGAATGAACTGCTTGCCCAAAAAGCTGCGGAGGAAGCGGTCTTTCTTCCCAATCTGCTGATGAAGTATATGGAGATACGAAAGGCAGAACGGAGCAGCTGGACACGGGCGGGACAAAGCCGGGGGACTTCCAAAGACTTAAAGGCAGTCAGCGAAGCCCTGTCCTATCTCCAGAGAAAGGGACTTTCCACCGTGGAGGATTTGGAAAACTTTATAGAAACGTCCGGGAAATCTGCCGCCGACTACCGAAAGCAGATGAAGCCAAAGGAAACCCGCAGCAACGTGATTGACGCTATCCTTGCCGCCCGGACGGACTGTAAGGAATGTAAGCCCGTTTATGAGAAATACCAGAAGATATTTTTCAAGAAAACTAAGGAAAAATTCAAGCTGGAACACCCGGAGGTTGCCCGGTTTGAGAAAGCCAGTGCCTACCTTGCCAAGCACCCGGACGATAAGGACAGCACGAAAAAGGAGCTTTTGCAGGAACAGGCGAAGCTTGTGGGCGAAATCGCAGACTTGAAAGTACCGTTGACCGAGGTGCAGGAAGATTTGAAGAAGCTGCGGGACATCCGCTACTGGGTACGGAAAGCCACACCCGGCACAGAGGAAAGCAAAGAGCCGCCCAAGAAGCAGCCCCTCAAAGAAGTCTTGCAGGATAAGGCTGACGAGAAGAGAGCACAGAAAAACGCCCCGGCGCAGACGAAACACAAACAACAGGATATGGAACTTTAACAGGCACTTGCCATTTTCAGATTGAGAATGATAAGTGCCTTTTCTTTTTTACAAGGAGGAATTGATTTGAATGTATTTGAAGCTGTGAAGCAGTCCGTTACGACAAGACAGGCTGCGGAGCATTACGGAATCCGGGTAAACAGAAACGGGATGGCTTGCTGCCCGTTCCACAACGATAAGACCCCCAGCATGAAGCTGGACAAGCGTTTCCACTGCTTCGGATGTGGTGCAGATGGGGATGTGATTGATTTTGTAGCTGCCCTGTACGGGCTGGGGAAAAAGGAAGCCGCCGCACAGTTGGCGAGTGACTTCGGGCTTGCCTATGAGGACTGGAAGCCACCGGGCAGGGCAAGGAAGCCCAAGCCCCGGCAGAAATCCCCGGAAGAACAGTTCCGGGAAGCATAGGCACATTGCTTCCGTGTCCTTGCCGATTATCTACACCTCTTACGGGCATGGAAAACCGACTATGCCCCGCACTCCCCGGAGGAAGCGTTTCATCCCCGGTTCGTGGAAGCCTTGCAGAAGCAAGCCCATGTGGAATATCTGCTGGATGTGCTGCTGTTTGGGGATACGGAGGAAATCGCTTCACTGATTACGGAACATGGAAAGGATGTGATACAGCTTGAACAGCGAATGGCAGAGCTTGCCGCCGCAGACGCAGCAAGAACTAAAAAACACCATGAACGCCATGCAGCCGCCCCAGAGCGTTGAGGAAGTAAAGGCAACTCTGGAAACCACCGAGAAAGGCGGCGTCCGCCAGAGCATACGGAACTGCCTGACCGTATTCCAGCGTGACCCTGTGCTTGCCGGGGCAATCGCCTACAACATCCTGACCGACCGAAAGGACATCATAAAGCCCATCGGTTTTCACAGAGAAAGCACAGCCCTGACCGATACAGACATGAAGTATCTGCTTCTCTATCTGGAGGAAACCTACGGGCTTACCAGTGAGAAAAAGATTGAAACCGCCATCGGGATTGTGGCGAATGAGAATAAGTACCACCCCATCCGGGATTTTCTGAACAGCCTTGCATGGGACGGGACGGAGCGCATCCGCTTCTGTCTGCGGCACTTTCTGGGAGCTGATGTGGACGATTACACCTATGAAGCTTTGAAGCTCATGCTGGGGGCGATTACAAGGGCATTTAAGCCCGGAAGCAAGTTTGAAATCATGCTGTGTCTGGTAGGCGGTCAGGGGGCTGGCAAGTCCACCTTCTTCCGTCTGCTGGCAGTCCGGGACGAGTGGTTTTCCGATGATTTGCGGAAGCTGGACGATGATAACGTGTACCGCAAGCTGCAAGGTCACTGGATAATTGAAATGTCGGAAATGATGGCAACCGCCAATGCCAAGAGCATTGAGGAAATCAAGTCTTTTCTAAGCCGACAGAAAGAGGTTTACAAAATTCCCTATGAAACTCACCCGGCAGACCGCCCCCGTCAATGCGTGTTCGTCGGCACTTCCAACCCCCCTTACTTTCTCCCCCTTGACCGTTCCGGCAACCGCCGATTTATCCCGGTCATGGTGTACCCGGAGCAAGCCGAGGTTCACATTTTGGAGGACGAAGCCGCTTCCAGAGCCTATATCAGCCAGATGTGGGCGGAAGCAATGGAGAATTACCGAAGCGGCAGGTACAAGCTGTCATTCAGCCCAGCCATGCAGCGGTATCTCAAAGAACACCAGCGGGATTTTATGCCGGAGGACACCAAAGCCGGGATGATACAGGCTTACCTTGATAAGTACACCGGGGAAACGGTCTGCTCCAAGCAGCTCTACAAGGAAGCCTTAAATCACACCTTTGACGAGCCGAAGCAATGGGAAATCCGGGAAATCAACGAGATAATGAACCAGTGCATTACCGGGTGGAACTACTTTTCCAATCCAAGAATGTTTGCGGAATATGGCAGACAAAAGGGCTGGGAGCGTGGAATCCCGGCAACGGACACCGACAACCCGCCCGAAAAATCTATGGACGGTTTTGTGGAGGTCACGGAGCAGATGGAGCTTCCATTCTGAAAATGACAGCCCGTTGCCGACTTCGTTGCTATCCCGTTGCCGAGCCGGTTGCCGGGGAAAAACCCATAACTGCGGGCTTTTCTCCCCTATGACAACCAAAACAACAGAAAAATAAAAAGAAAAGTATAAATAGTAACCACCGCCAGATTGAGATTGTTTGCAAGGTCTTTTGAAGCCCGTTGCCGGACTTCGTTGCCGACACCCTCTGTCTGGCTATTTTCATGTATGGAGGATAACTGCCTATGGCAAAAAACAAAACAGAGATTCATGTGACCACTGTATTTGACGGGGAACTGGACGCAACCGATGTGTTCGTCAGCCTGATTTCCCAGAAATACGGCAAGTCAAATACAAAAGAATATCTTGCTAAAAAGAAAGAATTGAAGTATAATGAAGATGAGGTTCAAAAGAGCCGGATACCGTCTGGATTGTGTGGGTAAATGGCTATGATGAACGAAATGGAATACAGAACAATCGGTTCGGCACTTGCCGGGGGCTATCGTGCAGCGGTCTATTGCAGACTGTCAAAGGACGATGACCTGCAAGGCGAAAGTGCCAGTATCGCAAACCAGCGTGATATGCTGGAAAAATACTGCGAAAAGCAGGGATGGGAGGTTGTGGCAGTCTATCAGGACGATGGCTTCACAGGTCTTAATATGGAGCGTCCTGATTTACAGAGAATGTTGAGATCCATTGAGCGCAGGCAAATCAACCTTGTTATCACGAAAGACCTCAGCCGACTGGGGCGTAACTATCTGCAAACCGGGCATTTGATTGAGGACTTTTTCCCAAGGAACGGTGTCCGCTATATCGCCATGAATGACGGTATCGACACCCTGCGGGATAACAACGATATTGCCCCGTTCAAAAATATCCTGAACGAGATGTATAGCAAGGATATTTCCAAGAAAGTCCATTCCTCTTATCTTCTGAAAGCGCAGAAAGGACAGTTTACCGGGTGTCTTGCCCCGTTTGGGTATCGGAAAGACCCGGAGGACAAAAACCATCTGCTCATTGACGAGGAAACCGCCCCAATTGTGCGGCTGATTTTCGGATATGCCCTGAACGGTCATGGTCCGAACTATATCCGCAGACGGCTGGAGGAAGAAAAAATCCCTTGCCCCACATGGTGGAACCGGGAACGGGGGCTTCGCAATACCCGCACCAAATGGGAAAAGAAAGACCCGGAAAACGGGCGGTATATGTGGGATTTCTCCGTTATCAAAGACCTTTTGATGAATCCCGTCTACACCGGGGCGATTGCTTCCCAGAAAAAGGACTACCGCTTCAAAATCGGCACGATTGGGGAAAAGAAGCCGGAGGACTGGATTGTGGTGGAGGGACAGCATGAACCGCTGATTGACCGCATGAGCTTTGACATTGTGCAGAACAAGCTGAAATCCCGCCAGCGTCCGGGACAGACCAATGAAATCAGCCTGTTTGCCGGACTGATAAAATGCGGCGAGTGTGGGAAGTCGCTGACGGTACGCTACACAAACGCAAAACATCCCCAGCGGATTTACTCCTGCAAGACCTACAATGCCTTTGGAAAGAACCACTGCACCCAGCACCGGATTGACTATGACACCCTTTACAGCCATGTGCTGCGGAAAATCCGGGAATGTGCCAGAGCTGCCCTGATGGACGGGGAAGCGGTTGCTGACCGCCTGACCAATACCTGTGAAGCCGAGCAGCGGGAACAGCGGGAAGCAATGGAACGCTCCCTTACAAGGGACGAGGAACGGATTGAGGTTCTGGACAAAATGGTCATGCGGCTTTATGAGGATATGATTGCAGGGCGTATCAGTGAGCAGAATTTCAACACCATGCTGGAAAAAAGACACAGACCGAGCAGACGGAGCTTAAAACAAAAGAGTGTGTCCGAGGGCAGAAAGCGGCTGTCCGATGAAGCCCAGCTTGCCAATGACGCAAAACAATGGGTGGAAGCCATTCAGGAATATGCCAACATCACAGAGCTGGATGCAGCCACCCTTAACCGCTTAATCAAAGAAATCGTCGTGCATGAGCGCATTGACGAAGATAAAACAAGACACATTTCTATCGAAATTCATTTTAATCTCAAACCCATCCCGGAGGTGGAACAGGTCACTGCCTTACCTGTCCCGCCGGGACGGTTCTCTTAAAAAAACTACCATATTTAGATTTTTTGTACGCCGCCGCCCGCCATCGAGCAGAGTTTTACACCTAATTGGGGATAAAACAGCTCATGGCCGGTGCTGGTGTAGCCGTAGTCGGCATGGTCCTTGTACCTCTGCTCTCCGGGCTTTTCTCTGTCTAAGCGTCTCCGTATGAAATCCTTGCCGCTCCCGCAGCTTTGCGGGGGCGGCGGAAAGGAGGTTGACACCGTATGGATTTCTTACTTGAAGCCCTGACGAATTGGCTGAAAGAAATGCTGGTGAGCGGCATTATGAGCAACCTTTCGGGGATGTTTGACAGCGTAAACCAACAGGTCGCGGATATATCCGTACAGGTAGGCCAGACACCACAGGGATGGAATGGCAGTATTTTCAGCATGATTGAGAATCTGTCCAACTCCATCATGGTGCCGATTGCAGGTGTGATTCTGGCTATTGTGATGACCGTAGACCTGATCCAGATGATTGCAGACAAGAACAACCTGCATGATGTGGATACCTGGATGATTTTCAAGTGGGTGTTCAAATCAGCTGCCGCCATTCTCATTGTCACAAACACATGGAATATCGTGATGGGCGTCTTTGATATGGCGCAGAGCGTGGTGGCGCAGGCGGCGGGGATTATCAATTCGGATGCGTCCATTGACATTTCCTCAGTTATGACCGATCTGGAACCGAGGCTGATGGAAATGGATCTGGGACCGCTGTTCGGACTGTGGTTCCAATCCCTCTTTATTGGCATTACTATGTGGGCGTTATATATCTGTATCTTTATCGTTATTTATGGCCGTATGATCGAGATCTACCTTGTAACTTCGGTGGCTCCCGTTCCAATGGCTGCAATGATGGGTAAAGAATGGGGCGGTATGGGACAGAATTACCTCCGATCCCTGCTGGCGCTGGGCTTTCAGGCGTTTCTCATTATCGTCTGCGTGGCAATTTATGCTGTGCTGGTGCAGAACATCGCTCTGGAAGATGACATCATCATGGCAATCTGGAGCTGCGTGGGCTACACCGTACTGCTGTGCTTTACACTGTTCAAAACCGGCAGCCTCGCAAAATCAGTCTTTCAGGCGCATTAAAACGGAAGGAGGTTTCCACATTGGCTTATGTACCCGTACCCAAGGACTTAACAAAAGTCAAAACAAAGGTCATGTTCAATCTGACCAAGCGACAGCTTATCTGTTTTACGGGCGGAGCGCTTATTGGCGTACCGCTTTTCTTTTTGCTCAGAAAACCTACCGGAAACAGTGTAGCGGCTATGTGTATGATGCTGGTTATGTTGCCCTTCTTTATGCTGGCTATGTACGAAAAGCATGGACAGCCCCTTGAAAAGATCGTGGGCAACATTCTCAAAGTAGCTGTGATCCGTCCCAAGCAGCGTCCCTACCAGACCAACAACTTTTATGCCGTATTAAAGCGGCAGGAAATGCTCGATAAGGAGGTGTATGACATTGTTCACCGCAATAAAAAAATGGCTGCATCGGATGTTCGGGAAAACCGAGGAAAAAACTGTGCAGCCGGTAAAGACAAAGAAAAAGCTGTCCCGCGCCGATAAGAAGCAGATCGAAGCGGCCATTGCCCGCGCTAACCGCACGGACAAAAAAGGAAAATCTGCGCAGGACAGTATCCCTTATGAACGGATGTGGCCGGACGGAATCTGCCGCATATCGGACAGCCACTACACAAAGACCATTCAGTTTCAGGACATCAACTATCAGCTCTCCCAAAACGAAGATAAGACGGCAATCTTTGAGGGTTGGTGTGATTTCCTCAATTATTTTGACAGCTCGATTCATTTCCAGCTGTCTTTTTTGAACCTTGCGGCATCGGAGGAGACCTTTGCTAACTCCATTTCCATCCCGCCCCAGAGGGACGCCTTTGACAGTATCCGCGAGGAATACACCACAATGCTGCAAAATCAGCTGGCCAGAGGTAACAACGGTCTCATCAAGACCAAATACCTGACCTTTGGTATCAACGCGGACAGCATCAAAGCCGCCAAGCCCCGTTTGGAGCGTATTGAGACCGATATACTTAATAACTTTAAGCGTCTTGGTGTAGCTGCCAGAACGCTGGACGGTAAAGAAAGGCTTTCTCAGCTTCATGCGGTATTCCACATGGATGAACAACTCCCGTTTCAGTTTGAATGGGACTGGCTGGCTCCTTCCGGTCTGTCCACAAAGGATTTTATTGCACCAAGTTCCTTTGAGTTCCGCACCGGCAAGCAGTTCCGTATGGGCAAGAAATACGGGGCTGTTTCTTTTTTGCAGATTCTCGCACCGGAGCTGAATGACCGTCTGCTGGCTGATTTTCTGGATATGGAAAGCTCGCTCATTGTGAGTATGCACATTCAGTCGGTGGATCAGGTGAAAGCCATCAAAACGGTAAAGCGCAAGATTACCGACCTGGACCGCAGCAAGATCGAGGAACAGAAAAAAGCAGTCCGCGCCGGATATGACATGGACATCATTCCATCCGACCTTGCTACCTACGGCAGTGAAGCGAAAAAACTCTTGCAGGATTTGCAGAGCCGCAACGAGAGAATGTTCCTTTTGACCTTTCTGGTGCTGAACACAGCGGACAATCCCCGTCAGCTTGGCAACAACATTTTCCAGGCAGGCTCCATTGCCCAGAAGTATAACTGTCAGCTGACCAGGCTGGACTTCCAGCAGGAAGAAGGCTTGATGAGCTGTCTGCCTCTGGGTCTCAATCAGATCGAAGATCCAGCGAGGACTGACCACCAGTTCTACGGCCATCTTTGTACCGTTCACCACACAGGAATTACTCCAGAACGGCAAAGAAGCTCTGTACTACGGCATCAACGCCCTGTCCAACAACCTCATCATGGTGGATCGAAAGCTGCTGAAAAACCCCAACGGCTTGATTTTGGGTACGCCGGGTTCCGGTAAGTCCTTCAGCGCAAAACGAGAAATCGCCAACTGCTTTTTGCTTACCAGTGATGATGTCATTATCTGTGACCCGGAAGCGGAGTACGCACCTCTTGTTGAGCGTCTGCATGGGCAGGTCATCAAGATCTCACCTACTTCAACCAACTATATCAATCCGATGGATCTGAATCTGGACTATTCGGATGATGAAAGCCCGCTGTCACTCAAGTCTGACTTTATCCTCAGCTTGTGTGAGCTGATCGTGGGCGGTAAGGAGGGCTTGCAGCCGGTGCAGAAAACCATTATTGACCGTTGTGTACGGCTGGTTTACAACGAATATCTCAATGACCCAAAGCCGGAGAATATGCCGATTTTGGAGGACCTTTATAACCTGTTGCGGGAGCAGGAAGAAAAAGAAGCTCAGTACATTGCAACGGCATTGGAAATCTATGTAACGGGTTCTTTGAATGTGTTCAATCATCAGAGCAATGTGGACATTGATAACCGGATTGTCTGCTATGACATCAAGGAACTGGGCAAGCAGCTTAAAAAAATCGGTATGCTGGTGGTTCAGGATCAGGTATGGAACCGTGTCACCATCAACCGTGCCGCCCACAAGTCCACCCGTTACTACATCGACGAGATGCACCTGCTTTTGAAGGAGGAACAGACCGCTGCCTATACGGTGGAAATCTGGAAGCGATTCAGAAAATGGGGCGGTATCCCGACAGGTATCACCCAGAATGTCAAAGACCTTTTGAGCAGCCGCGAGGTAGAGAACATCTTTGAAAACTCCGACTTCGTGTATATGCTCAACCAGGCAGGCGGAGACCGTCAGATACTCGCCAAGCAGCTGGGTATTTCCACACACCAGATGATCTATGTGACCCACTCCGGTGAGGGCGAGGGCTTTTGTTTTATGGCTCTACGATCCTTCCGTTTGTAGATCACTTCCCAAAGAACACCGAGCTTTACCGCATTATGACCACCAAACCCCAGGAACTGAAAAAGAAGGAGGATGAATGATGATGAACCCCAACATTTTGAATCAAAACCCGCTGATGTTTTTTGACAGGGCGGTAAATGCCCAGCGCAGCCAGCTGCTTACGGTCATGGCCGATGCGGTAAGTGAGTGCCGCACGGCGGCAGATCAGGCAGCCGAACTGAATGAGACCGGTCAGGTGGGGCTTCTCCGTCTGGCAGAGGTCTGGAGCGCCATCCGTGCCAAGGAAGGTATGGGCGGTCTGGTTCTGGAAGGAACCGAAGCGAAGATCCTGTCCGATGTGGTGGCACAGTTTTATGCCTACCTGTCCGGCTGTATGTTCAACGATCCTGTGGGAATGGCCATTTATGCAGAGCTGCACTACATGATGTCCTCCCTCATGCTGGGGGAATGGTTTGAATAAGGAACCGCGTCTGCGCTTTACTGATGAGGAACGGTCTGACCCTGCACTGGAAAAGCCGATCCGTAAAGCGGAGAAAGCTGCGGCCAGAGCAGATAAGGCGCAGGCCAATATCCCAAAGAAAAAGGTCAGGCAGACGGTCATTGACCCGGATACCGGAAAAAAGACCTCGAAGCTGACCTTTGAGGACAAGAAAAAGCCACCCTCCAAAGTTTCTCAAGGAGTCAGGGAAGCTCCCGTCCATCTGGTTGCGGGCAAGCTCCACAAAGAGATCCGGGAAACAGAGCAGGACAATGTGGGCGTGGAAAGCGCCCACAAGTCCGAGGCGGTGGAGACCGGCGCTTATCTGGTGCGGGAGGGCTATCGCAGCCACAAGCTGAAGCCGTACCGCAAAGCAGCACAGGCAGAGCGCCAACTGGAAAAGGCAAATGTAAATGTTCTGTACCAGAAATCTTTGCAGGAAAATCCCCAGTTTGCCAGCAATCCACTTTCTCGCTGGCAGCAAAAGCAGGCCATCAAAAAGCAGTATGCCGCCGCCAAACATGCCGGTCAGACTGCTGGAAATACCGCCGAGGCTGCATCCAAAACAGGAAAAGCCGCAAGGACGGTAAAAGAAAAGGTACAGCAGGCAGGGGCATTCGTCATGCGCCACAAGAAGGGTTTCCTGATGGCAGGGGTTTTGTTCCTCATTACCTGTATGCTGATGAATACCATGTCCTCCTGCTCCATGATGGCGCAGAGCATCGGTTCCGTTCTCTCCGGCACCACCTATCCGTCGGATGACCCGGAAATGCTGGCGGTGGAGGCAGATTATGCAGCCAGAGAAGCCCAGTTGCAGGAGGAAATCGACAACATTGAAAGCAGCCACCCAGGGTATGACGAGTATCGCTATGACCTTGGTATGATCGGTCATGACCCTCATGAGCTGGCAGCATTTCTGTCTGCCGTCTTGCAAGGCTACACCCGGCAGAGCGCTCAGGCAGAGCTAGCGCGTGTGTTTGCAGCACAGTATCAGCTGACGCTTACTGAGAAGTGGAGATTCGCTACCGCACGGAGACCTCCACCGACCCGGAGACCGGCGAGACCACCTCAGAAGAAGTCCCCTATGAGTATTACATTTTGAATGTGAAACTACCAGCAAGCCCATTTCCGCTGTGGCGTCGGAGTTACTGACCCCGGAGCAGATGGAAATGTATCAGGTTTACCGACAGACCATGGGCAATAAGCCGCTGTTGTTTGGCGGCGGTTCCCCTGACATGAGCAATTCCGAGGACTTGACCGGTGTACAGTTCGTAAATGGAACTCGTCCCGGAAATCCGCAGCTGGTGGAACTGGCCAAGCGTCAGGTCGGCAATGTGGGCGGCTATCCTTATTGGAGCTGGTATGGCTTTGACAGCCGCGTGGAGTGGTGCGCCTGCTTCGTATCCTGGTGCTATAACCAGGCTGGAAAAAGTGAACCGCGCTTTGCAGGCTGTGAGTGGCAGGGCGTTCCGTGGTTCCAGTCTCATGGACAATGGGGTGCAAGAGGCTATAACAATCTGGCTCCCGGAGATGCAATTTTCTTTGATTGGGATTTGGATGGGACAGCAGACCATGTAGGTATCGTGATCGGTACGGATGGCAGCCGTGTTTATACCGTGGAGGGAAATTCCGGCGATGCCTGCAAGATAAAAGTTATGACCTGAATTATCAAAGCATTAAGGGCTACGGCCTGATGAACTGGTAACAGAGATTTTTAAGAAGGAGTGATAGACGATGGCAAAGAACAAAATTGAGCGCATTGACCATGAGATTACAAAGGTCCGCGAGAAGATCGCAGAGTATCAGGAAAAGCTCAAGGCGCTGGAAGCACAGAAAACCGAGGCAGAAAATCTGGAGATCGTCCAGATGGTGCGCGCCCTGCGTATGACCCCGACCCAGTTGAGCGCCATGCTGTCCGGTGGCACAGTTCCCGGCAGTTTGGCTGATGACAATAACGAACAGGAGGAAAACAGCTATGAGGAATAAACGATTGCTCCGAACACTTTCCGCCTTTTGCCTGACAATGGTTGTGGCATTTGGCTTTACGATCCCTGCTTTCGCACAGGGGTCAGAACAGGCTCCGGCGGCACCGGCAGAGGATTCTACCAATGACAGCAATGTGATTGTGGAAGAAGCAGAACCGGCACCGGCACTTACACCAGAGGGCAATGCCGCTCTGGTGGATGATTTTGGAGGCAATAAGCAGCTTATTACTGTTACCACCAAGGCTGGAAATTATTTTTACATCCTGATTGACAGGGCGAATGAGGATAAAAAGACTGCTGTTCACTTTCTGAACCAGGTGGATGAAGCGGATTTGATGGCACTGATGGAAGATGAAAATGTCAAAGAGAAGCCGTCTGCTGTGTGTAGCTGCACGACAAAATGTGAAGCAGGGGCAGTCAATACGGCTTGTCCGGTCTGTGCAACTGATAAGAGTAAATGTACGGGCAAAGCACCGGAACCTCCGGCAGAAACACCGGAGCCGGAAAAAGAGAAGCCTGCCGGACTGAACCCGGCTGCGATAGTCCTTTTGCTGGCTCTGCTTGGAGGCGGTGGCGTATTTGCCTACTTGAAGCTCGTTAAGAACAAGCCTAAGACCAAGGGCAATGACAGTCTGGACGATTATGATTATGGCGAGGAAGATTCCGAGGAATGGGAAACCGAGGATGAGGAGTCGGACGAGCCGGACGCTGACGGGGGCAGCACAGAAGAAGATGACGAGGACAGCGTGAAATGACCCGTTTCACAGACAGTCCCTATGAACGCATGATGACACGCAGGCCGGAGGGCGGGAAGGAAACTTCCCGTCCTCCTTCTTTACCCCACAGCCACCCCTGCTATGGTTGCGGGAATTATGGAAGACCCTGCGTAGGTATCTGCCACCGGGAAATGTCCCGATGGCTCAAAGAGAGGAGGAACCATCATGGCTCAACATAAATTGGTAATTGCCGAAAAACCATCAGTTGCCCAGAGTTTGGCGGCGGTGATCGGCGCAACCGTCCGTAAGGACGGGTATCTGGAGGGCAACGGCTGGCGTGTCAGCTGGTGCGTGGGCCACCTGGCCGGTCTTGCGGATGCAGACAGCTATGACCCAAAGTATGCCAAGTGGCGATATGATGACCTGCCTATTCTGCCGGAGCATTGGCAGATGGTAGTGGGAAAGGATAAGAAAAAGCAGTTTGATATTCTCAAAAAGCTGATGAACGCCCCGGATGTGACGGAGGTAGTAAATGCCTGTGATGCCGGACGCGAGGGCGAGCTGATCTTCCGCAGCGTCTATGAGCTGGCAGGCTGCCAAAAGCCGATGAAAAGGCTCTGGATTTCTTCGATGGAGGATTCCGCCATAAGGGAGGGCTTTGCAAACCTGCGCCCAGGTGTAGATTATGATGGACTTCGGGATGCTGCTCTCTGCCGTGCCAAGGCCGACTGGTTGGTAGGGATCAATGCCACAAGGCTTTTTTCCGTGCTGTACCACCGCACCCTCAACATCGGGCGCGTGATGTCTCCAACGCTGGCACTCATTGTCCAGCGAGAAGCTGAAATCGACACCTTTAAGCCGGTTCCTTTTTATACCGTGGCGCTGGAGCTGCCCGGTCTTACCATATCCGGGGAGCGCATAAGTGACCGAGCAAGCGCAGAGCAGCTGAAAGAAGCTTGCCAGGATGCAGCTGTCACAATCAAAAAGGTGGAGTGTAAGGAAAAGCTCGAAAAGCCACCTGCCCTTTATGACCTGACTACTCTGCAAAGAGATGCCAACCGCCTGCTTGGATTTACGGCCCAGCAGACCCTGGACTATCTGCAAAGCCTGTATGAAAAGAAGCTCTGCACCTATCCCCGTACTGACAGCCGCTATCTGACCGGTGATATGGCAGACAGCCTGCCGGTGCTGGTGAATCTGGTTGCCAATGCTATGCCGTTTCGCAAAGGGATCGCCATTACCTGTGACTCCCATGCGGTCATCAACGATAAGAAAGTAACCGACCACCACGCAGTAATTCCCACCCGAAATCTCAAGGATGCAGACCTTTCTGCCCTTCCTGCGGGAGAAAAAGCAGTGCTGGAGCTGGTGGCCCTGCGTCTGCTGTGCGCCGTGGCCCAGCCCCATATCTATTCGGAAACCGTTGTGATTGCAGCGTGTGCCGGTGGGAAATTTACCGCCAAAGGAAAAACGGTGAGGCACCCCGGATGGAAAGCACTGGAGGACGCTTACCGTGCCAAAACGAAGGATGCAGAGCCGAAAGAGGGTGCAGAGAAAGCCCTGCCGGAGCTGACTGAAGGACAGACCCTTTCGGTTTCTGCGGCAATCGTCAAAGAAGGCAAAAGCAGTCCGCCCCAGCACTTTACGGAGGACACCCTGTTGTCCGCGATGGAGACTGCCGGAAAAGAGGATATGCCGGAGGATGCCGAGCGAAAAGGTCTGGGGACACCGGCCACCCGTGCCGGTATTTTGGAAAAGCTGGTATCTGCCGGTTTTCTGGAACGAAAAAAAGAGCAGGAAAACGGTGCAGCTTCTCCCTTCCCACGATGCAGTTTCCCTGATCACAGTGCTGCCGGAACAACTGCAATCGCCGCTTCTGACTGCCGAGTGGGAGTACCGCCTGGGCGAGATCGAGCGCGGGCAGCTTGCCCCGGAGGAGTTTTTGGACGGGATCAGCACCATGCTGAAAGATCTGGTGGGGACTTATCAGGTCATCAAGGGAACTGAGTACCTGTTCACTCCGCCCCGTGAGGTGGTGGGCAAATGCCCTCGCTGCGGCGGTGAAGTTGCAGAACTGCAAAAAGGCTTCTTCTGTCAGAATGATTCTTGCAAATTTGCAATCTGGAAAAACAACAAATGGTGGGCTGCCAAGAAAAAACAGCCGACCAAGGCTGTGGTGTCTGCGCTGCTTAACGATGGCCGTGTCCGTGTGACGGGCCTATATTCGGAGAAAACCGGAAAGACCTACGATGCCGCTGTGGTTTTGGAGGATGATGGACAGTACGCCAACTTCAAGCTGGAATTTGATCAGCGGAAAGGAGGCAGCCGATGAAGCTCTCTTTAGTGGAACGGGAAACCATTCTCCCTTATAACCAGGCAGAACCAATGGCTGAGGTCTACACCCACGATCCCCGTCTGATGGAGAAGCTGGAACTGCTGGCAAAAAAGCACCCCGACCAGATCACCCGAAAGGACGCCCATAACTTTACCGTCCCAAAGCGGTGTGTATCAGTCCGGGAGCCATATAGCGCAGAACGCCGCAAAGCCGCCAGTGAGCGTGCGAAAGTCGCCGGATACCAGCCCCCTATGAAAAAGTCCGGCAGTTAAAGGCACATGACAGAGAATGTATTTGAAGCAGTCAAGCAGTCGGTCAGCACCAGAGATGCGGCAGCGTTTTATGGGATCGAGGTCAAACGAAATGGCATGGCCTGCTGTCCCTTTCACGATGATAAGAACCCCAGCATGAAGGTAGACCAGCGATTCCACTGCTTTGGCTGCGGTGAAGATGGGGATGTGATCGACTTTACCGCAAAGCTCTTTGACCTCTCCCCAAAAGAAGCGGCGGAGAAACTGGCACAGGACTTTGGCCTGATCTATGACAGTCAGGCCCCGCCCCGTAGGAGATATGTCCGGCAAAAAACCGAGGCACAGAAGTTTCGGGAGGACCGGCAGCGGTGTTATCGCGTACTGTCCGATTACTACTATCTGCTGAAAAAATGGGAGGCCGACCATTCTCCCCGGACACCGGAGGAAGAACCGCACCCCCGTTTTGTGGAAGCAATCCAGAAGAAAACCTATGTAGAGTACCTGCTGGACCTTTTTCTTTATGAAAGTGAAGAAGAACAAAAGGCATGGATTGCAGAACACACAGCAGAAATCACACACTTGGAAAGGAGATTGAAAATCATGGCTGAGAACAAACCCACCAACCGAGAACGGCTAAGCTAAGGAAATCACAGATGGCATCGAGCAGGGCATCAAAGAACTGTTTGAGAGTGAAAAGTATATGCGCTATCTGTCCGTCATGTCCCGCTTCCACCGCTATTCGGTAAACAACACCATGCTCATCTATATGCAGAAGCCGGACGCTACTTTGGTAGCCGGATACAATAAGTGGAAAGACCAGTTTGAGCGTCAAAAAAAGGGCGAGCATGGCATTACCATCATCGCTCCCACACCGTACAAGAAGAAAATCGAGGAGCAGAAACTGGACCCGGATACCAAGGCTCCGATTCTGGATAAAGACGGAAAGATCGTCACAGAGGAAAAAGAAATCGAGATCCCTATGTTCCGCCCGGTCAAGGTCTTTGATGTGAGCCAGACCGACGGGAAACCTTTGCCGGAGCTTGCTTCCTCCCTTTCCGGCAATGTGCCAAATTATGAGGCATTCATGGAGGCCCTGCGCCGCAGCGCACCGGTGCCGATCACTTTTGAAGCAATGGCCGCCGATACGGACGGCTATTTTTCTGCCGATCATCAGAAAATCGCCATTCGTCAGGGCATGAGTGAGGTGCAGACGGTTTCGGCCACAGTACACGAGATTGCCCACAGCAAGCTCCACAATCAGAAAAAGATTCAGATTGCCAATGACGAGCAATATCAGGAGATCGAGCTGTTTGATAAACCCGGTCTGTTCTCCAATGGGCGGATTGTCCGTGATAATCTGCCGGAGGGCGTTTATTGCTATGACCTGCGCGGTTCTGACTACGACCCCGGAGAGCAGGTCTGTGTAGAAGAACAAGTGGTTGTAAACCATGCAGGTTCCGTTCTGCTGACAGAGCCGCTGGAGCTGGCGGAAGATGGACGCCTGATGCTGACCGAGGAAGAAGGGCTGAATTTTGTTGGCGGCTTTTCTACCCTCACCCAGTTTTTGCAAGAACAGAGGAAAGACCGCCACACGGAGGAAGTGGAGGCTGAAAGCATCTCCTATGCGGTCTGCAAGTATTTTGGCATCGAGACAGGAGAAAACAGCTTTGGCTATATTGCCAGTTGGAGTCAAGGCAAGGAGCTGAAAGAACTGAGAGCCAGTTTGGAGACCATCAACAAAACCTCCGGCACTTTGATCTCCGACATTGAGCGCCACTATAAGGAAATCTGCAAAGAGCGCGGAATCGACCCTCATGCAAAAGAGCCGGAACCCGCCCCGATAGAGCAGCCAACCAGCGATCTGACCTACTATGTAGCAGAGTGCATGGAATTTCCAAACCTCGGAGAATACCACGATAACCTGTCTTTGGAGGAAGCAATCCGCATTTATCAGGAGATTCCGGCAGAACGAATGAACGGGATCAAGGGCATTGGTTTTGAGCTGAAAGACGGAAGCGACTATGAAGGACCTTTTCCGATTTTGACCGGCCAGACCATTGACCTGGACACCATCCAGGCAATCGACTATTACCGTGATAATCCTCTGGTGCAAAAAGCGGTAAAGGAACTGGCTGCGGCAATGCCGGAAATGGAAGTGCTGGGGGCGGACGCCAATCAGCAGGAGGCTTTGTTTCTGATTGACAATGCCACCTATCTTCATATCCAGATCCTGTGACAGCGGCTGGGACTATACCCTTTACGATGCCGCATCCATGAAAGAGCTGGATGGTGGTCAGCTGGATATGCCGGAGATTTCCCGCATGAAGGCAGTTCTCCAGATTTGTGATGACAACGATTTGGGCAGAGACTCGGTAAAATACGCACCGTTGTCCATGATTGAGACCTTGCAGGAAGCTGTCTACCAGCAGATGCAGGCAGAGGTCAGTCAGATGGCTGCTTCTTCCCAGCTGCCGGAAGCACAAGAGCAGGCGCTGGATGAATACCCTATGCCTGATGAGCAGGTATCCACACCAGATATGCAGGAATACGGCTACTTCTATGATGGGATGCTCCCTGTCACCAGAGAACGGGCGCTGGAACTGGATGCCGCTGGTTTGACTGTCTATGTGCTGCATGAGGACAATACGGAGAGTATGGTATTTGACTCGCAGGAAATCATGGATCATGGCGGTCTTTTGGCGTGGACCGTGAGGAATGGGAGAAAAGCCCTCAGTTCCACGAAAAGGTCATGGAGCGCCAGGAACATCAGCAGGAACGGGAACAAGCATTCTCGTGCTCAGAACAGAGATTGCTTTGCCATCTATCAGGTGAGCCGTGACGATCCGCAGAATGTGCGCTTTATGAATCTGGACTGGCTAAAGTCCCATGATATTTCCATAGAGCGTAGCAATTATGATCTCATTTACACTGCTCCGCTGAGGGAGTCTGGCACGGTACCGGAGCAGCTGGAAAAACTATATGAGCAGTTTAATCTGCAAAAACCGGCGGATTTTCACAGTCCTTCTATGAGTGTTAGTGACATCGTTGCGATCAAGCAGGATGGTAAGGTATCCTATCATTACTGTGACAGTGTTGGTTTTACCCAGATCCCCGGATTCCTGCCGGAAAATCCGTTGAAAAATGCGGAGATGGCCGTGGAGGACGATTACGGCATGATCGACGGTATCATCAATAATGGCGTAAGAGCCTACGGTAGCAGAGCTGGAACAGCAGGCCCGCAGCGGTCAGCCCATTTCCCTCATGGATTTGGCAGCCGCTACCCATCGGGAGGAACGGGAAAAGAAAAAGTCCGTCATGGAGCAGCTGAAAAGCCAGCCCAAGGCAGAACACAAAAAGATAGCGCCAAAAAGAGTGCGGAAAGGGAGATTTGATATGGGAAACTTTACTTTTGAGGAAATGAACCTGCTTTGTATCTACAACACCGGTAGCCGCACCGGATTGATCGAAGCTCTGACTGAGATGTGCGGTGAACTATCACCGGAGGAAACCGAGCTGCGGGGGTTGACAGACAGCGCACTGGGCAAAGCTCCAGGCCATGAGTGATGCCGAGTTTGCCGAGCTGGAGCTGTACCCGGATTTTGACCAGTAAACACCATAATCGCAGGGATGGGGTGGCAAATGCTACCCCATCTTTTTACCCAAAAACCGAAAGGAGGACAGAACACCATGCCAACCAAAGCTGAACGATATGCACAGATGGCGGAGAAGGTGACAACGCAGCTCACGGGGAGCTGGCAGGAATGGGCAGGGTTTCTCACCACTGCTTCCCGACTTTACAAGTATCCGTTCCATGAACAGCTGATGATCTACGCCCAGCGCCCGGACGCTACCGCCTGTGCAGAGTACGATTTGTGGAATGAAAAGATGGGCCGGTATGTAAGGCGCGGCTCCAAGGGATTGCTCTGGTGGACGATTCCGGGGACAGGCCCCGCCTGCGCTATGTTTTTGATATTTCCGACACCGGAACCCGTGAACATTCCCGCACTCCCTGGCTGTGGCAGCTGGAGGAGAGCCATTTGGATTCGGTGCAGGCCATGCTTGAACGCACCTATGATGTTTCCGGTGATGACCTTGCCGGACAGCTCACCGAGGTAGCCGGAAAACTGGCTGAGGAATACTGGACGGAGCATCAGCAGGACTTCTTCTATATCGTTGACGGTTCCTTTTTGGAGGAATATGATGAGTTTAACATCGGAGTACAGTTCAAGGCAGCAGCCACCGTCAGTATCACTTATGCTTTGATGTCCCGCTGTGGACTGGAACCGGAACGCTACTTCGACCACGAAGATTTCATGGCGATCTTTGATTTCAATACTCCGGCAACTATCGGAGCGCTGGGAACAGCGGTCAGTCAGATTAACCAGCAGGTGCTGCGGCAGATCGGCGTTACCGTCCGAAATGCAGAGCGCGAAGCCAACCAAGAAAGGAGCAAACAAGATGAACAATCCCATGACCTATATCCAGAACGGAGACTATCTGATTCCCGACCTGAAGCTGAGCCAGCAGCGGTCGAAACCCTTGGGCAAGTACGGAAGAATGAGGAAAACCTACCTGAAGGAACACCGTCCCATCCTCTACAACCAGATGTTGCTGAGCGAGAAGCTGTACCCGCACCTTCTGGAGATCGACGAGACCGCCCAGAGCAGACTGGAGCAGATGATGCCCCAGCTGGCGAAGGAAGCGGGAGCCACCGAGGAACTGAAAGCCAGCGATCCCATGAAGTGGGTGGGGCTGATGAACACCTGCAAAGCTCAGGCCGAGGAAATCCTGATGGCGGAGCTTATCAACAGCTGACTCTAAACCTGTTCCTCTCCGAAGCGGAACAGATCCAATCCATAGATGAAGCAGAGAATGTAGCGCATACATCCTCTGCTTTTTCTTTTGCCCAAAATGACATCGACCATGTGCTGCGTTTGGGCGGCAATACAGACCGTCAAAGGGAGCGTGTGGTTGCAGCCTTTGAAAAGCAGAAAACCACCGCTGAGATTACCGAGATACTGAAAACGCTGTACCACGGCGGCAATGGCCTTGGCAGTGTGAGCGCATGGTATGCCGAGGATGGTATCCATCTTTCCCATGGGAAGTCTGTCCGTTATGACAGGTCTGCCCAGGTCATTTCCTGGGAGAGCGCCGCAGAGCGTATCGGGGAGCTTTTGGAAAGTGGTCAGTTTGCCTCCAATGTGGAGCTTGCAGAAGCGGCAGGCTATGAACGCTCCCTCCTCTCGGAAAAGCTCTGGCATCTGTATCACGATCTCAGTGAGGTGCCAGAAAAGCCGGATATTTGTCCTACCTGTCAGAGATCAAAGGCAATGGTTTCCCGGAGGAGACCCGCCGCCTGACGGAGCAGCTGAGTGACCCGGCTTTCCGCCAGACCCTCAAGGAAGAATACGCCGCCTTCTGGACTGCCTATCAGCAGGACCGTGACCTGTTGCGTTTTCACTATCATAGACCGAGGGAGATCTGGGAGAACCTGAAGGACCTTGACCTGCCCCGCAGGACCTTTTCTTCAGAGCTTTCCCAAGTGCCAACCGTCCAGCACTTTATTACCGAGGATGAGATCGACACCGCCATGACCGGCGGCAGCAGTTTCGCCGGAGGAAAAAGCCGTATCTATGCGTTCTTCATGGCAAACCATACGGATAAGGAGAAAGTGAGATTCCTCAAAGACGAGTATGGCATTGGCGGACGCTCTCATGCCTTGTCCGGCGCAACATACAGCGGCGAAGATCATGATGGGAAAGGACTGCACTATAAAAAGCAGGACTGCCCGGATGTTCACTTGAACTGGGAAAAGGTTGCCAAGCGCATTACCTCACTTGTCCAGAAAGACCGCTATCTTACCGAACAGGAACAAGCACAGTATGACAAGATCCAGGCTGAAAAGGATCTGGCAGAAGAAGATGCCATTCATGCCCGGCAGCCGGAGATAGAGGAAGAAACGCCAAAGCCTACCCTTGGGGAGCAGTTTGAGCAGTATAAGCCTGTGGTGACTGCCGCCATTTCTGAGGATACCGCATATCGCAATGCCTGCGGGCATTCTGACCGTGAAAATGCTGTCATCGAGGGTAATGCTGCTGTGCGCCGTGCGGTCCTTGGTTCTAAGGATATGGAGCTGATTCGACTCTATTCGGATATACCGGAGTTCCGTCAGCGTCTGCACCGGGAAGTGATCGACGAAACCTATCCAAAGCTCCATGAACTTTTGCGCCCTCTTTCTCAGGAAGATATTGATACTGCCCTTTGTGCATGGAACGGCAATATCGAGAGTAAACACGCTGTTATCCGCTATATGAAAGACCATGCAAGAGAAAAAGATACCGCCGCATGGCTGGCTCAGGAATACGGCGGCAGTAACAGCAACAGCCTGTTTGTTGTCCGTGCCGGCAGCCCGGAGGAAACGCAGCTGCCCTGGCCGAAGGTACAGCGCCGGATTGCCCAGCTTATTCAGGAGGACCGGTTCTATACCGAAGAAGAACAGAACCGTTTTGACGACATCGACCCAATCGCCATCCGGGAAGCTCTGGAAGAAAGAGGGATCGTCAACGGACAGGTGACAGACCCGGAAAAACTGGACAATGCCCCGTTTATCCAACAGGTGATGTCAGATGCAGAGCAGATCGCAGATGCCGAGACAGAGCAGACTTCCGAAGTTTCCATTTCCGATGAGGAATATGACGCAGTTCGCCGCCCAATTCCGCAAAGAACCTCCTATGACCCAGCCGCCCCGGTCTATGCCGTGGGCGATACCGTGTATATCGAGGATGACGCCTATCAGATCACCGAGCTGCGGGAGGACACCGTACAGCTTCTGCCCACCGGGATGGTATATCCCATCTACCGGGCAGAGCGCAAAGAACAGTTCGAGCAGCTGCTTCGGGCAGACCGCCGCAATGCTTACTATACCGAGTTTCTTCCTATTGACCCGGACAAGGCAGATCAGGACTTGCGGGATGTATTGGCTCATGGACTGATGGATGAAGCGGATAAAAAGCAGATTTCCACGCTGCTGCAATCCGGCAGGAGCAACAGCGAGATCGCCTACTGGCTGAGCAGAGCCTATTCCGGTGAGATTGAGACACTGAATCTGGAGACCGGCGATATTGCCGATTACCGTACCACGGCACAGGGCATAGAACTGGAAGTCATGGATGCAGAGGAAAAGCGTCTGGCTATGCTGTATTTCCGCTGGGATGAGGTTGCGCCTTTGCTGCGCGGGATGTATGCCCGTCAGCAGGACGGTTTTGGACAGGAACAGCCCCAACCGGCTACCGAATCCCCGACCTTCCATTCCGAGACCATGGCCGTCTATCCGGGCGATAAGAACAATCTGCCTTATGATGTGGTGGTGGAACGACTGCATATCGAGGAGCCGGAGCCGCCAGCGCCTGTGACTGAGCCGGAGAAAACCTTTGAGGAAGTGTTGGATGAACACCCGGTTTCCATTCAGGTCAATGGCCAGTGGCAGACCTTCCCCAATGCCAAAGCTGCCGAGGAAGCATCTTATGAGGAATACAAGGCTAACCTGCGCCGCAATGCAAAAAACTTCCGCATTACCGATGAGCATTTGGGTGAGGGCGGTCCGAAAGCCAAGTTCCAGGCAAATGTCAATGCGATTCGTTTGCTGAAAGAGCTGGAAGCTGCCGGACAGCAGGCAAGCCCGGAACAGCAGGAAGTCCTATCCCGCTATGTGGGCTGGGGCGGTCTTTCTGATGCCTTTGACCCGGAGAAACCGGCATGGGCTTCCGAGTATGCCCAGCTGAAAGAGCTGCTGACCCCGGAGGAATATGCCGCCGCCAGAAGCTCTACCCTCAACGCCCATTACACCAGCCCTACGGTCATTCAAGCCATCTATGAAGCGGTGGACCGTATGGGGTTTGAGACCGGAAATATTCTGGAGCCGTCTATGGGTGTGGGCAATTTCTTCGGTATGCTGCCGGAGGAAATGCGAAACAGCCGTCTGTACGGCGTGGAGCTGGACCCGGTTTCCGGGCGCATCGCAAAGCAGCTCTATCCCAAGGCGGACATCACAGTAGGCGGCTTTGAGACCACCGACAGGCGTGACTTCTTTGACCTTGCCATCGGCAATGTACCGTTCGGTCAGTATCAGGTCAATGACAAAGCCTACAACAAGCTGAACTTTAACATTCACAACTACTTTTTCGCCAAATCACTGGACCAGGTGCGGCCCGGCGGCGTGGTGGCTTTTGTAACCTCCCGCTATACAATGGACGCCAAGGATTCCACCGTGCGCCGCTATCTTGCCCAGCGTGCTGAGCTGCTGGGAGCTATCCGTCTGCCGAATGACGCGTTCAAAAAGAATGCCGGTGCCGAGGTGGTATCGGACATCATCTTCCTCCAAAAGCGGGACCGCCCGCTGGACATCGTGCCGGAATGGACCCAAACCGGACAGACGGAGGACGGATTTGCCATCAACCGGTATTTTATCGACCACCCGGAAATGGTGCTGGGCAGACAGGAGCCGGTAAGCACTGCTCATGGTATGGACTACACCGTGAACCCCATCGAGGGACTGGAGCTTTCCGACCAGCTGCATGATGCTGTGAAGTATATTCATGGCACTTATCAGGAGGCAGAGCTGCCGGAGCTGGGCGAAGGCGAAGCTATTGACACCTCCATTCCTGCAGACCCCAATGTGAAGAACTATTCCTATGCCATTGTAGACGGGCAGGTGTACTACCGGGAAAACAGCCGTATGGTGCGCCCTGACCTCAACGCCACCGCAGAAGCCCGTGTAAAAGGTCTTGTGGGACTGCGTGATTGTGTGCAGAAACTGATCGACCTTCAGATGGATGCAGCGGTTTCGGACAGCACCATTCCCAGAAGCAGGCGGAACTGAACAGCCTATATGACAGCTTTTCTGAAAAATATGGCCTTATCAATGACCGTGCAAACCGACTGGCCTATGCAGATGATTCTTCCTATTACCTACTCTGTGCGCTGGAAGTCATCGACGAGGACGGGAAACTGGAACGTAAGGCGGATATGTTCACCAAGCGGACCATCAAGCCCCATCAGGCGGTGGCTGTGGTGGATACGGCAAGTGAAGCACTGGCGGTGTCCATCTCGGAAAAAGCCTGCGTGGATATGGGCTATATGAGCCAGCTTACCGGAAAAACAAAAGAAGAACTGGCCGGAGAGCTGCAAGGCGTAATCTTCCGTGTACCGGGACAGTTGGAGCAGGACGGAACGCCCCATTATGTGACTGCTGATGAATACCTCTCCGGCAATGTACGCCGAAAACTGCGTCAGGCGCAGCGGGCGGCACAGCAGGACCCGGTTTATGCAGTCAATGTGGAAGCTCTTACTGCCGCGCAGCCCAAAGACCTGGATGCGTCGGAGATCGAGGTGCGCCTGGGCGCTACCTGGATCGACAAAGAGTACATCCAGCAGTTTATGTACGAGACCTTCAACACCCCGTTTTACCTCCAGCGCAGTATCGAGGTCAACTATTCGTCCTTTACTGCTGAATGGCAGATCAAGGGGAAATCTTCCGTATCCTACAACGATGTGGCAGCCTACACCACCTACGGAACCGGCCGTGCCAACGCCTACAAGATTTTGGAGGATTCCTTAAACCTGAGAGATGTCCGTATCTATGACACGGTGGAGGACGCAGACGGCAAAGAGCGCCGGGTTCTGAACGCCAAAGAAACCACGCTGGCAGCTCAAAAACAGCAGGCGATCCGGGAAGCCTTTAGGGACTGGATCTGGAGAGACCCGGAACGCCGCCAGACTTTGGTGCGCCAGTACAACGAAGAAATGAACTCTACCCGTCCCCGCGAGTATGATGGCAGTCATATCACTTTTGGAGGGATGAACCCGGCCATTACCCTGCGGGAACACCAGAAAAGCGCCATCGCCCATGTGCTGTATGGCGGTAATACGCTGCTGGCACACGAAGTAGGCGCGGGCTAAAACCTTTGAGATGGTGGCCGCTGCGATGGAAGCCAAACGCCTGGGACTGTGCCAGAAATCTCTTTTTGTGGTTCCCAACCACCTGACCGAGCAGTGGGCGTCGGAGTTTCTGCGTCTCTATCCTTCCGCCAATATCTTAGTCACCACAAAAAAGGACTTTGAGACCCATAACCGAAAGAAGTTCTGCGCTCGTATTGCGACGGGTGATTATGATGCCATTATCATGGGACACAGCCAGTTTGAGAATATCCCCATCAGCCGGGAGCGTCAGGAACGGCTTCTCTATGAACAGATCGACGAGATCACTGAGGGGATTGCAGAGGTACAGGCCAGTGGCGGCGAGCGTTTTACCGTCAAGCAGCTGGAGCGTACCAGAAAGTCTCTGGAAGCCAGACTGGAAAAGCTGCAAGCCGAAGGGCGAAAAGACGATGTGGTAACCTTCGAGCAGCTGGGTGTGGACCGTTTGTTTGTGGACGAGGCCCACAACTAAATAAAAACCTGTTTCTATACACAAAAATAAGCAATGTAGCAGGTTTATCCACAACGGACGCGCAGAAATCCTCCGATATGTTTGCCAAGTGCCGCTATATGGACGAGATTACCGGAAACCGTGGCGTGATCTTTGCCACCGGCACACCGGTCAGCAACCCATGACCGAGCTTTTTACACCATGCAGCGTTACCTTCAGTATGGACGCCTGCAAGAACTGAACATGACCCACTTCGACTGCTGGGCTTCCCGATTTGGGGAGACTGTCACAGCATTGGAGCTGGCACCGGAAGGAACCGGCTACCGGGCAAGAACGAGATTCAGCAAGTTTTTCAACCTGCCGGAGCTGATGAACCTGTTCAAAGAGGTGGCGGACATCAAGACCGCCGACCAGTTGAACCTGCCCACCCCAGAAGTGGAATACCACAACATCGTGGCACAGCCTACCGAACATCAGCAGGAAATGGTCAAGGCCTTTCGGAGCGCGCATCGCTGGTACACAGCGGAACCGTTGACCCGTCCCAGGATAATATGCTTAAGATTACCTCGATGGCCGCAAGCTGGGGGCTGGACCAGAGGATCGTCAACCAGATGCTGCCGGATGAACCTGGCACAAAGGTCAATCAGTGCGTGGACAACATCATGCAGATCTGGCGGGACGGGGAAGCTGACAAGCTGACCCAGTTGGTGTTCTGCGACATTTCTACACCGCAGGCAAAAGCTCCTGCAAGCCAAAAGGCGGCGAAAAACGCTGGATAATCCACTGCTTCACGCACTGGAAGCGCCGTGCCTCTGCCGGAGCAGGAACCGGCCTTTACGGTATATGACGACATCTGCTAGAAACCCTCCATTGCTCAGGGGATGCCGCCTGACCAGATCGCCTTTATCCATGAGGCCAACACCGAAGTCAGGAAGAAGCGGAGCTGTGCCCTCCAAAAGTCCGGTACCGGTCAGGCGGGAAGTACCGCCGGGCGGCACCCGTGGCGTGCTGCATGACCGATCGCCTCGTGGAGCATCATCTCGCCCAGCGCAAGGTGTCGATCTTATCCTGATTCTTTTTGCCTGTTTTCGATCAGACCTGCTACATTTGAATAATAGAACGTTTATCTTCTGTCACGAAAAATACTCCTTATCAATGGTTATTTTTATTTATATCTTCTTTTAGGTTCTCAAACATTTTACAATTCAAAAATAATTCCACACCTTTTTTTCGTATTTATGTTCATTATTTGATACCTTTTTGCATTTTTCTTAGAACTACTCTCTGTCCATTCTTTACTTTCAAATTCCTTTATCTTCATCATACCAGAAGATAATACGACGCTGATAGCAACCCGGCAAGCAGCAGCAAATCTATGGTTCGTCTTGTAATTATTTTGTCTGTATCCATGCTGCTCCTCCTACCTTATAACTGTCCACTAGTTGCTTTTGAAATTCCGTTTCTGTACCAATATATCTCTGTAAAGAAACAAATATTCGGAGAAACTGTTCTTTTTCGACACGCCTATCTCTTCTGCATAACTATATCGTGATTTTCAATGATATTTGCCTCACCGACATTCTGCACCCCACGAATCTGTGATTGCTTTTTCCACACATCAAAAGAAATTGCACGTACCATCCGTGTTTCCCGTCACTGACATATGGGCGCTGAAATCAAAAAAGAAAAATGTCCACTCCAATGCAAAAGTCAGAAGCACCCCAATGTTAAACACTTCCCCCGTAAATGCATCACCCTAAAAATGTATGATTCTTTAAATCTTCAAGCAGCTCATCACACCCTACACTTTCGACCATACCCAGCAGCTTGCCAGTCCATCGTCACCATCCGGCTCCATATCCGGAAATACCAGATCTTTTTATATTGATGATCGCATCAATCCCGAAAACCTGCCAGTCCCATTGTCCAGCCACCAGTTGATCATATCATGGGGGTTTTCTGTCTTAAATTTTCAGTTCTTGGCAGTTCGAATCCGGCTGTTCGCTGCGAACATGAAATAATATTTTATCAGTTCCCGGCATAGTTCAGCAGCTTCCGCCAAAATAAGAACGATATTACTCGTTGTTTCCATTCTTTCCTTCTCGGAAATAGTAATCCACATATTCTTCCGGATCGCTAATGCTTTCTGAAACCATTCATGTTTTGTCAGAACAATGATTATTACCAGATCCATGATAACTATGCATGTCTCGCTTTTTCGCTTCCACTTGCCAGCAATTCATCAAATTCTTCCATCGTTCCAAATTCTTCTGCGATTGCATAATAATGCCAATGTAGCCCTGATCTACAAATGGTGATTTATAGATTGGTGATAACCATATAATATCAATTCAAGCTTTTTTAAATAATCAGTTT
>VOFK01003359.1_pt1 | contig 87822 bp, 95 predicted proteins | sample 5384121 | NCBI WGS metagenome assembly VOFK01 (sample SAMN12384730, study PRJNA508395) | human gut metagenome | isolation source: healthy gut J | host: Homo sapiens
CTTCTTCAGACAGAACGCTTGATGCTGAATATCATGCAACGCATGAGTGGCATTGCTACTATGACCAATAAATATGTGAAGAAACTGGAAGGTACGAAAACTCGTGTACTTGATACCCGTAAGACAACTCCGGGTATGCGTATCATGGAGAAGATGGCTGTAAAGATAGGAGGAGGATGTAATCACCGTATCGGTTTGTTTGATATGATTCTGCTGAAAGACAACCATGTAGATTTTGCAGGCGGCATACACAATGCGGTGTCCCGTGCAAAAGAGTATTGCAAGGCGAAAGGTAAGGATCTGAAAATTGAATTGGAAGTGCGTAACTTTGACGAATTGAATCAGGCGTTGGCAGAAGGTGTGGATCGTATTATGTTTGATAACTTTACACCTGAAGATACTCGTAAGGCTGTAGAGATAGTAGGAGGTCGTTGCGAAACCGAGTCTTCCGGTGGTATTACTTACGATACTATGTTGCCTTATGCGCAGGCAGGAGTGGATTTCATTTCTTTCGGTGCGCTGACTCACTCCGTGAAGGGGCTGGATATGAGTTTCAAGGCTTGTTAATATTGGTATCATTTTATGACCTGTTGGACGAAGTAAAGAATCTGAATGTCAGTTCTTTATTTCGTCCAAAATAATAAATGGCAGGCCTTATTTGCTCTAACAGTTTATATGTGTCCGCTATTTTTGTTTTTCTCCTTGAATTGTGAAGGTGTAACCCCTTTCATCTGTTTAAATGAAGTACTGAAATAGCGCGGATAAGAAAAACCTACTTCATAGGAAATCTCGCTAATGCTCAGATTGGTATTTGCTAAAAGGTATACAGAGCGTTCTATGCGTAGTCTGTTGATATATTCATTGACCCCTAATCCGGTAATTTGCTTTACTTTATTATATAAAGATGCACGGCTCATGGCCATGGTATCTGTCAGGTACTTGATAGATAGTTTTTCACTTGATAGATTCTCATTGATAATTTGATCCAGTTTTTTTATGAAATCTGCGTCAGCACTGCTGAGCGGAGTTGCTTCCATTGCTTGAGGATATGAAGTATCTGTTATTTCTTCCAAGTCTTTCTCTTTTGTATTTTCTTCTTTATTTCCCAGTACATTATAGAGGACGGTTTGGACAAAATCGCCCATTTCATCTCTCATTTCCTTCTTTTTCTTATGAAATACCCAAAGAGCTATTTTAATGGAAAGAAGAATAAATAAAAGAGTACATATCGAGAAAAACCAACTACTTTTATACCAGGGTGGAGTGATGACAATGTTGATTATGGGTACAGGAGTAGTGTATTCACCATCTTTGGTGCTGCTTGATACCCAGATTTTATATTTACCTGGTGACAGGGAAGATAAAGAGAGTTCGGAGTCGAAACTTTCGACCGTTTGTTTTCCTCTGCCTGATATGGTATATCTGAGCAAGTTCTTTTGGAAGATATCTTCATTTTTTACACATATATGAATGGTCAATGAATTGTAGTTCCATGGAATATGAAGTGTCTGATTCTTCATTTGTTTCAGATAAGAACATCCGTTAAATTTAATATCTGCCAGACTTATCTGAGGTATTTGCGTTTCAGACTGAGGAATATTGGTATTGATTTTCACCAGCCCTTCCGCACCTCCCAAATAAACAAAATTGGGATTGGATAGTGTGTAGTGGGCAGCTAGTATGTCGTTAGGCAGAAATCCGTCAGAACTGTTCCACAATGCGAATTTCTTTTCTTTAATCAGATAAGAAAATAGTTTGTTGTGTGCACAAATCCATAATCTTCCTTTTTTGTCGCCAATGAGGAAAGATATTTTTTCAAAATAGTTGGTATGTATATGGTGGAATTTTTTGTGTATCATATCATAACATCCCAGACCTCGGTCCGTACCTATCCAAATAGTACTATCCTGATAGGCAAGAGCTGTAATTGTCTCCTCTGGGTCTATTTCACATAAAAGGCTGATACTGTCGTTTTCTTGAGGTACATAAAATATTTGATTGACACGTTTTAATAATGAGAAATGCTCATTGGAATAGACGAGACGCAATGCATCCGTATTTTTCAGATTGTTGGTGGGCATTAAAGAGAATTTTCCACTTAATGGATGGTATACCCATGGACGGTAACTGATAATGTAAATTTTATCATTGGCTACTTGATGGGCCAATGGAAGATAGCCATAGAAGCATTCTTTGTAATTTGTACCTTCATCAACAATGGTAAAGGGGCGGTAAGTGCCGGTTATTTTATTGAAAATAAATATACCCTTTGTGTAAAGAGATACCATCAACTCCTTTTCAGATATTTTGGCGATAGAGGCCACTTTGTCTCCGTAGGTCGAAGGAAAATGGGTAAACTGATCGGTGTGTGGATCATATAGATTAATACCTCCTCCATCTGTACCAATCCATAATTTGTCATCGTCATCTTCATATAAGGAAATGATAGACTTATCGCTTAAACCGTTGGAGTTGTTCAGGGCTACATCTTTATAAGTTCTTATATAGGTTTTCTTAATGTTAAAGATACCCCCTCGGACACTACCTGCCCATAAGTTCCCGTTTCTGTCCTCGTATAATAAGACAATAGAATTGACAGGCAAAGAGAAGTTGTCTCCAGCCACATGACACATTACTTTGATTTGGTCGGAGTTCATGTCAAGTATATTGATACCTCCTCCGTCTGTAGCAATCCATAATTGTCCTTTATGTTCGATGATGTCTAGCACATAGTTGTTGTTTAAAGAAGAAGTCTTTGATGTATAAGACTTTACTATCTTGCCATCTTGGTTGTAGCAATAAATCCCATTGCCGTAAAGAGGCATATACATACTTGTCTGATACTACATAGAGCGAAATCAGTAGATGATGGATATCTGATGTGAAACGGGTGAGCTGTTGCGTGCAACAATCATAGAGATAGATACCTTGTTCTTTGGTTCCTATCAGTATTTTATTTTTTTTCAACTGAACCATTTTTTGTATCCGGTATTCGGATATATCCAAATTCTTCTTCTGGCAAATATAGATGCTGTCCATGGTCCGGCTTTTATAATTATAGCGGAAAATGATATTCTCACTTCCAAACAATATACCTCCTTCAATGCAGAGGGAAGAATAAATACAATTGTATCCAGTAGGCGTGAAATTATGATTATCGCTGTTATATAAAACCATCTCTTTGGAGGTGGCCACCCAGATGGTACCTAATGAATCTTCTACTATGTGATTGATGTAATTGTTAGGTAAGGATAGGGAATCACTTTCATGGTGAATGAAGGTTTTTAGTTGCTGCTGGAAATAATAGTTCAAGCCGCTCTGAGTACCTATCCATAGTCTTCCTTTCTGATCCATTGTAACGGAGGTAACAGAAGCTTGTGATAATCCTTGATTAGTGGAAAGTTGGGTGAAAGAGTAATTAAAGTCTTGTCCACTTGCAATTGACACCCCTCCCCATATAATATATAGTATAAGTAGAATTCGGTACATCTCTTTATGATTTTAGAACAAAATTAAACTTTTTTCCTGATAGAGAAAAGCTTCACAAATCTTTTTTTTAGATAAATAAGGAACTAATTTATATGATTTTTATCGTATTACTTTTTAAAATTTAGACGATAGTTGATTTGTTTTATACGCACACGGATCCCTCTTGAGGGGGGATATAGTTAATTTTGCTGCAAATCATCAAACTTAGTTTAACCTTAAATGATTTAAGAATTTTATGAGGAAAAAATTATTGCCGTTAGGTAGGCTGTTCGAGTCTGCGTGGTACAATCCAATTTTGAAAGCTGTACCAATGAGTATGGGTATATTGATGTCGGGTAATGCCGGGTATGCAATTGCCGGAAATATGAGTGACAACGTAGTAATAGTACAGCAACAGACAATTAGTGTAACTGGTACAGTTATTGATGCGAGTGGAGAACCATTAGTCGGTGTAAACATTGTAGAGGCAGGAACCGTAAATGGGGTTATCTCCGATTTTGAAGGTAAGTTTACATTGAATGTGAAGCCCAATGCTACGTTGAAGATCTCTTATATCGGATATATTGCTCAAAATATATTGGTAAAAGGGCAAAAGAATTTGACTATAACCTTACAGGAAGATACTGAGACTTTGGATGAAGTGGTTGTGGTGGGTTATGGTACAGTACGTAAGGCTGACTTGGCAGGTTCGGTTTCCGTTTTGGATAGCAGGAATTTTAAGGACCAGCCCATTACTCAAGTAAGTGATGCGCTTCAAGGGCGTGTTGCAGGTGTGAATGTGGTCAGTGATGGTGTTCCGGGTGGTTCGGTAAAGATTCGCATTCGTGGTACCAATTCCATTAATAAAAGTAATGATCCCCTTTATGTCGTAGATGGTATGGTTCGTGAGTCGGGTCTTGAAGGTATAAATCCGGAAGATATTCAAAGTATGCAAATTCTGAAGGACGCTTCCTCCACTGCTATCTATGGTTCACGTGGCGCCAACGGTGTTGTTATCATTACAACCAAGAGTGGTGTGAAAGGGCAGACTAACATCACTTTTGACGCCTCGGTAGGAATCTCTCAGGCTACCAATCTTCCCAAGATGATGGATACCAAAACTTATGCCCAAGCACTTGTTGATTATGCGGGTATTAGTGCGAGTGAGGTTTCTGATTATTTGGATGGCAGTAATCCCGGTATTGATTGGACGGATCAGATGTTCCGTACAGGTGTGACTCAAAACTACAAGCTTGTCTTTTCAAAAGGCTCTGAAGGAACTCAAACGTATGTTTCCGCTAACTATATGGGTGATGAAGGTGTCATTGACAAAAATAGTTATGAACGTTATTCGGCTAAAGCCAACATTAAGATCTCTATGGCTAAATGGCTGGATGTTACTGTCGATTTAAACGCATCTCATGGTGTTGGTAAGGGTATTGGGGGATTGGAGATGTCAGGTTATAATCCCTTGTGGATAGCCTTTAATTCCTCTCCGACCATGACTATGACAGATAAAAATGGTTACTATAATTGGGACCCTTATGGTACGATTCAGGCTAATGCTTATGGTATAATCGCAGCTAGCGAAAGTGAGCGCCGTCGCGATGTGTTCAGCGGACATATTGATCTTAAATTCAATATTATCAAAGGCTTGACTTTTACAAGCAGCAATGGGGTTGATTATTATAATAATACTTCCTATAGCTTCACACCACAATCTGTAAACGGTGCAGGAAAGAATAGCATGGGTAACAGTAATTTACAGCGGATGTTGCTTCAGTCCTCAAATAACATCACCTATAATCATACCTGGAATGACAAACATTATTTGACCGTAACAGGGGTTTGGGAAGCAACAAAAAGTACGATTCGTAATATGGGGATTTCCGGTTCTTCACTTCAAGCTGAATCAGTAGGCTGGTGGGATGTGAAGAATGCTGTCACACGTGATGCAACCAACGGCTATTCGGATTGGGCATTGCTTTCAGGGGTAGGACGTGTTATCTATAATTACGATAATCGCTATATGCTGACTGGTACGTTTCGAGCCGATGGTTCCAGCCGTTTCACCAATGATAAGTGGGGGTATTTCCCTTCTGTAGCCGTTGCATGGACTGCTTCCAATGAATCGTTTATGGAAAGTACCCGTGACCTTATCAGTAATTTGAAGATACGTGCCAGTTATGGTGTTATAGGTAATCAGGATATTGATCCTTATTCAACTCTTGCAATCCTTAATACGACTACCACTTATTTCGGTAATTCTTCAGGAGTAACCGGTTATTGGGCCAATACGCTTGCAACTCCTGATATAAAATGGGAAAAGACAAAGCAGTTTGATGTGGGTTTCGACTTGGGCTTTTTTGATAATCGTATTGACTTGAGTGTGGATTATTTCAATAAAAAGACATCTGATGCACTTCTTTCAACCAAGTTGGCTGATTATTTGGGTGGAATTTCTTATTTGATTAATGCCGGTGAGGTTTCCAACCAAGGTTTTGATATTGCTCTTACTGCAAATATCGTTCAAAGCAAGGATTGGAGTTGGTCAACCACACTTAATGGTACTTACTTGAAAAATAAGGTAACAAAACTGACTGCTCAGGAACCCATTATTTATGGTGGTTCTTTCCAGTCCATTATCACTGATTGTACTATTATTAAGGAAGGTGAAGCGATCGGTACTTTCTTTGGTTATCGTTGGGCAGGAATAGACAATGAAGGATATGACACTTTTTATACTGCCAATGATGAAATAACACGTAATCCGTCTACAGATGATCGTGTTGTGCTCGGTAAAGCAAGTCCCGACTTTACACTGGGATGGAACAATTCGCTGCGTTATAAAAACTGGAGCTTGAATGCATTTTTCAATTCATCTTTCGGTGCCAAACGTTTGAACGCCCTCCGTTTTGCCATGAACTCTATGATTGGTAATTCACGAATGTTTACTGATGCGGATTTTTTGAAGGAAATAGGTAAGACGATGCCCGATCCCCGTGTTGAAAACAATCAATATCTGGGCAATTCGACCAAATGGGTGGAGAATGCAGATTATTTCCGTTGCGAGAATGTGACTTTAGCTTACGATTTTCCGAAAAGCATGACCAAAATAGCCGACCTGCGGCTCAGTTTCAGTATTCAGAATCTCTTCACTATTTCCAGTTACAAGGGATCCAATCCTGCTGGTTACTCTTTTTCAAGTGACTATGGTGATCGTGCAAATGGTATTGATACGGGTACTTATCCTACTCCTAGAACTTTTACTTTTGGTGTACGTATGAACTTCTAAATGATTGACAATTATGAAAAATAAAATAGTATTAGGCTGCTTTATTGCAGCATCTATGTTGGCAATGCCTTCTTGCAGTGATTTTCTGACTGAAAACCCGAAAGGAAAATTAACCCCTGAAAATTTCTTTTCCAATCAAAACGAACTGGATATGAGTGTTTATGCCCTATATGCCAAAGTACAGGCATCCCAATGTAACTCTAATCCGATGATTGTGCAATGCCAGGGAGATGACGTAACCTCAACTACGGGATCAAACAAGGGTGCTTATCTTTCTGCAGATGCCTTTGAATCTCCTTCTGACACAAAAGGTCTTGAAGGAACTTGGAGTCGTTTTTATACGATCATCAAGGCAGCAAATTTAATCATTGATAATGCTGGAAAGGCTATGACTTCTCAAGAGGAAATCAATATTGCTCTTGGTCAGGGTTACTACTGGCGTGCATTCGCTTATTTTAATTTGGTGCGTGTTTTTGGTCCGTTGCCTATGAATCTTCATAATTTGCCAGACAACAATTTGACACCTCTATCGACGGTTGCAGAAGTATATGAGCAAATCGTGTCAGACTTGAACGCTGCCGAAGCCTGTAACCTGCCGGCTAAATATACGGAAGCTAACCGTTCCATTGAAGGACAGAATATTTACGTTTCAGATCAGACAGTAAAGGCGACTTTGGCAGCTGTTTATATGGCGATGGCAGGTTACCCTTTGAATAAGACCGAGTATTATGCAAATGCGGCTGACAAGGCTAAGGAAGTAATGGATGGCGTGAATAAGGGTACCTATGACCACTCTTTGCTTTCTGAATGGAAGGATGTTTTCTCTTATGGTAAAAACCATCATAATGAGACGCTCCTTGGAATAGATTACAATTCTAATTTTGGCGGTTGGCAGGAATGGGATTCACAACTTTCATCTTGTCATCAATCAGGAAAACTTTGGAGTGGCTGGGGGGATTTTTTGGCAGAGCGGCGTTATTGGAAAAACTTTCCTGATGGTCCTCGTAAAGATGCTGTTTATTCAAAACAAATTCTATTAAACAATGGAGTGTTGGTTGACTGGTGGGCAACTACGGATGGAAAGCCCTATAATGGTACGAATGCAGTATTTGCCGATTATCGCCCGATGTTTGTGGCGTTTACCGTCAATAAAGACCCTGTGACAGGACTTCCTGCATCGGCTGCTTTCGATTACACCAAACCTATTTGGGGAGGTATGTGTATTAACAAACGACATCAACTAATCCGCTATTCAGAAGTTCTTCTTTGGTATGCCGAATCTGCGGCACGCGCAGGAAAGGATCTCAGCTTGGCTAAATCTGCTCTAAAGCAGGTACGTGCACGTGCTTGTTCCGATGAATCATTTGTAGCTGCTGTGGATGCTATGAGTGCTGAACAACTGGCAGAAGCAGCATATGAAGAACACGGTTATGAAGTGGCTGGTTATGTATTGGCTATGGTAACCCGTCGTTCTGATGAGTTCCGCATGAACCGTCTCAAAGAAAGTTATGACTACCGTAGTGGTTCTCAGGATGAAGTATTGGTTCCTGCCGGTACATTGACTTATAGCTACGACGAAGAAACTAAGACGACTTTTACCTATGCTCTTCAGGAAGATTTGAAAATGGAAGAGAATATGTCTGTAACTGTTCCTTGGAATGGTGAGGCTTCCATTTATCATAATTATCCTCCGAAGGAAGTTGAGAAGAATCCGAATCTGAAACGTTGATATAACGATTAGCTGTTGATTTTAAATTATACTTGAAAAGTTGGAATAAGTATTTGTTATACCTTGGTAAAGATTGTTTGAGGCGTACTGGAAAACTTTCGGTACGTCTCTTTTATTAGAAGGTAAAATAAGCCAATTGGTCGATTATTTGCTTTGGTTGTAATGTTTATTGTTTATCTTTGCAAACAATTAAAATCAATAAAACATGAATAGTAAAACTTTGTTGAAATGTTTATGTATGTGTTTGGCTATGTTTGCCATTTTGGTTAATGCCAATGCTCAAGATTTGAAATCTATATTGACCGGCGTAGCAAAAGCGGTAGTAGGTGATAAAGCAACAACTTCATCTTCTATTATAGGTACTTGGAAATATGTAGGTCCGCAATGCCAGTTCGAAAGTGAAAATTTACTGGCTAAAGCCGGTGGAGAAGTAGCTGCGAAAGAAGTGGAGGAGAAGATGCAGACTGTCTATGACAGAATAGGGATGAGTGGCTGTGAGTATACTTTTAATGAAGATGGAACTTATTCATACACATTGAAAAAACGTACAATGAGTGGCACTTACACGTTCGATGATAAGGAAAAGACCATTACTATGAAGGGAAAATTGGGAGTAAAAACTGTTGCTCATGTCACAGTGACCGGAAATGATATGAGTCTGGTCTTTAATGCGGATAAATTAATGTCAGTATTGAAAACGATTACAGGTACTGTTTCTAAAGTGAATTCTACTGCTGCCACCATTAATAGTGTAGCCGGATCTTATGACGGTTTGATGTTGGGATTCGATTTGAAGAAGTAATTATAGAATAGGAGCTAGGTTATAATAAAGGAAGTCATTAAGATGGCTTCCTTTTTTATAGTAAAAATCAAATTATTCTTGTTCTTTCAGTGCTGCGAAAATCAGACCTTCCAGTTCTTCCGCCAGTTCGGGGTTGTCCTGAATAACTTGTTTGGAGGCGTCACGTCCTTGTCCCAGTTTGGTTTCGTTGTAGCTGTACCATGAACCGCTTTTCTTGATAATGCCTAAATCAGCACCTAAATCAATGATTTCACCAGCTCTTGAGATCCCTTCACCAAACATGATATCGAATTCGGCTTTACGGAAAGGAGGTGCCACTTTGTTTTTCACCACTTTTACTTTAGTCTGGTTGCCGATTACTTCTTCACCATCTTTCAGTTGAGTGGAGCGACGGATATCCAAACGTACGGAAGCGTAGAATTTCAGAGCATTACCACCGGTAGTTGTTTCAGGGTTACCAAACATGATACCGATTTTTTCACGCAACTGGTTGATAAAAATACAAGTTGTATTGGTCTTGCTGATGGCTGACGTAAGCTTGCGCAAAGCCTGAGACATCAAACGTGCCTGTAAACCTACTTTGTTATCACCCATATCTCCTTCAATTTCAGCTTTCGGAGTCAATGCCGCGACAGAGTCGATAACAATGATATCAATGGCGGATGAGCGTATCAATTGCTCAGCAATTTCAAGTGCCTGTTCACCGTTATCGGGTTGTGATATCCATAAGTTATCTACATCCACTCCCAGTTTGGCCGCATAGAAACGATCGAAAGCATGCTCGGCATCAATGAAAGCGGCAATGCCGCCTGCCTTCTGAGCTTCAGCAATGGCATGGATAGCCAATGTAGTCTTACCGGATGATTCGGGACCATAAATTTCTATGATTCTACCTTTGGGATAGCCGCCTACCCCTAATGCGGCGTTCAAGGCGATAGACCCGGTAGGAATCACTTCTACTTCCTGTACGTTGTCATCACCCATTTTCATGATAGAGCCTTTACCAAAAGTTTTCTCTATCTTATCCATTGCAGCTTGCAGCGCTTTCAGTTTTTCACTATTTCCGGCACTCGGACTTGCTGAGAATGGAATTTCTTCGTTATCTTTTTTTGCCATAAATCTGTTGGTTTATAAAATTTGTTGTGCGTGCTCTTTTATTTTCACCTCTTTGGGAGAGATGATACGTTCAATCACGCCTTCTTCGTTAATGATGAAAGTTGTACGGAATGTACCCATATATTTACGTCCGTACATACTTTTTTCTCCCCATACTCCGAATTGTTCTACCAACTTCTTGTCGGTATCGGCAATAAGAGTAAAGGGTAGCTCGTTCTTTTCAATAAATTTCTGATGCGATTTGGCATCATTCACACTGACACCGATTACTTCATAACCATGAGCGCGCAGTTCCGCATAGTTATCACGCAAATTACATGCCTGGGCAGTACAACCAGATGTCATATCCTTAGGATAAAAATAGAGTACTATCTTTTTTCCTTTGTAATTACTTAAACGAATTTCTTCTCCTTTTTCGTTTAAGCCTAATATTTCCGGGGCTTTATCTCCTATGTTCATTTTTTAGTGGTTAATGATTAATGGTTAGTGTGGCCCAAGTATGAATTATGGGCCATTAATCACTATTTTAAAGTTCTAGATCACCATCGAATACTTCATGCCAAGGCAAACCTTGTTTGTTCAGTTGTTCCATAAATGGATCGGGATCAAACTCTTCTACATTCCATACTCCCGGACGTTTCCACAATCCTTGCAGGAACATCATGGCTCCAATCATGGCTGGAACTCCAGTTGTATAGCTTACTCCCTGCATTCCAGTTTCTTTGTAAGCTTCTTGATGGCTACAGTTGTTGTAAACATAGTAAGTACGTTCTTTGCCATCCTTTACGCCTCGGATGCGGCATCCGATAGAAGTTTCGCCTTCATAATTTTCTCCTAGATCCTGTGGATTGGGGAGTACGGCTTTTAGGAATTGTAACGGAACAATTTTCACTCCGTTATAATCTATTTCGTCAATGCGGGCCATACCGATATTCTGGATGACACGCAGATGAGTCAGGTATTCCTGACCGAAAGTCATCCAAAAGCGAGCACGTTTGATGGTCGGGAAATTCTTAACTAATGATTCCAGCTCTTCATGATACAGCAAGTAGGAATCACGAGGACCGATATTGGGATAAGTCAGATCCTTGTGGTATTCCAATGGCTTGGTGGTCACCCATTTGCCTTCTTCATAATAACGTCCGTTCTGAGTAATTTCGCGGATATTGATTTCAGGATTAAAATTGGTAGCGAACGCTTTGTGATGGTTGCCGGCATTACAGTCCACAATATCTAAGTAGTGCATCTCGTCAAAATGATGTTTTGCTGCGTAGGCTGTATAAATACCACTTACTCCCGGGTCGAACCCACAACCCAGTATCGCTGTCAGTCCTGCGTCTTCAAAACGTTTTTTATAAGCCCACTGCCAGCTGTATTCGAAATGAGCTTCATCCTTTGGTTCATAGTTTGCTGTATCCAGATAATTCACCCCGGCTTTCAGACAAGCTTCCATGATGGTCAGATCTTGATAAGGCAGAGCTACATTGATGACGATTTCGGGTTTGAAACTATTAAACAGGGCTACCAGTTCGTCTACATTGTCCGCATCTACCTGTGCAGTCTTAATAGCTGGATTGCCGATAGCTTTTACGATTGCATCACATTTTGATTTTGTACGGCTGGCGATCATGATGTCAGTGAATACATCCGGATTCTGAGCCACTTTGTGTGCTACGACAGTACCTACACCGCCTGCACCGATAATTAATACTTTACCCATTTGCTGTTTTTTATTCTTGTTAAAATAAAATGCCCGGCAGACATTACCGTTCACAGGGCAAAGATAACAAAATATTTTGGGTATTAGTGGATACGGTCTAGTTTCTTATTGGTGAAATCTAAGGTTTTTCTTTCGTAGGACCATGTTTCATAGCCCCCCGTGACTATATGGATGCGCATGGGATTACCCAATGCCAGACGACATTTGTCGGTTGTCATTCCTTTTCGTACCTTACCGCGGCTTATCATGTTCCAAACTTCTTCTGTGATATTCGGATACTTGGTTCGTAAGTTGCCTATGCCGAATAGATCCGTAAAATAATTGTCTGATTGTAAAATCACATCAACTACACTCGTATGGGTGAATGCAGCTTTTATCTTATAATGCTTTCCATCTATGTCTTCCAGTTCTAAAAAGACGTAAGGAGAGTTGTTTTGTGAGATTATATTTTTGATGGTGAATTGTGTATATCGGGGAAGTCTCACCGGAGTGTCTGTTTCATCCAGACATTCCGTTTCCGCTTTCAGATAGACAGTTTTTTTCCCATATTTACTCATCAGATTCTTTGATTTTTTTGTATTTGCATTACTGAAGCTAAATGAATTTGGAAAATATTTATTTTTATTTTCCATAATAAAATCACTGTCTGCCATGCCACAATTAGTCTTTGATATAGCTACCGGCTGATAGTAGGTGTTTCCTTTCTTGTCTTGGAATACGATTTTTACAGGGTATGCGCGGCTGCCCACTCCGACAGCTGTTACTGTTACTTCTTCATTTATACCAATCGGGACCTCTTTATAGCCCGATATGCTGTTGGGATCATCTATACGTACTTTATTGGTACGCATATATAGGGTTTGTCCTTCCAGCAGTTCTTTGGCTATGTCCACATCACCCAGGTAGGCAAGGGTAGGAATACCGGCTTTGGGCTTCAGGCAATATTGTTCCAGGGTGGTGTTTTTAAGTTCGTGATAATATTGTTGCCCTTCACATTCAAAGTTAAAATGTACAAAGCCCCGTTCGGTAATTTCCGAACCCAGATATTCAAAAATCTTATGTTTTAACTCTCCTGTATCCACCTCCTTGTTGGTTTCCGCCGATTTAAAAGGAGGAATAATGATGTCTTTACGTTCCGGCATCACCATGAATTTCATGCCTGGTGTCCAGTCACACAGGTTGTAATACTTGAAATGATCGTTTATAAACTGTTTTTCCAAAGATTCTACGGAAATACTTGTTTGTTGTGAAGTAGTCGTGACTATATATCCGTTTTGTGCATAAGTGCATAGGCTACAGCTTGTTGCCCCAATTAAAATGGCTAAAAACCTTTTCATTGCTTTAAGTGTTAGTATATATAAATTGATACAAAGGTATAAAATTTTTGTGTATAATTGCTATAGTGAAAAATAAAATGGTTAGTTTTGCACACTAAACTAACAGATTTAACAAAAAAATAATATGAAAAAACTAGTATTGAAAATGATGGCTGTTTGTGCCGGAGCATTGATTGTATCTTGTGGTAGTGGAAAGAATATGTTGTCTGTTTCTTCTCTGGATGGGGAATGGAATATTACAGAGGTGGATGGACAGAAGATATCTACAGAGAGAATGCCTTTCATTGGTTTTGATGTAGCTCAGAAACGTATTTATGGCAATAGCGGATGTAACCGTATGATGGGAAGTTTTGAAGCCGACTCTCTGAAGCCAGGTACATTGAAGTTTGGACAGATAGGAAGTACCCGCATGATGTGCCCTGATATGAAGACTGAGCAGATGGTATTGGGTGTATTGGATAAAGTGACTTCTTTCCAGACGGTTTCTGACAAGCCCGACGTGATAACTCTATGTAATCAAGATGGTCGGCCGTTGATGACTTTGGAAAAGAAGGCGGCTCCGGAAGTGTCACTGTCTGATCTTTCAGGAGAATGGGTTATTGAATTGGTGAATGGAAAGAAAATTGTAGGTACGGCTGAGGTGACCCCTTTTATCGGTTTTAATTTGGATGAAAGCCGCATTTACGGTAATGTGGGCTGTAACACCATAAATGGTGCGTTAACGCAGGAAGACGGAAAACCCAATTCTTTGAGATTTGACAATGTTGCTACTACCATGATGATGTGTCCTGATATGGAAACTGAAACTATCGTGCTGAATGCTTTGAATGAAACAAAAGTTTCAGCATGAAAGATGGTAAAGTATATTTGTTAGGTGAAAATGGAAATGAATTGTTGGTGTTGAAGAAACAATAATCCATCTACATTCAAATTGATATGGGTCGGTCTGTTTTCTCATAAACGAGAAAACAGACCGATTGCATTTATGGCATTATGCTAGGATGCTGACAGGTATTTTATTTGGTGGAGTTCTGACATTCTTGCCTTATATGAATCCATTTAAAAGTATCATATAGCAAATAAATCAGTCATTTTGTCAGCCTTTGTCACATTCTTATTTTTGGCATACCGTTTGTTTTATGAAGGACGTGCGGTTGGTGCACCAAAGAAAAAAGAAGTCCTTCGTGAACCATTCGCCAAGAAATCAGTTTAATTGAAAACAAATAAATAAAGATATATAATTATGGGAAAGATTATTGGTATTGACTTAGGAACCACAAATTCATGTGTTTCAGTATTTGAAGGTAATGAACCGGTAGTAATCGCAAACAGCGAAGGTAAACGTACCACTCCGTCTATCGTTGCATTTGTTGACGGTGGTGAACGTAAAGTAGGTGATCCTGCAAAACGTCAGGCAATCACTAATCCGCAACGTACTATTTTCTCTATCAAGCGTTTCATGGGTGAAACTTGGGATCAGGTACAGAAGGAAACTGCTCGTGTTCCTTATAAAGTAGTGAAAGGTGACAATAATACTCCGCGTGTAGATATTGATGGACGTCTTTATACTCCGCAGGAAATTTCAGCTATGATTCTGCAGAAGATGAAGAAAACTGCTGAGGATTATCTGGGACAAGAAGTTACAGAAGCCGTTATCACCGTTCCGGCATACTTCTCGGACTCACAACGTCAGGCTACTAAAGAAGCTGGTCAGATTGCAGGTTTGGAGGTAAAACGTATTGTGAACGAACCGACAGCTGCTGCTTTGGCTTATGGTCTTGGATAAGGCTCACAAAGATATGAAGATTGCTGTATTCGACCTTGGTGGTGGTACATTCGATATCTCTATCCTTGAGTTTGGTGGTGGTGTATTCGAAGTACTTTCTACTAACGGTGATACTCACTTGGGCGGTGATGACTTCGATCAGGTAATCATTGACTGGTTGGTACAGGAATTCAAGAATGACGAAGGTGCGGATTTGACAAAAGATCCGATGGCTATGCAACGTCTGAAAGAAGCTGCTGAAAAGGCAAAAATTGAATTGTCTTCTTCTACTTCAACTGAAATCAACCTGCCATACATCATGCCTGTAGACGGTATGCCTAAGCACTTGGTTAAGACTTTGACACGTGCTAAATTTGAAGCTTTAGCTCACAATTTGATTCAGGCTTGTCTTGAACCTTGCAAGAAGGCTATGAGCGATGCAGGCTTGAGCAACTCTGATATCGATGAGGTAATCCTTGTTGGTGGTTCTTCACGTATTCCGGCTGTTCAGGAATTGGTAGAAAAATTCTTCGGTAAGACTCCTTCCAAGGGTGTTAATCCTGACGAAGTGGTTGCTGTAGGTGCTGCCGTTCAGGGTGCTGTTTTGACAGATGAAATCAAAGGTGTGGTATTGCTGGATGTTACTCCGTTGTCAATGGGTATCGAAACATTGGGTGGTGTAATGACTAAGTTGATTGATGCAAACACTACTATCCCGGCCCGCAAGAGTGAGACCTTCTCTACAGCTGCCGATAACCAGACTGAAGTGACTATCCACGTACTTCAAGGTGAACGTCCGATGGCTGCACAAAACAAGTCAATCGGTCAGTTCAATTTGACTGGTATTGCTCCGGCTCGTCGTGGTGTTCCTCAGATTGAGGTGACATTCGATATCGATGCCAACGGTATCTTGAAAGTATCTGCCAAGGATAAAGCTACCGGCAAGGAACAAGCTATCCGTATCGAAGCCTCCTCTGGTTTGAGCAAGGAAGAAATCGAAAAGATGAAAGCCGAAGCTGAAGCTAATGCAGAAGCAGACAAGAAGGAACGTGAAAAGATTGACAAATTGAATCAAGCTGACTCCATGATTTTCTCTACTGAAAATCAGTTGAAGGAATTAGGCGACAAGTTGCCGGCTGATAAGAAAGCTCCGATTGAAGCTGCTCTTCAGAAACTGAAAGATGCTCATAAAGCACAGGATTTGGCTGCTATTGATACTGCCATGGCTGAACTGAATACAGCATTCCAAGCTGCCAGCGCTGAAATGTATGCTCAGAGTGGTGCACAAGGTGGCGCTCAGGCTGGTCCGGGTGCAGGTGCAGGACAACAGGCTAATCAAGGTTCTTCTTCTAATAACAAAGAAGATATTCAAGATGCGGATTTTGAGGAAGTCAAATGATTCCGATAAGGATACAGATAATAAACAATAAGCAAAAGCGTGCAGCTCAATGAGTTGCACGCTTTTTGCGTTTATGGGGTTCATGGTTGCTATGCGTTTTTTTATGGGCTTTCTTATCTCTTATTTGCGACACGTCTTATTTGCGATAAGGTACAACTTAGATTGATATAAACCATTTAAAACGAGAAGAATATGCCAAGAGGAAATTACACCATTCAAAGAAGTTGCGAGGAGTGCGGTAAAATCTTTACTCCTCCGACATTAGTATCGAAGTATTGTTGTCCGGCTTGTTCCAAGAGAGCATACAAGAAAAGACAAATCGCAAAAGAGAAAGAAGCGATACGCCAAGCACTGATTAGACGAATACCATCCAGTAAGGGGTATCTAACCGTAAAAGAAGCTATGTTGATTTACGGCATTAGTAAAGACGCTCTTTATCGTATGATACGGAAAGGCTTGATACCATCGTATGATTGTAGTCAGCGTCAAACACGCCTTAGCCGGCAGTATATGGACGAACACTTCAAAATAAAGGTTGTCGGTAGAAAGAAAAAGAAGGAAGTATTGTCGTTTGAACCGAAAGACTGTTATACCATTGGAGAGATAGCTAAAAAGTTCCACATTAACGAAAGTAGCGTTTTCAAGCATATACGTCGTCACTCAATCTCTACATGCCAAATTGGTAACTATGTTTATGTCCCGAATCAGAAATAGATAAATTATATAAGTTGTTATGAAGAAAGCATTACCCAATACCAAAGTGACCGTCAAACTCAGAAGGTCGAATTATAAAGAGGAATGGTATTTGATTATAGAATCATACCCAGTGTACAAGCGAGGCTCTAAACGGGCAAGCCGTGTGGTTGAATCAATTAACCGGACTATATCCACACCCATTTGGGATAAGTCATCCATAGCACGTATCTTGCCGGATGGAACATTCAACTACAAGCCTAAGCGTGATTTGAATGGAATCATCCAATGTCGTTCAACGATAGATCAAGAGGTTTGCATCTATGCTGACAATGTGCGTAAGTTGCGGCAGCATGAATATGATAGTGCCATCCTTTATACTGATAAGGAAAACGAAATCGCTGCACAGAATGAGCGGAGCGAACAGGATTTTATCAAGTATTTTAATAGTATTATAAGCACACGTCATCCCAATAGTTCCGATTCAATTATAGTCAACTGGAGGCGAGTAGGCGAACTGTTGAAAATGTATTCGCAAGGGCAACTAATTCCATTCAAGGCGATTTCCGTTAAACTGCTTGAAGATATAAAGATATTCTTTCTTCGTGCTCCAATGGGAGGGAATAAGAAAGGTACTATCTCACAAAATACGGCATCGACTTATTTCTCTATACTCAAAGCCGGATTGAAACAGGCATTCATTGATGAATATCTGACCGTTGATATAAGCGCGAAAGTAAAGGGAATCATCAACATAGAGAAACCTCGTGTTGTACTTACCATGAATGAGGTGCAAATGTTGGTTGATACTCCTTGCAAGGATGATGTTTTGAAACGAGCGTTCTTGTTCTCTATTCTCGCTGGATTGCGGCATAGTGATATCCAAAATTGGAAATGGAAATAAATTCATCAAATGAGTAAGGGAACATGGCAAGCAGTCGTAATTCAGCAAAAGACAAAAAGATCGGATTATAAACCAATTATTGCGCAGAGTGGCATGAAAGATGTTCCCATAGGTTTATTGTTCGGTTTATGGTTTAATAATTATGCGCCAATAACCTGTCTTGTCAGAACCTTCATGGATGAGAATACCTCTATCTCGAAGATTCTTTATCTGTTTCTTGACACCATCCAAAGAAATCCCCAATTCATTTGCCATTTTCTCACGAGTTATCATCGGGTTAGATATAACCATATCTATAATACGTTGAGCTGTTCTACCAACAGGTTTATTGGCACTTCGTTTTACAGGGTACTTTTCGAGGGTACTATTTCCGTTTACAGGGTACTTTTTCTCCGAACTTTTTTCGTTTACAGGGTACTTTTCGAGGGTGCTGTTTACTCTGTTGGCTACTTCATCAACAGGTATTCTTCCGTTTTCATTCCAATTCAGATTATAGAAAGTGGTGTAGAAGGAGGTCGCTTCCGTTTGATATTGCGGTTCTTTTCCTTGCAGGAAATTAGGCAGTTTCTCCGTAAGTTCTCGCATTTTCCTTAAACCCGAACCACGTTTCTCCATATAGTCTAATTGAGTAAACATATCCGCAATAACTGGATTACGGCGCATAGACGGCACTTTGTATATGTCCCGGTCTTGAATCTGCGTACCGTCAAGCATTGCGCCCGGTGATACTAGTTCTACTCGGTCATCGTAAATGTCGATATGTACTTCACCGCCCATCACGGTGTAATCTCGATGGATAAGGTGGTTTACCAATCCTTCGAAGATGGCACGGTCTGAATAGTCGGGGAGGTTAAGGCGATAGTTTGGCATCTTCACCCAGCCGCTCATGGTGTAGTTCTTGATGAAGTCCATTCCGTATTTTAAGAGCAGCACAAGGTTTGCCCGATGTTCTACGGAACTGATGGCATTGTCTTTATAGAGTCCGGTCCAACGAGTGCAGAAGATACGTGATTGAAATACGGTGCAGTTATCCACAAACAGCAATCCGGCATTAGTCAGTTTGCCGTCCGAAGTGACCAGTCCGAATGACTCTAAATACTTGTCGTTCCATTCCTGATGGGTTTGCTCACGGAAAGTGTTAGCAAGGATAATGAAAGAGTGCTTGCTGGCATCCACTTGGGTAGGGAGCGAATCCCATGTCATGTGTGTGCCTTTCAGCACCAACGAAAGTAGCTGTTGCGAATTGCATTCCACACTTTCATTACCCACTCTTGTATAGGCGGTGCGTGTTCCGTCTTGGTAATAGTAATAAGGTGTCAGCATTCCTGCCTTGACTTTTACTTCAAGCAGGGTATGGCTTTCGTGTTCTATCGGGATAAGCTGAATTTCCGGTACAGGATCGAGCCTTGCCTTGATGGTTTCGCTGATAAAGTCGGCATCGTCTTGCGGATTCTCCAGACCAACAATCACTCCGTCATCGTTCACTCCATAGAACAAGCTGCCACCATCCGTATTGGCAAAAGCCGACACGGATTTAAGCCATGACTTCACTTTCCTACGTTCCACCATTTCCTTGAAATCGTAAGCCGAGCATTCCGCTATCAATATATTGTTATGTATCTGCATAGTTCCTTTATTGTTGTTAGGGTACAATACCCCAATGTCACATACAAAGGTAAGGATAAAACCGAAGAACCTGTTAAATTCCTCCTTTTCTTATGATTTTTATGCGTTTACATCACGTTGCTTATGGAGAAAAAGCGTACTTTGTGGTGCGTTTATGGGGTTTATGGCTGTTATGTGTTTTCTATAGTTTTTTATTTCTTATTTACGACATATGAAGTTCGGCATTCATGGAAAGATGAATTTCGTATTCTTTTTTGATTCTCGAATGAAAGAATACAGTGCGAGTGACAGTAAAAAGTGTCGTTACTACCGGAATGGCATAATGTATGAATTTGGGTATTCTCTTCTTACATAAAATATAAAAATCTTCCGTCACATTATTCCGTTTATTATCAATGATTTGCCATGCAAAAATGTCTGTAATGCCCTTGAACCGGTATGTAAGCGATAAGGTGAGGAAATTTGCCTGTTATTGGTAAGAGAGCCGCAGATATCAGATTAAATTTGACAAGGCGTGGCGTGCTTTCGTTTAATTTAATAGGAGGTTATTGTGTAAACTTCCGGTATATGCTGTTGCTTCATCTGTGTGAAATGGCGGTTTCACCTTGGTGACAACGGCTATTCACACGGATGAGAAGTCCTCTTCACCCAAGTGAAATACTGTATTCCATCATCTTCCCACACGGATTCTAACACATCTCCATTCTGCGTAATGACGCTTTCTGCCGGGCTGGCTCCGGCAGGAAAACGGATAAACCATTTCGTGGGGGTATAGGAATTATTATCACTGCATGTTTCTGATTTGCAGTAATATACTGTGAGTCTGTTTACTTGTAATGTATCCGGATTATTTCTGAAGAACGAATATGATGCAGTGAGCGCAATGTAAAATTGTACATCAGATGCAAAAAATCCCTGTAACTTCATTTGCGGTAATTATCATTTAAATGATTGCAAGTGACAGCCGTTTGTCAAACCGATATTTGGCGATGGAATACGTATCATTATGAAAAGTTTTGTAACTTTGCATCCGATTTTTAAAAAGGAGATATTGATATGGAATTACCTGATGACCCGATGATGCTTTTCAGCATGGTGAATATGAAACTTCGTGACTGCTATCATTCGCTGGACGAGCTTTGTGATGATATGAATGTAGACAAGGAGCTGTTGGTGAAAAAACTGAAGGCGGCCGGATTTGAGTATAGTAAGGAAAACAACAAGTTTTGGTAGATAGAGGGATCAGCCCGTTCCGGAAGAATGTGTGGAACGGGCTGATTTTTTTATTGAGGTACCTATTGATTATTTTTGTATAAGTCCTGTTTCCGGTATTGCAACAGGGATGTTCCGGTATGCCGCTTGAAGAAACGTCTTAAGGTGGCAAGATTGGCAAACCGGGTTCTTTGAACGATTTCCTGTATGCTGATGGATGGATTCTCCAATAGTGCGTAAATCTCTTGCAGGGTATAATGTATAATCCATTCTTTGGGGGATTTTCCGCTTACCAGGGTCAAGGCTTCAGTCAGGTATTTGGAGGAATGCAACTTTTCGGCATAGAACGCCACTTCTTTGTTTTCTTTGTAATGCTTTAACAGCAAATCCAGAAAAAAGTATCCGATTTCTTCTTTATGCAAGGTGGTGACTTTATGTTCTTTTACCGTGCTGTAATAGTCTGCATAAAGTTCCAGAAAAGGTAATTTCAGCAGATTGGTAATAGATTCTTTTGTAAATAAATAAGTTGGCGAAGTGGCTCTGTTGTATAATAACCGGAAATAGATGGAGAACTGTTCCGATTTCTCTTGGGATAGCGAATAGACGCAGTGGGTCTGGGTGTAGGTATGAAAACCGGTCGGAAAACGTTTGATACTTCCATTGATCACGTCATAAAAAAGGACATTTGAAAAAGTACAATAGTCGATGGTGAAAGTCGGGCTGGATTTTATAAATGAAACCAGGAATCCCGGCATGAAAATAAGAATGTCGTTTGCGCAAATAACATATTTCCGGAGGCCAACCTGGATCTCGGCATTTCCTTCGGTACATATACCCAAAACTCCTGCCGGCATATAAGAGGGGTATTTGCTGAAAGGCACTGTGTGCGCATCCATATAAATACTGAAATCTTGGTCGGACAGTCCTTCTTTGGTATCCTGTGGTTTTGGGTTATTATATAACATACTTTGTATCAAATCTAGCTTCACAAAATTAGAATTTAATGATACATTCCACCGGGAGTAGTGGACATAAGGGAAAATAAAACGGAAAAAAACTACGTGTATTTGATTTTTTTAATATACTGATAGGAAAACAATTTGAGCTTTCCGTAAGTTGTAGGAGAACACGGAAAATTATTCTTTTACAGAAAGAAGGGTGAATTCAAAAAGACCGTTTGATTGGTTTTTGAATTCACCCTTTATGAATGGATCGGAGTTATTTTTGCGCCAGTAATTTGGCTATGGCACGGTCGGGTTTCCCGGTTTCTGTCAGGGGAAGTTTGAATACCGGAACAAAACGTTTGGGACGCCAGTAGGGAGGTAATTGATGTGTGCAGGTCTGTTCTATGTCGTCGGGCAGTTGTCCTTCGGCAAGCAGTACAATGATTTCTCCGAATTTTTCGTCGGGGGCGGAGGTGATCAGGAAAGGAACGGACAGGTGTTCTTTCAATGCGGCCTCTACTTGTTCTATCTGCACTTTTACTCCTCCTGTATTGATCGTGTTGTCTTTTCTGCCTAGAATGCGGAATTGGTTCTGTCCGTTTATCTCGGCTATGTCATTGGTCACCAGTTCTTTTTCGCAAATTTCGGGAGCGTATATCACCAAGGTGTTTTCTTTACTCAGACGGATCTGTATGCTCTCGAAAGGGGTGTACCAGTCTGAAGCTTCAGGACCGTTCAGTCTGCGTAGGGCAATGTGTGACAAGGTTTCGGTCATGCCGTAGGTAGACCATACGGCATGGGGGAAATCTTTTAACGCAGCGTTCAGTTGGGAGTCGATAGGACCGCCTCCGATAATGAGGTGTCTGATTTGTTGCAATATCGCTTTCTCTTCGGGAACTTGCAGTGAGTTATAGACTTGCATGGGGATCATGGCGGCAAAGACGGGTGCTTTTGTCAGGTCTTTTAAAGGATGTCCGGAGGGGGTGACAGGCAGCAAGTCCAGTCCCGCTACCAAGGCACGTATTACCACCATTTTTCCGGCAATGTATTGCAAGGGCATACAAAGCAGGGCGGAATCTTCTTTTTGCAGTCCGAGGAAGGAACAGGTGAGGCAGGCGCTTTCCATCATGCGTTCTTTTTCTACATACAGTTCCTTGGGTTTGCCGGTGGAGCCTGAAGTATGTACCGGCAGGGTGTCTGCCGGGTCAAACCATTCGGAAAGAAAGGAGAAAAGTTCCTGCCGGAAACTTCGGTTGTCGGCAGGGATATTCATTCTTACCATTTCAATTTCCCAGTTGGAGTAGGGGATGCTTTCTATCAGAATGGTCTGTTTGTTTCTATTGGTGCAGAATTTTGTCATTGTTTCAGCCAGTTTAGTAAGTCGGGTTCTTGTTCTTCGGGGTGGAACCAAAGGCAGTCTCCTTCGATGTGAAGCGGATAGTCTATATTGTCGGTAAACAGCAAGCCGGTACCTAGTCCTTGGGGGAGGGCGGGCTGCAAGGTGGCACACCATTGTGCGATGGCATTCAGTCCGATATTGGACTCCAGAGCGGAAGTGACCCATGAGCCGATGCCTCTTTCAGCCGCCAGTTCCATCCATTCTTCGGAGCCGCTGATTCCTCCGTGCAGAGAAGGTTTCAGGATAATGTACTGAGGACGGATGGTTTCCAGCAATTCTATTTTCCGGTCGCGCCGGTTGATGCCTATCAGCTCTTCATCCAGTGCAATGGGAAAGGGGGTGGCGGCACAGAGCCGGGCCATTTCATTCCATTGCCCCGCACGGATGGGCTGTTCGATGGAATGGAGCTGGAATTCGGAAAGACGATGTAACTTTTCGAGGGCATCGGCAGGAGAGAAAGCACCGTTGGCATCTACACGCAGTTCGATTTGGGCTGGGGTGAAATGCCGGCGGATGTGCGCCAGCAGCTCCAGTTCCTTTTCAAAGTCGATGGCGCCTATTTTGAGTTTGATGCAGCGGAAGCCTTGCTGCATCTTTTCCCCGATGCGCCGGTACATCTCGTCAAAGTTTCCCATCCAGATGAGTCCGTTGATGGGGATGCCCTCTTTGCCTTTGCTGAACGGGGTGTGCCAGAATTGCAGGCTGCGTGCCCGGAAATGCAGCAGGGCGGTTTCCATTCCGAACAGGATGGACGGATAGGGAAGCAAGGCTTCTCGGTCTATTTCCCCGTTCTTTTCCAGGTTCTTGCAGGCAGTGGCCAACACCTCGTCGTATGAGGGGATATCGTCACAACTCAGGGCAGGGAGAGGGGCACATTCACCCACGCCATAGTGGCGGCTGCCGGTGTCGGTGAGGAGGATGTACCATACATTCCGGGTGGTATATACTCCTCTGGAAGTACCTGCCGGTTGCTTGAAGTGTAATTGTTTTTTTATAATTCGGGTTTGGAACATTCTTATTAGTGATTAGTGGTTAATGGGAAGCAAGGAGGACTATTGGGTTGTCCTCCACCGGAAAAATGAACCACTGATTATGGGAACTTCGGATAATCCTGGAACCGTGGCTTGCGTTTTTCCAAAAATGCCTTCCCTCCTTCCTGTGCTTCCTCTGTCATGTAATACAGCATGGTGGCATCTCCGGCAAGTTCTTGTATGCCGGCTTGTCCGTCCAGTTCGGCATTCAGTCCGGCTTTGATCATACGAAGAGCGAGCGGGCTGTGCTCCATCATCTTTTCTGCCCATGCCACGGTTTCGTCTTCCAGGCGGTCGAAGGAACGACTGTATTGACCAATCCCATTTCCAGTGCTTCCTGTGCGGAGTATTGACGGCAAAGGAACCATATTTCACGGGCTTTCTTCTGCCCTACGATGCGTGCCAGATAGGAAGAGCCGAATCCGGCGTCGAAGCTGCCTACCTTGGGACCTGTCTGTCCGAAAATGGCATTCTCTGAGGCAATGGTCAGATCGCATACCACATGCAGCACATGACCGCCGCCGATGGCGTAACCGTTTACCATGGCGATGACCGGTTTAGGCAGTGACCGGATTTGCTTTTGTACGTCCAGCACATTCAGACGGGGAACTCCATCTGTGCCGATATAGCCGCCATGCCCCTTTACGTGCATATCTCCCCCGCTGCAGAAGGCTTTGTCGCCTGCTCCGGTCAGAACCACTACATTGATATCCTGGCACTCGCGGCAGTAATACAGGGCGTCGCTGATTTCCGAAGTGGTGGTGGGGGTGAACGCGTTGCGGTAACGCGGACGGTTGATGGTGATTTTCGCTATTCCGTTGTAAAAGTCAAACAGAATATCCTGATATTCTTTGATGGTTTTCCATTCTCTTGTTTCCATTATTCATTTTTATTTTTAAGTCCGTGATAATATTCTCTTAACAGGGTGGTGTCTTTTTCCTTGTCGGTAAACACCTCCAGCAGCATGGGTTGCATCCGTGTCTCGGGTGAGGTGAATGGCTGCATCGCTTCTTCCAGCTCTTCTTCTCCGGTCACTTTCATGTAAATAAAGCCGCGTTCTTCCGCCCAGCCTTTGGCGGTGGTGTAATGCTCGGCTGTGATAAACTCCCTGGAACGGCTTGATTTGTCCATTCCAGGCAGGGTATGGAATATTTCTCCTCCTTCGTTATTCAGTAACAGGATGCGGATGTTGGCACCGTAATTTTGATTCCACAGTGCGTTCATGTCATAGAAGAAGCTCAAGTCGCCTATGATGATGAAATTCAGCTTGCTGGAAGCGGCGGCATAACCGATGGCGGTGGACAGGGAGCCTTCTATGCCGTTCACTCCCCGGTTGCAACAGATTTCCACCTGGGGAGGAACTGTAAATAACTGTGCATAGCGCACGGTGGAGCTGTTTGCCAGATGCAGGGCACAGGGTTCGGGCAATGCCCGGATGAGTTTTCCGATAACGGAGATTTCGGAATAAGCAAGGTCCGGCATCGGAATGGTTTTGCAATAGTTTTCCCACATCAGCGGATAATGGGTAGGTTTGTTGTCCAGCAGGAAAGCTATTTTTTCCAAGAACTCAAACGGATCCATCTCGATGACGGTGGTCAGGCAACCGTATAAATCGGCTATCTTCCCGTCGGCGGCAACATGCCAGTGTTCGCGCGGGGGATGATTGCGCAGGTATTTCTTCAATTGTTTGGATACGATGTGTCCGCCGTAGGTAATCAGTATTTCGGGGGCCATGTCTTCCTGGCGTTCCGGTGTCATGGAATAAACGGCGGCGTCGAAATTCTTGATAGGAATGCCGGGGATGGTCTGGTTGCCCAGATGTTCCGTCAGCCAGGCGAAATGTTTATAAAGCGGTTTCACATATTTTTTCTCGAACAGGTAAATCAGATTCATCTGGCCTACCACAACCATGCGCTTGTTGTACTTGTTCAGCCGTTCGATCAGTTCCTTATAGTCACGGTCGTACACGCTCAGTCCCTGATAACGGGTGATGACACGTACTTCGGGAAGTGTTTTGGCGGTGAAGCGGTAAATGGGTTCGGAAATGGGTACATTGATATGTACAGGCCCTTTGCCGTGGTGGGTGGTTTCCAGTATGGCTTCGTTGATAAGGCGGTTGCAAAACCATTCGTCTTCCTCAGTATGTACTTCGGGCAGGTTGACAGACATCTTGACTAACGTTCCGAACACATGGGGCTGGGGCAGGGTTTGTCCGTCCATTTGTCCTATCCAGGCAGCGGGGCGGTCGGCGGAAATGACAATCAGAGGTACTTGTTGGTAAAAGGCTTCGGCTACGGCAGGGTGCAGGTTCAGCAGGGCCGAACCGGAAGTGCAGCATACTGCGGCAGGGCCTCCCCCTTGTAAAGATAGGCCGATGGCAAAAAAACCGGCACTGCGTTCATCGGTTACAGAATAACAGTGAAGTCCTCTATATTGGCCAGAGTATGTACGATGGCAGCATTACGGCTGCCGGGACAAAGCACTATTTTCCGCACACCGTGCGCTTTGAGAAGTGCCACCAACTGAAGTATGTTCTTTTTGTCTGAATACATTATTCTTCTACTTTAATTGTTTCCATTTATTTATTTATAAAGTCAGGATGAAGGATGCTCCGCATCGTATTCATCTTGTCTCCCGTTTCCATCCATTCCGATTCTACTTCCGAGGAAGCCAGTATTCCTCCTCCTGCATACAGGATGGCTTCACCCGGCTTTATTTCCATGCAGCGCAGATTGACGTAGATATCGGTATGCCCCTCTGTGTCCAGCCAGCCGGTGAATCCGGAATAATAACTGCGGTCGTACCCTTCATTGTCCGGAATAAACCGGAAAGCCTCCTCTTTGGGCAGGCCGCAGACGGCGGGAGTGGGATGGAGTTCTTGCAATAAATCGCCTATATGGTCTGTATTTTTCAACAAGAAATAAAAATCGGTCTTGAGGTGTACCAATTGTCCGGCACGGGCGGTATAAGGACCTTTTTCCGTCATCTTGTTGCCGAATCTTTTGGCGATCCGGCGGATGTAATCAGCCACATAGCCCTGCTCTTCCCGGTTCTTCCTGTCCCAGTCTGTCGGCATCACTTCGTTCTGCATCGGCATGGTACCGGCCAGGGCCACGGTGTGCCATTCTTTGCCGTGTCCGCTTAATAAGATTTCCGGTGTGCTGCCCAGCCAGGTTCCGGAAGCAGGGGTGTGGCATAGGTAAATCATCATGCGCGGATAGTTGTTGCAGGCCCGGACAAAAGCGCCGAGTGGTGAAAAATCATCTCCGATATGTCTGGCGGAAGAACGTGACAGAACCAGTTTCTGGAACCGCTTCTCTTGTAAGGGAGTGATGAAACGCCCGAATGCGCGGGTATATTGTTCTTTATCCGTTTCTTCGGAAACAAAAGGGGAGAGTTCACTCTGCCGGCTTTTGCAGGTGAGCAGGGCATCCGCACATTCCAGTGAAGACAGTGCTTCGCTGATTTCGCTCCAGTCGTATGCGGTGACATCCGGACGGATAAGTACCAAGGGATGTTCCTCCGATATCCGGAAAGGAGCCATGACAAATCCTTTCTTTCCATTCAGTTCCTGAATGTCCGCTAATTGTTCCACATCGCCCGAGGTTTGCAATACCAGGTAGCATTCGTCTGTCCAAGGTAACCGGTAGAGGGCGAAACCGAGGCGGCTGTGTGTAAGGCAATCCAATAATTTTTGCGTATGTATATCTGGTAGATTCATTTCTTTTTCAGTATGAAATTAACGACACGAACAGTAGAAACCAGTTGTCCTTGTGGAGTGGTGATATCTATATTCCATATATGCGAGGATCTGCCGCGGTGAATCAGTTTGCCGGTGGCGAATACTTTGCCTCCGACGGGCACGGCCGACAGATGATTTCCACTTACTTGTACTCCGCAGGCATATTCGCCTTCCCGGCATAGCGACATGGAGCCATGCCCTGCCACAATCTCGGCCAGAGCCAGTGACGCGCCGCCGTTCAACATACCAAAGGGTTGTGAAGTACGATGGTCTACAGGCATTTCGGCATGTACCGCATCCTCGGTGGAGGGTAGAAACCGGATACCCAGATGTTCCGCCATCGAATTCGAATAATCAGGTTTGCAGGTTGTTTCTTCCATCATTTGTATGTCTGTTCTTTTCTATAGGGCTACAAAAATACATAAATTTTAGATGAAAAGGTGTTGTATGTATGTCTTTTACTAACAAAAACATTTATTTAAATTCAATTGTTTGGGAGCTTTTTCGATACTTATAATATATGATGCCGATGACGTCCGCTATAAACCATCCGATAGGAATAGACCACCAGATTCCGATGACCCCGATGGCAGGAATGCCGGCAAGCCAATAGGAAAGGGCTACACGGGTTCCCAACGATACCACTGTGAGCACTACGGACATTCCCGGCATACGGATGGCACGATAATATCCGTATAACAGGAACAAAATCCCGATTCCGCAATAAAACGCTCCCTCGATGCGTAAATAACTGATACCGATGTTCAGAATTTCCGTTTCGTGGGGGCGGACAAAAATCAGCATCAATGGTTTGGCGAATAAAAAGACCAGAATGGAAATGACCAGAGAGAAGAGAACGGTGGTAATCAAGGCACTTTTCACTCCTTTGCGGATCCGTTCCTCTTTTCTCGCTCCGAAGTTCTGGGCAATAAAGGTGGAAAAGGCATTTCCGAATTCCTGTACCGGCATATAGGCAAACGAGTCTATTTTTATTGCTGCCGCAAAGGCGGCCATGACTACAGTGCCAAAACTGTTGACCAATCCTTGTACCATGAGAATGCCCAGATTCATTACCGATTGTTGTACACAGGTCAGTGCGGAGAACGAAGTGATCTCTTTCAGGCAGTGACGGTCGAAATGCAGGTCGTTGCGGTGTAATCTCAGTTCGGGGTATTTCACGTAGGCATATCCCATAATTCCCAAAGCGGATGTTCCCTGTGCGGCTACCGTGGCGATGGCTGCTCCCTTGATTCCCCAATCCAACTGCAAGATAAAGAACAAATCCAGCCCGATGTTCAGTACAACGGAAACCGCCAGAAACCAAAGAGGAGTGACGGCATCTCCTATGGCACGCAGCAATGCCGCATAGAAATTATAGATAAAGGTAAAGCCGATTCCCCAAAAGATAATCCACAAGTAATCATACATCATACCATAAATATCTTTGGGAATCTGCAATATCCTGAGGATAGGATGAATCCAGACGAAAACCGCTATATTTAGAATCAATGTTACTGTGCCGATCAGCAGGACGGATACATAGATGCTACGGCGTAGGGAATCCGTTCGTCCGGCTCCATATTGCAAGGAAAAAACGGTTCCGCTTCCCATGGACAATCCCAGCAGGATGGAAATAAGGAAAACCATCAGCGTGTAGGCGGAACCGACGGCGGCCAATGCGCCGGAACCTATACATTGTCCTACAATCAGCGTGTCGGCTATGTTGTAACACTGTTGTAGCAGTGAGCCTATAATCATAGGTAAGGTAAAACGTAGCAGAGTGCCGGTGATGCCTCCCTGCGTCAAGTCTATTTTAGATAACATGATGTGCGTCTGTTCGATTCAATTTCTTATTTATTTTGAAATTTATTGCGAAGGTAGGGAATAAAATATCAAACAACAATAGAGATTGTCTATTTAATACCTCGGAATGTTCTTTCTCCTTAAAAAGAGTTAACTTGATAATATTTTCCATAGGAAACTTTTTATTATAAGAAATATCATGTATGTTTGCATAAAGTTTCCATTGGAAAATATTAAATCAAATAAAATAGTTCGATTATGAAGTATATAGTAATAGGAGGCGTAGCAGGAGGTGCAACTGCTGCCGCACGTATCAGAAGAAACACGGAACAGGCGGAAATCATTTTGTTCGAGAAGGGAGAATACATTTCGTATGCCAATTGTGGTCTGCCTTATTATATAGGAGGTGTGATTGCGGAGCGGGAAAAATTGTTTGTACAGACTCCGGAGGCTTTCGGGAAACGTTTTAACATAGATGTGCGTACCCGGTCCGAGGTAATAGCCATCCATTCTGCCGATAAGACAGTGGATATTCGTACTTCCGACGGGAAAACTTATACGGAGAGTTATGACAAATTATTGCTTTCTCCGGGTGCGTCGCCTGTTCGTTCTCCCTTGCCGGGCATTGACAATGAAGGAATTTTTACCCTACGTAATGTGAATGATACCGATGCTATCAAGAGTTACTTGCAGCAGCATAAGGTGAAACGGGCGGTAATCATCGGGGCCGGATTCATCGGGTTGGAGATGGCGGAGAATCTGCAGGAAGCCGGTGCGGAAGTGGCGGTTGTAGAGATGGCAAATCAAGTCATGGCTCCTATTGATTTCTCTATGGCTTCTTTGGTGCACGAGCATTTGTTGCAGAAAGGAGTGCATCTCTACCTGGAAAAGGCGGTGGCTTCTTTCGAGCGCACGGTCAACGGACTGGAGGTTATTTTTAAATCGGGCGAAAGGCTGCCTGCCGATATGGTGTTGTTATCCATCGGGGTACGTCCAATACCTCATTGGTGACAGAGGCCGGACTGGAGATAGGGGAGATGCGCGGCATTAAGGTGAACGATTACTTGCAGACTTCCGACGAGCATATTTATGCGGTGGGCGACGCTATCGAGTTCCGTCATCCGCTGACTGATAGACCGTGGTTGAATTATCTGGCTGGTCCGGCCAACCGTCAGGCGCGTATTGTGGCAGATAACATGGTTTTTGGAAATAAGGTTACATACGAAGGGGCTGTCGGTACTTCCATTGCCAAAATTTTTGATATGACTGTTGCTGCTTCAGGCCTTCCGGCAAAGCGGTTGAAACAGGCAGGCATTGATTATTTGTCGGCAACCATCCATTCCGGTTCCCATGCGGGATATTATCCCGATGCTTTACAGATGTCCATTAAAATAACCTTCTCTCCTGTGAACGGGAAATTACTTGGAGCGCAGATTGTGGGGTATAACGGAGTGGACAAACGTATTGACGAATTCTCGCAAGTGATTAAGCATAACGGAACTGTATATGACTTGATGGCTTTGGAGCAGGCATACGCTCCTCCTTTCTCTTCGGCTAAAGATCCTGTAGCAGTAGCCGGATATGTAGCCGGAAATATACTGAGCGGAAAGATGAAGCCTCTTTATTGGCGCGAGTTGCAGGCTGCCGATTTGAGTAAAGTTACGTTGGTTGATGTCCGTACTCCCGATGAATTTGCACTCGGTGCTTTGAAGGGGGGCTGTCAATATTCCTTTGGATGATATGCGCGAAAGGATGAAAGAGATTCCTCAGGATAAGCCGGTCTATTTGTATTGTGGAGTGGGGTTGAGAGGGTATCTGGCTTCTAATATATTGTTACAGAATGGCTTTGGGGAAGTAAGGAATTTAATAGGAGGTTTGAAACTGTATAAAGCGGCAACGGCTCCTCTGCCCAAGCCGAAGGAGTTCTCAAATTCCGGATCTTCAAGTTCTGATTCTTCAAAAGTTGATCATTCTGAACACAGTAAAGATTCTGCTGAAGCTTATACTATTGCCTCTTCCGTCATTCCTTCTATGAAAGCAATAAAAGTGGATGCTTGTGGCATATCTTGTCCCGGTCCTATCATGAAGCTGAAGAAGAGTATGGAAGAACTGGCGGACGGCGAACGTCTGGAGATTGTCGCTACGGATGCCGGTTTCCCCCGCGATGCCGAAGCATGGTGCCAGACTACCGGGAACCGTTTTGTCTCAGTAAAGTCAGGAGCAGGAAAGTATGAGGTAATTGTTGAGAAAAGTACTCCGCAATCTTCTTCCTCGGAGGTTTGCCGGGAGGATAAAGGGAAAACTTTTATTCTGTTCAGTGACGACCTGGACAAAGTTTTAGCTACTTTTTGTACTCGCAAACGGTGCGGCGGCTACGGGAAAGAAGGTGACCATCTTCTTTACTTTCTGGGGGCTGAATGCTATCAAAAGATTGGACAAGCCTGCGGTGAAGAAAGATATCTGGGGGAAGATGTTCGGCATGATGCTGCCTTCCAGTTCTTTAAAGCTGAGATTGTCTAAAATGAATATGGGTGGAATGGGAGCCAGGATGATGCGATATATCATGAATAAGAAAAACATCGACTCACTGGAATCTCTGCGTACTCAAGCCATTCAGAACGGAGTGGAATTTATAGCTTGCCAGATGTCAATGGATGTAATGGGTGTGAAACGTGAGGAATTGCTGGATCATGTGACTATTGGCGGAGTGGCAACCTATATGAACCGTGCCGAACAGGCGAATGTAAACTTGTTTATTTAAATTTGCATGGAGAAAATAAAATCAATATGTGTCATGAGAGAGTTGTTCAAGGCTCTCTCTGAACTTGAAACCCGCTTGATGGAACAATATGGAGTGTCATTGAATGAGGCAATGGCACTTTGTTGCATTGGCGGAGATACGCTGACAGCCAGTGTGATATCGGAAAACACAGGTCTGTCTGCTTCGCATACTTCTAAAGTCATCCGTTCCATTGAAGAGAAAGAATTAATCGTCCGTAATTTGGGGGATAAGGATAAACGGCAGATGCATTTTACTTTATCCGATAAAGGGCGTGAATGTTTGGAAGCGCTGAAAGCAAATGAAATAGAAATACCGGAACTATTAAAGCCATTGTTTAAATAAACCCTTCTCTTTTCCATTTGTTTATTCCGGATATGAAACTGGAGAAATGGAAAAACAAGTGGAAGGAGTGGAGCAATCTGCGCAAATGGCAAATATGGAAACTGAAGCTGATTGATGCCCGTCTGTATTTCGTGAGCATATTCGTGGGGCTGCTTACGGGACTGGTTGCTGTGCCTTATCACTATCTTCTCTGGTATTTCTTTGATGTGCGGAAAACTTTTTTCACGGCGCATTATCCGTGGTATTGGCATGTATTGTTGTTTTTTATCTTATGGGGGATTCTGATCTTTGTCGCTTCTTTGGTAAAACGTATGCCATTGATAGCCGGAGGCGGTATTCCTCAGACACGTGCGGCCAATAACGGTCGTATCCGTTATGAGCATCCTTTTAAGGAACTGGTGGCCAAATTCTGCGGAGGTGTGTTGGCTCTCAGTGCGGGGCTGTCCTTGGGACGCGAGGGGCCGTCTGTTCAGATAGGGTCTTATATAGGAACACTTATCTCCCGTTGGGGACATATCCTGAAAGGGGAACGGAAACAATTGCTGGCTGCCGGAGCCGGTGCGGGCTTGTCTGCCGCTTTTGCCGCTCCGTTGTCTTCTTCTTTGCTGGTAATAGAATCCATCGAGCGTTTTGATGCGCCTAAAACCGCCATTACTACCTTGTTGGCCGGCGTGGTAGCCGGAGGAGTGGCTAGTTGGATGTTCCCCACGACTCCTTATCATCTGATTAGTGCGGTCGTTCCCGGTTTATCTTTTATCCGTCAGGCAGAGCTTTATATTATCTTTGCCGCCCTTATGGCTGTCATTGCAAAGTTTTATTCGCTCATCGTTCCTTTCTTTCAAGAAAGGATACCTGCCATGAAACTCTCCATTCCTGTCAAGATGTTGTATTTATTGATCATAGCTTATGCCATATCGTTAACAGAGACGAATCTGACAGGTGGCGGAGAGCAGTTTTTGATGATGCAGGGAATGAATGGAACTCATGATATCCGGTGGCTTACTATCATGATGCTTATTCATTTTGTTTTTACGCTGTTTTCTCTTTCTTCGGGTTTGCCGGGAGGAAGTTTCATTCCTACCTTGGTTACGGGAGGATTATTGGGACAAATCTTCGGGTTGGTATTGGTACAGCGCGGATGGATAGGGTATGAGAATGTGAGTTATATGATGCTGATCGGGATGGTGGCTTTTTTGGTGGCTGTGGTGCGTACCCCTTTGACTGCCATTGTTCTGATAACGGAGATTACCGGTCATTTCGAGGTGTTCTATCCTTCCATCGTGGTAGGTGGGTTGACTTATTATTTCACCGAATTGTTACAGATAAAACCTTACAATGTATTGCTGTATGACAGGATGTTCCGTAGCCATAATCCGAAGTCTTCCGAAGGGGCTGGTGCCCGCTATCATCTTTTTGTCGAGATAATGGATGGGTCTTATTTTGACGGAAAGGAAGTGGATACATTGGCTTTACCTAATCATTGTATCATTCGTAGTATACACCGGAATCGTAAAAACTTACTTCCTCAGGGGCAAACCCTGGTTCCCGGTGATCAAGTGGAGATAGAAATGGATGCGCAGGATATAGAAAAATTATACGAACCGTTGGTCAGTATGGCAAATATCTATTAAATTTGCCGTATGAAAAAGAAATTCCAGCTTGAAGTTCCGGGAGGAGCCGACAAAGTGTTGCTTCATACTTGTTGTGCTCCTTGTTCATCAGCCATCATAGAGTGCTTGATGCAGCATGGTGTCACTCCGGTTATCTATTATTGTAATCCCAATATTTATCCGTTGGAGGAATACATTATCCGCAAGGACGAATGTACGCGGTATGCCCAGTCCTTGGGATTGGAAATTATAGATGCCGATTATGATCATGATGCCTGGCGTTGTCGAATGGCAGGAATGGAGCAAGAGCCTGAAAGAGGAGGCCGTTGCTTGCGTTGTTTCAAGATGCGACTGCAGGAAACCGCACGTTATGCCCACGAACATGGATTCCCGGTTAGCACTACTACGCTTGCTTCCAGCCGTTGGAAAAGTTTGGAACAGATAGAGGAAGCGGGCCGATATGCTACGGCTCCTTATCCGGATGTCACTTATTGGGAACAGAACTGGCGTAAAGGTGGATTGAGCGAGCGTCGCATTGCTATCATTAAGGAATATAATTTTTATAATCAGCAATATTGTGGCTGTGAGTTCAGGTATGCGGAAAGAAGAAAAGGGAGGATGACGAGAATGAAGATGTTCAAACTGTGGATGGTTGTAATGTTATTGGGACTCTTGCCCGTTGTTTCAGAGGCGCAAGAAGAAATAAATAATGCCATTAATGTACAGTTGGAGTATCTGAAAAAGCATCCTAAAGACAAAGAAGCACTTCGGAAAGTTAGTTTTCTCTATCTGAATAAAGCAGATTATGATCAGGCTATCTTTTTATGGTCGACAATTGTTTGAGTTGGGTTATAATGAACGGGATTACAATGGCGCTGTAATTTATTCTCATATTTGTCTGGGGCAGGCCCATATGATGAAGGGAAATGTAAAGGAAGCTTATAGTCATTTAGGGCAGGCCAGGCTGATAGGTGAAAGTAATAAAAATGATTCCGCTTTATGTTCCGTATATAATGGGCTGGGACTTTATGCATCGAATGTCCAAAAAGACTATTATCGTTCACTTACTTATTTCTTCAAAGGAGTTGAAAGCTGCAAGACGTTGTCATTATGACAGACTCTATTCCATTTTGCTTTCTAATATTGCCGGTATTTATTATTTGAAAAATGATAGCACAGGATTGAAATATGCTCTTGAATGTTATGAACTGGGACATGAACGGAAAGATCCTTATCTGATTTATAGTGGTTCAACCAATACCGCTTATATGTATTATTTGAAGAGTGACTATAATACAGCATTAAAATATATTCAGGAGGCGGAGTTCACCATGGTGCAGAATGACTTTTATGATCAATCAAACGTTTACAATCTTTATGGATATATTCTGCATAAATTGAATAAAGATGATGAAGCGCTGGCTTTTTCCGGAAGGCTTTGGATTTGAAAGAACAGGGAAATATTTCTTCAGTGATGAATTCTTATTTGGGCTATGCCGAAATTTTAATGGAGCATCACCAGTATGACCGGGCTGTCCGGATGCTGAAAGCCGGAATAGAACTGTCTTACCAACAGGCTAATGCCATCTATCGAAGTGACCTGTTGAAGGCTTTATCCCGATGTTATGAAGAAGATGGTATGCTGGTAGAGGCGTTGAAGTATCATAAGCTCTATCAGCTGGAAACAGATAGCTTATATAATGCGGAAAAGGAACGTGCCGTGGGGGAGATACGTGCAAAATACGATATGGAACGGCAGGAAAACGAGATAAAACAAAACCGTCTGGAATTATTGGAAAAGGAAAATAAGATGCAATTGCTTATAGCCGGATTTATCTGTATCTTCATAGCTGCCTCTTTACTATATTACTTATATTACAGAAAAAAAAAATAAGCTGTACCTTACCATTGTGAAGCAAAATCAGGACGCTATCCGGCGTGAACAGCAATTGCAGAACAAGATAGACGAGCAGTTTGCAGAGATAGGCCGCCAGTCCGCTCTTTTACAAGAATATCTTACGGACTCGACGAAAACTTCTTTGCCGCAACCTGAGAAATATGCTTCATCCTCGTTGACAGATGTGCAAAAAAGAAGCAGGATTTATTTCTGCGTTTGGAAACGCTGTTGTGGGAGGAGAAGGTATTTACAGACAATTTGCTGACCAAAGAGAAAGTAGCGGAAATGTTGGGAACTAATCGTACTTATCTCTCTCAAATTATTAATGAGCAGACCAAGCAGACTTTTACTCAATTTGTAAATGGTTTCCGCACAAAAGAGGCAGTCCGTTCACTTTCCGATCCTGATAACCAAACTCCGCTAAAGGCGATTTCAGCTGAATTGGGCTTTAATTCCATGACTACTTTTTATAGCCAGTTTCAGGCGGCTACTGGTATGACTCCCGCCCAGTATAGAAACAAAGTGCAGGAATTGCATAAAAATAGATAATCTATTAATTTGCTATCATAAATTTATCCAAATGCGGCAATTGCTGTATTTGGACAACCTGTTTTTGCTATAATTTAAAACTTTATGCATTAATTTGCTATCGACGCAATATAAGCTGCAAAACTGTTTTAACAATAAAACGGGACTTAAAAGTGATTATAAACAGTATTAATATTAAATCTATAAAGAGTATGAAACATTCAGATTACCACGGAAAGCTACTTCGACTGGCGATGTTTTTCGTTGCATTGTTTTTGTGTGGAACAATGGCATATGCACAAACAGACCGGATGATCAGCGGTATAGTTGTAGATGAGAATGGAGATCCCCTGCCTGCCGCTCACATCCGTCAGGTGAGCCAGACGAAAGGGGAGGAACTGGCTGCTGTCATAACCGATATGAACGGGCACTTCCGGCTGACCCTGCTCCGCACAGCGAAAGAGATAGAAATCTCTTACTTGGGCTATGAATCAAAGAAAGTAAGATTGACAAGTGCGAACAGTTACAGAATTGTCTTGGAGCCGGCCTCCGAACTGCTGGACGAGGTGGTGGTAACCGGATATCAGACTATCTCTAGGGGAACGGGCTACCGGTTCATTTGCGAAAGTAGATTCGAAAAAAGTTGGAAACCCAACGGTTAAGTAGTGTCAGCTCATTGATGGAGGGAAGAATAGCAGGTTATAGTGACGGTAAGATACGTGGTGTGACTTCGCTGAACGGACTTACTACTCCTCTGTATGTGATTGATGGGTTTCCGGTAGAGAAAACTATTTCTGACGGACTGGGCAACTGGGTCGAAAATGTGCCTGATTTGAATATAGAGGATATAGAGAATATTACGGTATTAAAAGATGCCGCGGCTACGTCTATCTATGGTGCTCGTGCTGCTAATGGTGTAGTAGTCATCACTACTAAAAAAGCCGGAAAGAATCAGCTGAATGTATCATTTTCAGCGACATTGACAGTACGCCCTTATAATTTTTATACCGGTCACTTGGCCGGTACGGCTAACATGATAGAGATGGAAAAGGAGTGGGCGGCCATGAATCCTAATCTTCAAGGAGAGGGAGCATCCCAATATGCACAGAATTTGTTGGACAATGCATCCATGTATTCCTGTTTGGGGGTACAGGCTATTTTAAAACATCATACAGGTGCGATCAGCGAAGCACAAATGGAGCAGACGCTACATGAACTGGCTTCACAGGGATTCCGTTATTATGATGATGTGAAGAAATATGGTAAACGAAACGTTTTCGCAACAATATAACTTGAATATCGGGCGTGGAACGGAAAAAAAATACATTTAATGCTTCGCTGTCTTACAGGAATAACCGGGAAGAAGATAAATATACTGACAGCGAGAGTTTCGGATTGAATTTGCAGAATACTACCCGGCTTATTTCATGGCTGAGTCTGGATTTGGGAACGTATCTGAATTATGGAGATGGTACAACGCAGAGTTATAATCTGACCTCACCCGGATATAATTATGTTCCTTATAGTTCGTTGTTGAATGGCGATGGAAGCTACTATACTAACACGGCTGCGGACCGGTACAGTAAGTCACAACAGGAAATTATTTCTTCTTACGGATTGTATAGTATGGATATTACCCCTTTGGACGAATTGGGGAAGAAACTTGTCGAAGAGTAAGAATTTTAGTAATCGTACTTTTTTGCGAGACTTAATTTTAAATTCACAGACTGGTTGAGATACACTGCTTCGTTCCAATATGAAGTAGGGGAATATAAGACAAGCCAATTGCAAGATAAGGAAAGCTATGCTGTACGTAATAAAGTAAATACATTTGCTACTGATGCAAGTGGGAGTGGCCAGGCTACTTATAATCTTCCTTATGGCAATATTTATACAACGGGGACTAATAGTATTCGTGCTTATAATTTCCGTCAGCAATTGGATTTTAACAAGACATTTGCAGAAAAACATGATGTGACCGCTTTGTTTGGTATGGAAGTACGTGAAAATAAGACGGAATACAATAATCGGAAATATTATAATTATGATCCGGCTTTACTAACTTATGATCTTATTGATGACGGGTGCTGAGTAATACTTATACCGGAGTTTTGGGAAACTATGTATCATTCAATAAAAAATGATATCTCCAATATCTATGAACTGGTAAATCGTTTTGTTTCTTTTTATGGGAATGCAGCTTACACGTATGATGGTAAATATATGGTGACAGGAAGCATTCGTTGGGATCGTACCAATTTGTTTGCTACTGGTTCCAAGTATCAGAAGAAACCTATCTGGTCGGTAGTTGCTGGTTGGAATCTGGACAAAGAATTTTTTTAAAGTTTTATTTATAAATATGATGAAACTGCGTTTCAGTTATGGTATCGGTGGTAACATCGCCAAGAATTCTGCTCCTTATATGACGGCTTATTATAATAATAATACCCATGTGGGCGGCATACAAGGGACTATCAGCAACCGTCCTAATCCTGATTTGCGGTGGGAAAAGACAACTACAGCTAATATTGGTGTAGATTTCTCTATGTTTAGAAATCGATTGAACGGTTCTATTGAATATTATAATAAGTCGGGCGTGGATTTGTTAGCCAATACCAATGGAGTACCTACTGAAGGTTTTGGTTTTTCTACTTATACCATGAATAATGGTAAAATGAGAAACCGTGGATTCGAGTTGACTCTTTCCAGTGATGTCATTATGGGAAAAGATTGGAATTGGAATGTAGGTGGTGTGCTGGGATACAATAAGAATAAAGTGACTTATGTCAATGTAAAAGCACCTGCTATTTTTCTTCAGTTCGATTATCCTGCCGCCTATCCCCGTGTTGGAGTGCCTTATAATGCCATTTATGGATATCTGTGGGCAGGGCTGGATAGTAAAGGGCAGCCTCAGGTGTATGACTCGGAAGGAAATATCCATGTAAGCAGTTCACCGCAAAAAGTGGAGGATGCTGTGTATTTAGGAACTTCTGTTCCGGTTTATAGTGGGGCTATTAATACCAATCTCCGTTATAAGAATTGGGAACTGGCTGCTCAACTGCTTTTTGAAGGGGGGCACAAAATGCGGAATACCAATATAGCCTATCCGGGATTAGGAGTGACAAGTAAGGATGTGAGTAAACGTTGGCGTCAGCCTGGTGATGAGGCATATACCGATGTACCACGCTATGTTCCGTCAGAAAGCAAGGATTATAATTCTTACTCATCCGATCTTTATAGCAAGGCTTCCATTCATGTACTTGATGCCGATAACTGGCGCTTGAAGAATCTCTCTGTTACTTATCATGTTCCTGCAAGTGTATGTCAGAAGTTTTATGTAAAAAATGCACGTATCATGCTAGGTATGGAAAATGTGTTCACTTTGGCTAAAAGTCGTGATGTGAAATGGATGCTTGGGGGATATAGTAAACCAAATTATTTGTGTAATGTCAATTTGAACTTTTAAATGAGAGCAATATGAAAAAGATACTATTTATGATAATGACAGTGTTAGGGTGGATAAATCTGACTTCTTGTAATGATTATTTGGATATTGTTCCCAAAGGGAACAAAATTCCTACTACCTTGGCTGATTTTGAAGCATTGCTGCGAGATGAATATACCATTGGCTATATTCCTGTAACGAATAAGTCTTTATCTGTTGAATGATAAATTTGTAGGACAAAGCAGTTCTGACTAGCGTTACCCCTTACGAGTGCCAATTATCTGTGGAATGAAACAGCGGACAGAATTGTACTGAACAATCAGGACGAAGGGACTTATTACCGTAGTTATATGGCTATTTCCACTTGTAATCTCTTGCTGGAGCATGTTCCCGTTGCAACCGAAGCGGCTGATTCCGAACGCAATGAGGTAATGGCTTATGCCAAAGTGATTCGCGCTATGAGCTATTACATACTGGCCAATTATTATGCTGATACCTATGTGTCTGCAACTGCCGGTACTAAACTGAGTGTACCTTTGATAACCAGTGCCGATATTAATGCTCCTCACAAGCAGGTCACTATTCAAGAAATCTATGATTTCATGATTAAAGATGTAAAAGAAGCCATACAACAAGGATTACCCCAACAGTCAAGGACTGTTATCCATCCCAATTTGGGAGCAGCCTATGCCTTCTTGGCACGGGTCTATTTGCAAATGGCGAATTATGAAGAAGCGCTGAAATACGCGGATATGGCTTTGGAACAGAATGATACTCTGTATGATTGGATATCTTATTACAACAGTCATAAGGAAGCTATTACAAAAGAAGACAGTTATCCGTCGTTACCGTCAGCGACAGGGTATGATTATGTGGAGAATTACTATTTCCGTTGTGGAGAGGGTAACCCTAACTATGCTACCAGCGAACTTAATATTCCGGTGGAACGTGCGGAGAGTTTCGAGGGAGGGATGCGCGTTTTCTTTCCCGCTGGAAACTGCGTACGGTAAATCAGGATACTTACTATCAAGGTTTGGCCAAAGGATATTTCAACGGGGCTGGTCTGACCACTTGCGAGGTATATCTCATCAAGGCCGAATGTTTGGCACGTCAGGTCACAGGTAATGATTTCTCTGCTGCTATGGATGTGTTGAACAAGGTACGTAAGACCCGTATTCTGCCGGAGATATATCAACCCTTGCAGGCTTCAACTTTGACAGAAGCCATTGACTTGATCCGACGTACGAAAGACAATGAATTGATTTTCACTATTGTGCCATTCGCTGATACCCGGAGGTTTAATGCCGAAGGTACTTTTGCACGTGCACTATCCAAAACATGGGAAGGGCAGACTTATACATTAACCCCGGCTTCACATCTTTGGATTATGCCTTTCCGGCAGGTGCCGTTCGGAATCCGGGTAATGGAACTATCACTCAAAATGTATCTAAATAACCTATAAAAACAGACTTTATGAAATTGATGTATTTATTAGCAACATTCGCCGTTGTTTTGGTGATGATGGCATCTTGTACCCGGCAGTCGGTAACGGGGGTACACACTGACAGCTGCAATTGATGGAATTCCTGACGGATCCCATGTACAGCTATTTCCCTGTAAGTCATGGTCATGAAAAACCGGTGGCGGACACTACTGTTGTAGATGGAAAATTTATATTTAAAGGGGTGGCGGATGAACCGCTGTGGCTGTACGGTTGATGGTGAAAGATGCATACGGTTCCATGCCTCTGATGTTGGAGAATGGCAGTATAAGCGTGGAGGGTAAGGTGACTTCTGAAAACCTTAATGGAACCGTGAATTATAATTTTTCACAGGTTTCAGTGACGGGATCTCCTTTGACGGACAAATATGTAAAATTATTGAGCACACGTGATGCCTTGGATTCTATTTATGTGACGAATAACGAGAAGTTTAAGGATATCCGTGTTGCCTATGGTAAAAAGCGAGAGTTGCCAAAGATAAGATCTTGATGGATTCTGTCGTTGCTACGGAAGCTTACAAAGCATCTGCCGTGGCCGATAGTTTGTTCTTTGCTACGGTAGATGCCACTTACTATAAATTAGTTATGGACAATAAAGAGTCTTATTGGGGGCCTCTGATGATGATCAGTTTGTTTTCTTATCTTACCGAAGAGCAGAAACCGTGGTATGATGCCTTGTCAGAAGAGGCTAAACATTCCCGCTATGGAAAAATGGTGAAAGAGAGTGTGGTGGCCCTGATAGTCAGATCGGTTCTAAAGTGCCTGTCTTTACAGCCAAGTCACAAGATGGGAAATCGGTAACTTTAACCGATTTGTGCCAAGGTAAGAAGTATGTCCTTATTGATTTTTGGGCATCATGGTGTAATCCTTGCCGTAAGGAGATTCCTAATTTGAAAAAACTCTATACGCAATATGCAGACAGGGGTTTCCAGATTGTAAGTATCTCTATTGATAAAAAAGAGGCGGAATGGACAAAAGCGCTGAAAGAAGAACAACTTCAGTGGCCTAATTTTTTGGATACTGAAGGTATTGCTGATATATATAAAGTGAAATTTGTTCCTACTATGTATTTGATAGATGCCCAAGGGGTCATGGTAGGAGAAAATCTTCGTGGTGAGGCTTTGGCAAATAAACTGGCTGAGCTTTTTGGAGAGATTGAATAATCATATTCTTTTTATGGTATTCTGACATAGAACGGGGCGGAGTCGATGAATAAGTTGGATCTGTCCCGTTGTCTTATGTTTCGGACTGACCCTTCTGTTGATTCAGCCCCCCCTGTACAAGACTATCCAGATTTATTTTGATTCAAATCCTTCATAAGTGTCTAATCCGCTTGCTTACAGTTGTTTATTATGAAGAATTTAAAGCACAATCCTTCATGAATCCGTCAGTTTTGGGTCAGCGGTCCAAATTTTAAGACTGACCCGTTTTCAAACTGAGCCGCCGGATACCCTGCACAAAGCAGGGTAAAAATAAAAAAGCCATCGATTTATCGATGGCTTTTTTATTTGGTAGCCCGTGGGGGAATCGAACCCCCCTTTCAAGAATGAAAATCTTGCGTCCTAACCGATAGACGAACGGGCCATCCTTTTTATCGAGGATTTCTCTCTCGATTGCGGGTGCAAAGGTAGTGACTTTTTTTGAATTTGCAAACATTTCCCAAACTTTTTTCTAAACTTTTTGTTCATAGTCCATTGAATTGACTATTTACCTAAACTTAACTTTTATGAAAAGTATCTTTAAATCAATGAGTTGCCTTGTATTGGGCGCAATGATTGTTACGCCGATGTTTGCGCAACAAAAAAAACTTTATCCGGAGCTGGAAGGACCGGGACCTGTTGTTATTATCTCAAAAGATAAAAATGGCAAGGAAGAATTAATCAATGTATTTGAAGAAACGCAACGTCCGCATTTCCATGATCCCCGTGCTCCTCGTTTTTTACTTACTGACCAACAGGGAAAGTTTGCATTGGGTATCGGTGGTTATTTGAAAACTACAATGGAATATGATTTTAATGGGATAGTGGATGACGTTGACTTTATCCCTGCACTCATTCCGCAACCGGGATCCACGTCTGTCCGTAATCAGTTCCAGATGGATGCAAGCACTTCCACTATCTTTTTAAAGTTGGTGGGGAGAACCAAGCATTTGGGTAACTTCATCGTTTATACAGCCGGAAACTTCCGTGGAAGTGGAAAGACTTTTGAATTGCAGAATGCTTATTTATCCTTCCTGGGCTTTACTATGGGGTATGATACCGGATTGTTTATGGACCTTGCCGCAGCTCCTCCGACTATTGATTTTCAAGGACCTGACGGGATGACTTTCTATCGCGCCACCCAGTTGCGTTATGAAGCCAATGTGATGAAAGGTTTGAAAGTGGGTGTCGGTGTGGAAATGCCGTCAGTAGACGGTACTCCGGCACAAGATGTGAGAATCGGTAAGCAGAGGATGCCGGATATTCCTGCCTATGTACAGTATTCTTGGGCAAAGGCTAGTCATATACGTGTGGGAGGAATCTTGAGAAGTATGACTTATGAGGATCAAGTGAATAATAAGGCAAAGTCATTGACCGGTTGGGGGATACAGGCATCGGGAACAGCAAGACTGGGTGGTTTCCAGCTTTACGGACAATATACTTATGGTAGAGGTATTGCTCAATATTTGAATGATATCAGCAACTTGAATGTAGATATCGTTCCTTTGGCCGATGAGTCCGGACGTATGCAGGTACTGCCCATGAAAGGATGGTATGCCGGATTACAGTATAATTTCTCGAAACGGGTATTCGCATCGGCTACGTATAGCCAGTCACGTCTGTTTACAGAAGATTGCTATGCTCACTTTAATGAAACTCAGTATAAAAAAGGTCAGTACCTGGTTGCAAATGTATTCTGGAATGTAAGTCATAACTTGCAGGTAGGTGCGGAATATCTTCATGGTTGGAGAGAGAATTTTAATGATGTGAACCGTGAAGCAAACCGTATAAACTTGAGTGCGCAATATAATTTCTAACTTATTTTTCCTATCTTTGTGTCTATCAATAATGGAAAGAGAATGAAAAAAATAGGTGCACATGTATCCGTAAGCGGGGGCGTGGAAATGGCCCCCGTTAATGCATTAGGGATAGGAGCGGACGCATTCGCTCTTTTTACAAAGAATCAGAGGCAATGGTTGCAAAACCTTTGTCTGTCGAGAGTGTTACTCTGTTTAAAGAAAACTGCGAGAAAGAAGGTTTTGATGCCCGGTATGTTCTTCCTCATGACAGTTATCTGATAAATTTGGGACATCCTGACGAGGAAGGGCTGGAGAAGAGTCGTGCAGCATTTTTGGACGAAATGCAGCGTTGCGAGCTTTTAGGATTGAAAATGCTGAATTTTCATCCCGGAAGTCATTTGAACAAGATATCCATAGAGAAGTGTCTGGACAGGATTGCCGAGTCTGTCAATATGACTTTGGATAAGACGACCGGTGTGACTGCTGTGATTGAGAATACAGCCGGACAGGGAAGTAATGTGGGAAATGAATTCTGGCATTTGAGATATATTATAGATAAGGTGGAGGATAAATCTCGTGTGGGAGTTTGCCTGGATACTTGCCATACCTATACCGCCGGTTATGATATTGTGAATGAATATGACCGGGTCTTTACCGAGTTTGATGAGGTAGTGGGGAGAAACTATTTGTGTGCCATTCACTTGAATGACTCAAAGAAACCATTGGGTAGCCGGGTAGACCGTCATGACAGTATCGGAAAGGGGCTGATTGGTATTGATTTCTTCCGCCGCTTTATGCAGGATTCCCGTTTTGACGATATGCCCGTTATTCTTGAAACTCCCGATGACACCATTTGGCGGGACGAGATTAAAATGCTTCGCAGCTTTGAGTCATAGTTTGTGGCTGGGTGAAAACATATTTAAGGAATTCAGCTATCATTTTGCTTGTAAGGGCGAGGTTTGCTCGCCCGAAAATAGGCTGATTTGCATATTCTCCCAAGATCGTGCCCGTTGGTTCGGGCAGGCAAAAAAACTTATATTCGTCAATCTGAGTTGGCAAATAGTATTTTCACCACCGTAGGGGCAGACTCGTGTATCTGCCTGATAGTACGAAAGCAGTTGCAGGTTCTCTTTCCAAAGTATGACCGACCGTGGTCTTGTAAGCAGCTTCTTGACGATAAAGTCGGGAGAGAAGCGGAACTCTGGAAGAACCTGCAGACTGTTATCTAAAACTTATAAAATGAAGAAACCGACCCTTTTGGGTCGGTGTTCTACGGTAGATGTTTTTCCTTTGCTTGACGGCTATGAGACAATCCCTGCCCCTACAGCTGAATACATGACAGCACTATCGGACGGACTTTCGGCATCTCCTCATTTACTTGAAATCCGGGCCATACTCCAACCAAAATACCATTGCCCAATCCTGGTCATTGGCAAACGGGTCATAAAGATGAGCTTTTTGTCCGTTCACTTTGTTCGGATAGATAAAGGCGCAGCTTCCTCTTCCGTCTTCGGTGAAGAGGCATAGATTGTTCCGGAAAATATTCAAGGCCCGTTCTGTATATTCTTGTTTTCCGGTCGCTTTGGCATAAAGACGGAAAGCAATACCCGATAAAGTGCTCCAGTAATGTGGGAAGGTATCTCCCCAAATCCGGTCTTTTCCAAACCAATAACCATCCCAGTGACGAATAGCGATGTCATAAAGGTGGAAACTGGGCTGTTTTCCGCCAAATGATTCTAATAAAGGAAGCTGGCTTTCGGCCCCTTTCAGATATTTTTCATCCCCGGTGAGCATATATACATTCAGCAGATGGATAATGGACGGAGCTACGATGCTCTGTTCGTAATTGACTTCGGAGGTCGGATAATTAGGCCCGTTTTCACAAAATACGTCTGCCATTGATTTGAAATCGTTCAGCAGAGTGTCCGCTTCGGCAGTAAATCCGTTTTCTTTCAATAGAGTATAGCCGTAGGTCGGGATATTGATGCAATAAAAACCATGCTTGAAATAACGGACCAGTGCACGCAGTGTGCCGTACCCGTCTTTCAGATATTGTTTATTGCCTGTGGTGCGGAACATGGTAAACCAGAAATCGGCCACCCACGGATAGTTGTATCCCCGGTTCTTGCTCTTGAAGTCTACGGTGGAATTGGTTGTGTAGTCCGGTTTCTGGATGCGGCGGATGAAAGATACGTAGTTGTTCAGGGCATCCATTAATTTTTTGTCGGAAGTACGTTGGTATTGTAGAGCCAGCAGAATCCCCATAGCTACCCTTTCTCTGGCTTCGTCGCAGTCAGAGCGTTTGCTGCCACTTTCTCCGTTGATGTAAAGGGATTCGGTATCGTTGTCATAAACAATGAAGGCACCGCTTCTAGGGTCACCGGGCTTGATGAACTGTTGGTGTCCGGCAATGAACTGACACCGGTGGTTGACCAGGCTGTCAAAGTTGCTGACGGCAAGACACTCTACCGACGTTTGCTTTCCGTTCCCGTAGGCCAGTGTGAAAATCTTCTCTCCGGGTTCATTTATTGTGGTGGTATAAGTGATGTTGTCACCGCTTACTTCTGCCACTTCTTTACCGTTCAGCAACAGCTTGCCTTTCAGTGAGGGGCAGTTGCTTTGAACGAAACATTTATTTTTTCGCCTGCTTCTACTACATAACGGTCTGCTGAGGCTATGATCAGACCGTTGTCTATGGCTTTTGCTTGGAATTCATCCCAGTTGTCCGCCGATAGGAGTAACCATTGTATGGTATAACATTCTCCCGGCTTTAAAGTCTTGTCCTGTGGATTAAGTTGGAAAACACCGCGGAAGTTGGAGCTTCCTTTTTTCTGCGAGCGCTCCCTCACTTCATAGCCTTTAATGGCACCTTCTTCCATAATCAGTCCCAATCCGCCGGGGGCTCCGCTCATCCGGGTGCAATAGACATAGGCTTCATTTCCTCCTGCCCATATATGTGCATTGCAACGGGCTTCGTAGCAAGTCCGGGCATCCGGATAATTGTCATTGAAAGGTGTGTTGATGGCAATGTCCTGTAAGTCGGCGTCTTTTTCTCCGGTGTTTACGAATTCGTAGGATTCTACCAGGTTCCCGTCCCTGTTCCATTTTCGGGCTACGTTTATTTCTATGTCACCTGTCTGGTATTTCACGGTCATGTGATGGCTCGTCATGTTTTTTTGTCGGGATATTCCAGGAGTATTCAGTGCCGTTTATCCGAAGATGTCCCAATCCCCATCCATACCGGGAGTCCACCCATTCGTATTGTGTTCCATCCGTACGCAGGATCCAGTTCATGGAAGTGTCGCTTGTCAGATAAAGTCCGCTTAGCGCCCCTGTTTGTGAGTCGGCTTTGAACGTGATGTTTTTAGGGTAGCTACAACTGCCTAGTGCAATTAATGCCAAAGGTAATGCAGCATACAAGAAAAGCTTCATGATGTTTTTCATACTTATTTGGATTATTGATGTAACTGTGCAAAGAAAGGAATAAAAAGGGAAATTAATTTGTACTTTTCATACATAATCCTGTAAAATAGTTCATTTTCTTTATAAAAAGGCTTGAAGTGCCTGTTATTTTGTGGTTTTGAATCATTTTTTAGGTGTGGGTTGTGCGGGATAACGCGGATTTTTTCTTATGATAACATGAGTTTATTATAAGACTAGCTTATAACTGACAGGAATATGAGCAAGACTGATATTGAATTTTAATAATCCTTTTGTCATTTAACTCAAAACCATCCTGTAACGAGTTATTTCTTATATCGAACTTACGTTAATGTTATATCCCGCCGGTAGAGTGGTTTGTGTCTTTCATTGTATGGTTAAGCCTTTTCTATCCTATCCCTAAGCTTAAACGAACGTATCCTTTCTATCTCCATAGCCTTTGGAGTTAACTCCCAAGCTTATGGAGATAACTCCAAAGGCTATGGAGTTAACTCCGCAAGTTTGGGAGATAGAAGTTGTCAGTAAAAGAACCCTTAACCTGAAGGATACAACCGCTTAGCTTGCCGTAGTTTATAGGATAATATATCCTTTCCGTATCCTTCGTTTATTTTATGTCCTGATTACATGTCTTTTATTTCATCCAAGTTCTTCTGGATATCTTCGTCTTTTAACTCATAATTCATCAAGTTACCTGCCAGGTATTGGTCGTATGAGGCCATATCAATCAGCCCGTGACCTGAAAGGTTGAACAGGATCACTTTCTCTTCACCGGATTCCTTGCACTTGTTCGCCTCGCGTACAGCGGCGGCGATGGCATGGCACGATTCGGGAGCCGGAATGATTCCTTCTGCTTGTGCGAACAAACAACCAGCCTGGAAGGATTCTAATTGCTGGATATCAACCGCTTCCATCAGATTGTCTTTCAATAATTGTGAAACGATGACACCTGCACCGTGATAACGGAGACCTCCCGCATGGATATTGGCCGGAGAGAAATTATGCCCCAGTGTAAACATGGGCAGCAACGGGGTATATCCGGCTTCGTCGCCAAAGTCATACTGGAATTTACCACGGGTCAGTTTCGGGCACGAAGCCGGTTCGGCAGCAATGTATCGGGTTTGTTTCCCATTCAGGATAGTGTGGCGCATAAAGGGGAAGCAGATTCCTCCAAAATTGGAACCGCCACCAAAGCAACCGATAATCATGTCGGGATATTCGCCTGCCATTTCCATTTGCTTTTCGGCTTCCAGACCGATAACCGTTTGATGCAGTGTGACATGGCTTAATACCGACCCTAGTGTATATTTACAGTTGGGAGTGCTCATTGCCAGTTCGATAGCTTCGGAGATGGCTGTTCCCAGTGAACCTTGATAATTGGGATTACGGGTAATGATATCCTTGCCGGCACGGGTAGACATGGATGGAGAGGCGGTGACCGTTGCTCCGAATGTCTGCATGATGCTGCGGCGATAGGGCTTCTGATTATAGCTGATCTTTACTTGATAAACGGCAGCTTCCAGCCCGAATACCTTTGCGGCATACGATAGAGCGGCGCCCCATTGTCCGGCACCGGTTTCTGTAGTGACATTGGTTACGCCTTCTTCCTTGCAATAATATGCCTGGGCCAGAGCCGAGTTCAGTTTGTGGGATCCGATGGGGCTGACACTTTCATTTTTGAAATAAATATGTGCGGGAGTCCCTAGTGCTTTTTCCAGTCCGTAGGCACGTACCAATGGTGTGCTGCGATAGTATTTGTACATTTCACGCACTGCTTCGGGAATTTCAATCCATGCGTCTGTCTGGTTTAATTCCTGTTTGCAAAGTTCTTTGGCAAAAATGGGGTAGAGGTCTTCCGGTTTCAGCGCTTCTTTGGTTTTAGGGTTCAACGGCGGCATGGGTTTGGTCTTCATGTCTGCCTGTATGTTGTACCAGTATTTAGGAATTTCATCCTCTGGTAAGATAAAACGTTTCTGTTTTGTGCTCATAATCTTTCAATTTAATAGTTTTGCGGTCAAAATTAGGTAAAAAAAGTATTCCTTACTAATTTTCAACTGCTTTTTTGTCGGGAACAATAAAAAAAGGGATGTCAGAGTAAAAATGCGAAGTTATTTGTTATTATAGGCAGAGATGTGAATATTTTGATTAAGTTTGTTTTCTGTTAATGCAAGATGATATCGACATGGAACCTTTACACAAACTATTTATCTATCGTAAGAAGTTAGTAAAACCGTACATAGAGCGATTGCTGAAATGGATGGACGGGATAACTTATATGATGTCGGCCTTGTTCATCCTTACATTGGTTTATGAGCATGGATTTCTTATTTCTTTTGAAGAAATGGAGATGATAAACACGCTGTATCATTTTGTCTGGATTGTTTTTCTGGTTGATATTTCCCTGCATCTTTTATTAAATTACTCGGATACCAAGCGGAAGTACCGGGGACTGGCATGGATACTGAGTCTGATGCTTTATCTGACTTTGATTCCGGTTATTTTCCATGAACCGGAGGTGCAAGGGGGAATTCATGATTTCTGGTCTTTTTTCCACAGTCGTTTATATCATGTGGTGCTGCTCACTTTGCTTTCGCTGCTGCAATTGTCTAATGGGATAGTCCGGCTGCTGGGCAGGCGCACCAACCCGTCTTTGATCTTTGCATCCAGTTTTCTCATATTTATTCTGATAGGGGCAGCGTTACTGATGCTTCCGCGTGCCACTTATCATGGCATTTCCTTTATCGATGCTCTGTTTACCGCTACCAGTGCCATTTGTGTCACGGGGTTGGTTTCGGTCGATGTCTCTTCTACATTCACGTCCGAGGGGTTGTTCATCATTATCATGCTGATACAAATCGGCGGTTTGGGAGTCATGACCCTGACCAGTTTCTTTGCCATGTTTTTTATGGGGAATACTTCGCTCTACAATCAGTTGGTGGTCCGTGATATGGTAAGCTCGCAGTCACTCAGTTCGCTGCTTTCCACCTTATTATATATATTAGGGTTTACCTTGGTGATAGAGGCTGCTGGGATGGGGGTTATTTTTTTAAGTATACATGGCACTATGGGCATGGATATTGAGGAGGAACTGGCTTTTTCTGCTTTCCATTCCATCTCTGCCTTTTGCAATGCCGGATTCTCTACTTTGTATGGAAACTTAGGTAACGAACTGGTACTTCATAATCATAACTTGCTATATATCACTATCTCTTTCCTGGTTATTTTGGGAGGTATAGGTTTCCCGATTCTGGTAAATCTGTATGAAACGGTTTCTTATGAAAGCAAGCGCTTGTATCACCGTTATGTCAAAAAGAATAAGAGGACAATCCGTAAAATACATTTATATAACCTGAATACCCGTATCGTATTGATTATGACGGCTATCTTGCTAGTGACGGGTACTGTGGCCATTGTTGTTTTCGAATGGAATCATGCTTTTGCGGGAATGACGGCTACAGAGAAATGGGTGCAGGGCTTCTTTAACGCAACTTGTCCCCGTACGGCAGGATTTTCAAGTGTGGGCATGACTACTTTCAGTGTGCAGACGTTGCTGCTGATGGTGGTGCTGATGATGATTGGCGGCGGTACGCAGTCTACGGCCGGTGGTGTGAAGGTGAATGTGTTTGCTGTAGTCATGTTGAACTTGCGTGCTATTCTTATAGGTGCCGATAAAGTCAATATTTTCAACAGGGAGTTATCTCATGATTCCATCCGGCGTTCTAATGCCACATTGATTCTTTATCTGCTGATTGTTTTCGCGGGTATCTTCGGTTTAAGCATTCTAGAGCCGCAGGCTTCAGTGATGGCGTTGGTTTTTGAGTGTACTTCGGCACTCAGTACGGTAGGTTCAAGCCTGGATCTGACACCTACTTTGGGAAGTGACAGCAAACTGATTGTCATTGTTCTGATGTTTATCGGACGAGTAGGGGTGCTTACTTTGATATCCAGCCTTATTAAACAGAAAAAAATAACAAAATATAAATATCCGAGTGATAACATCATAATCAACTAGTTATGAAATACATTATTATTGGTTTAGGAAATTACGGCGGAGTGTTGGCCGAAGAGCTTTCCGTATTGGGACATGAGGTGATAGGAGTGGATACAAACGAGCATCGTGTGGATGTGTTGAAGGACAAAATCGCGACTTCTTTTATTATTGATGCTACGGACGAACAATCGCTCAGTGTGCTGCCACTGAAAGATGTGGATGTGGTTATTGTTGCTATCGGCGAGAATTTTGGTGCTTCTGTGCGTGTGGTGGCACTGCTGAAAAAGAAAGGAGTGAAACATATCTATGCCCGTGCGGTAGATGATGTGCATAAGACCGTGCTTGAGGCTTTTAATTTAGATAGTATTCTGACACCGGAGAAAGAAGCGGCACGGAGCTTGGTTCAGTTGTTGGATTTACACGTCAATGTGGAGTCTTTTCAGATTGACGAGGAACATTATGTGATGAAGTTCAAACTTCCTTCTTGTTTTGTAGGCTATAAGGTGAGTGATCTGTCATTAGAAACGGAATTCAATATAAAAATCATTGCATTGATAAAAGGGGAGAAAGTGCTGAACGGTTTGGGTATTTCGATATTGGAGCATCAGGTGGAGAATCATTTTGAGGAAAATTATGAGTTGGAGGAGGAAGATCAGTTGGTCTGCTATGGGCTTTATAAGAATTTTATGGATTTTTGGAAGGCGTTGTAGCAGGAATGCCTTTCAAAGAAAGAATATTTTTTTCTAAGTGAGATTAAACCTTTTCTTTTGGGTTTAGTCTAACTTAATAAATAATTTAGTTTAGTTTTTAGTTTTCTCTGAAGGCCGGCCAATGTGATATTGCCCGGTTTTCGCTTTTTATGGAGGTTTTCTTGTGAGTGTCCGTTACTTTTTGTTACTTTGTCACCTAGAAATCGAGATTTAGATGAAACAGATATATTTTTTATTTGTCGTTTTGCTGGTTGTAATGACCGCTTGCGGAGGTAAGAAAGAGGCTTCCGTTGATGCAGAACAATTGATGTTCCAAATAGACAGTGTGGATCATGTGACAGGTTTGCAGCGTATGCAGGTTTCACGTATTGACCAGCATATTGTCAGTGGCGGAAAAAAATATAATTTGTTTATAGAGCGTGCTCCCAGTGATTCTCTGCCTTCAGTCAAAAGTGACTTGGGAATTTTTGCCGACAATCGTATCATCGTTAGAATTTCCCGTGAAAATGGGAGCCGGGTCTTTGCCAAAACTTTTACCAAGCAAAGTTTCTCTGGATTCGTAAGTGCTGATCATCTCCGTCATTTTATATTGGAGGGCGTGGTATTTGATGAAGAGAAGACCCGTGAGGGAAAAAATATCATATTGGCTGCCAGTGTGAGTTATCCTCAGACAGATTTGTATATTCCTTTCTCCATCACTATTACTCCTGAAGGAAAAATGAGCATATCTAAAAATGAGGATATGGAGGAGCTTCCTCCCATGTTGGGAGACAGCCTTAATTAAATCTAAAATACAGGAATAATTTTTCGCGTCATAATCTTTTTAGGCGGTTAGTTGTTGGTATGGCATTAACTAACTAAAGAATAAATTAGATTATGAGAAAGATTTTATTTTTAATGGCTATGCTGGTATGCTCTCTTCAGTTCGCCATGGCAGGCGATGTTGTGACCCGCGATGTGAATAAGCTTCCTGTTGCCGCACGTGAAATGATCGGCAAACATTTCTCCCAGACTAAAGTTGCGTATATCAAGATTGAAAAGGACTTGTTTCAGACCACTTCCTATGATGTGAAATTGGCCGATGGCATTGAATTGGAGTTCAATTCAAAGGGAGAGTGGCTTGAGATAGATTGCAAGAACAAGTCGGTTCCTTCTACTTTTATCCCTCAGGCTATTTCCAAGTATATGAAAGCTAATTATAACGGGCATAAAACGGTGAAGATAGAACGTAACCGCAAGGGATATGAACTGACATTGGAAAATGGATTGGAAGTAGACTTCGATCAGTTTGGAGGATTCTTGAAGTTGAGCGATTAAAAAAGATTTTTTCTGTAATAGGGGAACTATCTCTCCTTATAGTAATGATGCCATAAGAGGGTGTATCAGAAATAAATTGAACTATCTTTTTATTATCAGCGTTGAAAAAGATAGTTGCAACGAATTTTGATTCACCCTCTTATGTATTATAAATACAGTTCTCGGTCTTTGCCCTGTTATTAATCCATCGGCTCGTAATCCTTTGCCAGACCGCCTTCGCTGGTTTCCTTATATAAGGAAGGAAGGTCATGACCGGTCTGTTTCATTACTTCCACCACTTTGTCAAAGGATACACGGTGATTACCGTCTGTAAAGGCAGAATAGATATTGGCATCAAGAGCTCGGGCCGCTGCATAGGCATTTCTTTCGATACAAGGGATTTGTACCAATCCGCATACCGGATCGCAAGTCATTCCCAAGTGATGCTCCAAGCCCATTTCGGCTGCATACTCTATCTGGGCCGGGCTACCTCCGAATAATTGGCTGGCAGCGGCGGATGCCATTGAACAGGCCACTCCTACTTCTGCCTGGCAACCGGCTTCGGCTCCGGAAATGGAGGCGTTGTGTTTTACTATATTTCCTATCAATCCGGCAGTAGCCAGTGCTCTTAAAATCCGCATATCGCTGAAGTCACGGCTTTTTTGCAAGTGATAAAGTACAGCCGGAACCACTCCGCATGATCCGCAAGTAGGGGCTGTGACGATTTTGCCACCTGAGGCGTTTTCTTCACTGACTGCCAGAGCGTATGAGAATACTAACCCGCGGGAACGCAGATTGTCCTTATAACCTTTTGCCTTAATATAGTAAGTGGAGGCTTTTCTGCGCAGATTGAGTGGCCCGGGTAATACGCCTTCTTGATCCAAACCACGCTCAATGGCTTCTCTCATGGTTTTCCATACTTCTGCCAGATAGTCCCAAATGTCTTCGTCTTCACATTGCTGGACGTATTCCCAGTAATTGCGCCCGGTACGTTCACACCAGTAGAGGATTTCACTCATACGGTTCATATCATAGATTTCCGGAGTTGAGCCTTTGTCGTGTCCTTCTTCGGCTAGAGCACCTCCGCCTACACTGAAAACAGTCCATTCATCTGTCACCTTTCCTTTTTCATTCAAAGATTTGAAAGTCATTCCATTGGGATGAAACGGATAGAAGACATGGGCTTTCCAGATAATTTCTGTAGGCGCATGCGGTTGCAATGTATCTAAAATGGCTACATCGGTCATGTGTCCTTTACCGGTAGCGGCGAGGCTTCCATAAAGAGTAACTTGAAAAGCTTTGGCTTCGGGATGTTTTCCTAAGAAGATTTCAGCAGCCTTGCGCGGTCCCATAGTATGACTGCTGGACGGACCGGTGCCGATGCGGTATAGTTCTCGGATAGATTTCATTTCGTTTTATAAGGTTAGTTATTATGAGGAACAAAGGTATAAAATAAAGGGGGAAAGTAGCAAAAAAGGAAAAGAAAAACTCTCTTGACAAATAGGAAAGTTGTCAGGAGAGTTTGGAAAACCACCGGTAGGATTTGGTGTATTGTCTTTATTCTAATTGTCTTTGTATACCTTTGTCACCGACGACAAAATACTGATTATTTTTAATCAGCATGGCACGTCCGCGCTTTTTTTTCCGGTTTTCTTTATTGTCCACATTTACTCCGATAACCTTGCCGTTATAGAAAGTGGAAATATCTTTGAAAATGGTATGTCCCACAATAATATGTTTTGCCTTATAACGGTCCATAATCATTTCTAGGGAGTCTTTTGCCAGCGGATTGTATTTGCCATCGGTGCGTACCAGTCCGCGATACCAGATGGGACCGCTGTTTCCATACAGGAAGGCTGTGAGTGGAGAAAGCGCTTTGCGTTCTTTTTCGTCATAAATAGCCCTTTACTCATTTCTTCATTGACAGTGGGAATGCTCAAGTTCTTGTCATAGAAGTCTTTGCCCAGTCCGGCATGTACATATAGGTCGTTACCTATCATTTGCATGGTGTTACGGGTTCCCAACCATCTGCCCAGTTCGGTATCGGGACCGAATAGCCGGGGGTACTCCATCTTTAGTTTTTCTGCTAATATTTTATATTTTTCTTTGGTGTATCGGAGGTCATTGGCCAGCACCATCGGTTCATGATTTCCCAGTATGAACGATACGTGTCCTCCGGCTTTGGCTGCTTCCTCTTCCAGTTTGTAAAATAGCCAGAAGATTTGCGGTACATCTTTTCCTCTGTCAAAAATATCACCGATAATCATCAGATGGTTTTTCCCGAAGCTCCATTTGTAGTCTTTATCGATGATATGATTGCCTTGTAACAGGCTGATTACACAGTCCAGCCTTCCATGAGGGTCGGACATGACAAAAACTTTGTCTGCCTGGGGATAATTCCATCCGGGACGTTTTACCGGGTGTAGTTTTACATCAAATGGAAACCTGCCTTTGTGGTCTGTCACATGCAGGGTAAAGTTTTGAGGTAATGTGGTATAAGTGGTATCAATGATATTCCCTTTCTTATCTACATTGATTACTCTGATTTGGCCGTCAGGCTGATACAATACGTATGGACCGTCGGCTGTTAATTCTTCTTTTTTCTCTTTGTCTTTCTTCTTGTCTTTGAAATCAAGAGTTCCGGCACTAAGGCCGGAACTGATGAAGGCGAGGGTAAATGCAAGAAGAAAGTAGTTGATAAAATTAGTCTTGCTTGTCATCGATTTGGTATTTGAATTATTTAATCGACATATCCTGGATTCTGTTTCATATTAGGATTTGCGTCCATTTCTTTTTTGGGAATAGGAAGTAGAATTTTATGGAAATTCCAGTCATATTCCATGTAAGCAGTATTATGTTTGGTTTTGTTTATATCACTGTCTTTCACATCGATTCGTTTGACAGTCATTCCATTTCTGATAACATCGTACATACGATGTCCTTCTGCTACCAATTCTTTACGACGTTCGTCTAATACATTTTCTAATGTTAATGTTTTTCCTTCCACTGAATTTTCCGGATTAGCTCGTTGTACTATGGAATTCAAATATTTCACTGCTTTGGCATTATCTCCTGTCTGTACGGCCGCTTCAGCAGCATTCAGATAGGCTTCTGAAAGGCGTATAAGCGGAATATTGGCATCGGTTATGTTTTTCTCCTTGCTGAGGTTGGTATTTATTGACGTATGCGTAGTACTTTTTGTCAAAACTCAAGATTTTCAACCGGACGTCTTTGGGATCTTTCTTTAATAATTGATAAAAAGAGCAAGTAATACACATATCGTCATAACCGTTGTATGAGTTCAGATATCCCATGCTTTCTTTGCCCGGACTGTCTGTAGTCAGATTGACAATTTCGAATAATATTTCACCAGGATTGGATGCTGATGCGTCATTGCCCCATGCGGTTGGATATTCTTCGTTTGTCCAAAGAGCGTAGCCTTCTTTTTCTGCACCCTTTATTGCATTTTCAGCCATGGTCAATGCTTCATTGTATTCTCCTTTATATAAATATACTCGGCTCAACAATGTCATAGCAGCCCATCTGTTTACTTTTCCTTTATTAAAATCACCGCTCAGCAGCTCTGTACTGTTTTTGAGGTCGGAAATAATTTCCGTATAACATTCGGCTACTGTATTTCGTGCGGGTTTACTGTCTATAGTTGATAACTCTTTCACAATGGGCACGCCTAATGAAGCTCCGTTATCTTTTAGGTAGGGATAACCAAAAATACGTGTCAGGTCGAATAGTGCCATACCACGGATGGCTAATGCCTGGCCTTTCAAATCATTTTTATATTCGGTTTCATCTTCATCTATAGATAGTTTATCAACATTCATTAGAATCAGATTACAGTTCTGGATAATAGAGTACAGATATGACCAATGACTGCTGGGACCATTGTCTTTAGTAAAATTGAAACGGTAATAATTACCGGTTCGTTTCGTTGAACTTACAGCCTGCATGTCATCTCCAGTTACATCTCCATAATATACCAGACGGCCGGAGTATGCATCTGAACTTTGCATTGTGCTGTAGATTCCGTTCAATGTGAATTCAATATCTGACAAAACATTGATACTGGTTTCTGTATCCACTTGTGTGGAGGGGGCTAGATCTAGCCAGTCATTTCCGCACGAAGTGACGGCAAACATAATGGAACTGATAAATAAATATTTAAATACTTTCATAATTCAAGTTTTTAATGGGTTAGAAATTAACGCTTAGACCAAAGGTTACAGTCTTCAAAGGAGGAGTTCCCCAGATGGCACTACCACCACTGACAGCTTCAGGATCATAATAATCATAAGCAGCCCATGTCCAAAGGTTGTTTGCGGAAGCATATACACGTACATTGTTAACTCCTATTTTTTGTGTCCATACTTGGGGCAGAGTTATTCCAAAAGTTAATGTTTTCAGGCGGATGAAGTCAGAACTGTGTAACCTGCGAGTAGTAGTGGATTTGTTCATCGCTACATCAGGACTTTCAATAAATAGTTCATATTTTGTGATATCACCAGGTTGTTTCCAACTATCGCGATAATAGGTTGGTATATTTGCTTCTAGGTCGTTACCACCATGCTCTGTTTTTTGTGCCCAATTGTCATAAGAATAACCGCCAAATTGGTAAGAGAACATGAAGTTTAAGTCGAACCATTTATAGCGTAATGTATTTGATAAACCTCCGATAACATTAGGCTCTGCATGCTTATCTAATACAATAGCATTGGCTTCACTATATTTTTCTGTAATCTCTTTTATATAGTTGCCGTTTTCGTCCAAATCATTGGTATAGAATTGGGGAGCGCCTGTTTCGGGATTGATCCCTGCGAACTCTATCATATAAAAAATGTACGGTATGATTTTCCTACTTTCCGTATTTGGGTACCACTGATAATTTCTGTTTGCATGCCATCCAATGTCACAATTTCATTTTTGTTGTGCGAGATGTTGAAAGTGGTATTCCAAGAGAAATCTTTAGTCTTTATATTGGTCGAACTGATTTCCAATTCCACTCCCTTATTTTTTACTTCACCAATATTCATAAGATAGCTGCCGAAACCTGTTGTCATAGAGATAGGACGATCCATCAACAAATTTTTAGTAGTACGAGTGTAGTATTCCAAAGTTGCGTTTATACGATTGAACAAACTGAAATCCAGACCTAAGTTAAGGTTGTAATTGGTTTCCCATTTTAAATCTGTATTTTTGATTTGTGATTGGATAATACCCGGTTGTTCCAAATAACCATTGGTTAAACTACTCAAACCCATATATCCGAAATAGTCAGATGGTAGTGTGCCATTGACACCATAAGATGCGCGTATTTTCAAATCGGTCAGCCAACCTTTGGCCGGATTCATGAATTCCTCTTCAATCATACGCCATGCGGCAGATACTGACCAGAAACTACCCCAACGGCTGTCTTTATGCAAACGGGAACTACCGTCAGTACGGAAACTACCACCTAGATAATATTTATTTTTTATAGTCATAGTTTACACGTGTCAGATAAGATACCATGCGGGTTCTGGTAGAGCTGCCACCAACGGATTCGGTTTTCATACCATTGCTTATTTCATCTTTGTCTGCTGTAGCGAAATTAGTTGCATACCCTGACAGATAGTCACGATATTGGTCATCAATTTCATAACCTACCAAGTAATGCGTCAAAATGGTGATCGTTGGCTATATTAAACTTATAACTCAGTTGGTTTGCCCATACCATTTTCTTGTATTCGTAGAATTTTTTTGCTCATGCCGCCATTTACATCCTCACCATTGGAAGTGCGGGGATCACTCCAATCCTTGCCTTTTAGTGTTGGTGTAGTCATAGCTGAATGTTGATTTGAATTTTAAGTTTTTAATAAATTCATATTCGCCATAAATAGTGTTGAAAGCACGATTAACATATTCACGTTGATAGTCGTAAGTTGCAGATAATAGTGGATTACGATCACCGTTGCGGATAAAATCGCGGTTCCAGCTTCCATCTTCATTGTATGGTGTGTCTGAGGGGACAACAGCGTTACGTGATGAATAGAAAGGAGAAGTGTAGGAGGTACCTTCACCATATACATCTTGATTAACGGTAGCAAATAACATATTTGCCCCTAATTTTAATTTATCAGTTGCTTGATAATCTACATTTAAACGTCCGCTGATTACGTTCTAAACCGGAGTTGATAGCAATACCTTCTTGTTTTAGGTAAGAGATAGATGAATAATATTTGAATTTGTCTGTTCCACCAGAAATGGAGGCTTCATAAGTCTGGTGATTTCTTTTTTTTTTTGAACATGATATCATCCCAATCGACATATCCACACCAAGGAACAGGAGCATAATCGTCAATATTTTCATTAGCATATGCTATGGCTTCGTCGTGACTATTTCCGTCTCTTAACGCACCGGCTACTAGACCGTTATAAATATATTCACGTCGTTCTTCTCCCCCATAACAGGACGATAATCCATTGCGAAATCATTGCTACCCCAGTCTGCTTTTAATGAAATTTGTGGCTTTCCACTTTTACCTTTTTAGTAGTAATAAGTACTACACCATTGGCAGCACGTGAACCGTAGAGAGAGGCGGCAGCGGCATCTTTAATGATTGTTATGTTTTCAATATCAGAGCTATTGATAGTTGACATAATGTCAAGACCTGCATCTGAACTCATCGTATTGATAGAACCTGAACGCATAGGAATTCCGTCAATTACGTATAATGGAGAATTACTGGCATTAAAAGATCCCATACCGCGAATATTCAAAGAGGAAGAAGCTCCTGGTTGACCTGACGATGAACTGAATTGTACCCCGGGTGCATTACCTTGTAGTAAATCTTTGAATGAAACAGCCGGAATATCTTTTCATTTTATCAGCCTTCACAGTAGAAGCAGACCCTGCGTATGCCGACTTCTTGAAAGTACCATAACCGGTAACAACCACTTCATCCATAACATTATTATCAGGAGCCATGACTACTTTCAGTATCTTTCCGGCAGTGGCTTTTAATTTCCTGCTTGCCATAACCTATATAGGAGATAATCAAAGTGGCAGGTATACGGTCTACATCTAATGAGAAGTGCCCGTCCAAATCTGTAGTAGTTCCATTCGTAGTACCTTTGACTAAGATATTCGCTCCAATAATAGGTTCTCCCCCTGCGTCTCATCCAGTACTGTACCGGTTAATGTTGTTTTCTGTTGAGGAACAGCAGACTCTTTTTCTTCAATTTGCTTGATAGCAATAACGCCGTTGTGAACTGAATAGGTCAAACCGCTATTCATAAGACATTTATCAAGCACATTGGCTATTTTTTCGTTATTTACATTTAGGTTTTGGACTTTTATTTGTTTTACATCATTGGTGCTGTATACAAAAAGTAAAGTCGGTTTGTCTTTGGATTTCCCAAAGAATTTCACTCAACGTGGCATTCTTGAATGAGGCTGTGACAGTGGCTTGTGCAAACACTTTGTTGGCAGCCTGCATAAAACCTGTGGTAATGATACAGAAAAATAGGAACGTAATCCACAAACGTTTACTACTTTTACCGTGATTGGTGTAGTTGTGTTTTTTGTCCATAATACATCATTTTTATTAGTTATAGAATGTGATTGTTTTGTTATTGACTTTTACGTGTACTTTTTGAGTCTCTTCCAACAAACGTACAAATGGAGTGATTTCCGAATACCGATCTACATTGCATCCAAAGCGTAGGTCTTTTATTTTCTCATTGGCAAAAATTACTTCCATGTCATACCAGCGTGATAGTATTTTCATGATATCTTCCAATCGCTGGTCTTTGAAATGAATTTTTCCTTTTATCCATGAGGTATAAAATCCGGCATCTACCATGCGTATCTGTATGCTGCTGTTTCCGAGGCTGATGGTAGCTTGCTGGGAAGGCTTTAAAATACAGCTTTCTCCAGTTTCTGTATTTACTTTGACAGAACCGTTTACCAAAGTTGTCTGATACTCTTCCTGTGGATAAGCAGAGATGTTGAATGTGGTTCCCAACACTTCTACTTGCATGCCTTGAGTGCATACTATAAATGGTTGCCCTGTTTTGCAGACTTCAAAAATAGGCCTCGCCTTCCAGTTCCACTTTGCGTGGACCGTTATCAAATGTCACAGGAAAGCGGAGACTGGTCATTGCGTTCAGATGCACTTTTTTTGTTCCATCACTTAACAATAGAGCATATTCTCCACCTCGTGGAGTTTCCACTTTATTATATACAGGCTTGTTTTTTTAGCTGTTTTTGATGTTACTTGGTAATTCAGCATTGTAGAGTCCATGTGGACTCGGGCTCCGTCTATTTTCTCAAGCAGACTCTCTGTTTCTTTATTTATATGGATTGTCTGGCCGTCCTCCAATGTCAGAATAGCTTGGGATTCCCCAGGTAGAATGGATTGTGCGATGAACTGTTTGTCCGAAAGAGAAACGGGCGAGGTGAATTTCATGGAAATACTTACAAAAAGGACAGGTAACAGAATGATTGCGGCATAACTTACTATTTTGATATATCTGCTTCTGTTATTATTTCTTTTGATTCGCTTTTCCACTTCTTTCCATCCGGATGAAGGATTGAATGCCGTATTTTTCCGGAAATGTTGCTTTTGGTTTTCTTCATCACAAATTTTCTTGAATAAAATCTCGTGCGCTGTAGGATTCTTTCTCCAAGCAGTTAGTTTTATTGTTTCTTCCGGGGTTATTTCTTCCGACAGATACCTTGCTATGAGGTTGGCTATATAGAAATCTTGTTTTTATCATATTTTGACCTGTTTTTTATCTCTTTTATAATAAAACAGGTCTGTTTTTAATTTGGGTGAATAATAAAACGACTTTTTTTGAAAAAAAACAAATTAATGTCTTTTTATATAAAGAACAAGAGGAAGTAATAGTAGTCTTTCAAATTCTCTCTGAGTTTCTTGTAGGCTATTTTCTTTAATGTATGGACTGTTTCTGTAGATATGTTTAGTCTGTCTGCTATTTCTGCGTTTTTTTTCCCTTCCAGAGATAGTTGCATAATGGCTTTCATTTGGTCAGGTAATTTATTTATGGCTTCAGAAACGATACGATAAGTTTCCTCTTCAACGATTGCATCGTGAAAAAAGGAATCCTTTTTCTTTTCGATGACATTTTGAGCGTATTCATATACTACTTTTGAATGCTCCAGTTCGTTGAGTGCTTTATTGCGTACAGCTGTATATAAAAATGCTTTTACCTGATGCAGATAAAAAAAATCTTCTCTTATTTGCCATAGTTTGGCAAATGAATCTTGTACAATATCTGCTGAAGTTTCTTGGTTTTCTGTATATTGATTGGCAAATAAGCATAGAGTTACATAATATTTATTGAAAATATCATGAAACCCTTGCTCATTAAGCTTAATACTTATAGTTGTATGAGAAGTTCCCGCTGCCACCTTTGCTTTTAATTTTCTCTAATTTTAGTGCGAATATAGAGAAAATTAATTAAAAACAGCCTCTTATTCTATTAAAATATTATTTTAAGTCTACTACAGTAATACCTGCCCCACCAAATTGTACGTGTTCGTCTTGATAGTGTGCTACTCCCTGGAACACTTCCCAAATAGCTGCGAATCAGGGTGCGCAGTATGCCTGTACCTGTTCCGTGAAGGATACGTACACGGTCTATTCCCCAATAGTATGGCATCATCGATAAAATAAGTTACTGCCTGTATCGCTTCATCGCCACGCATACCGCGTACATCAATATCTTGTTTGAAATTTAGTTTCTTTTCATATACCCGATCTTGTGTTTCACTGCTGACGAAGGTACTTTTTTACCATTGTTTTCTGGGTGGGCTGTATTGGTGTGCTACGTTCCAGCTTATCCAGTTTTACATTGGTTTTTATCATTCCGAACATAACTATTGCATTTTTGCCATTAATTCCTAGTACTTCTCCGACACTGGATTGACCTTTGATCTTTACAGTGCTACCTACAGTGATAGGCTGTTCTTTGGGTATTGACAGTTGGGAAGATTCCGTTTTGGCTTTATCCTTTTTGTTTTTTTTCCGCTCTTGTTTTTCACGGAGTTTTTCCATTTTCGGATGATTTCATCTTCCTTGTTCTTTTTCTCGATATCTTCTATCTGATTTTTAAAATCAGTCAGTTCCTGACGTGCCGATTGTGTACGTTCTTTGTCGGCTTGTGCTTCCTTGATGATACGGATGGTATTTTCAATTCGGGCATTTGATTCCTGTATCAATTTTTCCGCATCTTCTTTGGCCTTTCGCAAAATCTCTTTACGACTTTTCTCCAGTTCCTGTAGTTCTTCTTCGTATTTGGCGATGGTTTCTTCCATCTGTTTTTCTCGTTTGCGGATGTTCTGACGCTTGGTTTCCCAATAACGTTTGTCACGTACGATATCTTGTAGATATTTATCAGCATTGATATATTCACTCCCTACAATTTCGGATGCGTCGGCTATTACTTCTTCCGGTAAACCTATTTTCCTAGCTATTTCTACTGCAAATGAACTTCCCGGATTTCCTATTTGTAATTGGAATAAAGCTTGCATTAAATGCCTGTCATATAACATGGCACCATTAACCACTCCTTCGTGATCTTCGGCAAAATGTTTCAAATTTTGATAATGAGTGGTGATAACGCCGAATGTGCCCTTTTCATTTGAAACGTTTCAACACAGCTTCAGCTATGGCTCCTCCAATTTGTGGTTCTGTACCTCCGCCGAATTCATCAATGAGGATAAGGCTGCGTTCGTTACAGCTTTTCATCATTGTTTTCATGTTGGTAAGGTGTGAGGAGTAGGTACTCAGATCGTCTTCGATACTTTGTTCGTCACCTATGTCTATAAAGATACTGCCGAATAATCCGGCATGGCTACGTTCATGCATCGGAACCGGCATACCACATTGTAACATATATTGTAGTAATCCCACAGTCTTCAGACAAACGGATTTACCTCCGGCATTCGGTCCGGATATAATTAGAATGCGTTGATTTTTAGTTAGTTCTATATCTAGAGGAACAACTCTTTTTATTATGCTTGGCCAGCGAGAGTTGCAATAGTGGGTGTATGGCCATGGTCCAGTCCAAAATCTGTTTGTCTTCCAATGATGGTTTGGTGGCGTTCGTCTGAATGGAAAAATGGGCTTTGGCACGGATGAAATCAATTTCTGCCAAAAACTCGTATGACTGGAGGATGGCGGGGACCTGTGGGCGGATTATGATAGAGAAATCTGTCAGGATACGGATGATTTCCGGCGTTCTTCTCCTTCCAATTCCCGTATTCTATTGTTTGCTTCCACTACTTCGGCCGGTTCTATGAAAACTGTTTTGCCGGTGGATGATTCATCGTGTACAATTCCCTTGATTTTCCGTTTTAATCCCGGTGCGACAGGGATGACGAGTCTTCCGTCACGCATGGTAGGAGTTACATCTTTATCAACATAACCTTCTGCTTGAGCGTTGCGTAGAATTGCATTCAAACTGCGTGATATGCTTCCGGCTGTCGAGGCCAACTCTCTGCGGATGCGTAATAATTCGGAAGAAGCGTTGTCTTTGATTTTTCCGAATTTGTCTAAGATGTTGTTTATACGCGTAATGAGTTGAGGAAACACGATAATATCTCCTGCCAGTTTTTGTAGGGCAGGGTAGGGGGAGTTTTCTTTTTCTTGTTCTTCGTCATTCGAGGTCAGTGTCAGAAAATGGATGATATCACGAATTGTTTCTAAAGAACGGCGTAAATCAAACAGTTCTTGCTCATCCAAATACATACCTTCTACGCGGATACGTTTTAGTGATGGTCGTACATCAAAAAAAATATTGGTCGGGGAAAACTGTCTTCCTCTTGTATGATGCGCATGAATTCCATCACCTGTTCCAGCCATTCATTAATATCCTTAAAGGATTCTGAGAAGTTCATTTCATCTACTCTTTCTTGACCTAATGTGCTGAGACATTTCTCTTTTTAGTAAATGACGGATGGAATCGAAACCTATTTTCTGTTCGAAATTCTGAGGGTATATCATGATTTATTTCTTTCGTTTATTATTCGTATGCAAAAATACGATTTGAAAATTTTATAGCAAAAAAACTGGTAAACTATTTGCTTATTTAAAATAAAGTCGTACCTTTGCAGCGCTTTCAACAGAAAGTACTTTTGAAAAAAGAAGTCTTGGAGAGGTGGCAGAGTGGTCGATTGCGGCGGTCTTGAAAACCGTTGTACTGCGAGGTACCCGGGGTTCGAATCCCTGTCTCTCCGCAACAAACGCTGAAAATCAGCAGATTGCAAAACAAACACCCAGTTTTGCACCCAAGAATGTAAAGTCGGGTGTTTTTGTTTTATTTAAGATAATACAACCACTACATAATAAAAGAGTAGCGATATTAAAAGAATCCGATGAGAAAAGACTAATATTTATCTATCCATTCACTTTGATTTTTCAGGACTTTACATCGTCCTGAAAGTATTTGTTATTGTATTCCAACGTCAGGAGTGGATTATAATACAAGTTTTTTGTGTGGATAGAATTTCGTTTTGCTTAATGTACGAAAGTACTTATCTATAAACGCATGAAATATTAGCACAATGAATCATTGGAAATCAACTTTGGCCGTGATAGGAATAGGCCAACTCATATCTATTTTAACAAGTACGATTGTTGGCTTCTCCATTATTTTTTGGATTAGCAACGAATTTAAATCCCCGACAGCTTTATCTCTGGCTATTTTAGCTGGATTTTTACCACAATTTGTATTAGGCTTGTTTACCGGGGTCTATGTTGACAGATGGAATCGAAAGAAAACGATGTTTTATTCGGACTTGTTCATCGCGTTCTGTACCCTATGTCTTTTTATTGTGATAACCAAGGGTTATAAAGACCTTTCTTTTTTTTATCTATTGACTGCTTGTCGTTCAATAGGCAGTACGTTTCATGCACCTGCTTTACAGGCAAGCATCCCTCTACTGGTTCCCAAGCACCATCTTGTCAGGGTATCAGGTTTGTACCATTCCATTCAATCCTTCAGTGAGGTGATAGCTCCCGTTGTAGGGGCAAGCCTCGTTGTTTGGCTTCCCATACAGTATATTCTGCTCATAGATGTGATCGGAGCTGTTGCTGCTTGTCTGACCTTACTTTGTGTCCAGATTCCTTCTCTTCAAAAAACGAAAGTTCTTCCAGATTTCAAAAAAGAACTGACGGAATGTTGGCATACCTTGCGGCGTACAATGGGCATTTTGCCTTTATTCGTATGCTTTACGCTGGTGACTTTTGTCCTTATGCCTGTTTTTACGTTATTTCCTTTTATGACGCTTCTGCATTTCAACGGAAACATTTTGCAAATGGGAGTTGTGGAAATGGGTTGGGGCTCAGGGGCATTGTTGGGCGGTTTAGTACTTGCCTGTAAGGCTTTGAAAAGCAAGCAAACATTAGTGATGCATACGGCTTATGTGATATTGGGATTGTATCTGATTAGCGCCAGTTATTTACCATCAAGCGCATTTATAGGTTTTGTTTGCCTAACATTTACAGGAGGCATAGCCTATTCCATTTACCATGCGCTTTTCATCGCTATTATTCAGCAGAACTTGGCTTCGGACATGCTTGGACGGACTTTTTCTCTCATCTTTAGTTTGAGTACCTTTCCATCAATGCTGGGTATCGTAGCTTCAGGATATTGGGTGGAAGCATGGGGTATCACATCCGTCTTTATGATCAGCGGATGGGTTATCTTTCTGATTGGAGTGGGTGCAAATTTTATTTCTTCAATCAAGCAGTTGGATAATTACGCATAGTATTATTTATTAAAGAATTATTATATGACAAAGAAAGAACACACTACGATTACAGAGTTATTTCAAGTTTTGGACTTGTTGGAAAGCCTGGACATGCAGTTTTGGTTGGATGGAGGCTGGGGAGTGGATGTCTTGTACGGACAGCAAACCCGCTTGCATAGAGATATTGACATTGATTTTGATGCCAATTATACAGACCAACTCCTTGATCTTTTGCAGGAGAGAGGATATCAAATTGAAACAAATTGGTTGCCCACCCGTGTGGAACTGTATAGCAAAAAAGAATTAGGCTATATTGATATCCATCCTTTTTGTCTTGAATGCGGACGGCACTTCCAAACAAGCCGACTTGGATGAGGAGGCTGGTATGAATTTCAACCGGACTATTTTGGAACAGCAGTCTTTGAAGGCAGAAGCATCCCTTGCATTTCTGCAAAAGGGCAACAAGTATTCCATTCGGGCTACGATTTAAGAGAGAAGGATATTCACGATTTATCTATAATTAAACAATGTATAACAACAATGAGCCTAACAATTAGATAAGAACAAGAAAATGACAGAAAAACAAATTGTCTGGTATATCTTACTTACAGAAGTAAAGATAGACAGTGACACCCAGTCTGTCACATCCCTGAGTGTAGCTCCATTGGCAGTCTTGCCGGAATTCCAGCGTAAGGGAATTGGGGGGGGGATGTTGATTCAGTAAGCCCATCAGAGGGCAGCACTTTTGGGTTACGGCACAGCAGTCGTATTGGGGCATAAAGAGTATTATCCTCGATTTGGCTATCGCAAGGCTATCGATTTAGGAATTGAATTTCCTTTCGAAGTCTCTCATGAATATTGCATGGTGTGCTGAATTAATACCTGGAGCTACTGAGAATGTGAAAGGTATGGTTTGTTATCCAACTGACTTTAAATAGTTTAACAAGTAAAATTCATTATATAACTCGGACTGGGTATTTCAATTTCCCAGTCCGTATTCTGATAGTACTTATTCAATTGGAAGATTGTGTTGCTTCAAGAATGAAAGTTTATCCCAATACCCTCTTTGAAAGACGATTTTGTTATCTTTTACATGAAAAAATCCGCATCCACGAAGTCCAAGAGAGTCTTTCCATTCCATGATAGCCCATTCGCCATCTTCAAAAATATTTTCCACCATACAAACCATTTTAGCAGTGGCAAATTCATTCACAAACATTTTGTAGATTGATTCTTTACCAATTATTGGTTCGTTTGCGACTTGATGATTTACTGCATTAGTAGCATACAGCTCTGCTATATGATAAGCATCTGCTTTGTTAAAGCAATCTATCCATTTTTCCAAAACTTCTTTAGGCTTCATTTTATAAATTCTTAGGATTTTGATTCTGTAATAAAAACAATCTGTTTGGATGCATAGATACTTGATTTTATTAATAATAGGCTATTCTATATTCTAAATCCTCTGGATTTTTGCTCTCTCTGCACCGAGTTACGTAGATTCTGCTGTAACTTTTCCCATTGTTCCTTAAACCATTGTACTATGGGTTGTCGGTTTATGGTCAGCATAAGCTTACCACTATCCATCGGATGTTTCTCAACCCTAAAAATATCATTCTTGATGTCAAATTTCCACCTGTGTTCTTCGGAATAAATTTTGCCACTACATTGTATGGATTCTTTCTTTGTCAAGAGGTTTTCTATCATGTCTTTGGTAAACCCGATAACAGCGCATAATTTTTCCATTCTCAACATCTCTTTGAACATGGGAAACCATTTGTGGGCTTTTTCAAGCAAGGTGCTCAATCGTGATATTTCCTTGTCTTTGGCTTCAAGTTCTTGATTATGTATTCTTTGAAGATTACGAATTTGTCTGCTATGCTGTTCCTGTATTTGTTGTATCTGAATTTTTAATTCATCAGTAGCTTTGTCCCGTTTGGTAATTTCCTGATGTAGCTGCTCGATGTGATGTTCCAGTTCTTTCAGCTTACCGCTTCCGAAAAGAGAACCTACACCGCTTGCTATGGCGGTAGCAGCATTGGTGGCTGTTTTCTTTAGTTTGTCCGTGCGTATCTCTGCTTTTACCTGTTTGAGTTCCTGTTCGGCAAGGCTTACTTGTTGTTCCTTGTGTCGCTTGGTTTCCTCTATACGTTGCAGTTCGGCTTTCTGCTTCTCAATGATGAAATCATTTCGTTCCAGATGCTCTTTACCTGTGACAGCTTGCCTGTCCACGTTCCATCAGGAGAATATCGGAAGCAAGGGTCTGCATGGTTGCCATATCCTCGTCATTGAGCTTTCGGCTCTTTCCAGTTTCATGGTTCATCCAGTCGAATACGACATGAGCATGATAATTTGGTTTGAACCATCTGTTACCGACTTGGAAGCTCTCCTTGTCTTCTGCTTCCGGCTGACCGTTCAGCCAATGCCCTTCGTCTTTATGCAGGAAAATCTGTAGCGGAGTGATGCCCCAGCGTCTTTGGCACTCTTCACCGAATTTGCGTACATCAGCCAGTGTGGTGTCCGGTCTGATAAGCAATACTCCTTCACGGATGGGTGAGCATCCCGCCACCTTGATAATCTTTCCATTCTTTCCCTTGCGTTCCCTTTCCTTTTCCTGCATGGCACGTTCGGTCTTTCCTTGACCATTTGCTTGATATTGTCATAATGAGTTCGCAGTTCGGGAGTGCCGAAGTCGGGATTTATCCACTGTTCGTTATCGGTGGAAAGTTCGGGAACGACATAGATTCTGGACTCCCCGATATTACGCATATACTCGGCAGTCCTTCGGTTGTGTGCCTCGCTCGATGCGATGTTGCAAGGCTTGATATGTATGCTTGATTTTGTTGCCATAGCTTCTTTCCTTTGTTTACAATTGATTTACTTTGCTCGCTTTCGCAGAGGGGTTCTTAGGGGTAACCCATAAGCGGAGATTGCAAAGAGAGGGTCACTCTTTGCTCGGGGTTCTCAGGGGTGAAACGCCCTGAGTGGGTCATTAGGGCAAAGCCCTAATCCCCTCGGGAGAGCCCACAACTACGAAAGCGAAGCGTGTAGTTATAGTGGGCTATAACTGGAAGCCGTTCTTCTTTTCCGGTGATTGGCTGCGCACCCCTTTGGCGGACTGGAGCTGCCTTTTTCTTTCAATCTGTTTCTGTAAGTATTCGTTCAAGTCCTTGCATCCTCTGTAAATCTGCGAAGCGTCCCGGAGGTACCGCTCTCTGCCGTATTCCATGCGGATTTGCCGGAGTGCTTCCAGTCCTGCATGGTCGTTGTCGAAAAAGCAGTGGATGCGTTCGTAATTGCCCAACGGATAGAGAGCCTTGTTTACATTCGATACGGAGTTCAATACAATGTAGTCCTGCCCGTCCAATTCCGGATAATTTGGGCAGCTCTCTTGTCTCAATGTCAAGGAGAGGTAGTCCATAAATCCCTCGAACACATAACAGGTATTCCTCGCTTTTCCCGACTGCCTGATGTGGGAGATTTCCTTTGGGGCGATGCAGCCCTTGAAATAGCGGTTGCGGATTTCATATCCACACGAACCATTGGGAAAGGCGATGGCAAAGTACCGCTTGCCGTTGTGAGTGAAACGTGCTTCACTACATTCTCTTTTCGCCAGTTTTATGTTAATTCCTCTACCTTGTAAGTAGGCAAGCAGGGCAGTAGATGACAGCGGAACAATCTCCAACTGTTGGAAGCTCGGCTCGGAAGAGTTTTGCTTTCCAAAAGAGAAAGATACCGGGCGCACGTGCGGTGTCTGCTCTGCTATCCGTTTCAAGATGTAAGGTACATGGTCGGTAGCGTACAGGTGTGCAGCCAGTTCTATGATACCACCACCTTTACCCAAACCGAAGTCATACCATTGTTCACGTTCGGTATTTACCTTGAACGAGGCTTCGGCTTCTTCCCTTAACGGTGATTTATACCACAGATTGACACCTTGTTGCTTGACGGGAGAATATCCTAAACTATGCAGATAATCCGCTATTCTGATTTGCTTGGCTGTCTGTATATCCATAAAATGATTGTTTTAGTAGTTGGTGAATTGGTTTATTTTTCTTTTTGCCCGTACCTTTTTAGGAAGTACGGTCTATAATCACTTCACTAAATTCTCGTATATATAGGATACGGTAATAAAGTGAAGTGATTTAGTCCCATTTCCGAATCACTTCACTATATTCCTAATATATACACCCCGAGAATAAAGTGAAGTGATTGCAGGGAAATGGGCTAATAGTGGAAGTCGGGCATGAAGGTGTATTTCCTGCCGTTCTCCTGCACTATCATCCGCTTGTTGCGGAGCATGGTGATGAGCGATACCGCCTTTTTATGGTTCAGCTTTACACCCACGGACATATAGATCTTGATTAAAGCATCTTCCAGTTCCTTGTAACCATATTCCTCTTTCAGCCCGAATGCGGCTTCCAATGCGATGCGGTGCTGCTGCTCGGTGATATGCCTGTAAGGGTCGAACTTCTCTTCTTCGGGTCTTCCCGGCTTCTTTGTTTCAGGTTTGTATCCCTCAATGAGTTCGGGAAGGGCTTTGTCGTTGATACGGAATGCGAAAGGCTCAAAGTCCATTGCTCGTATGTGAATGGCTGAAACATGGCTGATGTCACCGTTGCCCTTGTCCTTTTCTACCTGCAATACGGTTTCCGCCTTGTTGTTCAACTCCGTACCGATATGCCCTCTCGCGTTCTCATCCCCTTTGTTCTGATGCAGTATCGTATGGATATGTATCTGCCTGTCGTCCGTCCACTGCATCAGCTTGGATATGATGCGTGTTGATTCACTGGGGCTGTTGATGTCGTACACCATATCCCGTATGCCGTCTATAATTACAAGACCGATTTCGGGTGTATTGTAAATAGCCTGTTCCACAATCCTGATACGCTGCTCAGGCGTGTATTTTCTTAAGGCAAGAAATTCAAGATTCTCATTGTCCCTATCATCTGGCAAACCAGCCATTCGCAAAATGCGCGTCATGACTTTCAGGCAATGGTAAGGGCTTTGCTCTGTATCAATATAAAGCACTTTCCGCTTATCCTCGGGCAGTTCAGCCGCATACCGCAACACGGTGCCGTTCTTCAATGCGGCGGCTACGATAGCCGATACATTGAATGTTTTTACTTTTGGCTTTGCCGATGGATGCGCTGAAATTGCCCAATGTCCCAATGACAGTACTATGTACTTTGAGGATTTCAGGTGCTTTCTCATAACTTTTCGACAGGCTCAAACGTGAGGCTTGCCAAAGGATAATGGCTTCTTCTGCCGATATGTCCTTAGTCTCTTTAATATAGTCCATAGCCATGCCTCCCGTTATTTCCGTCCTCCTGTTTTCTTTCCAGCCAGTTCAAGGGCAAGCTCAACATCCACGATAATCTTACGTCCTATCTGGAGTGATTGCCTTGTCAATCTTTCCGCTTTTCTTGATGCGGTTGGCGGTGGGCAGGCTGCACCCGAACAGTTTGGCTATGCCCAGTATTCCGTACACATATTTTCTTTCTGTGTCTGTAATGGGCTGTGGCTGCGTTTCCGTTTGACGGGAAGCGTGCTTACTTAGGAATATGAACTCTTCACCTGTCATCTGCCAGACGGGTTTTGATAATAATTCTTGAAGATTTTTCATCGTTCAATCTATTTAGTCGTTTAACAATCAGCCCTGCGCACTGGCTGTTATCTCTGTTCTCGAACGATGCAAAATTAGGTAGGGTTGTAAGTGGTAAGGATGTGGTTGATATAAATGGAATATCTTGTTATTTATCTGAATATCAGATAATAAAAATACCACTCAAAAATTTAATTTGAGTGGTAAAAGTGGTTGTTTCGTAAAATGTCAGGGCATATCACAGATTATCGGAATATACCATCCATTTCTTTGGCAAATTTCCGGTTGCTGTCACTGGGGAAATCGGAAACAGGCTCTTTGTACTTTGACTTGTAGTAGCTTTCCTCAATATCCAATATTTTCAGGATATTCCTCTTCCAATTCTCCCTGTCCTGTTTGGGCAGTTTTTCGCTCATCAGGAATATCAGATAGCAGGTACGTATTTTTTCTCTCGGTCTGATTTGGGGTTTGGTGTCGCTTGGTAGCAGGTTCATGCAGGTATAGAAATCATGTTCGGAAATATTCTCGAACTGTTCTCCCACGCAGGTTACATGAATGAGCGAAAGCAGTTCCATATTGAAATACTCAGTCTGTTTCGTTCCCAGCACTTCTTCCTGTATGTTGGGGGCATTTGGTTCTTGTTCGGCTGGCTCTTCCGGCTCGTTTGTTTCATCAAATACATATTTCGCCAATGTCTCTTTGAGGTGGCAGCCCAGCCGATAGATTTCATTGAAACGGCTTTTTGCATATTGCAGGGCTTTCTCTCTGGTCTGTTTTTGCAGATCGTAGAGTTCGGTCAGCTTGTTTTTTTTCTCCTCGTATTCATCTTTGCACCGTTCATATTCCATTTCCGCACGCTTTTCATCCTCTGCAGTGTGTTCCCGATAACCTATGGAATCGTATCGGTGGTATGCTTCGTTTAGCGGAGCATGGAGCTTGGTCGTCTTGTATTGCTGTTCTTCTATGGCTTCTTTATAGATTTCTGAAACTCGGAAGCAGATATTGTAAACGGTCTGTTCATCCGGCATACATCCTTTCTTGTAATAACTTATGTTTTCGCATACTTCCTTCAGGCTATTCAGAATCAGTGTGTATTGCTCCTGTGGAAGATGAAACACCAGTTCAAGAATGGCTGTTTCAAGAACCGTTACATCATTGTAGTCCAGATAGAACTTGGTAATGAATTTCTGCTTTTCAAAAGAGAAACCTTTATTATCAAACCAGTCTTTATATATTCTGTTCAATTCTCCGTATCGGGGAATCAGCGTTGTAATTACATCTTTCATGGACGCAACTATTTTTGAGTGTTATTGTCTTTGTCAAGGAAAGAGGCCAGTTCTTCTTCCACTTCTTCCACGCTGGGCAACGCTGATTTCAGTTTCTCGGGAATCGCTTTGCTCAATTGGTAATCGCTGATGCCGATGGGCTGGTCATAGCCTGTCAATGCGTATTGTGCCACAACTTCGTCTTTTCCCTTGCATAGCAACAACCCGATAGTCTTGTTGTCATTCTCTCCCCTCAGTTTATCATCCACCACATTGATGTAGAAGTTCAGTTGTCCTGCATACTCCGGTTTGAATGGGGTAGCCTTTAATTCTACCACGATATATGCGTGCAACGGAATGGAATATAGAATCAGGTCGGCAAAGAAATCGCTGTTTCCTACTTGGAAGTGCTTCTGCCGGGCAACGAAGGCAAAACCGTTGCCCATTTCCAACAGGTAGCGGGTAACGTGTTTTACCAGTTGTTCTTCAATATCCCTTTCGTCTGCTTTTTCTTTGGCTCCTGCCAAATCAAAGATGTACGGGTCTTTGAGCAGGTAATTGGCAAGGTCGCTTTGTGGAGCCGGAAGTGTGGTCGTGAAATTGTTTACCTTGTTGTTGCTGATTTGCCGGCTATACAAATCACTGTCAATTTGCATTTTCAATACATTGCTGCTCCATCCCATTTCCACAGACTGCTTCATGTACCAGTAGCTTAGACCTAAAGGTAGCGAACTGTCAAGTATAGTCATTTGGCTTGTCCAGTTTATTTTGGCTATAGGAGAGGTCAAGAAAACTTCTTCTATTTCCCTGATTCCCATCCTGTAAATGGCAGACACGGTTTTTCCCACATCTTCAAATTGCGCAGGAACTTCCTGCGTAATTGCTAATAATTGACAATCAATCGATTGCATTTGCGCAGTAAGTTCCTGCGTAAATTGCTTGTCATTCAGTTTTAATACTTCATTGGTCACACTCTGTATGGTTGGGACAGACAGGCTTGCATCTGTTTCTATGAAACTTTGCAACGCTCTTAAAGGATATGCTTTTGCAAACTGGCACATATAGGTAAGGTTACGTTCCGAATAGCCTTTCTTTTCAGGGTAATGCAGTCGGATAGCCTTTGCCAACTGCTTGATGATTTTGCTTCCCCATCCGTGCAGCTGCTGGTGATAAAGGATGTAATTGCCTATCTTCCAGTAATGGAACAGCATTTGTGCATTGGCTGCAACAATCAGCCTTACTTGTGCCTGTTCTATTTCCGAACCGACCGCTTGTATGAATGCATCAAAATTCGTTTTCTCTATGTTGGATTCCTTGTTGCTCATATTGTGATGATAATTTCTACAAATATAGTCATTGGTAACTATCTATGAAACTGTTTGATACTTTTATAGTTGATTAAACTTGTTCATGGCATTTGCCTTAATATCATCCGCTATGTCAATGTAGGGTTTCATAGCCTTGTAGTCGCTGTGTCCCGTCCATTTCATGACTACCTGTGCCGGGATTCCGAGAGCCAGCGCATTGCAGATGAATGTCCTTCTTCCTGCATGGGTACTGAGCAAAGCGTATTTGGGTGTGACTTCATCAATACGTTCATTTCCCTTGTAGTAGGTTTCCCGTACAGGCTCGTTGATTTCTGCCAGTTCGCCCAGCTCTTTCAGGTAATCGTTCATCTTCTGGTTGCTGATGACGGGCAGAGCCATGTAATTCTCGAAATGGATGTCCTTGTATTTGTCCAGTATGGCTTTGCTGTATTTGTTCAGTTCAATCGTCAGGCTGTCGGCAGTCTTGACTGTGGTTATTTCGATGTGGTCGGACTTCACATCGCTTCTTTTCAGATTGCGAACATCCGAATACCGCAAACTCGTAAAGCAGCAGAACAGGAAAACATCACGCACACGTTCCAGGTATTGCTTATCCTTGGGTATCTGGTAGTCTTTCAACTTGTTCAGTTCATCCCAAGTCAGGAAGATTACTTTTTTCGAGGTGGTTTTCAGTTTCGGTTTGAACGTATCGTATGCAATGTTCTGATGATGTCCTTTCTTGAAGCTCCAGCGCAGGAACCATTTGAGGAATCCCATTTGCTTGCCGATGGTGCTGTTTCTCATATCCTTGGTATCACGCAGGAAGTTGACGTATTCGTTCAATCCAAATTCGTCGAAATAGTTAAACGTTGCATCCTCCTTGAACTCTTTGAGGTGGTTCCTCACTGCTGCAAATTTTTCATAGGTGGATGCCGTCCAGTTATTCTGGTTACCGCACTCTTTTACAAACTCATCGAACACCTCCCAAAAGCTGACAGGGGCTTCTTCCGGCTGTTCTTCGCTGGTGTCTTTCATTCTCATGTTGAAAGCTTCCTTCAACTGTTGGGTCGTTGGCATGACCTCCTGCACCTCAAATTCCTTGAAAATATTCTGGATTTCGGCATAGTATTTCAGCAAGTCCGTATTGATTTCGGCTGCACTTTGCTTTAGCTTGTTGGTACATCCATTCTTTACCCGCTGCTTGTCTGCATCCCATTTGGATACGTCAATCCGGTAGCCCGTTGTAAACTCGATGCGTTGGCTGGCAAAGATGACACGCATACGGATGGGTACGTTCTCTACGATTGGCACACCGTTCTTTTTCCGGCTCTCCAATGCAAAAATGATGTTGCGCTTGATATTCATAATTGGGTGCGTTTGAAATTCTACACCCAAATATACACCCAATTATTGAGATAGCAAAAGACATTTAGAAACATTTAGTTTTACTCTGTGTTGTAATTTGCACTTGATTATCAGTCGTTTGCAGTTTTATGATATTCTGTGAAAGTATAAGTTCGAGAGCCTCTCTCTCCGCTGGAAAGAATTACAAAACAAAGAAAATCCCCTGTAAATTAATACTTTACGGCGGATTTTTGTTTTTGGTGCATAGCAAAAATAAGCATATTTTTTCATTAGAAAGTTCGGGGTATTTATACCCTCATGCCCTCACTGTATGTATAATGGGTTTATTATGAATGACTTATATGATAATGGTAAAAAAAATGCTCTCACTTATACTCTCATGCCCTCACTACGTTTTGAAGTTGATTTTCACATAATATGCTTGCTGTCAGCCATATATTCTTTTTTATAGACAGTTCCTGCCTGGTATAAAGTAGGGCGTTTTCAAGCCTTTTCCTCGTAAGAAATGCGCATGAAAGAGGAAACTTCCACGAAATGATAGCTTACGGATTCGCGGCAGCGGTAAAAAAGAACAAGACATTTTAAAAAAAGCTCTTGTTCTTTTAAAAAAAGGCGGTTATCTTTTTTAAAAAGCTCTTGATCTTTTTTTAAAACGCCCTTGTCTTTGATATGGAATTTTATTCTGGACTGAGGCATTTTACATATACATACGCATAAGCTCGTACGTACGTAGGTATAGCCTTGTATGGATGTATGTGCAAAAGCGTGTTTATACCCGTTCTCTTTGTATTTCTTTAAATGCTTTTCACTTATTCTTATTGAATTTGTGCATTGATTTCGTTTCTGAACTTTATAGGATTGGTGATAAAGTCAAATTTGTTGGTGACCCCGCCTGTAGTAACTACAATAGAACCAAAACCGAGCATACGTCCCATGAGGCTTTGATTAATCCGTATTCCTTCGCATTTGTTTAAAACCAATTCAAGGGCATCCCGGTTTAAAATACCGGATTTTAGAATGACTTTCTTGTTTGTGACAACATATTCAGCTCCCATCTTAAGAAGAATTCTTTTTATCAATTGGAATAATCCTGACAACAATAGAAATATGCTGACATAATAGAATAATCCGTGTTTGTGCGGAAGAAAAGAAGGCGCTTAATAATAGTAGTATTACCGGATATGCAAATATATACCAGTGAATATCTGCTTTGTATTTAATTTCTTCACCAGCTTGTAGATTGTTTTGGATATAGCTCATCGTTTTTGTAAATTAATAAATTGCATAATTTTATTATCAAGAGACAAATATACAAATAATCAGAATGGTATGAAATAAATCTAGATTTATTTTTTAAGGCTGAAACTTAAAAAATAAAAACAATTCTTACTTGTTCTTATTCTTGTCAATCTCTCTCTTATTATCAAATATTTTATTCTTGTACTTGCTGTTTCAAGAATTTGTAATCCTTATAATTTTTTCCTCTCTTTATTCGGAAAGTTAGTTTATGCCATTCATCTTTTGTTAGGGGGATATCCACGTTCATGCAAAAATAGCAGGTTTCGTAGCCAATAAGAGGAGAAATCCATATTTTTCCTATACATTCTTTCTTGCCGGAGTTGGAATAATATAAAAGACAGCGTACTCTTCTTATTTGTATGCTGTCTTCATTGCATACTTTTGACCTCTATACGTTTACCTTTTCCGATGTTGTAGAATTGGGGAGCAGGACATTTTTATTTTGTTTAAAATACTATCTTTATCATTTACACTGACTACGACGAACTTCTCTATATTGTTTGGCGATTGGGAGAAAGTGCTCTTTTTGTGGCAAACAACAATATTAAAAGTAATGTTATAATTTTTTTTCATGTGATTGGACTTGTTGGTTAAAGCAGTAGCAGATTATTAATTAAGAATTTATTCTTCCGATAATAAATACTTCATACTGCAAAGTAAATGTTTTTTGTTTTAAGGGTTATAATTGTTAAAATGCAAAAATAGCCTGCATCCGCTAATATGTCAAGGGCTGTTTTTCATAAAAAATGTTCAATTCTTTGGTATTTCTTTGGGGTTTTCTTGGTATGAAATTTCTGATAGATTATATGAAAAGTGATTTGGAGGCTATTGAAATTCTTTTTAGAGTGGTGCATTAAGCGATGGGATGTTTTAAAAGTCTGGTTGGCATTTTAATGCTTTATCTTTGTAATTTGAACAAAAAGTAATAAATAAAAAGAGGTATATGGACATTCTTGTATGGAGTGGTCTTGGAAACTCCGATTATTTGGAAAAATGATGTCGTTTTCCCATATATATTTGTACTTTTGGGTGAAAAGAAAAAAAAGGTAGATCCCGTGTTTATATCGGGTGTGTTTATATGTATTTTAATGGACTACGGTTTTATGACAAACATTATAGATAATATGCTCTCTTTGTGTCCGGTTTCTGAAGATACGATACAAGAACTGAAAAAATGTATGATTTTATGTCGTTTCCCTAAGAAATATCAGTTAATAAAAGGAGAATACATTTTGTAAATCAGCTTATTTCATAGAAAAAGGAATGACACGTTCTTTCTGGCTTGTAAATGGAGAAGAAATAACAACCTCCTTTTCATGGGAAGGAGGTATTGTTTTCAGTATGGACGAGTTGTACTATAATAAGCCGAGCGAGGAATTTGTGGAAACGCTTGAAGATGTAGTTGTTTACAAAATATCATTAGCTTGATTTAACCAGACTGTTTCAGAATAATATTGAATTGGCTAATTGGGGGAGGATTATTCATCAAAATGAGTACAGGCGTTTGCATCGTTCTCACAAAGAACGGCTGACTTTTTGCCAGCAAAGGAAAGATATGAGGAGTTTAAACAACAGTTTCCTCAGATATGCCAACGGGTGAAGTTAAGGTATATTGCATCTTATTTGGGTATAACACTTCCCACACTTAGTCGTCTCCGAGCTAAGAAATAATTTATGTATTGCTGATTTTTTGTCATAGGACAAATTTAAAAGCCTTTAAGTTGTGTAACTTTGCAGCATTATTAGTAACAATTAAAAAAAGAATCAATTATTAAATCTATTAATTTATTATGGAAAAAAATCTCTTCTGCAGCATTTACTGATACAAAGCCTCATTATGATCTTCTTGATGGATTGAGAGGAGTTGCTGCTCTTATAGTAATATGGTATCATGTATTTGAAGGTTTTGCTTTTGCTAGTGCCGGCAAATATCGAAACTCTCAACCACGGATATCTTGCTGTGGATTTCTTTTTTATTCTTTCGGGGTTTGTTATCGGTTATGCGTACGACGACCGTTGGGGGAAGAATTTCACTATGAAAGACTTTTTCAAACGCCGTTTGATCCGTCTTCATCCGATGGTAATTATGGGTGCTGTTTTGGGAGCTATTACGTTCTGTATTCAGGGTTGTGTGCAATGGGATGGAACGCATGTCGCTATTTCCATGATTATGTTGTCTTTACTTTGTACAATATTCTTTATTCCTGCCATGCCGGGTGTGGGATATGAAGTTCGTGGTAATGGTGAGATGTTTCCGTTGAACGGACCTTGCTGGTCCCTGTTTTTTGAGTATATAGGTAATATTCTTTATGCGTTGTTCATTCGTCGGTTATCTAATAAAGCATTGGCTGTGCTGGTTGTGATGCTGGGTATGGCATTAGCGTCATTCGCTGTTTTCAATGTGTCTGGTTATGGGAATATGGGAGTGGGATGGACACTCGACGGAGTGAATTTCTTAGGTGGAACTTTGCGTATGCTTTTCCCATTTTCATTGGGTATGTTGATGTCGCGTAACTTCAAGCCTATGAAGGTGAATGGGGCGTTTTGGATATGTACTATTATACTGATTGCGCTGTTCTCGGTTCCTTATCTGGAAGGATTGGAGCCGATTTGCATGAATGGTATTTATGAAGCTTTTTGTGTAATTGTGGTTTTTCCTTTTTCTTGTGTGGCTGGGGGTGTCGGGTACTACTACGGATAAGCAGTCTACAAAGATATGCAAGTTCTTGGGAGATATATCCTATCCGGTTTATGTAGTACATTATCCGTGGATGTATTTGTTCTACGCATGGTTGATTGAGAATAAACTTTTTATACATTGGGAGAAACTTGGTATGTAGCTGTGGGTTTTTTTTTTGTTTTGAGTGTCATTTTGGCTTGCCAGTGTCTGAAACTGTATGATGAGCCTGTAGGAAAATGGCTGACTAAGAAGTTTCTTGCTCCCCAATAAAAATACTGTATTTCTTGATTGATGTTCATTAAAAGGGCGGATACTATATAAGAAAATATTACAGCTTTGAATAACAGACAATTAGATGAATGGCATCCGATCAGTAAATTCGGATGCCTGCATTGGATTATATCAACTGGGCTTTGGGGGTGATTTCCTTTTCTGGCAATAGTTACACATGCTGATGAGAGCATTCCGAACATAGACCTTTCAGGACATAATTGATACTTTGTACGGTGAATCCGGGAGGTAGTGTCACGATGGGCACGTGGATACTTTTCATACAAAACGTGCGGTGACAGTTCTCACAGTAGAAGTGAGTGTGGAGGTCGTCTACCTCACAATTGCAATCATTGCTGCAAACTGCATATTTTAACGATCCTGTACCGTCATCAATGCCATGAATCAGATGATGGGCTAAAAAAAAAAAAGGGTTATGGTGCGGTAGATGGTTGATTTGTCTACCGTATCCAATTCGTTTTTCCAAATCCAACAGTGAAAATGCTTCTTTGTGCTGCATCATGGTTTTTAGAATAAGCAGACGTATGGCTGTCGGTTTGATTTCCCGCTGTTCCAGTTTTTTTAAATAGATTGTTTCATTCATAGGTCAAATCATTTTATTCTTTCCATTTCTGTATTCTCATTGCATTAAAAATGGCGAGTAAAAAGCTACGCCTACATCTGCAAATATGGCTTCCCACATAGTGGCCATTCCGCCGGCTCCCAATAGCAATACTAACAATTTCACTCCGAATGCCATTGATATATTTTGCCATACGATGCGATGGGTCTGTTTCCCTATTTTTATAGCTTCCGCCACTTTACTGGGTTGGTCTGTTTGTATCACTACATCCGCAGTTTCTATAGCAGCGTCACATCCTAGGCCACCCATGGCAATCCCAACATCGCTGAGTGCCAGTACGGGAGTATCATTGATACCGTCTCCTACAAAAGCTACACGATTTTCAGAATTTGCTTTTAATTGTTCTAAATGTGCTACCTTACCTTCGGGTAGTAAATCGCCGAAAGCCTGTGTGACACCTATCTTTTCGGCTAAATTAGAAACAATTGTCTGTTTGTCTCCCGATAATATTTGAATATTATTAATATTTAAGTCTTTCAGTTCGCGGATGGCTTGTACAGCATCTGGTTTTGGTGTATCCGCCAATGAAAGATATCCCAAATATTTGTTTTCCATTGCACATAACACGATTGTTTCTGTCATGTCGCTGATTTCATAGGGAAAAGAGATGCCGTATTTTGATAATAACCGTGTATTTCCTACATATACTTCTTTACCGTTTGTTACGGCTTTTATTCCATATCCGGCAAATTCGGTTATTTTCAGTGACGAGTTAAGGGATATACTTTGTTCTTCTGCATATTTGACAATGGCTTTTGCGATAGGATGATTGCTGAAACTCTCTATAGAGGCGATAAGTTGAAGCAGTTCTTTTTGCGAAACACCTTCGGCTGCCGATATTGCCTGGACACTGAATACACCTTGGGTGAGTGTTCCGGTTTTATCGAATACTACGGTGTTTATTGGGTTATGGCATCTAGATAATTACCCCCTTTGAAAAGAATCCCTTTGTGAGATGCGGCACCAATACCTCCAAAGTATCCTAATGGAATGCTGACCACTAATGCGCAAGGACATGATATGACTAGGAATACTAAAGCCCGATAGAACCAATCATCAAAAACAAAAATGAATTCAGGTTTTATCAGAGAGTATAAATAGGGGAGTATGACAACTAGTATCGCCAGTCCTGTCACTATCGGTGTATAAATTCGTGCAAAACGGCGGATAAATAATTCGGCAGGGGCTTTTTCTTTCTGCTGCATCTTGTACTAAAGTGAGGATACGTGCTAACGTACTTTGATCATACGGTTTGTTTACTTTGATTCGTACCACCTTATCTGAAGCGATCATTCCTGCTAAAACTTCTTCTTGTTTATATAGAGTCCGGGGAACACTTTCTCCGGTTAGGGCGGCCGTATTAAATGAAGCGGAATCTTCCAGCAAAAATCCGTCTAGAGGTACTTTTTCTCCAACTTTTACTTCAATGGTTTCTCCTGGCTGTACTTTTTCCGGTACTGTTATTTTATATGTGTTGTTATATATTACAGTGGCTGTTTCGGGACGTACATCCAATAATGCTTTGATGTCGCTGCGTGCTTTGTGTACAGCTTTGTGTTGGAACCATTCACCTATGAGATAGAACAGAATAACGGCAATACCTTCCCAGTATTCTCCTAGATAGAATGCTCCTGATACAGCTATTCCCATTAAAGTGAATTCATTGAAAACTGATTCTAATTTTATTTTTTTCATTGTTTCTTTTTATTTATGACAACAAAGATAGCGGAAAGAAGATGCAACTAAATTGCAAATTATATTGTACCTTTACATCGGGTAATTTTTTATATACATGAAAAAACGATATTGGGCTTTTTTGATAGGAAGCTGGTGTTTGTCTGTAGGAATGCAGGCAGCTAAGGTGGATACTTTGTCGGTACATAGCGATGCAATGAATAAAGAGGTTCAGGTAATTACCATCTGTCCGGATAAAGCCATGGCAGGTGAAAAAATGTCCCGTACTTTATCTGCTTCACGGATATGGGGGCAATGCGGGAACATGGCTCGGGATAAAACCGGAATTACCTCGGATAGCTGATAAGGAAGGAATCATTTTTGTTTGTCCGGACGGGAAGAACAGTTGGTATTGGGACAGCCCTTTGAACAAGGAGTACCGTTATGAAACATTCGTGTCAAAAGAATTGGTGAACTATATTGATAAGAATTTTACTACGAAAGCGGAGAGAGGGGGACGTGCTGTCACCGGGTTAAGTATGGGTGGTCATGGAAGTTTATGGTTATCCATCCGTCATAAAGATGTCTTTGGAGGAGGAGGTAGTATGAGTGGAGGTTTAGATATCCGTCCGTTTCCCAATAATTGGGAGATGAAGAAGCAATTAGGTGAAGAAGCGAGCAACAAGCAGAGATGGGACGAACATACGGTAATTAATCAGTTGGATAAGATAAAGAATGGTGATTTGGCTGTTATAATAGATTGCGGTTGTGATGATTTTTTTCTGGAAGTGAATAAGGCTGTACACGAAAAACTGTTGAAGAAGAAAATAAATCATGACTTTATCATCCGTCCGGGTGGGCATACAGGCAGGTATTGGAATAATGCCATAGACTATCAAATACTATTTTTCAGTAAGTTCTTTAATAAATCGAAATAATAAAATGGATAAGATTGTTTTTATCACAGGAGCTTCCAGCGGTATCGGTGCCGGATGCGCTCGCAAGTTTGCTTCACAGGGAGCAAGTTTGATTTTAAATGCCCGTAACGTAAATAAACTGAGTGCATTGAAAGAAGAATTAGAAAAGCAATATGGTGCGAAAATATATTTGCTTCCTTTTGACGTGCGCGACCGTAAAGCGGCAACGTCTGCTTTGGAATCATTGCCCAAGGAATGGCAATCCATTGATATATTGGTGAATAATGCTGGGTTGGTTATCGGTACGGATAAAGAACAGGAAGGCAGTCTGGATGAGTGGGATATTGTCATAGATACTAATATTAAGGCTTTGCTGGCAATGACACGCCTGATCGTACCGGGAATGGTGGAACGTAAACGAGGACATATTATTAATATTGGTTCTATTGCCGGAGATGCTGCTTATCCGGGAGGTAGTGTGTATTGTGCTACAAAGGCTGCTGTGAAAGCTTTATCGGATGGACTGCGTATAGATTTAGTTGATACTCCATTGAGAGTGACTAATATCAAACCGGGGCTGGTGGAAACAAATTTTTCAGTTGTTCGTTTCCGGGGAGATAAGGAAAAAGGCGGATAATGTATATAAAGGCATTCGTCCATTGACGGGAGATGATATTGCGGAAACGGTTTATTTTGCAGCTTCCGTACCGGAATATATGCAGATTGCAGAAATGTTGGTTATGCCTACTAATCAAGCTACAGGGACAATTGTTTCACGTAAATAAAAGAGGTGGACAGAGATATAAATAGGGATATTCAGTAAATGTCTCTAAAAAATAAGATGGCATATGAAGATGATAGGGCATGACCATTTCATATGCCATTCTTATTGTCATTTTTCCGTGCTTTCTCACATACTTCTATCCGACAGGACATGACGTTCGGAAGAAGTCTGATGACCTCTTCTGATTCTGTGAGTAAAATCATATCATGCTGCTTTAGCTGTTTTGTTTCTGATTTTTTCTATCATCAGTATGGCATTTGCCGTATGTATTCCAAAGAAAATCCACAGTATTTCCGTCTTCCTGTTTCTGGCCTTTATCCTTGAGAGCGAGTAATGTTGCTTTTTGAGTGCCGAAGCTTCCTTCAAGCCGTGTTGCCCTTTCTTTTTTTGAGAGTTCGCTTCTAAGCACCTTCCTCAAAGGCTCATCTTTGGCCGCCCTTCCCTTGCGCACAAAGGATGTGGATATCCCATATTTTGTACAGAACTTTCTGTTGGCATTATTGGCATATATGGAATCGGCAGCCACACATCTTACCCCTTACATTCATAAGCTTCTGCTGCATACGGATACAGTCCTTCAAGCGTATACCCTCATTGAATGCCTTGAACGAGAGGTGTTCGATGAACGATATGCCGTCTATCTGTATATTATTGACCTTTGCACCGAACTCGACGGACTTGTTTTCCTTGCCTCTGACGATGGGACGTACATAATGACGGTCAATGCTGACGATGCGGTCACTGACGTTCCGCCCTTCAAACATTTCCTTTTTTCTTGTACAAGCACCTTTCTGATGATGGAAAGACGCTTATGATAATCCTGGGTATATCGGGTAAAAAGCACCGTACTCGCTATGGATCCCATCCCTTTGACTGAGGAGCTTTTCAAGAAGCTTGATCATCCGGCGCTTAAGCATTCTTGTCCTTGAAGCTCTCCTCTTTTTTTTTCTGATTGCAGTAGGACAGATAGGATTCCGCCACATTCCTGTATTTGTTGCGCGGACGCCTTATGCCCAGTTCCCTGCAATGCCGGCATATATGCCTGTAGAGCCATTCGAGGCTTTCCCAAAGGAGTTTCATGTCCGTAGGAAAACGCATGTGGCTTTCATAGCATGTGGCATCGGTCATGCAGACGTGAAGGTTATCAAGATAAGGTTTCCAGTGTGAAGCCAGGAGCTCCTGGAAAGAATCAATGTCAAGGCGGGATGCTATCTCATTACGGATGGCACTGACTATCTTGAAGTTGGTTATGGGAAGGGACGGGGGAATCATAATTCCACAGAAAATCTGGTAGTGTATGTTCCCGTTCAGATGTTCCACCAGTTGTCTGTCGGAGAATCCGGTGTATGCCTTCAGGACCATAAGGGCGATCTTTGCGGAAGGACTGAATCTGTTCCTGCGTCCCAGGCGCCGGTCCGACAGGCCGGCGGCTTTTTGCCATACATTCAAACCGGAAAGACCGAATGAAGCTTGCCAAGCTCACTCTCATTAAAACTCTTGCGGTATTTTTTCCAGAATATCAAATTCTGTAAAACCCAAAGTAGGGTGAATTTCTGAAATATTCACTATCTTTGCCATATCTTATTAGTTTGGATATTTCCCCCGTTTTGGCCGTCAAATCTTATTTTCGGGGAATACCTAAAAAGATACAAAAAAGCCAACTAATTCGCAATACTTTGTGTATGAATTAGTTGGCTGATTTTTTAATATTTAATGAATG